>Ga0335072_10014901_pt1 | contig 11047 bp, 8 predicted proteins | sample Lox_Sample_21_FD_206725 | JGI IMG/M metagenome (GOLD analysis project Ga0335072, IMG submission 206725) | Soil microbial communities from Loxahatchee National Wildlife Refuge, Florida, United States - Lox_Sample_2.1 | ecosystem: Environmental > Terrestrial > Soil > Wetlands | place: USA: Florida... | reverse complement strand
GGCCGGGGGCAGCCCCGGGCGTCGCCTCTTCGGGCGCATCGCCGCGCGCTGCACCGTTCTCGGACGGCTGGCCCTCAGGCGAGCTGTCGTCGGGTGCAGTCCGCATGCCTGGCGGGCGGGGACCTGCGGCCACGGCGTCTGCCCCGTCCGTGCCCGCAGCGCCGTTCGCGCCGTCCGCGGCCAGCGTGCCGCGGCGGGAGATCCTCGTGATGATGGCCGCGAGCCCGAGCGCCCCGGCTGGCGGCAGGGTCATGATCGCGGGCAGCTGATAGCGCCAGGAAAACTCCGTGAAGTCGGAGAACAGCAGGATCGCGGCGCCGGACAGGAAGAACAGGCAGCACGCAAGGGCCAGCTGCCCGTCGGGGCGCAGGAGAGAGCTGGGCGCGTCGGGGGAGCCGCGCTTGCGGCGGATGAGGCTCAGCGTGCCGAGCAGGCCGAGCACCGTCGCCGCCAGGTACAGCGGGCCCGGGGTGTAGCCGCCGTCGAGCTGATAGGCGTGCAGGAAATCGGCCAGCGGCCGGATGACCATGGCCTTGCCGCCGTAGGCCGGGTTGAGCGGCTGGTAGACGTAGTCCGGCGGCGGGTTCTGCACCCTGAGGCCCAGGATGATCACACCCTGGGGGTTGGTGCGGATGTAGTTCTCGAGGCTGGGGTAGCTGGTCTGGAACTGCCAGCGTGAGATCGGCGTGTCCCCCGGGATCGTCACGCGGTTCACCGCGAACAGGCGCGCCGAATCCGTGGCGGTTCCCTCCAGCACCCGCAGCGGCTGCTGGATCATCACGGCCTTGATGAACGACGAGATGATCTTGGACTGGTCCATGCCCGCCGGCGCCACGTAGAGCTGCAGCGGGGACGAAGCCTCGTGGTCGAGGCTGTCGGCGCCGAGCGCCTTCTGGCTGGCCGTCGGGCACAGCGGGCGCTCGTAGGCCGGGATCCGCAGCGTCGCGCAGTCGGCGGCCTCGGCGACGCGGCCGTAGAGCTGTGACGTGCCGGCGCGGGACAGCCAGAAGTGCCCGCTGAATGCGGCGGACAGGCTCATGTACAGCAGGATCGGCACGATGAACGCGACGCACATCAGCGCCACGGCGCGGACCTTGCCCCACCAGCCGGCGACCGCGATCGCCAGGTAGATCACGACGGGCAGGATCAGGATCTCGGTCGCCTGGCCGATCGTCACCGACAGCCCGAGCGCGATGCCGGCCCCGATGATCGCCCGCCGCGACGGCCGCGGCTGCCACAGCAGCACCACGAGCGCGACGACCATCAGGGCGTCGAACCAGACGTCCGGCATGATCGTCTGCTCGTTCTGCAGCTCGTAGGCGTCGAGCAGGACCGGGGCGGCGGCGATCGCGGCCAGCCAGCGCGGCACCCCGCGGCGCCGCAGCACCGCGTAGATGGCTATGCCCATGCCGAGGCCGACGAGGTGCTGGATCGCGGTGACCCACTGCAGGTTGCCGACCAGCAGGATGGCCTTGAGAATGCCCTTGTAGCCGAGCGGGTCCGTGCCGGGCCAGGCGTTGTACAGGTACTTGAGCGTATCGATGTACAGCAGCGCGGGCCGGTAGGTGATCTGTGCGAGCACCCGCAGCACGAGCCCCGCAACCAGCAGCGCGGTCATCAGCCAGTTGCGCCGCGCCAGCGCGGGGAGCTGCCGGGCGCGGTCTCGCAGCCGGGCGGGGAGCGTGGCCGCGGTCTTAGGCATTCGCATCAAGGGCATCCGCTGCGTGGAGGTCGCGTCCGGATGTGATCATCCCGGACGCGCTTCATCGTGCTCGCTGAACCTGAAGATTCGCTAAGCGCCTTGTGGGCACACGAATCCGCGCTGGTGAGCTTACCGGAGTGCTCGCAGGGGCCGCATGCAAGCCCTGCAGCGGTGACTATGGATCTCCATGCGATCACGGCACCCGTGAGTTGCCGTGGCCCGCGCTGCGCGAGGGAGTGTCGGCAGCCGCGCGTAGCCTCGCGGCATGCAGGCCCAGGGTGCCGGCTGGGACCGGCTGCGCAGCCAGGCCGGCAGCCAGGCGCCGCTGCTGAGCGCGCCGCCGCCGGCCGGAGCCGGGCTGTGCGGGTCCTGCCGGAGGCCGGTGCGCCCGGGCCAGGCCCACTGTTACCAATGTGGCAAGTACCGGGAGTGCCTGCCCGGCCTGCTCCCCGACGTCGTCGTGCCGATCGCCTACGCCGCCAAGGGCAGCCACCACGCCACGAACCTGTGGCGGTACAAGTCGGACGACCCCGGCGCCGAAACAGCGCGCGCGGACCTGCGCGCGCTGCTCCTGGTGTTCCTGCGCGATCACGGTCGCTGCGTGTGGCGCCGCGCCGGCGTCCCCGGGCCCAGCCACGTCGCGGTCGTGCCGAGCGGCCGGGGCCGGCCCGGGATGCACCCGCTCCAGGCGATGGCCGCGCCATACCTGACCCTTCCCTGGGTCCGCCTGTCCGCGGACGGCGGGCCGGCCGGGCTCGATCCCGACCCCCGGCGATTCCGCCCGGAACGGGTAGCCGGCGCGTCGGTCCTGCTCCTCGACGACACCTGGACGTCGGGAGCGAGCGCCACGGGCGCAGCCGCAGCGCTGAGGCTCGCCGGGGCCGGGTCGGTCGCGGTGGTGGTGCTCGGCCGGCACCTGGACGCCGCGGCTGGCACCGCGGCGTACCGCGCACAGCTCTGTGCCGTGCACGGACCTTGAGCACGCACGGGCCGCAGTCAATAGGCTTGGGGCGTGGTGCACCAAGATCCCCCGTCACACACGGCGCTGGTCCGGCGGGCACGCCGCATCTACCGTGAGCTCGCCGCGACCTACCCCGACGCCCATACCGAGCTCAACTTCAGCACTCCGCTCGAGCTGCTCGTCGCGACCATCCTGTCCGCGCAGAGCACCGACAAGGGCGTCAACCAGGTCACGCCGACCGTGTTCGCGCGCTACCCCACGGCGGCCGACTACGCCGCCGCGGACCGGGACGAGATGGAAAAGATCATCAAGTCGACCGGCTTCTACCGCGCGAAGACCACGAGCCTTATCGGACTGGGCCAGGCGCTGTGTGAGCGGTTCGGGGGTGAGGTGCCGCGGCGGATGCGGGATCTCGTGACGCTGCCGGGGGTGGGCAGGAAGACCGCGAACGTGGTGCTCGGCAACGCGTTCGGTGTGCCGGGGATCACGGTCGACACGCATTTCGGCCGGCTGGCCCGGCGCTTCGGCTGGACGACGTCCACCGACCCGGACAAGGTCGAGCAGGAGGTGGGCGCGCTGTTCCCGCGCAAGGACTGGACGTACCTCTCGCACCTGCTGATCTGGCACGGCCGGCGCGTATGCCACGCGCGCAGGCCCGCCTGCGGCGCGTGCGTGGTGGCCGGCCTGTGCCCGTCGTTCGGTGAGGGCCCCACCGACCCCGAGGTCGCGCGCAAACTGGTCAGGCCAGGGCCGTTCTCGTGAACGGAGCGGGCCCGGCCGCCGACGGCGACTGGTCCGGCGTGCCGGGGTGGCTGGCAGGCCTGGCGCGCGCGGCGGCCACGATGGACGTGCCGCAGCAGATGCGGCCGCCCCCGGCCGGCGGCCGCCCCTCCGCCGTGCTCATCCTGTTCGGTGACGGCCCGGACGGGCCCGACGTGCTGCTCGTGCAGAAGACCCCGTGGCTGCGCCGGCACGCCGGCCAGCCGGCCTTCCCCGGCGGCGCAATCGACGAGTCCGACCGCGATCCGGTCGCCGCGGCGCTGCGGGAGGCCGCCGAGGAGGCCCGGGTCGACCCCTCCGGCGTGCAGGTGCTCACCGTGCTGCCGGAGCTGTACATCCCGCGCAGCGGGTTCTCGGTCATCCCGGTGCTCGCCTGGTGGCGCCGCCCCGCCCCGGTGGCGCCGGGCGACCCGATGGAGATCAGCGCCGTCGCCCGGGTCCCGGTCTCCGAGCTGGCCGATCCGGCCAACCGCGTGATGATGCGCTACCCGACGGGCCGCGCCGGGCCGGCGTTCCAGGTCGGCGACATGCTGGTCTGGGGATTCACCGCGATGCTCGTCGACCGGCTGCTCGCGATCGGTGGCTGGGAACGGCCCTGGGACGCGGCGACAATGCACGACCTGCCCCCGGAGATTGTGCAGGCCGCAGCCGGTGGCCAGGACCCGGCGCCGTGAGCGCCACCGGCCGGATCCCGCCCCGGCGCGCCGAGCCGTCAGTGGCCCGCGCCCGGCCGGGCTGCCTGAGTTCCCCCTAAGATTTGGCTGTGCGGTGCCCACCGCACACCACGCACCCCGCTACGCGCTATACGGTTGGGCTCGTGCCGGGTGACTTGCTTGACCTGATTCTCATCGTGCTCGTGGTCGCCTTTGCCGTGGCCGGGTACCGGCAAGGGTTCATCATCGGCGTCCTGAGCTTCGTCGGCTTCATCGGCGGCGGCGCGATCGGCGCCGTGGTTGGGCCGAAGATCGCGCGAGCGGTCACCTCCAATACCGGCTGGGAAGCGGTGACCGCCATCATCGTGGTGTTCCTGGCCGCCATGATCGGCCAGCTGCTCGCGTCCGGCGTCGGCGTGGCGATGCGCTCCCGGGTCACCTGGAGGCCGGCCACGCTCGTCGACTCCGTCGGCGGCGCCGTGGTGAGCGCGCTTGCGGTGCTGCTGATCGCGTGGCTGATCGGCTCGGCTGTCGCGTACGCGCCGTTCCCCGTCATCTCCCGCCAGGTGAACAACTCGGCGGTGCTGCGGGCCGTGGACCATCTGATGCCCCCCCAGGCCAGCCTGGTGTTCTCGGACTTCCGGAGCCTGCTGGAAAGCGGCCCGTACGCGCAGGTCTTCGGCGCCCTCGGAGCCGAGGGCGCGCTTGCTGTGGGCCCGCCGAATCCGGCGGTGCTGGATGCGCCCGGGCTGCGCGACGACCGGCAGAGCATCGTGAAGGTCAGGGGCGTCGCCCCGAGCTGCTCGGAGCAGATCGAGGGGTCGGGTTTCGTCTACGCCCCCAACCACGTCCTGACCAACGCCCACGTGGTGGCGGGGGTCACCGAGAGCCAGACCGTGTACACGGCGTCAGGCCGGCCGTTTGCCGCGCGTGTGGTGCTCTACGACCCGAAGACGGATGTCGCCGTGCTCTACGTGCCGGGCCTCGACCGGCCGCCCCTGCACTGGGCGGGCCAGGCCAGGTTCGGCGCGGACGCGATCGTGGCCGGTTATCCGGAAAACGGAGGGTTCACCCCGGCGCCCGCGCGCATCGGCGGAAGCACGGAGGCGACCAGCCCGGACATCTACCAGACGGCCCAGGTGACGCGGCAGATCTACTCGGTGCGGGCGGAGGTCAGGCAGGGCAACTCGGGCGGGCCGCTGCTCAACCCCAACAACGGCCACGTCTATGGCGTGGTGTTCGCCGCGGCGACCTCGGTGAACGACACAGGGTATGCGCTGACCGCACAGCAGGTCGCCCACGACGCCGACGCCGGGGCCTACGCGACCGCGCAGGTCAGCACCCAGGGATGCGACTGAGCCAGCGTCAGGGAGCGTCCCGCAGGCTGACGCGCAGCGTGGTCGGAGGGGCGGCGGCGAGCCCGCTGCGCTCGATCCGGTCGGCAAGCCCGGCCGCGTAGCGCGCGACGGCCGCCGCTTCGATCTTGTGCGGCGGCGCCTGTGCGTACTCGGCCACCCGCTGCGCGCCCCGCCGCAGCAGCGTCACCGCGCCCGTGGCGTTGCCGCGCTGTGCGTGCGTCAGCCCGACCGCGACCTGCGCAAGCCCCTTCCACAGCTCGCGCTCGGAAGCCGGCGCCGCCTTCCAGCACGCCTCGAGAACCTCGTGGGCCCGGAACGCCCTGCCGGAGTCGATCAGCTCCTGGGCGAGATCGAGCGCGGCCTCCGGGGGCAGGGCCGGCCCGTCCGGCAGCGGGGGCTCGCCGCTGGCGTCGCGTCGCAGCGGCCGTCCCAGTTCGTCGCGCGGCCGGGCGTTGCGCGGCCTGCCCCTGGCGTCCCGGTCCCGGGTGCGCGTGGCGTGCCCGTTCTGGGCGGCCCGCATCTCCCGTTCCCCGCCTGGCTGCGGCGTCCTCATCGTTCGGGCTCCGGGTCGGCGAGCCATGCGCGCAATTCGGCGTCGAAACGCTCGGGCTGCTCCTCGTGCGGAAAGTGCCCGGCGCCATCGATGAGCCGCCACCGGTACGGTGCCTCGACGTGCCTGCCCGAGCCCCTGGCCGCGCTGGGAAGCACGCAGCTGTCCAGCGAGCCGTGCAGGTGGAGGGTTGGTGCCTGGATTGGCGCCCGCATGCTGCGTGCGTAGCGGAGCCCGTCCGGCCGGAGCCGGGACCTGACGAACCAGCGGTGGTACTCAAGCGCGGAGTGCGCAACCGACGGTATGCACATAGCGGCGCGGTATTTCCGCTCGGTATCGAAGTCCGGCCACCCCGGTCCCGACCATGCGCCGAGCATCCGGCCGACCCGCAGCGCGTCGTCCTTCACCAGCTGGCGCTCGGGCAGCATCGGGAGCTGGAACCTGAGCGCGTAGCCGCTGCGCCGCCCCTGCCCCAGCGGGTCGGACAGCACCGCGGCGCGCAGCCGGAGCGGGTGCGGGACCGAGACGACGGCAAGCCGCCTGACGACCTTCGGGAAGTACGCCGCCACGGTCCAGGCGATGAGCCCGCCCCAGTCATGGCCGACCAGGACGGCGTTAGCCTCGCCGAGCGACCGGACCAGGCCCGCCGCGTCTGACGCGGCGGTGACCAGGTCATAGCCTCGCGGCGGCTTGTCGCTGCCGCCGTATCCGCGCAGGTCAACAGCTACCGCGCGGAAGCCAGCGTCGGACAGTGACGACAGCTGCGTGCGCCAGGTCCACCAGAACTCGGGAAAACCATGCAACAGCAGTACCAGCGGCCCGTCGCCGCTCTCCGCGACGTGGAACCGGGTTCCGTTGGCGGTGACCGATCTGTGCGACCAGGGACCCTCGGTGAAGACCGGCGTGTCGCTACGCGTAGTCACCTGGTCATCCCGGCGGTCATGGCGTTCTTGCCTCGACCTGAGCCGAGCCGCCGTCCTCGCGCTTCAGCAGCGAAAGATCCTCCTGCACGGTCTTCCTGGTCTGGCGCAGGCCGCTGAGCCCCCGGAACTTCAGCGCCCCGATCAGGACCGCAAGCCCGGCCAGCAGCACGCAGGTCCCGGCGACGATGAGGAATGCGGCCCACGGCCAGATGCCGAGGGCGACCAGGCCGAAGGCGAACGCGAAGCACAGCAGGATGAGGACGAGGCAGCCGACGAACGCCGCCATGCCCAGCAGCGCCCCGCCGATGCCCAGCCTTTTTACGTCGGCCTTGAGCTCAAGCTTGGCGAGGTCGAGCTCGCACTTGATCAGCTGAGAGACGTCGCTGACGGCCAAGGACACCAGGCTGCCAATGGACTGCTCCCGTGCGCCGTCTGCGTTTTGCTTGACTGCGGGTCCGGCCATTAGTGCTCCCCTTCTCAGGCTGTCGCAACAAGTCTCGCTCATGCCCCATCGCGGCGTTCGCACCGCGTCCACTCTGGCGCGCCGCGGTGGTGCACATTCGGCAGTCTCATGGGGCAGGTATCGCTTAAGAGGTATATCGGACGATAGTAGGGAAAGACGTCCCAGCTGACGGCCCGGAACGCGGAATAGAGCGGGGCGTTGCGGCCAATACCCCCAGACCGGGCACCGGCCCGGCCGAGCCGGCCGCCCCGCCAGCCACCGCGCAGCACTCAAGCGGCAGCACCCGGCCGATCCGGCGTGGTGGCGGCCGGCGAGCAGGTGACTGCGAACGGTGATGGTGCGGGTCGGGGGACTCCTGGAGCAGGGGCGGGGACTGCGGGTGGCGGGGCGGGTGACTTGGCCGGACGCGCGAACGGCGCCCCTTCTGGGGCGCCGCCGCCTGTCGCGTCAAACCCGAGTTACCAAGCGTGCACCTTTTCTCTGCCGGGGCAGGTCCGTCAGTAACCTGCCACAGCACGCCTCCCGCGGCTGGTCGCGCGTGGGTACACCGTGTTTGGCGTGACCGGACGCTTGTCCGTCACTTCTTTCTACGACGGATCGGCGAGCTTGTGAACCCCTGTGTGTAATGGATTCGTTATATCGATGCGAGCGCGTGTTCACATCGCTGACCAGGCAAATTAGCGGATCGACGCGCTCGCGGGCAGGGTTGGGGCGCGTTCGCCCGAGTCTGCGGGCGAGGTGGCGTCGAACGCGAGCACGGGCCACTGCCGCTCCCTGGCCGCCTTCCGCAGCGCACGGTCGGGGTTCACCGCCCGCGGGTGGCCCACGGCCTCAAGCATCGGCAGGTCGGTGATCGAGTCGCTGTACGCGTAGCAGTCCCGGAGGCGGTACCCGCGCCTGACCGCAAGCTCCCGGATCCGGTGCGCCTTGGCCTCGCCGTAGGCCCAGAATTCCATCTCGCCCGTGTAGCACCCGTCGGCGACCTTCATCCGGGTCGCGATGACGTCGGAGGCGCCAAGCCGGTCCCCGATCGGGCCAACCATCTCCATGCCGGAGCTGGAGACGATGATGACGTCCTGCCCGGCGCTGCCGTGCGCGGCGATCAGCCGCCGGGCCTCGGTGTACACAAGCGGCAGGATGATTTCGTCCAGGTTCCTGCGAACGATTTCGCTCACGCGGTCCGCCGACCACCCCCGGCACAGGTCCCCGACCTGCTCGCGGATGCGCTCCATCCGGTTGTGATCAGCGCCGACGACACTGAAGACAAGCTGGGCGAAAGCGGTACGAAGCGCGTCGCCCCGGCTGATCAGGCCGTGTTTGTAGAACGAGGGGCCGAACGCCAGGGTGCTCGACCGGGAGATGATGGTCTTGTCGAGGTCAAAGAAAGCTGCCGTAATTGTGCGATCGCTCTCGACGGGGCTGCCCACAATCCGGCAGCATAGGGGAGTGCAACGAGTTCTAAGTTGCGTACGCATGACTGGCTGGTGACGGGTGGGCATGATCCGCTGGCAACGTGTATGCATGACCGGCTGGTAACTTCGGCTCACCCCGCGTAGGCTTTTATGGGTGACGGAACCGGCTCTGCCCCCCCGGGGCCGGACCGCACGGTGACCCCCGCTCTCCCCCCCGGCGGGGGTCACCTCTTTTTCCGGCCCAGGCATGCCAGTGCGTGACGCATGTGCGTGCAATCGCTTGCGTCATCCGGCGAATTAGCGGATTGCCGCCGCGCTGCTGAGCAAGCACTCCAGCAGCCGTACCGCGCCGTCCTTGGACAGCGGCTCATTCCCGTTGCCGCACTTGGGCGACTGGATGCACGAGGGGCATCCCGCGGCGCACTCGCAGGACGCAATTGCCTGGACGGTTGCGCCCAGCCAGTCCTGGGCGGCGCGGAAGCCGCGCTCGGCAAAGCCGGCGCCCCCGTGGTGCCCGTCGTAGACAAAGACCGTCAGCCTGCCGGTTGCCGGGTGCATTTCGTAGGAGACGCCGCCGACATCCCAGCGGTCGCACGCGGCTACCAGGGGCAGCAGGCCGATTGAGGCGTGCTCGGCTGCGTGCGCGGCGCCGGGCAGGTCCACCCCCGCGTCCGCGAGCCCGGCCCGCTGCTCGGGTGAGATCGTCCACCACACGGCCCGGGTACGCAGCGTCCGCGGCGGGAGGTCGAGCGGCAGCACCCCGATCGGCTGGCCGGTGTCGACCCGGCGCCGGGCGAACGAGACCACCTGCCGGGTGACCAGCACGTCTCCGAAACCCACCTCGGCCGGGCCCCAGTCGGCCCGGCGCGTGGTCGCGGCCACCTCGACTACGGTCTGCTCACGCGCCGAGGTGGTGTAGCCCGGGTCGCACGGCTGGACAAGCGCCACGCAGTCCGCCAGGTCCAGCCGGGTGACCAGGTACATCTCGCCCTGGTGCGGGTACACGGCCCCGGCGTGCGCCTGCACGTGCGCGGACGGCTCGTCCATCGTCCCGACCAGCCGGCCGGTCGACTCCTCGACGATGCGCACCGGCGAGCCGCCGGTGCCGCGCAGGCCGCCGGCCCCGGCGCGCCCGTGCCGGGTCCAGTGCCACCTGCTGCCCTCTTCGCTCTCCCGCCGCCGCAGCATGCCGCGGCGGGTCAGGTCCGCGGTCACCTCGGCCGCGGCCGGGCCGAACAGGGCTACGTCCGCCTCGGTCAGCGGCAGTTCGGCGGCGGCCGCGCACAGGTGCGGCGCCAGCACGTACGGGTTGCCCGGATCCAGGACGGTCGCCTCGACCGGGCGGTTCAGCAGCGCCTCGGGGTGGTGCACCAGGTAGGTGTCCAGCGGGTCGTCGCGGGCGATCAGGACAGCCACAGCGCCGCGGCCGCTCCGCCCCGCGCGGCCGGCCTGCTGCCACAGCGCCGCCCTGGTCCCCGGCCAGCCGGCGATCAGCACCGCGTCGAGCCCGCCGATGTTCACGCCCAGCTCGAGCGCCGTGGTCGTGGCCAGGCCGGTGATCCGGCCGTCCAGCAGGCCTTCCTCGAGCGCGCGGCGCTCCTCGGGCAGGTAGCCGGCGCGGTACGCGGCCACGCGCGGGGCGAGGTCCGCCGCCCCGGCCTCGGCCAGGTTCCGCTTGGCGCCCTGCGCCACGGCCTCGGCGCCGCGCCGGGACCGCACGAACGCCAGCGCCGGAATGCCGTCCGCCACCAGGTCGGCCAGCAGCCCGGCCGCCTCGGCCGTGGCGGTGCGCCGCACCGGGGCTCCCGCCTCGCCGCGCAGCGTGGTGAGCGGCGGCTCCCAGAGCCCGAAGGTGAGCGAGCCGCGCGGCGCCGTGTCCGCGGTCACCGCGATCGCCTCCAGCCCGGTGAGCAGCCGGGCGCAGGTTTCCGGCTCGCTGATCGTGGCCGAGCAGAGCACGAAGACCGGCGGCAGGCTTAGCGTTGCGGGTGGTCTTCTCGATGCGTGGTGCTCACAGACCCGGCGGAGCCTGCGCAGGACCTGTGCCACGTGGGACCCGAAGACGCCTCGGTAGGTGTGGCATTCGTCCACGATCACGCAGGACAGCCTGCGGAAGAACCCGTCCCAGCGTTCATGCCGCGGCAGCAGCGAGTGATGCAGCATGTCCGGGGTGGTGAGCAGGTATGTCGCGCGGGCCCTGGCCCATGCGCGCTCGCTGGCCGGTGTGTCGCCGTCCACCACCGCG
>Ga0335072_10014900_pt1 | contig 11047 bp, 10 predicted proteins | sample Lox_Sample_21_FD_206725 | JGI IMG/M metagenome (GOLD analysis project Ga0335072, IMG submission 206725) | Soil microbial communities from Loxahatchee National Wildlife Refuge, Florida, United States - Lox_Sample_2.1 | ecosystem: Environmental > Terrestrial > Soil > Wetlands | place: USA... | reverse complement strand
AGTTGCCGATATGGAAGGAGTCGGCAGTCGGCTGGATGCCGGAGAACACGCGTGGTCGGGGCATAGGCCGCAGTCTAGTTGGACCACCGGGCCAAGCCGACGCCGAAGCCGGGTATACCGGACAGCTCGCAGCAGCCTGCCCGGCACCGTCTTCGCTAAGCCAGGATAGGTCCCGGCCAGGTCAGGACGCCCAGGCTGGTCGTCGAGCAGCCTGTGCCGCACAGCGAAGGCCGCGGCTTCCAGCCTGGAGTGAGCTCCGAGCTTAGTGAGCAGCGCCTGGACGTGGGTCCTGACTGTCGCTGCCGAGACTCCGAGGCTGCTGACCATCGCGGCGGTGTCCTGGCCAGCTACCAGCAGCTCCAGGCACTGCCTCTCGCGTGCGGTGAGGCACCCGGCAAGTTGTATCGCATCGCGCTGGGAAGCGAGCTGATGACGGATCGCCGACCCGGCGGGCACTTCGACGACGACTTCGCCGCTCAGAACGCGCTCGATGGTCCGCTTCAGAACTGTGATGCTCCGCGTCTTGTGGACGTAGCCGGCCGCGCCGGTGCGCATTGCCTGCATGATGCTCTCAGTGTCGCCGTCCGCCGAGAGGATCAGCACCTTTGTCCGCGGCGAGACTGCACTGAGGTCGCGGAGCGCGCCCAGAACATCACGGCCAGCCGCGAAATGCCGGTCTATGAGGCAGACGTCCGGCTGTTGCGCACTGAGAGCGGCGAAAGTGTCCTCGATGGTTGTCGCCTTGGTCACCGTCCAGCCCTCGCGGCTGAGTACTGTCGACAGCGCATCGAGGAAGACGGCGTGATCGTCGCTTATCACCACCTGGGTCATATGACCATCACCCCTGGCTTCGACTCCGCCGATGGGCCGAAGCAGTCCCCGACTGGCTGAGTCCGATCGGCCTGCACTGGCGGCTAGGAGTACTCAGCGTCTGGGCTGAAGGTGACCCGCACGCGGGCACCAACCCCCGGATCCGTGGCGACATCGAGCCGGCCGCCGACCGCATCGAGGAGCTTGCGGACGACGGTGAGGCCGAGTCCGGACGCGCCGGACGGGCCGAGGCCGAATCCGGGGCCGGTGTCAGCGATTTCCAGGACTGTCTCTTGTGTTTGCTCGACTCGGATCAACACCTGGCCGCTAGGTCCGGCCGCGCGGACGGCGTTGTCCACGAGGTTGCGGAGAACACGCCGCAAGGTTGACGGGTTGATCGAGATCACCGCTGGACCGCCTGGCTCGACTGTCACCCCCGTGTCGTAAGTCAGGCCGGCTAGCTGCGCCGCTTCTCCGGCAATCGCCCGGATGTCGACCCGTTCCGCCCATGCGGTGGCCGCGTCAGACGGCGCGAAGTCGGCGATCAACTGCACGATGCGGAATATCTCCTGCTTGACGATCTCCATTCGCTGGCGCGCAGCCGAGGGCAGCGCGCCATCCTCGCACACAGAGTCGGCGAGCAGCGACAGCGTCATCATCTGATGGCCGAGGTCGTGCATGAGACCGCGGACATTCATGTCCCAGTCAGCCGAAAACGCCGGAGCGCATCGCTGGGCCTGAACGTCCGCATAAGGTCCATTCACCTGTGAGTCATCCCCCGTGGTATGGATTGCCCGTGCACGGAGCAAGCACAGCCGCGCCGGCCTAGCCGTACGCTGCGTAGCCGGCCTGGCTAGCTATCCAGCGTAGGTGGTACCCACCGACAGGCGGGCCAGTCGTAGCGCGCCTTAGAGGCTGGAAGAGTACGCCGCCTCGAGGACTGACCGCAGCGCGGGCACGCGGTAGCGAGCCCCGATCCGGCGCCTTGCCGCTCTAGCCATCCTGGCTGCCTCGGCCGGCGAGTCGAGCAAGTAACCGACCGCCGACGCCAGCAGGTCCGGCCGACCGGGCGGGACGAGGAGGCCTGTTACTCCTGGCTCCACCAGGTCGGGTACCGCGTTCACTGCGGTGGCTACCACAGGAACGCCGCTAGCCATCGCCTCCGCGACTGCCATCGGCAGGCCTTCGTACCGGCTGGGCAAGGCAAAGACGTCGAACGCGGGTAGCACGTCTGCGACATCCGCCCGCTCGCCGCACAGCAGGACGCGCTGACGGGCGGTCCTGGCAAGGCGAGCCGTTTCCTCGGCAAGCTCGCCACTGCCGACCCAGACCCCCACGACATCGCGCCTGCCCAGCGTGCTGATCGCGGCGATGAAGTCGTCGGGCGCCTTCTGGTACGTCAAGCGCCCGACGGCCCCGACCACGAGCTCACCGTCGGCGAGACCGAGGAGCCGCTTCGCCGCGGCACGGCTCTCCGTGGTCAGGCTCCGCGGCCAATCCGCGCCAGTCGCCCCGTCGACCAGCACCCCGATCGTGCGCACTCGCTCGGGAGCAATAATCCCGCGGCGGACTGCCTCGACGGCGACCCCCGTGCCCACGCACAGCCCGACATGGGTGAACCGGCCGAGCCGCCGTTCTACCGCGATGTAACCGCACCGCCGGGCCGGCGACTGGAACTGGTGGAATGGGAAGCCATGGTAGGTATGCACCACTCTGGGCGTCCCCGCCCGCCTAGCCGCCAGGCGGCCGATAGTGCCAGCCTTCGCGCAATGCGTGTGCACCACGTCAGGCTTCCGGTCAGTCAGGAGTGACGTGAGCCAGCGCACGGCGCGCAGGTCCGTAACCGGGTCGATGGTCGCCTTCAGCACCGGGTCGACAATGATCTCGACGCCGTGCGCACTGGCCAGGTCAAGCAGCCTGCCGCCGCTGCCGGTGATGATGACAGGCTCGAAAGCGGACCGATCCAGGCTCAGTATGCCGCGAAGCGCCATCACCCCGGCTCCGCCCTCCAGCCGAGTGATGACCGTGGTGACGCTGGTCATGTGCCGACGGCCGGGTCGCGCGGCGTCAAACCGGCAGCTCTGGCCACGCTGACCGCCTCGACGCGGCTGTGCACGTCGAGCTTTGCGTAGATGTTCTGCGTGTGGGTCCGCACAGTGTCGGCTGATATGTGCAGGTCAGCTGCGATCTGTCGGCCGTGGGTGCCAGTCATCATAGCCCGCAGGATGTCGATCTCACGCGAGCTGAGCAGGTGCAGATCGCTGCCGCCGCGGCTGGCGCCGGTCCGCAGGCTGCGAAGGATCTCGCCGAGCATCTCTGGCGGATACCACGAGTAGCCACGGCACACGCCGCGGACCACTGACTCGAACTCGTCTGCATCCTGCTCCTTAGCGACCCACGCCGCTGCGCCCGCGCGTGCTGCGTCGACTGCGTGGGCAACGTTCCGGTCGCCGCTCAGGATTACCACGCGCACCCGAGGGCTCTGCGCGATCAGCCTCTCGACCAGGTCGCCAACCCCGGCTGCGAACAACTCCGCTTCGATAGCGATCACGTCTGGCCGGACGCCTTTGACGATTGCGAACAGATTAGGGTCCGTCGCAGCGCACTGCGCTGCGACCCAGATGTCCGGTGCTGCCAGCCGCGACGCCAGCGCCTCGGTGATCATGAGGTGGTCGTCAGCAAGCATCAGCCGGATCGGGTTCATGGCACCAGCCTGCCGTGACTGCACCCGGTCGTGCTCATCACGATGCATGACCCCGTTCCCGGCCATAGTCTGGCGGCAGGGGCGATTCCGGGCTATTCCAGGTCCCGTTGGATCGGGCAAACCATGCCACTGCAAGCGCGGACAGGGAAATCGCGGAGTCGATCACCCGGACCAGCCGATGAAGTCAGCCGCGCCGGTGACGAGACATTTCATCTCTCTTGTTCCTCCCCGCCATCGCCGTGCGCATCGATCGCCGCGCGGCCAGGCGCTCATACAGGTCGTCGATGCGGGCGGTGACAGCCGCGATGCCAAACTCGCGAGCAACAGCTGGCTCCGGGACGCGCTCGGCCGGGCCGGCGCAGACCGCGGCGGCGATCGCCTTGCCCATGTCCTCGATAGGCACCTGCCGGGCAGTCTCGACCATCAGGCCGTCCAGCGCCGGACACGTCGTGTACAGCACCTGAAGGCCATTGCCGAGTGCCTCGAGTACGCACAGCCCGAAGGTCTCCTGCTGCGAGGAGGCCACGAGCAGGTCAGCCGCCGACATGACCGCGGCGACATCGTGCCGCTCGCCAGTGAAGATCACATAGTCGGCGACGCCACAGCGCCGGGCCGTTTCGGCTAGGTGATCGCGCTCGGGACCGCCCCCGACGACCATCAGCTTTACCCTCGGCGACAGGCTGGGCGCGGCCGCCTCGATGGCCTCGCCGAAGCGCTTGTTCTGGTCGAGGCGCCCGAGCAGGAGCACCACGTAGTCCGCTGCGCCAACACCGAGTTCGGCACGCACCTGGGTCCGGCCGGCCGCGTCGAACGCCACCCGGCCGAGGTCCACGCCGTTCGGTATTAGCGTGATCCTGCGCGGCCGGACCCCCCACTGGGTGAGCCGCTCGCGCACAGTAGCTGATACCGCGACCGTTATGTCGGAGAGCAGCTCCGTGCCGAGGTAGAGCGCCTGGACTCCGCGCGTCATGCGCCTGCGCTCCAGGTGCGTCTCACCGATCGAGTGCTCGGTGCTGAGGATGACCGGCGTGCCTGCGAGCCAGGCTGCCGGCCGGCCGTAGATCTGCGACCGGTACAGGTGCGTGTGCACCACGTCGTAGCGGCCAGCCCTGATGATCCGACGCAGCCGGAGCAGGGCGGTCAGCTGGGTGTTCCGCCGCATGTCAAGGTTGCGTACGGCGGTGCCGTCGGCTCGGATCATGTCTGCTACCGCGCCCGGGTTGTAGAGCGTGACGACGTCCGCGTCGTGCCTGGTGTGCTGCAGCACGCCGCGCAGCTGGAGCTCGGCACCGCCGACGCCCAGGCCAGTGATGATGTGCAGGACCTTCATCGTGCGCCTCCATTGGTCAGTGCCCCGGACAGCGCGGCCGGTCCGGTGCGGGCCAGGATGAGCAGATCTAGCCAGATGGACCAGTACTCGATGTAGAAGTTGTCGAACCGGGCCCGGTCTTCGAGCGGGCTGTCGCCGGTCAGGCCATGTATCTGGGCCCAGCCCGTCAAGCCTCCGCGCACCCGCTCGCGATCGGCGTAGCCGGTCACGCTGTGCCGGAGCTGGCGGGCGAAATACGGGCGCTCAGGCCGGGGACCGACCAATGCCATGTCGCCGCGCAGCACACTGGCTAGCTGCGGCAGCTCGTCGGCATGCGTGCCGCGCAGCAGCCGACCGATCCGCGTGGCCTGTCCCGGCGGCACAGCCCAGGTAGTGTCCGGATCGCCACCCGGTCGCAACGTCCGAAGTTTGACGATGCTAGCCAGCCGGCCACAGCCGACGACCCGCACCTGATGAACGAGCGGGGGCAGCCGCAGGTCCAGCCACACCGCGAGCGTCAGCACCAGCGTCAGCGGTGCCGTGGCGAGCAGGAGAACCGCGCCGACGCTGAGGTCGATTACCCGGGTAGCGGCACGGCGGCCCGGAGTCGGACCGGATCGGAGCGGAACGAACGGGATGCCCCAGACCTCGTCCAGGCAGGCTCTCGGTACCGCCAGGCCAAGTTCGGGCGGCTGCGGCAGCACGCTCACCCTGGCGCCGCGGTCGCGGCAGGCCCGGAGCACCGTGGCATGCTCGGCACCGACTGCTTCGGGCGCGCACACCAGCACCTGGCTCACGTCGAACTTGACCAGCATCTCGCCGACGGCCGCCGCGTCCCCCGCCAGTTCGTCGGGCAGCGGCCCGCAAGGGCGGTGACCGAACTCGGGATGCTCCTGCAGCAGCCGCCACACCAGGCGGCCAGCCTTACCCGTGCCAATGATCAGTGTCTGCTGCGTGAGCAGGCCGCGCCTGCGGGCCGACCGCTGGGTCGCGGCAACGGCCACGCGCATCGCGATCAGCAAGCAGGCCCCGATTACGGCCAGTCGGATCGCGGTACCCTCGCGGGTCCAGAGCTGCAATCCGAGCGCCGGAAGCGCGGCGGCGAGCGCCAGCCGGCCGGCCTGATCGCTAGCGCGACCGCCGATCCGCGGCCGGTAGAGGCCGGCAGCCGCGGCAGCCCCCAAGACAATGAGGCCGTAACACGCGCCGATGACTGCCCCGGCGCCCGCGGCAATGACGGCCGCCGTCGCCGCGATCATGTCACCTGCGGCAAGCATCCAGGCCTCGCGTGCGCGCGCTCGCCGCGACGCGGGCCCGGCAGGCCGGCTCGCCTGCATCGGCCGGCCGGGCGCGCCGACCTGACTTCCCGAGGCAGCCGCGCTTGCGCTGGCCGGGTCGCACGCGAGTCGCGTGATCGTCACCTGCGGGCCATTCCCGCGAGCGGGCGGGCCGCATCCGTCAAGCCAGCGGTTGCCGTCAGGTGCCGCGCCACGGTGCGGGCCGCGTGCGCCGTGCCGTAAACGAAGCGCATGACCGGCCCGAACACGGGCGCTACTGCCGGGCCGATCATGTACAGGCCCTCGACGGACGTCTGGTAGGTCGCGTCCACCGCGGCGGTGCTGGCAACTGTGCGAATCCCTGCTCGCAGCGAGTCGTCCAGGAATGCCAGGCGCCGCAGGTCCGGACGGTAGCCAGTGGCCGCGATGACGCAGTCGGCCCTTACCTCCGAGCGCTCGCCGTGGCGCGAGACGACTCCGACAGTGACGCCGTCCGCGGTGTCCCGCACCAGGTGGACGAGCGCGCTGGTGCGGATGGGCACCCGGCCCTCTATCCGGGGCCGCAGCCAGGGAGCGCCGGCCGGCCCGAGCGCTGTGCGCGCCCGGTGGATCCTCGTCTGCTCAGGAAGGTGGCGGAACAGACCTGGATGATTCGAGTAGAACCAGGTACCCCAGCCCGAGCCGAGGCCGGCCTCCGGCTCCCGCAGGCGCTTGGAGAGCGGCCGCTCAGGCGGTAGCGGGGGCCCGTTCCACGCGAGCACCGGGGACCTGGTGACGACTTCGACATCGGCCCCGTTCTCGGCGAGCAGCGCGGCCGACTCCAGCGCCGACTGGCCCCTGCCGATGATCGCGACGCGCATGCCGGTGAACGCTGCCGGGTCGGTGATCGTCGAGCTGTGGCTGACCGACTCATGACCCGACAGGATGGGCGGCACGTACGCGAAGTGCTCCACTCCGGTGGCAAGCACCACGCGCCTGGCCGTCGCCGTTCGCCCGTCGGCGAGTCGTAGCTCGAACTGCCCGCTGTCGCTGGTGAGCCTGGTGACCAGTGTCGGTTCCAGGCCGTTCGCCAGCTCACCAGCGAACCAGTCCCCGTACGCGACAAAGTCGTCGAGCCGTACGGGCTGGCCGTAGTCGGCGTAGGACCGGCCAGTCGCGCGGCAGAACGCGGCAAGCGTGTGGGTGCCGTGCGGATCGCAGAGGTTCGACGCGAACCCCTGTGACTTCAGGAACATGCCGTGCGGCATCTGCGCACGCCACAGATGCATGGGCTGCCCGAACTGGCGCACCTCCACCCCGGCGGCGCGCAAGTGCGCGGCAAGCGACAGACCGTACGGTCCCGCGCCTACGATTGCCACGTTGGCGGCGTCGCTCACGACTCATCCCCCCTTGTGCTGGTCGCCCAGAGTCACCCGGCTGGCCTCAGGTCAGTCGGCCGCCCGTCAGCTGGCATCCATCCCGCAACGGCCGGCATTGTCTCGGCCACGCCGGACGCGCGGTCGGATTGCACTCTCGGGAACTGCCGGCCCCCGCCGCGCGCCAGTCCTGGCGACACGGTCGAGCGGCCTGGTCACCACGCGCCAGCCCATTCGCACGCACATGAGCTCGAACGGGCGCAGGTCATCTCGGGCGAACCAGGCGGTCTCGTCTACTGTCCGGGTCGCGGCCAGCCACGACCGCAAGCTGAGCTCGCCGCGACGCCAGTAGCTGATAGCGCTCAGCGGGTCGTAGCTTTCGACCATGAAGGTCCGCCCGGTCGCCGGCTCGGACTCAGGTACCGGCTGGCCGGTCAGGTCAAGGTAAGCCGCGCGCACGACGTCGAGACCGTCCGGCGCGGTGAAGAGCCGGAACTGGGCGCCGAGGCGCGGGTTGAAGTCCAATAGTTTGTACTGCCCGTCCCGGTCGTCGTGCCGGATGTCCAGGTCGGCGATACCTCGATAGTTCAGCCGGGTCAGCAGGTCGGTCACGCGAGCGCTCAGCACCCTGTTCGGCACGCAACGGCCGAAGCTGGTCAGTCCCGCATAAGCCGGGTACGACCGGTCCTTGACCCCGGTACAAGCCTGGCGGCAGGCACCGTCAGCGCCCACGTATCCGTGGAAGAACCAGTCGTGACCAGGTGCCGCCGGGATGTACTCCTGCACCACGAGGCCGGCCCGGCTCGGCGGGTTGTCGACCTCGACGGCCCGCCACGCGACCTCCAGGCCGGCCCGGTCGCGAATGATCTGCGTGCTCAGCAGCCCGGATTCGGAGTGCCATGGCCAGGCCAGCTTGCAGGCGACCGGGTACCCGTAGTCCGCCGCCGCCTGGGCTGCCTGATCGAGCGAGGATGCCAGGGACGAGCGCGGGCTCGGGAAATCGAGCTCGGCACACAGCGTGTGGAGGGACTGCTTAGCTGCTAGCTGCCGCGGCAGGCTGGCCGGCGGGCCGGCGAACGAGAACATGCCGCGCAGGGCCTCGCCATGCTCGGCGAGGAAAATGGCAGCGGCGTCGTCGGTAGGGATCAGCACCGCCGGCCTACCGATCAGTTCGGCCAAGTGCAGCAGCCCGGCCTGCACCTGGCCGGCCGGCAGTCCCGCGGGCCGCCACAGCACTTTGCCGCGCAGGTAGCGCGAGTGACCCGCGGGAGCCCAGCCGGACTCCTGCACGGCGTACACCGGCACGCCCAGCCGGCCGAGGCTTCTGATTGCGCCCAGACCGCCGTGGTGCATCACGTTCGGATCAAACTTGAGCAGCACGGCGGGCGTGGTCGCCGCTGCGGCCGGCAGCGCGGTACCGGCGGCCGCTCGGGCAGCGGCCGCTGACGCGATGGCTGCGCTCACACCACAACCCACCCGCCTGGCACGGTCAATACCAGCACGAGCGGGTCGTAGTAGCGCACCTCCGCTGATTCGCGCAGCAGGCCGGCAATCAGCGGAAACGAGACAAGACGCCCGCGCAACTGATGTTCGCGGCCGTTGACCGCGAGTCCAGGCTGGTGCTCGGTCACTACGACGCTCTCCCGTTGCTAAGCCCTGTCAGAAGCTTGCTAGCGATGCCGTATCGGCTGCTCAGCTAGACGCCGTAATCTGCTTACGCAATACGGCGTAGGCCGGCCTCGTGCGTTCCGGCGGTCAGGGCGCTTGCGCTGGTCAGCCGATATCGAAGCCACTTGGCTCGCAGCCGGGCCCCGCCGTCGGAGTCCCCCACATAGACGCGCGGCACGGCGTAACGGCCGGTCAGCCCGCCAGTATCGGTCGCGCACGCGTAGTCGTACCCGGCCTCCTGCGCACCCTTGATTACCCGGCGGCTGTGATGTCCGTAGGGGTAGCAGAAGCCTCTGATAGCCGAGCCCGTGATGTCCTGGAGTATCTGCCGGCTAAGCCGCTGCTCTCTGCTGAGCGCGAGGTCGGTTGTCTGATTCAGGCTGACATGCCGCAGCCCGTGCGAGCCGATCTCAATGCCGGCCTCGGCTACCGTCCGCACCTGGCTCGCTGTCATCAACTGTTTGCGCGGCCCTAGCCGATCCCAGCTGTTGACTCCGCCGAGCCGTCCGGCGATCACAAACGCGGTCGCGCCGAACCCGTGCCGCTGCAGGACGGGCAGCGCATAGCGAACGAAGTCTTCGTACCCGTCATCGAAGGTGAGCCCGACAAGTCCCACATCGCAGTTCCTGTGCTGGGCTCTCAGGAGCTCGGACATCGAGACCCCGCGCAGTCCGCGCTGGTCCAGCCAGCGCATCTGCTGCTCGAAGCGGCGCGGCCTGACCGTCACCCGGTACGGGTCCTGAAGGTCCGGCGCCACCGAGTGATACATGAGCGCCATCGGCTGTCGCTGGCGGGCAGGCGCGGTTCTCGGCCGAACTAGCATCACGGTCCCCCCGGCTCGGCTACCGCAGCACTCTACTGAGTGCCCGCAGTCAGCCAGTCAGCCGAACAGACGATTCCGGCTACGATTTCCGGCTGAGCTCCCCAAACCCCGCCTGCCGCGCTCGCCCCGGCCAGCTAGAGCCGCTCGCGGTCTGGCGGGTCGTCGCACTCGGCGTCGTAATCCGGCAAGTCAGCCGATGATGCAGAGTGCCGGCTTTGCCCAGGCGACCCTGTCGCCCATTGCTCGCCCGACCGCCGTAGTTGGCCGGGTCGATCTTCGACGTGTTCCTGATCTCCGGATTGGCCCTCGAACAGGCCGTCGAGTGCCCGCTCCTGAAGCAAGCCGGTAACCCAGTCCGGCTCCTCGTCTGGTGCGGCAGGCATGCGAGGCGGGCGTCCCGCCTGCCACCCCGGGCGCTTGCCGGCACCATCGGACCGCTTAGGCATGCCGTAAATGGTAGACCCGCCACCCGCCCGAAGAGGTCAGCCGACAGCCGCTTCCAGGTCGGTGTAGCCGGCCGGGAGTTGGCCGACGAGGTGCTGGTAGTCCTCCTCGCTCAGCGCGTCCCGCAGCGCGGCCAGGACGGCCCCGGCGCCTGTCCGCGCCTCCTCCTCGGTTAGCCCGGCATGCTCGCTTAGCTGCCGGACGAAGTCGTCGACCGCGACCGGGTGTGCCCCCATCCGGCGCCGCCGCGGCAGCTGTACTTGCTCAGCGAGGGCTTCGGGAAGGTCCCCGGCGAGACGACTTGCCTCGCCGACGCTCAACTGGTCTGCCAGCCCCTCCAGCACCGCCCTCGTGACATCCGCTGATTCCTCGCGCGACAACATGGTTCGCTCCGCAACCGCCCGGACGAGCGCCTTCTGCTCCATAACCCCCCCTTCGCCGGGTTACCGCAAGCGTCAGGCCGTAACGCCGTCGCCTTGCAGTACCGGCACTATGTCGGGCGCGCCGAGCCTGATTGCATCGGCGTCCTGGTCGGTGTCTGCTTCCTGGGAGGCGCGCTCAGCCGCCACCCTGGCCCGGTAGTTCTCCAACTCTCTCGATATTTGCCGAGATTTCCACTTCATCGGGCCCGCCATCAGGCTGACCGCTTCCTCGGCC
>Ga0335072_10014899_pt1 | contig 11048 bp, 5 predicted proteins | sample Lox_Sample_21_FD_206725 | JGI IMG/M metagenome (GOLD analysis project Ga0335072, IMG submission 206725) | Soil microbial communities from Loxahatchee National Wildlife Refuge, Florida, United States - Lox_Sample_2.1 | ecosystem: Environmental > Terrestrial > Soil > Wetlands | place: USA: Florida... | reverse complement strand
CCACGTTACATACGAGTACAATCTGACATTCCTCGCTACGGCCCCACACACTGACCCAATTGGAATCTGACAATCAACCCTAAGCGAACTTCTAGAAAAGAGAGTTTTGCCGGCCCTTCTGATTTGCCGACAAAATAGTACTAAAGCATTACTGAACGCATTACTCCCGTGTTCACGTACTCGGGACTATTGGAAAAGACGCTTACGAGACTGTTGGGATTTCTTCTTTTTGTGTGCTGGTGGCGCCCCAGCCACGCGTCAGGAGTGTCCCAAAGGGAGAAAGCCAGACACGGGCTTTACTGCATGCAGGGAAAAAGGAGTCGGGCCCATGATTGTGTGCTGCGAACTGCAATGCGTGTGCTAGTCTGCAACTGAAGGTCTGAAAGCATACGGAGAGAGAATCACCGTCGAGCTCCCAAAAGCCCTTTTGGAGGGTTGCGTAGTCGAGTAGAGACCGTCCCGACGGGTTCTATGGAGGGGTGGTGCCGAGAATAGAGAAGCCTACCAATAGACCTCGGAAGATCTTCCCGACTAATACGAATTATTGAAGCAAGATAGCCTCAATACAGCTGGTTAGCTGCTTGGGGCAGCCTTTTGCGAGAAATCCGGCCCGTCTTTCTCCTGGTCTCCTGCAAGCTGTCTGGCCTGCAGCACGCCGGCGGCCCCAAGGCCCTGCTAGATGGTAACAATTGACCTGGGGCCGAAAAGGTGGGTATTGGCACGGCTGAATGTGCTGAAAATCGTGGGTGGCCGTGGGTTGTTTCTTGCATCGTGAGACCTCTTATTAGTTGTGCTACTCTCCAAGTCAACCATACCATCCCTTCCTGTCGTTTTCCTGCCCTGTTGTCAGCTGCCCCGTATATCTGGTCGTGGTTGGAGCAGATGAGCTTTAGAGAGCACGAGAGCAAGTCAGCAACTACAGTGAGACAGAAGCGATAAGCCCGCAGATAAGGCCGACCGCGCTGTCAGTCCCCCACTTACTTCCCTGGCGCAAGCAAAATATTCGACGAGAAGCCCAAGACATTGTACGTCTCCCATATCAATTGCCATGATCTCCGACGCCATGAGGGAAGAGAGACAACGATTGTCTAATACGTGGATAGCTTGACTTTCGTTTGTATATAGGGTGCTCGGTCTTTGGCCGCTTAGCATCGCCGACCCTACACGCAACGGCGGTCTTCGACATCTCGACCACCCAGTTGTGCGCTTTAAACGACCTTAATCACCTCAAGACTGGCCACCAAAGATCCCATAGAGGGCCGAGTGCTCAGAGACCAGATGTTTCGCGATTTTTAACGGCAGAAGGATCGTCGCAGGTCAATACTACGATTTGTCAATTGGTGCCGTGGAAACAAGGAACTCCGCTTCAAAACTCTTGATTCTTCAGCCTCTTGCGTAGGCCATTTCTTCACACTCGACGTTGATACCATCAATTTTGGGCGAATTCTTGCATCAGAAGTCACCATGGCAGATTCAATTCTCCCACCCGACATGGAAACGATTGCTCCTGTTGCTGAACATCCTGACGCCATCCAAGTTGAAGCCCCGGCTAAGCTCAAGGGCAGACAACGTCTTCTGCAAGGCTTGCAACGGATATCGTCCTCCCCATCTCTCACTCAGCTCGGCCGGAGACGCGTAACAAGCAATCCATATGGCGGTCGAGGAACATTTTCGACTACGAGTTTAGCATCCGGGAGCAATACATACGCTGCATCTGGATTCGCAACAGCACCGACTTCGATACCCGGCACACCTGCACCAGAGGGGATTTCAAGTAACGGGTTGCCCTCGAGCCTTGCAATTCGGAGAATTGGAGGAGGTTATTCAACTCCAGGATCTTCATCCCCAGCTACAGCAGCTTTTCCCATTGAAAGCAGACCAGGATCAAGCAGAGCAGGTCTACCTCCTCGGAAACATTCAGATATCCCTGAAATGGCTGAAGATTATTTCTCGATACCTGTAAGCAATGCTAAGACTACTCGAAACCCGAACTTCGACTTTTGGAGTGATATGCCACATGAAATCAAGCTTTCAATTTTCAGCTTTCTCAGGCCGAAGGAGTTGGTGAAGGCATCAATCGTTAGCAAGGACTTCCACCGAATATGCTACGATGGACAACTATGGACTTGCTTCGATGCGTCAGAGTTCTATACGGACATACCAGCAGAATCTCTGGCTAAGATCATTGTGGCAGCGGGTCCATTCGTCAAGAATCTGAACCTCCGCGGCTGTGTCCAGGTGGAGCACTATAAACGGGCAGAGGTTGTTGTGAAGGCCTGCAAGAATCTCATAAATGCTACACTAGAAGGCTGCCGCAACTTTCAAAGGCAGACTCTACATACTCTCCTGAGCACCAACGAACGACTAGCGCACCTGAATCTTACAGGCCTTGTTGCTGTGAATAATGCTACATGCAAGATCATTGCAAGATCTTGTCCCCAACTTGAGCTTTTCAATGTGTCTTGGTGCACTCATATGGACGTGCGCGGGATTCGAATGGTTCTTGAAGGATGTACAAGGTTGAGAGATTTACGTGCCGGTGAAGTTCGAGGCTTCAACAGTTTGGAAGTGGCTCAAACAATATTCGACACAAATAACTTGGATCGACTGATTCTCAGCGGATGCAGTGACCTTGATGATGCAGCTCTTCAAACCATGATCCATGGTCTGGATCCTGAAGTCGATATCCTGACCGACCGGCCGACTACACCTGTACGCAAACTTCGCCATCTTGACCTGACACGATGCAACCGTCTCACGAGTCAAGGCGTGAAAGCTTTGGCATACAAGGTCCCGTATCTCGAAGGTCTCCAACTCAGTGGCTGCACAGCATTGACTGATTCTGCTCTCGAAGATCTTTTAGCCACCACACCGCAACTGACACATCTTGACCTGGAAGAACTTGCAGAGCTTACCAACGCCATCCTTTCGGAGCATCTCGCGAAGGCGCCATGCGCTGGCCGCCTTGAGCACCTGTCGATTAGTTACTGCGAAAATCTTGGCGATACCGGCGTGCTGCCAGTAATCCGAGAGTGCACGAAGCTGAAAAGCATCGACATGGACAATACGCGCATCAGTGACCTTGTTCTCGCCGAAGCAGCTGCAATGGTCCGGGCCCGCTCAAGTCGTACAACTTCTGCGGCGCCCCCACGCACAAGCCTTCGAATGGTTGTATTTGATTGCCAAAACGTCACGTGGACAGGGATTCGCGAAATCCTGTCCCGGAACGCGGAGATCAAGAAGCCTTCTGCACGAGCGGTGGAACAGGGCCAACTTGCGACCTATCCTAGTGAGGTGATTGGACTGAAATGCTTCTATGGATGGCAGATGACTGTTGATGAGCACATGAAGAGAGTCTTGAAGGGTGATCTTGCTTCGGCTAGTAGATTGGAGAGACGCTGGGCGGATTACATGATGATGAACGAAGAGGCTGGTGTCCCTGGCGCTGGCGTTAGAAGGAGGCGACGCAGAGCAAGGGAAGCTGCTATGCTACATGCTGATGAAGAAGAAGGCGGCGTCGGTATGGGTGGAATTGGACGGAGGAGGCGGGCCAGGAGTGGAGGATGTACAGTCATGTAAAGGCGGAGCATTCAGGTGAAGTAGGATTTCATTAAGTTGTCTCGGCGATATTAGGCGTCTGGCATGGACCGCCGGACGGCTGGTATGGCATAACTAGATGGGGCATGGTTTGCGACTTCTGGTTTTCTCTTTTTATCCGAGCACGTGATACAGGTTTAAATTGGGAGTCTGGGATATTATGTGTATATTTCAAGTCCCTCAGATAGAACATACACATACTTTCAAACATCTGCTCGCTCTCCGACGCCTCCTCCCCTACCGCTGCAGCCTTTGCTGACGACGGGAAGATTTATACACACCTACTACCTCCCGCAGGACTCTCCATTATCTGTTTTGGTATTTTGCTTCTTGCTTCAGAATATTGAAATTTCACCCTCTCGGTTGCTGCCGAGCTCGTTGGTTCCATCCACTTCTTTGCACACGGTGGGCTGCTCTGCCATGATGAGCGCTTTATGGCGCCATGATACTCAACCTCACGATTGCAATATCGACAATTGAACTACGGTTTTGGTGGCTTGTGCGATCATGACAGGATTGGCATGCATTATTCTTGTCACCAGGATATACACTAGGACCTGGATGACGCATTCAACTGATCCGGATGTTGTTATTACCCCTGAAGTCTCGAGCGGCGTTGGGAGATATGGAACTTGTCTATCGCCGGAGGATCTCCTACGTTTCAGAGGGTCTCGATGCAGCAAAGTCTCCTCATTGATGGCGACAGAGACGTTATGAAGAGGGATATGATTCCCAAGATCAGAATCGATGAAGAAGAGCTACTACAACCGGACAGCGATGACAATAAGGATGTCTCACGGATATATGTAATCGCTCTGCATAACACTTCTAAGCGTACCACGGCTCAAATCTCCTCAATTCATGAAGATCCATCGACATAGACTAGACCCATCATTGAGGGAAGGTTGTATGCTGGAGGAAGGCAATAAAATTAGACATTTTATACGCTGTTGTTTATGGGAGAGAAGTTGCATAGAGGGTAAGAGGATCACTAGATTTGTTCTCGTACTCCTAAGACTATTTCATTTGATTGGGCCTTTTATGTAGTTTGAGGTTGATATCTAGAAGCTGAGTATCTGATTGGCTGATTCACAGTATATTATTTTTATGCCTTAGGCTGAAGAGACAAGATGTCGCGTAAACAGTGTCATCGCGTTTCCCCTCCAAGACTTCGCCGATTTCATAGTCGCACACGTTCTTAGTCAATAGTGAAGGGCTATTGTGCTTTAAAAATGAGCGAAAATGCCAATTCAAGTACTGCGCTTCTTACAGAGCATTTGCGACATACCCCAGTAGTGAGTCACCCTTTCCCCACTCACCAAAACCATCACTGACCACCCTCAGAGCTTAATAGACGATATAATAAATAGCATCAATACAATCGGCTACAAAGCAGTAGACTGGGTAGAACAAGGACTGCTCGGGACGCCTCTGTCGAATCTCGGCTTCGCAAACATCGCCACTAGCAAAGGCGATCAAGACTCAGAAGACGTAGAATCACAAGTCCGGCACGAAATCGAAAATGGCGTCCATCAATTCGAGACGCTTCTCGAGGCGACTATAGACAAGAATTTCGACAAGATGGAGATCTTTGCGCTGAGGAGTATTATTGCTATTCCCGACGACCTGAAAGATTGGATCCGATTACGGCATTATGAAGTTTGTTCCTTTCCATCTCCCCTTCCCAGAGAAAATTGGGAATGGATGTTAATGGAATATGAACAACAGGGCCTTAACTTCGCACCTTCCCTCTCCCCCGACGCACCCACCCTAGAATCCATCACCCTCCAACGCCGCAAACACCAAGAAACCCTCCGCCTGCACCGCCTCCTACAAGCCGAAGCCGCGCGGAACGCTGCTCTCATCCGCCAACTAAAATCCCTCCTCTCATCTTCTCCCAAAACCTCCTCGTCGCACATAGTCACTAGAGCCGAGCCGCAAGATAAAGATATGGGCGTGAATAAGGAGGAACCGTACCCAGCGTTCGCATTCCTCTCTCAAAAAGGCGACCTCGCAACCACCAGCGCCGCAACCCCCCTCAGCACAACAACAGCATTCGCACTTTCCCAACTACCGGCTATGAAGGCCCTCCTCGCTGATCTCCGCCTGGCGCTCAAAGCCCTCTCTAGCCCACAATCCCATGCGTCCAATCCTAACCTGTCAGCGGCCGGGAAAGAAGACGAGAAGGGCTGGCGTGAATATAGATTAGAATACGTGGAGTCCCAAACGCGGCGCCTGCATGAGAATGTTCGTGGATTGGAGCTCGGGCCGCAGGGACGGGTTAGGGATGGGGAGTGGCAGGAGGAGGGGAGGAGGGTGGGGAGAGGGGAAGTGGAGGCTTTGGAGAGGGTTGTAGAAATGGTTGGGGGGAATGGAGGGGAGGGGGAGGAGATGGACGAGGGTGCTTAGGTTTGTGGATGGGTCTATGAGTACTATTAGGTTTGGAGGTTGGCGTTTGGTATATGGTCAGGGTCAGGAAGGGTGGAGGCTTGTATGTATGAATCATGATCAGGAATATGTACACGCTATGTACAATATATATCAGCTCGATAGCTGAAAACAGTTCACACGCCATACCCTCCAAATCTAAGCATCCATGAGCCCCAACTCCCCCACTGCCCTCCAGAAGCTATGCTGCCCCTCCACCCCCCTCTGATCAATATCCGGCGGCCCGCCCCTATCCATCTTAACATTCCGCACGACTTGCCTCGCCATTTCTCCCTCGCCATTCTCCGCCAACGCCCGCAAAACCATTTCCAACGCCGGCCAGCCCACTCTTGAACCCTCCTTATCGATGCGCCCTAGCACCGCAAGCGCGTTCGCGGTGTCGCCGACGGAAGCGTAGCCTTCGATCACGCGGTCCCAGAAGATGTGGTCCAGGATCGCGCCCGAGACGCGGATGCGGTCGAGGAGGGTGCGTACGCCTTCCAGGTTCGGAGGTTCTTGTGAGAAGTGGTGCTTAATGAGCATGGTATAGATGTCTCGTGATGGCTCGATTTTCTGGGCTGCCATTCGCGCCAAGACAGCTTGGACGGCTTTCATGTCTTTTGGTTGGGTTTGGAGGAGTGATGAGATGATTTTATTGTATGTAAATCGGTTTGGTTGCACCCCGGCGGCCTCCATTTCGGCGAAGACAAGGTTGGTTAACTTCAATTGCTCTTCGGGGGATAGTGGGTCGGAGGTTTTGAATATCTCGTCGAGAATAGTCGTGAATGTTGCCACGTCGGCTTGGATTCCTTGCTTCTGCATCTGCGCGAGTAGTGACGGGACAGATTCCATGCGACCGTCACGGATCAATCCTCGGATTAGAATGTTGAATGTTACAATATCAGGCTTGATACCGAAATCGTCCCCCCAAGCAAGAATCCGTTTCGCCGCAAGGTGGTGTCCGCGGTTGAGGAGGCCAGAAATAGCATCGTTTATTATTTCAATCGTTGGTTTGACAGTACCGTTAATATCCCCTGGTTTCTTTGATTTGATGTGCTGCTTCTTTGCGGCTTCGTGCCAATGACGTCCCATTTCCTCCAACGCACATATTGCCAGTTCTATCTTCCCGTTCTCGATGAGCCCGCTGATCCTTGTCCTCCAACAAGCCACATCTGGTTGCAAAACAGAAGATTGCAGTCTGGTCCACACAGCCTCCAAAGACGTCGGATTCCTGGCTCTTCTGCATCCTTCTAGCATAGCATGCCACGTTGATAGACCTGGGTGTCGTGATGTTTCTACCATATAGTTCCAAATATCAAGTGCTCCATCTGGATGCCGTAGCCCCATGTAAGCTAGAATGAATTGGTTACATAGCTCTGGGAATTGCGAATTCTGGGCCTTCGGATGGGATGGTCTTGCAGTAGGACTAGTCACGATTGGACTTCCAGTTTCTTCATGCCCACTTTCACTCTCAGCAGTGGTCATGGTCTGTGCGGAAATTTTAGCCTCTGCCCAAAGGCTATTTATCTGTTTGAGATCTCTCTCAGTCATGGCACGACTGAGCCTCTGAGAAAGTAAAGTTGTTGAGCGGAAATCTAGCGGCCGGACCACCGAATGCTGAACACCAAGATATCGGTAAGTAGATCGGTTGGCCATAGGTTCAGCCCTACGTAAGGCTGAGGGCCAGTCTATAACAAAGCCTTTCAGAGCAAGATCTTCTGCAGCTTGTGATTTTACGATGTCTTTGACATTACATCGAGCAGCTACTAGCAATCTCGCTATAGTCAACATAAATGGATTCTTGCTGCCAACGTGTGCGAAGCTTCGGGGGAGGAGATTCGTAATTAGTGAAAAGGTAACAAGTGCAGCATAAGTCATACTGCTGACATAAGGTCTAGGGCAGCGAGGCCATAATGATAGAAAGACCTCATCAAGACCGCCCTTCAGTTTTACTGGCCTAAGATCTGATTCTCCAGGATAGCCAAGGAATTCCCAATCATCAAGTGAATCCCCGAACCCAGGATCTTTCCGATTCACATATAAGCTGTAGTGTTTGCAAAGAACCTTCCAAGCCCCAAGTATGTCTTCAGAGATGGCTAAGTGTTCACTAAAAAGTTCCGGTAGATTTGCGATAGCAGGTTCAATGTGCGCATAAACCTTCTGTTCAGAGAGTTTGCGGAGTAAATCGTAAACCAGTGCTTTCCAATCGGCCGGATGCAGCAAACCCAATGAAGCATACACGCTCGTTATTTCCGCCACAGTCGGTAAATTATCTGCCGTACGTGACTGCATCCTCTCCTTCTGTAGCCTATGAAGTAAAGTACCTGTCACGGCCTTGAAAGCCACCGGCCGAGGTATCTCTCCGGGGGTGTTCAAATGCCACGCTGCGGCATTAAGATGGGAGATGAAGTGTTGCCAAATATCATTAATAGGCTCATCCGGTTTGGCTAATAGCCGCTTGAGCGTTTCGGTATGTTCATATTGCGCTAGGATTGCAGCTTGTCTTGTTGGATTTGGCAATATTTTGCTTGTGGACGGCGCACTACGGCTCTCTTCGAATAGAGATTCCAGAAAATCAATAGGGCCTCCCCGAGAATTTCTGGCTTGCCCCCGGACTGGCCCGCCATGGTTTGGCTTAGGCCGTCCATTTTTGGCATCATGGGAGCCCCCAATGGTTAGAATATCTTCTCCAGCCGTGTCACCTGTTGAGTTCCGAGTATTGGCTAGAGACACAAAGGTTGAGCGGGAACGCGATTGGCCAACGCCGCGATGTCGAATGCTTGCCGATATATTGCGACGACATGCTGAGCAGATGTGAGATGTGCTCATCACGATATGTGCAAGTGAAAAGTGAAGATCGCAAGAAAATCTCTTATGAAGCTCGTCAAGGAAAGCTTTCGGTGTTGTTAAAGCTAGCGTGCGGCTCCCTCCGTATGCAAGGCTACGTGCTGCAGCCCCGTATCGCTCGTGACTGGACCTTGAAAGTGACGAAATTATGAGTTAGATAAGTAAATCCACCTCTCTTTCCTCTTACAGGACAACAAACGCGTTGACCGTTAATCTTGACTTCAGTCAACATGACTTCGTTGACGCCACGAGAACCATATTCAGAGGAAGAGCTGCAGAAACTTTATCCAAGCAACTTGAAGCTCCAGCTTGTGCAGATCCTCCTCCGCCATGGCGAGCGATCCCCCGTCTCCGCACGCTTTCAGAATGCAGGTCTCGCAGCATTTTGGCCATATTGCTCTGTAGCAAGACAGTTGCTGAGCGCTACAATGGACAACAATACTTCCAATTGGGGCGCTCTGCAATGGCGTCGTCGTCTGGAAACTTTTGGCTTTGATGACGGCCCTGTGATAGCATCGGGCCCTCAAGGAGAGGTCGATGCAGTGTGCAATCTAGGAGAACTGACGGATGAGGGGAGGAGAAGCACACATGCATTGGGCAGACGTCTTCGGCATCTCTACGTTGATCAATTGAAGTTCATGCCCTCTATGATCAGCGACGCTGATATGATATACCTACGAGCTACGCCGGTACCTCGAGCCCTTGAATCATTACAAGAAACTTTCTGGGGCATGTACCCCTCGCAAACTCGCTCAGCTTCCTTTCCTCCCCCTACTATCATCACACGAGCACCGGCCGACGAGACACTCTTCCCAAACGATGGCAATTGCAGGCGGTTCGCTCAACTATCACGAGCTTTCGCACAAAGAACTGCGGATAGGTGGAACCATTCAAAAGAGATGGATTATCTTAATACCCTAATCAGTAAGTGGATGCCAGAGAATAGCAAGAGAGTGGCGGTCGACTCCCATCCACGATTATCTGGGATAATGGATACCATTAATTCCACACTTGCTCATGGACCCGAAACGCGACTGCCCAAGGAGTTTTATGATCAGAAGGGCAGGGAGATCATAAATAAAATATCAGTTGAAGAATGGTTCAGTGGCTATAATGAGTCTCAAGAATATCGGTCTCTCGGTATTGGTGCTTTGATGGGAGATATTGTGTCCCGAATGGTCGGAAGCGTGGAGAAAAACGGAAATGACGGACTGCTGGAAGTTGGAGGCCCCGATGGAACACTGGCAAGAGGTAGAGGCGGAGAGACTGCTATAAAGCTGGGACTCAGTGGATGCCATGACACAACTCTAGCGTCGGTCCTTGTGAGTCTCGGTGCTTTCGGTAACGAACCCTGGCCGCCATATAGCAGCCATATCGCTTTCGAGCTCTTCAGAAAAGCCGATATGCCCGAACCTGCACCAATGGAAAAGCGAAAGCCGGAAGATACATCTTTAGTAGCAACAAGTAATGACCCTACAGTGAGAGAAGGCTGGTTCAGACGGCTCTTTGGCTACAATTCAGGCAAAGCCACGGATGAGAAGGGAGACGTCAACACATCCCTCGGTATTGCTCGCAAGAAAGTTGATGATCTGCCCACGTCCGAGCGAAGCAAGCTGGACGGATACTTTGTGAGGATACGCTATAATGATAAGGTCATGACAGTTCCCGGCTGCAAGGCTCAAGGTAAACATCTCGATGGTGACGAGAGCTTTTGTACTTTGGTGAGTTTACACCCGTTTCATCATTGACGATGGACCGACACTTCATCATATGATCGTCTGCTGAATTTTTGGATTACAGAAAGCATTCAAATCCATTGTTGACAAATACACCCCCTCGCACTGGAAGCAGAGCTGCTTGAGTAACATCGACACCTCTGCGTTCCCGGAGGAGCCTGAACTAGCTGGGTATTGAAATGGCTAATTCGAAGGGGTTCTAGAGATGAAATCGTGAACAGAAATTAACAGGAAAGCAGGGGGACGAGCAAGGCAGGAGTCTGTACATGAAGGAAGAAACTCTACGAAGTCATTTTACGAGCTTTAACTTTTCTCAAAAGTATCTGTTGATGAGACGAGGTGAAATGAGTATGATATTCTTCTTTATGACTTCAAGATCTCTGGATTATAGCATTTTAAGCGGCCATATAGCAAGGCAGTCTAGACTAGAATACAAAGACA
>Ga0335072_10014898_pt1 | contig 11049 bp, 9 predicted proteins | sample Lox_Sample_21_FD_206725 | JGI IMG/M metagenome (GOLD analysis project Ga0335072, IMG submission 206725) | Soil microbial communities from Loxahatchee National Wildlife Refuge, Florida, United States - Lox_Sample_2.1 | ecosystem: Environmental > Terrestrial > Soil > Wetlands | place: USA: Florida... | reverse complement strand
GGCAGGGCACCAGCAGGCGTTGGCGACGCTGGCGGGGCAGATCGCCAGTGTGGCGCCGGCCAAGTGGACGTACAAGAACATCGACCATATGCGCGAACAGCTCAAGTCGCTGGGCTACGCCATCGACTGGTCGCGCGAGTTCGCCACCTGCCGTCCCGATTACTACCGCTGGGAACAGTTGATGTTCACCCGGCTGATGAAAAAGGGCCTGGCCTATCGCAAGAACGCGGTGGTGAACTGGGATCCGATCGACCAGACCGTGCTCGCCAATGAGCAAGTCATCGACGGCCGCGGCTGGCGCTCCGGCGCACCGGTGGAAAAGCGCGAGATTCCGCAGTGGTTCCTGAAGATCACCGATTACGCGCAAGAGCTGCTCGATGGCCTGGACACGCTGCCCGGCTGGCCGGATGCGGTGAAGACCATGCAGCGCAACTGGATCGGCCGCAGCGAAGGCGTGGACATCCAGTTCGCGGTGGAAGGCGAAGTGGAGCCGCTGACGGTGTTTACCACGCGCCCGGACACCTTGATGGGCGTGACCTTCGTTTCGATCGCAGGCGAACATCCGCTGGCGCAGAAGGCGGCGGGAAATAATCCGCAGCTGGCTGCGTTCCTCGATGAGTTGCGCCACGGCGGCGTTTCCGAAGCCGAGCTGGAAACGCAGGAAAAGCGCGGCATGGCCACCGGCCTGTTCGCGATCCATCCGATCACCGGCGACAAAGTGCCGGTGTGGGTGGCCAACTTCGTGCTGATGGGTTACGGCACCGGCGCGGTGATGGCCGTGCCCGGCCACGACGAGCGCGATTTCGAATTCGCGCACAAGTACGACTTGCCGATCAAGCAGGTCATCAGCGTAAGCGGCGAGGACGCCAGCTACGATCCGCAGCGCTGGAAAGAGTGGTACTCGGACAAGACGCGCGCCGACATGCGCGTGATCAACTCCGGCGACATGGACGGCAAGAACCACCGCGAAGCGTTCGACTTCATCGCCGCCAAACTGGAAGCCGCCGGCAAGGGCAAGCGTCGCGTCAATTGGCGCCTGCGCGACTGGGGCGTAAGCCGCCAGCGCTACTGGGGCTGCCCGATTCCGGTGATCTACTGCCCGCATTGCGGTGCGCTGCCGGTGCCGGAAGAGCAGCTGCCGGTGGTGCTGCCGGAAGATGTCGCTTTCTCCGGCGTGCAATCGCCGATCAAGGCCGATCCGGCGTGGCGCAAGACCACCTGCCCGCAATGCGGCGGCGCGGCCGAGCGCGAAACCGACACCTTCGATACCTTCATGGAATCGAGTTGGTATTACGCGCGCTACACCAGCCCCGGCGCCAACGGTCTGGTGGACGAACGCGCCAACTACTGGCTGCCGGTGGACCAGTACATCGGCGGCATCGAGCACGCGATCCTGCATCTGCTGTACTTCCGCCTGTATCACAAGCTGATGCGCGACGAAGGCCTGGTCAAGACGGACGAGCCGGCCACCAACCTGCTGTGCCAGGGCATGGTGATTGCCGAGACGTTCTATCGCCAGAACGCGGATGGTTCCAAGGATTGGATCAATCCCGCCGACGTGGAAATCCAGCGCGACGAAAAAGCGCACGTGATCGGCGCAGTGCTAAAGGCCGACGGCAAGCCGGTGCACATCGGCGGCACCGAGAAGATGTCCAAGTCCAAGAACAACGGCGTCGATCCGCAGGCGATGGTGGAGAAATTCGGCGCCGACACGGTGCGCCTGTTCTCCATGTTCGCCGCGCCGCCGGAGCAATCGTTGGAGTGGAACGAAGCCGGCGTGGAAGGCATGGCGCGCTTCCTGCGTCGCTTCTGGCGCGAGGTGCTTACGCATGTCGGCCAGCCGGATCACCCGCAGGTCGATCCATCCAGTCTGGATGCCGGCCAGAAAACGCTGCGCCGCCAACTGCACGAAACCATCCAGAAGGTCAGCGACGACTTCGGCCGCCGCCACGCCTTCAACACCGCCATTGCCGCGCTGATGGAACTGCTCAACGCGCTCGGCAAGTTCTCCGACCAGAGCGAGCAAGGCCGCGCCGTGCGCCACGAAGCGCTGGAAACCATGGTGCTGTTGCTCAACCCAGTGGTGCCGCACGTCAGTCATGCATTGTGGCAAGCCCTGGGCCATCCGCAGGCCGTGCTGGACGACCAGCCGTGGCCGAAGGTCGACCCTGCCGCGCTGGTGCGCGACACGCTGACCCTGGCCGTGCAGGTCAATGGCAAGCTGCGCGGCACCATCGAGGTGGCCGCCAACACGCCCAAGGAAGAAGCCGAAGCGCTGGCGCGCGCGCATCCCAATGTGGCAGCCTTTCTGGAAGGGCAGACCGTGCGCAAGGTGATCGTGGTGCCTGGCAAGATCGTCAACATCGTCGCAGGATGAATACATGAACCGCATGCTGAAAATCGTTGCGCTGCTGCCCATGCTCGTTCTGGCGGCATGCGGTTTCCACCTGCGCGGCAGCGCGGCCTTGCCGGCAGGCATGCAGCGGGTGCACCTCACGGTCGGCGGTGGCGGCGACTTCCAGCGTAAGCTGGCGCGCGCCTTGCTCGCTTCCAACGTAACACTGGAAGACAAGGCCGGCCCGGGCATTGCCGAACTGCATGTGCCCGCGCAGAACTTCACCGTGCAGTCACTCACCATCAACGGCGCGGCGCAAGTCACCGAATTCGCGGTGCGCTTGCATGTGGTGTTCACCGCGACCGATCCGGACGGCAAGGTGATCGTGCCCGCACAATCCATCGACCTGCAGCGCGAATACAGTTACGACGCCAGCCAGCCGGTCGGTACGCAATCGCAGATGGAACAGATCCAGGGCAGCCTGATCGACGACGCCATTCAATCCATGCTGTTCCGCTTGCAGGCTGTGGCGAAGAACGGCGAGACCGCGGCGGCGAAAGCGGTCGGCCCGCTGCCGGCCAACGCAAGCACCACCCAGCAACCGCTGCAGTACATGCCGACGCCGACCGGCAACTAAGACCCGAAGCAGGCGCCGATCATGCCGCTCAATCACCTCCAGTGGCAAAAAGCGCTGGCTGCGGATCAGCTAAGTCCCGTCTACCTGCTGGCCGGGGAAGAGCTGCTGGTGCTGGAAGCCGCCGATGCCTTGCGCGCACAAGCGCGAAAGCTCGGCTATAGCGAGCGCCAGGTACTGGATGTGGGCGCGCATTTCGACTGGGATGATCTGGCGCGTTCCGCGGCGGGCATGTCGCTGTTCGCCACGCGCCGCCTGCTCGATCTGCGCCTGCCCACCGGACGCCCGGGTGTGGAAGGCGCCAAGGCGATCAACGAGTTTTGTGCCAATCCGCCGCCGGACGTGAGCTTGCTGATCACCGCGGTGGAGTGGAGCAACAAGCATGAAGGCGCGTGGACCCGGCAGATCGACAGCGCCGGCTGCGTAGTGATCTTCAACGCGCCGCGCCCGAACGAGTGGACGGCATGGATCGGCGCACGCCTGGCCTCGCGCGGCCTTACCGCGACAGCCGATGCGGCCGCCCTGCTGGCCGAACGCGTGGAGGGCAACTTGCTCGCCGCCGCGCAGGAAATCGACAAATTGGCCGTGCTGCATGGGCAAGGCAAGATCGATGCGGCCGAGATGGAAAGCCTGGTCGCCGACAGCGCCCGCTATGACGTGTTCAAGCTCACCGATGCCGCACTGGGCGGCGAAGGCGCGCGTGCGCTGCGCATTCTCGACGGTTTGCAGGCCGAAGGCGACGAGCTGATCGCGCTGATGGGCTGGCTGGTGAATCAGCTGCAGCTGGCGTTGCGCCTGGCCAATGCACACGACTTTGCCGCGCAGGCGCGCGCCGAGCGTTTATGGCCGGCGCGCGAGCAGTTGTTCCGCAAAGCCTTGCGTCGTGCGTCGCGCGAACACTGGATGCAATGCCTGGCGCGCGCGGCGCGGATCGATCGCATCGCGAAGGGACGCGAGAGCGGCGATGCGTGGCTGGAAACGCAGCGCCTGATTGCTGCGATGGCGGAGCCGAGGGCGGCGCAGGCGCTGGTATGAACATGAAACCGCTGGCCCTTTTTGGCGGCACGTTCGACCCGATCCATATCGGCCACCTCAGCGTCGCCTGGGAAGCTTCCGAACTGCTCGACGCCGAAGTGCGCCTGATGCCGGCCAACGTGCCGCCGCATCGCTCGGCGCCGACCGCCAGCGCGACACAGCGCGTAGAGATGCTGCGCGCCGCCTTGCGCGGGCAATCGCGGCTTGCGCTCGATACGCGCGAATTGGAGCGTGGCGGGCCGTCCTACACCATCGATACCTTGGAAGAGCTCCGTCGTGAAGTCGGCGAACGGCCCTTGGTCTTGCTGCTTGGTGCGGATGCGTTTGCCGGTTTGCGCAGCTGGCAGCGCTGGCGCGATTTGTTCCGCGTCACGCATATCGGCGTCATCAACCGGCCCGGCATCGATGCATGCGTTCCTGCCGAAGTGGAACGTGCGGTGGCGACGCGGCGTACGGATGATCCGGAAGTGATTCGTTCGCAAGCCGCAGGGAAGGTGATCGAGCTGGCAGTGACGCCGCTGGAAGTTTCCGCCACACGCATTCGCGAACTGCTGGCGGCGGGACGTGATCCGCGTTACTTGCTGCCGGCGGGGTTGTTCGACGATCCGGCGTTGCTGGCGCCTTATCGCGAAGCTATTGTCGATTCTCAGCAGTTTGACGCTTCCTGAAGCGCATCGGGAATCTCGTTTGTGAGCCACCAGCTACACGAAACGTAGAAGCCGGATGAGCGAGATGAGGGCCTAAGTCGCACGAAATGGGGGTGCGAAGGCCATGTCGTGTTCATGCCGAAGTATTGTAGAAAGAATCTACACGACAAATTACGGCTGCATCTCAAGGAGGCACTCCATGATCTTGCGAGACGTTGGGAAAATCGAGTCGAAGAAGGTTATCTGTCAGCACGATCATATACATAGACTGATCTGCATGGAGCCGAAGTATTCGATATCGCAAGTGATGCGATACATCCAAGGAAGGGGCCGTATGATGAGGTTGCTGGCGACGCTGTTGCTGGTTTGTCCATGGGTGCTGGCAACCAACCTCGCCCAGGCCGATGTGCTTATCAATGGACTGCATCACGATGGCAATGCCGTTGCCAGCAATACCGACGAAGCGAGGGAGGTGGTCGCCACCGCAGGGGAGGATCTTGCGGGCTACCGCATCTCCGATACCGATCCTGCCCCCAGTCTGGACTCGGAAAGCTACTACGCGCGAGTAAACACCAGCAGCCCCAGCCAGCTGCGCTGCTCGCTGCACGCAACGATCAAGGATCATACCGCCTACCCGTACAGCAGTCGCTCGGGTATCGATACCTGGATGATCTTGGAGATCGCCGACGAAGACCCCAATAACAGCGACCGCATCCTCGATGCCTACCGCAACCGTAGCTACGCCAAGGTCAGCGAACGAGCCGGCCGCGGCAGAGGCTTGGTTTACAACCGTGAGCACACCTGGCCGAATTCCTTGGGGTTTGCCAGCGCCATCGGCGACAAGGGGCTGCCGAATGCGCCCTACACCGATACCCACATGTTGTACTTGACCGACGCGATCTGGAACGCCGATCGTGGCAACAAGCCCTATGCGACGTGCGACAGCAACTGCGGTGAGCGCACCACCGAGCCCAACAACGGCCATGGTGGCGGTAGTGGCTATCCTGGCAGTTCCAATTGGGTGCGTGCGCCAGACGGTAACGGCGGCTCGTTTGAGGTCTGGAACCACCGCAAGGGCGACATGGCGCGTGCGGTGATGTACATGGCGATCCGCTATGAAGGTGGCGAGGACGCAACTACCGGCCAGTCCGAACCGGATCTGGAGCTGACCGACGACCGAAGCAAAATCGTCAGGACTTCGGCCTCGCCGGCCTATATGGGCCTGCTGTCGACTCTGATCGACTGGCACCAGGCCGATCCGCCAGATGCCGCCGAACGAGCCCGCAACGAAGTGATTTTCAGATTTCAGGGCAACCGCAACCCATTTATCGACCACCCCGAATGGGCTACCCCGGTCTTGTTCGCCTCGGCCAAGCCGATCAACTGCCAACTCCGGCCAACTGAGCATCGGCCAGCGGCCTCGCGGTAGCAGTTTGGCGCTACGGTCCTACCTAACCCTCCCCTTGTATAGACCTGGAGGGGAGTATTTATTGAAACCGTTCAAATCACCCGAAACGCCACAAACCGCATCGCCACTGAATTCATGCAATAACGCAACCCGGTCGGCGGTCGACCATCATCGAACACATGTCCCAAGTGACTGTCGCAACCGGCACAGCTCATTGCCATGCGAATCATGCCGTAAGCGGTATCGCGGCTCTCGATCACATTCTGCTTGGTAATCGACTGCTGAAAGCTCGGCCAGCCGGTGCCGGAATCGAATTGTGTAGCGGCGTCAAACAATGCCATGTCGCAGCCGGAGCAGCGATAGAGGCCCTTGCTATGGGGTTTCTCGTGCGGGCACTGAATGCCATCTCGGTGCCCGCGCGGCGAATCACATCGACTGCGGCATGTTTTAACTGGATTCCAGCGTTCGCCGGAATGACGAATTTGAAGATCCCGGCGACCCTCAACTCGCAAACGCCACAAACCGCATCGCCACCGAATTCATGCAATAACGCAACCCTGTCGGCGGCGGGCCATCGTCGAACACATGTCCGAGGTGGCCGTCGCAACCTGCACAACTCACCGCAGTGCGCTCCATGCCGAAGCTGCTGTCGCGGCTTTCGATCACGTTGCGTTTGGCAATCGGTTGCCAGAAGCTCGGCCAGCCGGTGCCGGAATCGAACTGCGTGTTGGCGTTGAACAGCGCCGTGTCGCAACCGGCACAACGGTACATGCCTTTGTGGTTCGGCTTTTCGTGCGGACCGCTGAACGCCATCTCGGTGCCGGCGCGGCGCAGCACGTTGAACGCCGCGGGAGAAAGGCGTTGCTGCCATTCCGCATCCGTCAGCACGATTTTGCGCACGTCGCACACGCCAAGGTCGCGGCCGTCTTCGTCGGCAAAGCACTCCAACTGCAAGATTTGCGGGGGAGCGGTTACCAACGGTGCTGCTGCTGCCATCGCGTTACCTCCTTTGCGGCCCATCAAGCGTGCGGCGGTCACGGCGCCGAGCGCCACCGCGGCGCCGCCGCCAAACAAGGCGAACAGAAATCGCCGGCGGTCCATCGCCTTGTCGTCGAATGCGGTTGTCATGCCAGTCTCCTGTGGTTGATTCAGCCGAACGTGAATGCGTAAACGTGCACGCCGGGATCGAGGAAAGTAATGTCGAATACACGCTCGCCGGTGCCATGCGCCTGGCGCACCAGCTGATATAGCCGCTGCCCGTCGACGACGCCGTTGCCATCGGCATCGATATCGGCGCCGTGATCAGCGCCGGGCGCTTTGCCATCGAGCGTGACGCGGAAGCGCACCGGCTTGCCGTTTTCACCGGGGCCAAGCACCAGATGCAGATCGCGGCCGCGGAAACGATAGACGACGCTGCCGTCCGGTTTGTCGAGCGTGGCCTGCTGCGGCTGCACCGTCCAGGTGCCATCGAGCGCCCATTGATTGGCGGCGAGCGTATCCGGTGCGCGATAGTGGAAGCTGTCATCGTGCGCAATCGGGCCACCGGCAAAACCTTCGCTGCGTGCATAGCCCACGTAGGTTTCCGGCGAGCGATACACATCGCCGGAGCCGGCCGCTTCCGCACCGGAGGCGCCGGGCTGCACATAGCCCGTGGGCAGATTCGTGTAACCCGCGTCGGCGAGCAGGCGGCGGATCACGTCCTCGCTGGCCGCATAATCGCCTTCGCCGAAATGGTGTGCGCGGATCTGGCCGTGTGCATCGATAAAGTAATGCGCCGGCCAATACTCATTGTTGAAACCCTTCCAGATCGCATAGTCGTTATCCATCGCCACGGGATAGGTGATGTGAAAATCCTTGATCGCCTTGGCGACGTTGGCGGGATCTTTCTCGAAGGCGAACTCCGGCGCATGCACACCGATCACCACCAGCCCGTGATCGCGGTATTTCTGCGCCCACGCATTCACGTACGGCAGCGAGCGGATGCAGTTGATGCAGGAATACGTCCAGAAGTCGACCAGCACCACCTTGCCGCGCAGCGCTGCGGGTGTCAGCGGTGCGCTATTGAACCATTGCGTAGCGCCGGCCAGCGACGGCAGTTCGCCTTCCACCGGCAGCGGCTCGCCGGCCTTCGGTGCTGGCGCGGCGCGTGCCGGGGCGGGACCCAGGGCATCGATCAGCTTTTGTTCGATAGCGCCGGTGCTGGCCACCGAAACGCGCGTCAGCCAACCCGTATCCACGCCCAGGGCGATGGCCGCCACGCCGGTCAGTACCAGTACGCCCAAGGCCCGGCGCAACCATTCGCCCGCACCCAGCGAGCGCTTCATCAGCGCGAACACGCGCCCGCCAACCAGCAAGGCCAGCGCGAGCGACATGGCGGCGCCGGCGGCATAGGTGAGCAGCAGCAAGCTGGTTTCCGCACTCGCGCCTTGCAGCGCAGCGCCGGTCAGCAGCAGGCCAAGAATGGGGCCGGCGCACGGTGCCCACAGCAAGCCGGTGGCGACGCCCAGGCCTGCGGCGGACCATGGTGAATCCTGCCTGGCGTCCGCTTTTTGGGTCAGCCGGTTGCCGAGGGTCACGAATGGATGGCTGATCCATTCGGCAACGCGCGGCAGCAGCAAGCTCAAGCCGAGCACCGCCAGCACGACCAGTGCGACGTAGCGCCCGTACTGGTTCGCGTGCACGGCCCAACCGCCGCCCACTGCCGCCAGCGTGGCGACCAGGGCGAACGTGACAGCCATGGCGATCAACATCGGCAAACCATTGCGTGCGAACGGCCGATCCGCGCGTGCAAACACGAACGGCAGCACGGGCAGGATGCAAGGGCTGAGGATGGTGACGATGCCGCCGAAGAAAGCAAGGATCAGTAGAAGCATGTCGTGCTCGTGTGTCTTGTTCTGTGGGGTTATTCGTTGCGCGGGTATCTGGGTTACATCGGTGCCGGCAGCCTGCCGGGACTGAAGGGGCCAGGCGTAGTGCGGGCGCGCGAGCAGGTAACCAAAGCGTCATCACGCGCGAATGGCTGATGTAACCCGATTGCTTGCAGGCCATGTCAGCGACCTCATCCTTGACCTTTGAAGGCCCATCGGTCTTACTACGCCAGCCTTCGCCGAGGAGGCTGGATAGCGACAAAGCCGTGCCTACCGAAACCCCAAGTGCGAGCGAACAGGCTGACCGGCAACGGGCAGCATGGATGGCCGCCGGGCAAGCGGGCGACCAGCGCGCTTATACGCGCGTGCTGGGCGATTCGGTGGCGCTGATCCGTGCCGTGGCTAGAAGGCAGGGCGTAGCAGTGGATGCGCTGGATGACGTCGTGCAGGAAACCCTGCTCACCGTGCATCGCGTGCGGCATACCTTCGATCCGACGCGTTCCTACGATGCATGGCTGTCGGCCATCGCCGCGCGCCGCGCCATCGATGTGCTGCGCAGCCATGGGCGTCGCGAGCACCGCGAGGTGCACGATGAGTTCGCCTTCGACACGCATGCCGATCGCGAGGATGCCAGTGCCGGCGCCGAGCGCCATCAAGAGGCGCAGCGCCTGCGCAAGGCCATCGACACCCTGCCGCCGGGGCAGCGCGAGGCGGTGGAACAGCTCGGCTTGAAGGAGCGTTCGCTGGCCGAGGCTGCCGTGCAGACCGGGCGCAACACCGGCGCATTGAAAGTGAATTTGCATCGCGCACTGAAAACGCTGCGCAATCGCTTGCATGGAGAATCCTGAGCCGTCATGTCTGATGTAGCACGCCACGAAGCCTTGATCCACGCGCTCGGTGCGGAGCTGACGCCGGTGCGGCGCCTGCTGCCGCCTTGGCGGCGTGCGCTCGGCTGGCTGCTGGTGGTGGCGATGGTCGCAGCGGTGCTGCTGATGCATCACGGCGCACGCACCATGTTGCATCGCTGGGTGGTGGAGCCCGATCTGGGCGTAGCGGCCTGCGGCGCGGTGCTCACCACTATCACCGCGGCGCTGGCTTCGTTCGTGCTGGCGGTACCCGGGCGCCCGCTGGCGTGGGCATGGCTACCGGTGCCCAGTGCACTGCTCTGGATCGGCGCCAGCGGACTGGGCTGCCTGCAAGCCCACATTCCGGGCATGCCGGTCATGGATCTGCACGGCGCCAATGACTGCCTGGTGTTCATCATCAGCTATTCGATCCCGCTGTCGGTGCTGATGATCTGGCTGCTTCGGCGTGCCTGTCCGTTGCGCCCGGTCCTTACGGCGGTGCTGGTGGGACTGGCCAGCGCCGCGGCCTCGGCCAGCCTGCTGGAGATCTTCCATAACTTTGATGCCAGCGCGTCGGATCTGCTGATGCATGCGCTGGCGGTGGTCATCGTGGTGGGCGTGAATGCGGCGATGGGCGGGCGCTTGCTGTCCAGGGCACGCACTCGGCCGTAGAAAGCGCTTGACGTCCCATCCTGGCAAGGCGGATATACTGCGCTTGCGCGATTCTGCGCTGCCGAAACGCCGAAGAGGCCCCAAGTCTTGACCACCATCCGCCATACCAAGGCCGTCAACACGGCCGCCCTGCGCAAGACCGTCATCGCCGCCCTTGAGGATCTCAAGGCCAAGGACATCAGGGAAATCGATGTACGCGGCAAAACCTCCATCGCCGACCTGCTCGTGATTGCTTCCGGCACCTCGGCACGCCACGTGAAATCCATCGCCGACGAAGTCGTCAAGTTCGCCAAGCAGGCGGGCGTGATGCCGCTGGGTGTCGAAGGCGAGCAGGAAGCCGAGTGGGTGCTGGTGGATCTGGGCGACGTCATCGTGCACGTGATGCTGCCGCGCATTCGCGAGTTCTACGGCCTGGAGCGCCTGTGGACCGTGGGTGACCGCGACGCCGAGGGCGAAGCTGCCCTGGCCACGGGCTAAGTTAATGAGCCTGCCCCATGTCCTCGCGTGGCCCGCGCCGGGATCTGTTTGCGCGCAGGCCAAGGAAGAACGAGGGCGTGTATGTCGATACACAACAGAGTGATGACGCAGGCATGCGGGCAAACAGAC
>Ga0335072_10014897_pt1 | contig 11049 bp, 12 predicted proteins | sample Lox_Sample_21_FD_206725 | JGI IMG/M metagenome (GOLD analysis project Ga0335072, IMG submission 206725) | Soil microbial communities from Loxahatchee National Wildlife Refuge, Florida, United States - Lox_Sample_2.1 | ecosystem: Environmental > Terrestrial > Soil > Wetlands | place: USA... | reverse complement strand
ACATTGAAGCATATCCAACTAGAGCTCGGGAGACAAAGTCACACATGGATTAATTTGCCTATACTTCCGGAGTCGGAGGGCTCTTCACGCTCATGATGATTGATATGACGATTGTCCCTCGAATTGCAATCCCGGTTCTGCGCGCAAGTATTTAGGGCTAGGGCTGCCAGAGCCAGAGCAGTCACACGCATGTATTTATATATTAAATATATATACACTTGCAGATCCCATTGTGGTAGCCTTCAGTCCTGGAACACGTTCCAACCATGAATACCTCCAGTCTCAGCACCCGTTCCTTACATTCATCTCACTACTGTTCAGCGAAGAATGCGACCTGAAATTGGCGACAATGTCAGAATTCCCCTCTATCCCATTTCGAATTCAAGAATATACTAGATATTGGTACCATCTGACACCATCTGACACCATCTGACACCATCTGACACAATAAACTGACGATATAGACAAGATGTCATTCATCTGGTATATTGTAACATTCATCCGAAAAACTGTCCGGCTATAATATTAGCCAACGGCAAATAGGATGTTCGAATGTCATCTGGCTCAAGTAGGATCCAAAGACTGTTCCAAAAGGCCGTTCAGGCTAGACCATCACAGAAGTCGAAGTCATCGAGGACATCGGACTTCATACCATCAATTCTCTCGCCTGTGAGCTAGAACCCGAGTCTTTTGCGTATGTGGCACCCTTTTGAAGGCTCTTCAGTCACGTTCGAATCATCCATATCTCCCATTCTTCGATACCTTATACCCAACACGCTAAGATCCTCGTAATTTCATCGGAGTCGTCAATGTTCCGCCTCCACTATATGATCTTGATATTCGATGTCAGTATCCAATTCTAGTCGATCTCCCTGGTATTCTTCCAAAAACGCGTCCTTGGCATGACAACGATTCTCATGAGATATCTCATGGCAACCCAGCATCTTGCCGACCTAGTGGGAAGTTATTTGGCCGAGAGAATCCAGTCTTCCAGAATCTCATCAACGATATTCGTGTTCCTCATTTCCTTGTATTGGGCACAGTTATTCGACGTTCATTATGGTGGTCTGCGGGACACATGCTAGGACTCTTTGAACAGCCCTCGGTACAATTCAAGGATAGATTAAATCACCACCTTCTAATTTCTAAACAACTATATTAGCTGGACTTCGGACAGAATACTTGCATTCAACGTCAGACTGCAGGACTTGGTAATCACTTGTCCGAGTCTCAAAGAAAAGACCAGCAGAATCGTGGAGACTGCACTCCGTTAAGGCGACACGACTAAATACTGCAGTTGGACTAAGTACTTACCTTGTGTTTCGCAACATGTACTCTCTCTCCAAGCATCAATCCTTCGTCTTGCACAAAGATCCAGTCCGTCCTCAGATACATTTGTTGACGATGTTGATGATTTGTTCTGAAAGAGCAAGTGCGTGGTCATCGTTATGATCTCACCAATTCTTGTGTTACGTTTGGTATGTCGACACTTCCGCGCGCCCTTACTCCAGACCTGGATTTCTGGTACGAAGACGACTTCTCGTTTCTCCAAATTATCCCCCAATCCCATCGGCGGGACATCTATGACCGACACCACTATTTAAGAGCTCTTTTCATTGATGCAAATCTAGCCAATACCCTCGGGAGACGCAAGACCAATGGAAATTTGAGAAGATTGATGTATTGGCGGCCGTTGTTCGTGGTATACCTGGATTTAAAAGAATGCTCTACGGCTCACTCGACCCACTCGACCGTCTATAGACACTACGCATAGACACTTTCGCTCCGCACATGGTCACCGGACCATGGCTCCCTTTCCAATCCAGACAAACCTTAACCACCCTCACTCTTTCCTTTTCCGAACCAATCGGTAGAAACAGGGCTGGATCCTTCTTCGATGACAGAGATCCTAAAGAAGCAATGGAGGAGGCTTTGGAAAGTGTATTTGCGGGGTTCGAGCAGAAGCTACAATCCGCTGTGGAGTGTTCAAACAGCGATTAATGAAGAATGCTTGAGTCATGGAAGTCGCTAGAGGGAAGAGAACGTTGGTTTTATGATTTTAGTGACTTGGATATAGTAGTTACTATAGTTAACTATCGATATGATAGAAGAAATCAGATACATTCACCAACAGCATTCACAACCACTAGAAATGCTACCTTACACACATAACATCGTTCCACATGGTGAACATTGACCATGAACAACAAGCATTTGTCCAACAACAACAAACCCTCCCATAGCAGCTGCACAAGGCATAATTCGACTAATCAGGACAGTGCGGCAATTTTCGCCCCACTCTTCCAAACCAATTGTCCAGACCCCGAGACCTTTAAATGCCGCCGACAATCCGTACCAACCACAAGCCACACCATGGTCCAAACTCTCTGAGGTGTCGTGTTATTCCCTGATTCGAAACCGGTCAAGGCTTTCAGGATGATGTACGGCGCGATGAGTGCAAGGATACCAAGAAGGCTGCTAAGAAGGATGCCAAAAAAGTGAGGGAGGGTGGGCGACGTGGCACGACTCGCTGAGGCAATCGCCATCTGTGTAGGCAATACTTGCACGGTCATCTGCGTCAACTGTTTCTCTTTCAGCACTAGCTGCAGTTGATAAATTTTCGTTTCTGACTTGTGCAAAAGAGTTAGATTGGATATGTCGTTAGAGTCGGTAGCAGATTGTGGCAATTTCCAGAATTGAGTCCGAGTCCCAATTCTAAAATTTTCGTTGAAGAGTTTTGTGTCCTGACCAATATGGCATTATTGGTTGGCTGCTAAGATTCTTGGCAACTGCACAAAACTCTACCAAATTCCACAACAGACGAACACCTCTGAGGTTGTTCCTGTGTGGTAGAATGTCGAGATCCTTCTGATTGGCACTTTCATTAAGCCTAAATAAATAATAGACGTTACGTTACCGAGCAGTAGACGGCAGCGCCACCGCAGGAGTCACGTGATGCTACCAGGGCCCCTGGCCGCTTCCTGCAAAATTCAGGGGCTGGGAAAAATAATTTTCCAATTCAATCAAGATGCACTCCGAGCGCGAAGTTGAAGTACCAGAAAAGGATTTGGAAGATATCCCTGAAGCAACAATATCAATCACTGCCATCTCAATGCACATTGCAAGGGACGCTATGTCCACCGAGGAAGACGTTCGATCCATTGAAGAATTGGCTTCAAGTTCACCTCACAATCCACAGGGTGCTACACCCACTACGAGCATGTCCTCTTCTTCTCAAAACCCAAAGGGTGTTACACCCACTACGAGCATGTCCTCTTCTTCTCAAAACCCAAAGGGTGTTACACCCACTACGAGCATGTCCTCTTCTTCTCAAAACCCAAAGGGTGCTACACCCACTACAAGCGCGTCCTCTTCTTCTCAAACTCCAATGAAGGGTATTACAGCCGCCAGTCATTCTAGGTCCAATGTTTCTTTGGATGGTAGTAAGCACAGTACCTTCTTATTCGAAGCCTGAACTGACTCTGCTAGCAATAGTGTACAGTCATGAAGTCAATGAAGAGGTTTTGAAGAGATTAGTAGTACTGGAAAATTCTTCCAGTCCCAGCCATCTCATCGGCATTCACCAGCTCTTCTGCAGTACGGGAATTTTGCTACTGTCTCTTGCGGGAGCTTCCGGTAGTCTGGTCATCCTCTTCCAAGACGATCAAAAGAATGATGCGTTGGCCACTTTCTTGAAAGCCAAGAATGTCATTAAAGTTGGCTTCAGGCTCGAAACAGCTGCACCAGTTCTCCATCACTTCTATGGATACGAGCTCAATACAATGTTCAGTGTGAACGAGGTTATAGACCCTGGATGCTGGCGCACGGGAACCCAAGTCCCCATTGCGGCATGCTATGAACTTCTTTCGCCTCCGAAGCCCAAGTACCCCAAGGAGCAGCTCTTGAAAGAGCACCAATGGCTCCATCTAGAGTCATTGAATGAGCTTTCACAAGGCCATGGAATCGCCAGCTCGCTTCTTGCACAAATGGCATTCACAATCGGAGCTCGAGCCGGGTATAACAGGAACACAACAGGAGCTATGTCACAATCAAACTTCTTGAGCAAATATAAAGCTCCATTCCCGGAAACCGTGGCGATGATCCTCAAAGAGGCCAAAGCTGCCATGGCAGCTGCCAATCAAGAAGATTCCGTTGAATTCGAGTCAGCAATGGCCTATGTAAAGCCCCGGTTAACTTTCTGAGCTGATTGATATCCAGAAAGACGATAAAAATCGTCAGATTTTTCAATTTGATCAACCCTCACTAACATCCGCCATTCGCACCCGAAGTGCAACCGGCTACATCACGACTCCCGCTCAGTTGAAGCCTAATCCATTCACTGTCAGTATAGCGAAAGGGAGTAACATTGCTCTCAAGTTGGGAGATCATTTGAGCGTGGACATGGGTCCAGAAGAGGCGACAATTAAACAGTATTCTAGAGATCCAGAAAGGCTTTTCGAAAATTGTGAATTGTACTCTCGGTTGCAAAAGTCATTCTAACCTTTCAGAGCTACCTTTATGAGAAATCTCCTGATTCGGGACCCTCCCTTGGAATTCGCTCGGTTTGTCCAATGCCCCATCTCTCTGGCACATCGGGGAGAAGTGTACAACAATTCATTGGACCTAGCTCCTGGAATGCCTAGGATAATGGACAGTGCCCCAGTGAGTGCCGACGTACCTCCTGCTCAAAGGGGAGCCATTTCTAGCATAAACAGCCACAGTGTCACAACATTAATTCACGGTCCCCCCGGAACTGGGAAGACACATGTAGTAGCTCAGGCTATGAGGCTGAGGGGGGACACAATTGTTAAAATGGTCAAACCCGGCCACAAAGTTGGTCCCCAGGCAGAGACGATAATATTTTACACGGTTATCGTCGCCACGAGCAACCATGCAGTCACTAACATGGCATCTGCCCTTTTAAAGGCCCAAGTTCCCAACTTCACCCTGGTAATGAGCGAAAGTACCATCGAGTTGGCCAAGAAATCTGGATACAAGGGCATACGTGAACTTTTGGAAAGTGGTCGCATCTGGATCCCGGACAAGGTCTTCAAAGAGCGCTCGGCCAAAGAGGCGGCCAATATTGCTAAAGGATTATTACGAAAAAGCAGAGTGCTAGTCATGACCGTACATCTTGGTTCTTCCTGGCTTTCAACTGACATATTTTTAGTTTGGAACATTTTTTGGCCCGCAGATGCGCTATTTCTTCAAAGGAGATAAGTATCGGCCATTTGAAGTGATCGTTGATGAGGCATCTCAAGTGCCAAGTTACTTAACTTGGTCATTGATCCATGCCTATCCAACAATACGCAAATTGGTGTTAGTCGGTGATCCAGAGCAGCTTTCACCGTTTGGCACAATTGCGGACACAAAAATCAAATCTTCATTTGAGGTTTTGCGACAAAAACAGGAGCCGATTTTCTTAGATCTACAATTTCGACTACCGCTACCACTAGCTGAACTTGTCTCTAAAAACGCCTATGAGAGCCGTTTATGTACAGTGCCAGAGAAAGCTGCCCCCCCGACTTGCATTCAGTGGGTGAATATTGCTGGGAAGGAAGAGCGAGATGGTCACTCCTAAAAAAATATGGCCGAAGTCGAAGCAGTCTGCCACCTGCTAGAATCAACACTCCAAACGCGTCTGCAAGACACAGTGGTATTGGCATTCTACAAAAGCCAAATGGAGACTATAAGGAAAGAGCTGGCGAGAAGGAACCTCGCTGTTCCTGTAGCTACAGTTGACAGCTTCCAGGGCAGAGAGTCTCCTATTGTTCTTCTCTCTCTGGTTCTGAGCGAACCGACCGGCTCCAAGTTTATTAGAGACAAAAGTCGTGCTTTGGTGGCCCTCACACGAGTACAAGAAACGTTATACCTGGTTGGGAAAAAGGCATATTGGGAAAGGAACTCACCGGTCGCCTTAATTAAGGATTTTGCCAAGGCAGCGATTCTCGCTGAGTAAGGTTTCTGTGGTCCTCGTTATGGGCCCAGCCGGTGCAGGAAAGGTAAAACTCTCATCCGAATTCTTTTAACCTCATAGATAACCTTTTGTACGGCGCTTATGGATACGGTAGCAGAACAAAGACGAGGAGCATCCTACGTAAATCTCGACCCTGCGGCTGAAGAGTTCACTTGGGAGCCAGCGATTGGTAAGGAGCCTTCATTATGCTCTGCTGACCTCGTAGATATTCGAGATCTCATCAGTTCCGAAGATGTAATGGAAGAGCTGGATATGGGTCCAAATGGAGGACTCATCTATTGTTTCGAATACCTCGCAAACAATCTTGACTGGCTAGACGAACAACTCAGAGGCTTTGACAACGACTATTTACTCATCGACTTACCTGGCCAGATAGAACTGTATACACATCACTCACACATCCTTCCTCCAATATTATCGCATCTCCGAGTACAGCAAGGATATGCGTTATGCGCAACTTACCTTCTGGAATCTCAATTCGTTTTACAGGCCGATAAATTTGTCGCCGGGTGTTTGAATGGAATGTCTGCTATGATTATGCTTGAATGTTCGCATATCAAGGTACTAAGTTAGAAATTGGATGTGTCTGGGCTGTTGTAGGATATACGTTTCTTTAGGTTTATGTCTCACTTGCAGCGTTTGTGTAAAGATACCAAATTTTATTCCCCAATTCTAATTGCCAGCATGAGATAACACGCGAGTCATACGGTAGAAGTTGAATAGAACGCGCGTGGAAAAGAAAGCGTGGAAAAAGAAAGAAAAGTACGAAAGTAGTATGAATGACTCTAAGAATGAATTCTACGAGATCTAACCGAGCTACCTAAATGAATGCGGTGTTAGGTCCCACGACAAACCTCGGGAATGCAAAGGCGTAATTCTCCCGTTCTGCACTCTGTGAAGAACAAGGTCGTTCCGATTAGCTTAAATGTTCCATCTGTAATCATCTTCTCTTGCTTTCTCTGATCATCAACAAATTCGTCCAACTTAACCATCATCCATCTTTTCAGAAAACATTGGTTATTGGTGGACCTGATTTTTGGCGCTGGAGTAAAAACCCACGGCCGTCGCGATGGCAACGCAATCCACAAGACAGTCCTTTTGGCGGCTTGGCCTCCCCTTTCGCTTTCCTCCCATAAGCCAACACAGATGAGCCACGAAGCCTGCGGACATCCATATTTCACTTCTTCAAAGCCAAAAGTGTAGGGAAACCCGCGTGATATCAAATAAAGAATGAAAAAGAATGAGTGTAAGAATGAATGAATCTACAAGATCATGCCACGAGCCTGGTCTTATTTATTTAAGTGCGGTTTCACCACCACAAACCTCCCTCCGACGAAGACATCAACGCAATATCTACGCAGAGAAGGTACAATAAATCGAGTAAGTATACATCGCAAAAGATAAGAGACAACCTTAAATACAAAATGACTCCGAAGACAAGTCCAATAGCAAGTTTCTTGGCAATTTGCAATTCCAATCACCAACGTAACTTCTTTCGCTTGGTTCGAAGCAAAGCTTTATCTTCTCGAATTCCCATCTTTAAGTCATCTCCATCCGGCCTGGTACTTCTCCATTCAGCGGCAATTGTAGGAGCATTCTCAAGATAGTCTTCAGGTTCCCATGTCCTTTCAGCTTATCCTTCCATCGGACCAAATACTGAATTCGATTCTTATATCTCCTTTCCCCTTCAATTGCTTCCATCTCCCATTCTGGCTCAACATCGTCACCTGCGATGACGGGTAGAGCCCGAACATCAGTACCATCACCGTTGTATCTTAGTAAACGGACAGTAGAGACGACACCATGGATTTGGCTGCCTGCAGGGAGGTCTAGCGATATGAATTCGGGGATATACGTTCAACGACCCGAAGAGGAGTTCCGACAGACCGATTTTAGTCTGATGCTCTTTAGGAGGTTGGTAGCCTGGACCGAAGCGTCTGTACTTGAGAACAACCAAATCACCAACCTCAAACTTCTTTCCAGATCGATACTTATTAGCATATTTCCTCTGCTTCCTCTGCGCAGCAGCAATGCTGTCTCTGGCCTCTTTCCGGCGATTTCGAAGGTCATCGGCCAGTTCTTCGGCGGATTCGCTGGTCGGAGCGTGCGGTATCATAGGCATCGGGAATAGATCGAAGAGAGAGCGAATCGTAATTCATTTGCAGTGAATCCCATAGAAGTATGGACCATTGAGTTGTATTCATGCTCGATAGTTGGGATATACAAAATGGGTTTTCGACACAACTTCCTACAAATTTACTGGCACAATGGGAATGGCAGAAGATAGCTAGGGAACCGGTCGGGGCTAAGTACATGTAGCTTGCCCGTGTGTGAAAGTGGATTAAGAAATCAAATCTGATAGTGGTAGTAATAATTCTACTATTAATAACAAGCTATCATCCACGCATGGTACTAACTCCGCACCCTTCTCCTCTTCCATTCAGCTTGACTTTTGCCCTTGTCGCTGACCTCCCTCTTCAGCGATGTAGAAGTGCTCGCCGTTTCCAGTAAACCATACGCCTTTAACACGGATACAGAATACAACCGAGATATAACGTCATACCGCTTCAATGGAATAGAAAGGTTCTTGGTCTTTTGCACGACAACGAGACCAACAGACAAACAGTCGTTCTCTTGAGAATCACCATCCAAAAACTTGAGATACGAATGTTCGTCGACAGAACTGGTGTGGGCATATTTGGTAGCCCTCCACAACGTCACCGTTCCCACAGATTGCTCAATAATAACTCCACGCTTTCCTTCACATATCATTTCAGAATAAGTGAACAGGTGCGCCGTTGGTGACTCAGGATTAGCAGCAGAACATCGCAGTCCGAGTGTTGGTCCTCGCTCCATTGTGTCTAGCTGATTCAACTCCGCGTAATTGCATCCAACGTATCCTGACAGTGTTGCCGCTCGTAAGCCAGATGAAATGGCACCGTGCTGACTGTTCTTGCTGTTCCAATATTTGACCACGCCTGGAACCAAGACTTCAGCAATCTACTAGCCGTTAGAGCACGCAATGCAAAATGTACCATACGTTAACCAATCCATCCAAAACCATATCTCCCATGCTCATCAACTGCATCTTCACGTCACTGTCTTCTGCATCTCCAACAAAAGCATTCGGCAGCTTTTCCAAATTCTTCGGTGTACCAACTGTACCTTGCTGGTCTGCCTGATACTGACCGCAATTGAAGAGCAGTGACAAAGTACTTTAGTCCGGCGAACGACTTTTCAACTACCGGTCAGAAATAACGACAATTGATGTACCTTTGACAGAAAACAATACCCGCCTCAAAAGGAGGATATGATTGCATCCAAGACAGCATAAAGTGGGTGATTTCAACTAGTCACCTGACACGCCTACGATCGATATCTTCAATTTACCTTTGTGAAAACACGGGTATAGCCAGTAAATGAAGGTCCAAGGATGCGAAATCGCTACGTGGAACGTTATTGCAGTTATTGTAGAATGTATTCACAACGACAAATGATCACACAGGAACGAATGTACTGACCACACGTGCCAAATGAAAGTGTGCACAAACCGAGGGCTTCGTGCTCCGGAGCCGACAAAATTACGCCGCCAATACACAGATCTTAAGTTGCCATGGCAATGCTTTGCATCAATTCTAAAAACTTTGAGCGCGTCAGATGATTGAGATAGAAAACCACCCGAATTACTTACACTCACCCACACACTTCGAGTCTCTAAGAAAGTCGGATAAGTCTCATTTTCCAGGCTTTGTGCAAATAAGTCCAACTCCCAAAGTCCAGCTTCTACTGTTCGTAAGGCCTCAATCTCATCAAACCCCAAAGGGCGTTACGCCCGTAATCCAGCATCAAAACCCAAAGGGCGTTCCGCCTATAAGTCCACATCTTTCATCAAAACCCAAAGGGCGTTCCGCCCGTAACTCGACATCTTCCGTCAAAACCCAAAGGGCGTTCCGCCCATAAACACAAAGCTCTTTTGTTCCAGTCCATTCAGCCGCCATCAAGGGCTTACCGATACGTCCATCCAACACTTTTTCGGCCCTACTACACGGACCTCCCCCTGTTGTCTCAGCCTTTCTTCCAATAGCCCATCACTGCCGGCTCTTCTGCGCAACTACTCCTTCCACTTGAAAGGGTATCATTGCCTTTTGCATAAAGCTCATTATCAGATATGGATGGAAATGATCACCAGAATGCAAACGACCGAAACATGGTGGTCCTCAAATCCTCATTACGGAACATCCTTCGGAACCCGCAGCATCTCATTATATACCGAGATGTGGTGACAATCATGAACAAGATTGTAACAGCGGGGTATTTGTTCACAAGATTTATGTTTGTCTGCGCCTATGAGGATGAGGATGAATTCAATGTGGATGTATATATCACACCTGGTTTCTTCAGGGAAGTTTTGAGGTCATTGCAAACGGGACCTCGAAAGGAAGCTAAATCTGACGACACAAAACGGTATCGAGCACTCATTAACCGTTATAAGGAGGAATTCCTTCTTACCTATCGCTTTCAACCCATACAGTTACCAGGCAATTCTTCAAACTGGGAAGCATATGTTGGCCAACAGATGTGCACGGCTTATCTCAATAATGCCGAAATGCGTTCTGGCCAACATCTCCGATCTATTATCAACGTCCTGTTCACTGTTAAGGAGTTACGGTCTACCGTCAGAAGAAACGATGCAACTGCCACTGAAAAAGCTTTAGCTCGGGCCTATCTTGCTGATATTGCATCCTTCAAGAATATTATCGGCAACGCTAATTCCTTTGATGAAATTCTTGGACGAATGGATGAATTGCAGGATCTGGGTGAGGAATTCGTTGAATGCTTTTATTTGCTCTCTCCTGTTTTGGAACTCATAGGAGAAGGAGTTTATCGACAAGATTCATTGTGGTATGAGATCACAGCAAGCAAGTCTGTCGACACACTGTATCACATTGCAAAGCTAAGTGCTCAACTCCCTGCCTATCTGGGTCGTCGGTCGATAAAGCTACAGCCGTTTCCACTGCGTCACTCTTTTATTCCTGCCTATGTCCAGTTCGACCTCAGCGTTGTCGCCTGTC
>Ga0335072_10014896_pt1 | contig 11050 bp, 8 predicted proteins | sample Lox_Sample_21_FD_206725 | JGI IMG/M metagenome (GOLD analysis project Ga0335072, IMG submission 206725) | Soil microbial communities from Loxahatchee National Wildlife Refuge, Florida, United States - Lox_Sample_2.1 | ecosystem: Environmental > Terrestrial > Soil > Wetlands | place: USA: Florida... | reverse complement strand
CACCCAAGCGTGATTGGGATCATCCGAGCAGGCCAGCGACCGGGCAGATCCCGCCAGCGCGTTCAGATAATACACGTTGTAGCCGTGCGCGGCCACCACGGGATGATAACCTTCCGGCACCAGCACCAGCTCGCCATCGCGGACAGTCATGGTTTCGTCGATGCGCTTATCCGCGGTATACACCTTCTGGATCGCGAATCCCTCCGGTCCCTGAATCCGGTAATAGTAAATCTCTTCGAGGTCCACCTCGCCCGGCGGATTGTGCTCATCGTGCTTGTGCGGGGGATAACTCGACCAGTTGCCGGCCGGTGTGAACACTTCGACCACAATCAGCCTGTGGGCCAGAAACGAGGGCGGCAATATGGAATTGATCTGCCGCGTGGCATTGCCTCCGCCGCGAATCTCGATTCCCACCTTGTCCGGCGTAACCAGCCGCGCCGGGTACTCTTCTTCCGCTTTGCAATAGCAGAGAGCCAGGTCGCAGCCATTCTCGGTTGTGACGGCGAAAGAAGTGAAGATGGGCAGATACAGCGTGTAGGGCAGGCCGTCAAAAACTGTGGCGCGTTTGCCAAAGTCAAACCACTCGCCACGCGAACTCGTGACCGAACAGGTTCCTCCCAGCACGACGATCGCAAGCTCGGTGCTGGAGGTTTCACCATAGTACGTGTGTCCACGTTCCAGCTTGCGCGCTTCAAATGAAAGGAATTCGTATCCGAAGTCATCAATCCGGTTGCGGAAGGCTTCGGGGCGGATAAGCAACTGACTCATCGAACGATCTCTCCTGGCGACGCCATAAGGAAGACGTCAACAATGTTCCTGGCTTTGGGGAAGCGCCAGACAAGTGAAAAAGTGGCCGGGTTGCACACGTGTGCAACATCTCATATCATGCCGCACACCTGCGTCAAATGTCAACTGAGAAATCGGTCTCTTAAAACTGCGCTTTCCAGGTCCGAGGATTGAAGAAACGCACACCGATTCCCGAGGTGAATCGCGCCGCAGCGCCGGCGCGCTGGAAATCGCCCGGAAGCGCACTTTTCCGCCCGATCCCCGCGCTTTCCCCGCCCGGTCGCTTGACCACCAACTCACGGCGGTGCTAGGGTTTTTTTGCACACGTTTGCATCACCCGGAGGCTGCATGGCTCCCCCTCAACCCGCTCTCCAATTCAAAAGCCCGCTGCACAAGATGACGCAGACCACGCCCACCTGCCTGTGGAACGATTCGGCCTCCATCGAGGATCTCACTTACTCGATCGAACACGGCGCAGTCGGAGCCACCTGCAATCCCTCCATCGCCGTCTCCGTGCTGAAAAAAGAGATGGCGGTGTGGAAGCCGCGCATTCTGGAGCTGGCAGCCGCCCACCCCGAGCTTAATGAAGACGATCTTTCCTGGCGCATCGTCGAAGAAATCTCGGCCAATGCCGCCAGACTTCTCGAACCCATCTTCGAGCGCGAGAAAGGGCGCAACGGCCGGCTGTCGATTCAAACGGACCCGCGCAACTACCGCAACAGCGAAGCCATGCTGGCGCAGGCGGTCCGCTTCAGCCGGCTCGCGCCCAACATGATCGTCAAAATCGCCGCCACACGCGCCGGCATCCCCGCTATCGAAGAGGCCACTTATCGCGGCATCAGCATCAACGCGACCGTCAGCTTTACCCTCCCCCAGGCCATCGCCGTCGCTGAAGCGGTTGAGCGCGGACTGAAGCGCCGCGAAGCCGAAGGCGCTGACATTTCGACCATGGGTCCCATCTGCACGCTCATGGTCGGCCGTCTGGACGACTGGCTCAAGGTCCTGCACGACAAGAAGAATCTTTCCGTCGATCCCGGCTACCTCGAGTGGGCCGGCGTCGCGGTTTTCAAGAAGGCCTACAAGATCTTTCGCGAGCGCGGCTACCGCGCGCGGCTGCTCTCGGCCGCCTTTCGCAATCACATGCACTGGAGCGAATTTATCGGCGGCGACGTGGTCATCTCGCCGCCCTGCGCGTGGCAAAAGCGCTACAACGAATCGGACATCGAAGTGATCTCGCGCATTGACCAACCCGTCGCTCCGCGCATTGTGGAAACCCTGCTCGCCAAGTTCCCTGACTTCAAGCGCGCCTACAGCGAGAACGGCCTCACGCCTGCGGAGTTCGACACCTTTGGGTCGACGCGGCGCACGCTGCGCCAGTTCATCGCCGCCGTTGCCGAGATGAACGCCATCGTGCGGGACATCATCCTGCCGAACCCTGATACGGAGTAAACAGGGAGCAAGGGAGCCTGAAAGCGTGGCATAAGAGCGAGGAAGTGATACCTTGCGGGTGTTGTTCCCTTGATGAGTGTTGCCCTGGCCTACTTGATCCACATCTCCGGATGGCTGGTGGAGACGGCGCTCAAACCCTGGGCGAGCAGGTCTTCCACTTCTTTCATGGTCTGGATCAGCCCGCCGCCGACCACCGGCAGATCAGCCGAGATCGCGCGCACGCGCTCGATCATCTTGGGCGCCACCATTGCCGGCAAAATCTCGAGCGCGTGCACCGGCGAGTTCTTCAACTGGTTCGAGATGGTGTCCATGGCGCCGGAGTCGAGCAGAAACGTCCGCTGAATCCCATAAAGCCCGATGGCCAGCGCGTGACGCAGCGGATCGAGATGCGTGGAAATGATGCCGCCCGCACCTACGCGCTTCAGATAGTTCACCGCGTACTTGTCGCGCGAGAAGCCGTTCAGCAGATCGAGATTCACAATGGGAACTTTCGCCGCCTCCACAATCCTGCGGATCATCATCTCCACATTTTCGGGGTCGCCGGTGAGCAGATAGATTAGCCGGCTGCGCGAGGCGATAGCATGATCGACAAGCTCGGGCTTGCGGATGGCGGGAATGATCGGCGTTTCTTTGCAGAAGACGCTTAACGGCGTGAGGGCCGCAGCCGCCGGGTTCCTGATTCCGGTTTCACCCACGACGGCTCTCCTCGCCGCGAGTCCTGGCTCGGCTCGTTGACGATCGCACAATCAGCTCCGCGGCAACCCTGCTTTGCGCCAGCGACTCTTCGCCCGACATCAGCTTGAGCAGACCCTCCATCGCCATCTGCCCCATGCGCCGCATCGGCTGCCGCACGGTGGTGAGCGGAGGGTCAAGATATGCGGCAAAAAACAGGTCGTCGAATCCCGTGACCGATAGATCCTGAGGCACGCGCAGGCCGCGGTCGCGGATGGCGAGCATTGTGCCCAGCGCCGTCATGTCGTTATAGCAACAGATCGCGGTGGGAGGCGCGGCCAGGCGAAGCAACTCGTCTGCGGCTTCGATGGCTGCTTCGGGCCGGCCGTCGCCCTCCTTGACCAGCCCGGCTTTGAACTCGATTCCACCCTGGCGGAGAGCTTCTTTGTAGCCGGCCAGCCGCTCGGCGTTGGATTGATACCCCAACCGGTCGCCGACATAGGCAATGCGCCGGTGGCCCAACCCGATGAGGTGATCCACGGCGGCTCGCGCACCCTCAACGTTCTGAATCATGACCGAGTGAACAAAATCGCCTGGATGCTGGTCGTTGACGAGCATGATAGGAACTTTGAGTTGCTCGAGGAGGGGCAGATACAAGGCGCCGACACGCGACGAGGTGACAATGATTCCGTCCACACGCCGCTCGGCGACGGCCTGGACGACTTTGCGCTCGCGCTCGGGATCGGCGTTGGAGCTGGCGAGGAACACGGCATAACCGTGGTCGTTGGCCGCCTGCTCGATGCCGCAGGTCACTTCGCCGGCAAAGGGGTCGTCCACAGTGGTGACGACCAGGCCGATGGTGCGCGTGCGCCGGGTGACCAGGCCGCGCGCCACGGCGCTGGCGCGATAGCCGGTTTCGTCGGCGATTTTGCGGATTTTGGCTGCCGTTTTCGGGTTCACCAGGGGGCTGTTCTGCAGTGCGCGCGAAACCGTGGGATGGGAGACGCGCGCCAGCCGCGCGATGTCTTTGATGGAGGGCTGCCTCATTGGCGGGCGCGCCACCCGTTTTCCGCCACCTGCCCGCGAGACTCTCCCCTTGGCGACCCTCTTTTTCTCAAACATGTAAAACCCCCCATTGCACACGTTTGCTTAGACGACCAGTGTCAAGCAAATCATGCGAATTCGTCAATGATGCATTTCTGAAACTGCCATAGGGCCACGATCCCGTAATCTGTTGCATAGCCGCCAGATGATGCAACCGCCCACCACGTCCGCGACACCCTCCCGCGCGCTCGAGCGCCGCATCGGCCTCCGCTCGGCCGTGCTGTTCAATATGCTTGAGATGATCGGCGTGGGCCCGTTCATCACGCTGCCGCTGGTGATTGCCGCAGCGGGATATCGCCTTTCGGTGTGGGCATGGGTGCTGGGAGCGGGCATTGCCGTAGCCGACGGCCTGGTTTGGGCGGAACTGGGCGCGGCCTTCCCGCGCGCCGGAGGGTCTTACGCATTTCTGCGGGAAATTTACGGCCCCGACCGCGCCGGCAACTGGCTGAGCTTTCTCTACGTTTGGCAGTTGAGTTTCACCGCCCCGCTCTCGATTGCTTCGGGCTGCATCGGGCTTTCCGGGTTTCTTGCAGTGTTCTGGCCCGGGCTCGAATCGGCGCCGATAGCGGCATTTCCGGCCATCCACTACGCGAACCTGGCCGCGGCCGCGGCGTGCCTGCTGGTTACGGGGCTGCTTTACCGCAACCTGAGCTCGATCACGCGGCTCGCCTGGGTGCTGTTTGCCGGAGTAATGGCCGCGCTGACCGGAGTGATTGTCTCGGGCTTCGCTCACGCCGCCGCCAGCGGCGGATGGCACATGCCCGCAGCACCCGCGCTGCCGGCGGCGCTGGCGCTTGGCGGCCTGGCGCAGGCCACGCTGATCGCCACTTATGACTATTGGGGCTACTACAACATCACCTTCCTCGGCTCTGAAGTTCGCCGGCCCGAGCGCACCATTCCACGCGCCATTCTACTGTCGGTGCTCTTTGTTTCAGCGTTCTATATCCTCATGAACCTTGCTGTATTGCCCTCGCTGCGCAGCGTGACAGCGCACGCCGCAGAATCTGCTGCTCTGCGGGTACAACTTGTAGCCGACATCGCCGGCTCGGCATTCGGCCAGTGGGCCGGATACACGATTGCCGCGCTGATCATCTGGACGGCGTTTTCCAGCGTCTTTTCGCTGCAACTCGGTTACTCGCGCGTGCCGTATGCCGCTGCGCGCGATGGCAATTACTTCCGGTTCCTTGCGGCGGTACACCCGAGGCACGGCATTCCGCACCGTTCGCTCGTCGCACTCGGGCTGACCGGGGCCTTGTTCTGCTTTTTTACGCTGACCCAGGTGATCACGATGCTGGTGATCACCCGCATTCTGCTGCAGTTCCTGCTGCAGCAGGTGGGCGTGATTGTGCTCCGCGTCAAGCGTCCCGATCTACCTCGCCCGTTTCGCATTCCGCTGTACCCGCTGCCGCCGCTGGCCGCCATGGCGGGATTCGCGTTTATTCTCGTGAACCGCGGGCACGCCCTGAAAGAACTTGCAGTAGCGGCAGGAATCGCCGCCAGCGGAACCCTGCTTTACCTGCTACGCGCACGACGCCTTCGCCAATGGCCTTATGCGCAGACGGAAAATTGAGATTGAGCGTGTTGCAGGTGCGCACCTGGAGGAGCGTGGCAGCGGCGCCGGCCGGCGGCTCGCGTTAATGATGAAGCAGTTCGAAGATGCCGGCGGCGCCCATGCCGCCGCCGACGCACATGGTCACCATGCCATATCTGAGTTTGCGGCGGCGCATTTCGGCGAGCAAGGTGGCGGTGAGTTTGGCGCCGGTGCAGCCGAGAGGGTGACCGAGGGCGATGGCTCCGCCGCTGACATTGATTTTTTCCTGGTCCAGGTGGAGAGCCCGAACGATGGCAAGAGTCTGAATGTGAGGCCGGCTTGCTTGAGGGCTTTGGGGATGGCGGTGATGGGGCCGATGCCCATTTCTTCAGGCGCGCAGCCGGTGACGGCATAGGAGACAAGACGAGCAAGCGGCGCGATGCCGAGCGAGCGCGCATGGGATACGTCGACGAGGATGGCGGCGGCAGCGCCGTCAGAGGTTTGCGAAGAGTTGCCGGCGGTGACGGTACCCTGTGCGTGAAAAACGGGTTTGAGCTGCGCGAGAGCGGCGGCCGAAGTGTCGGCGCGCGGGCCCTCATCGGCGGAGAATTTCTTTTCCACGACGCGTAGCTTGCCATTTGTTGCGTCGGGCGTCGCGCTGGCGATTGGGACAGGCACGAGTTCCTGGGCGAAGCGGCCGGCGGCCTGGGCGGCGAGGGCTTTCTGATGGCTCGCGAGGGCAAAGGCATCCTGGTCGTCGCGTGAGATGGAGTAGTGCTTGGCGACGCGCTCCGCGGTGAGGCCCATGGTGAGCAGCGATGCGGGATAGTTTTCAGCGAGCCAGGGATTGGGGCTGGGCTTGTTGCCGCCCATGGGGATGAGGCTCATGGATTCGGCGCCGCCGGCGATGATGACCTGCGCGGCTCCGGAGCGGATGCGGTGATCGGCGAGGGCGATGGCTTCGAGGCCGGAGGCGCAGAGGCGATTGACGGTGGCGCCGGGGATTTCGACGGGGAGACCGGCGCGGAGAGCGGCCATGCGGGCGATATTGAAGCCCTGCTCGCCTTCGGGCTGCGCGCAGCCGAGAATGACGTCGTCGATTTGTGACTTGTCGAGGGCGGGGGCCTTATCGAGAGCTCCAGTCATTGCGATTGCAGCCAGATCATCGGGACGAGTGGTGGAGAGCACGCCTTTGGGAGCGCGGCCTACGGGGGTGCGGACAGCGGCGACGAGGACGGCTTCGGGCATGGGAGGCTCCTGAGAGCGAGTCGGCGAGTCAGCAAGTCAGCGGTGTCGCCCCTGGCTCATTGTTAGATGCCGGAGCGGGCGAAGGTCAAGCTGCTGTTGGATGCAGAGGCCCGGTTAGGCGAGACATTCGAGTACCGAAATCAATCCTCGGTATCGAGGAGCGTCCAGGAATTGCCGGAATAGAAGTGGTAGACGGTGTGCTGATCGATGACGGAATCGGCGAGGGCATCGTGGTCGATGCGGGGCGGCAGATGAGGCATACCCATCTGCGCTTCATGAACCTGTTCGGGCGATGCAGGGTCGATGCCCCAGTTGAAGCCGAGAACACCGCTGGAGCCGTGGGGCTGAAGGCGCTCGGTTTCGGGCGCACTCGAGAGGGTTATGGGATTGGCGTAGCTGCCGGAGAAGAAAACCAGCAAAGAGACGGTACCATTGGCCGAGCAAAGGACAGCCCAGTCGGAGGAGCCGGGGCGCTCAAGACTGGCGTGGACGACATTTTCCGGCTGATGCGCCTCGTAAGTCTGCGGGATAAGGCAGCTACGGCGGGCAAGAACTTCCTGGATGGTTGCCGGGAGCTGAGGAAAGGCATTCACGGGAAGATGGCGGATGAGGTAGGGAGTGGGGCGGCCGTCGAAGATGATTTTGCCGGAGGTGTTGAGATGGGCAGGGTCCTGCGGCAGGACCGTGGCGGCCCATAAAAGCGCAGACAATGCGAATAACACCGGCTGAAAACGCGCGAGAACCATGCGGAGTCCCACGAAAACATTATGCCGAGCGACAGAGGAGCGCAACCTCTTCACGTGAGGCGCGGATCAGTTGCGTAACGGTTTGCCGGTTTTGAGGGTGAAGGCGATGCGCTGCTGCGTGAGGCGCTCGCCGCAGAGAGAGAGGAAGGCTTCGCGCTCGAGATCGAGGAAGTACTGCTCGCTGACGAGCGTACCGGGAGTAATGCGGCCACCGGCGAGGATGTACGCGGCCCAGCGAGCGACTTTCTGGTCGTGCTCTGAAGCGTAGCCGGCCTCACCCATCAAATAGATGCCGGTTTCGAGAGCGGCGAGAGCGGCCGTGCCCGGCGCGGGGATTTGCGTGCGCGGCTGCGGCGCGGAATAGCCGGATTCGGCGAGCACGGCGGCCTGCGCCCTGGCGTCGAGAAGCAGGCGCTCGCGGTTCATGGTGATGCGGTCGGCGGCCGAAAGCAGGCCGAAGGAGCGGGCCTCGGCGGCGGAGGTGGACACTTTCGCCATGGCAATGGTTTCGAGGGCGCGCTTGAGGGCCGCGGCAAATTCGACGGATTGCGCGAAGCGTGATGGAGGATCCTTGGGGTCGGGAGGCGCGAGTGCGGCGGCCGCGTCGAGGGCGCGAAGCAGCATTTCTTTGGTGCCTCCACCGGCGGGGATAAGACCGACGCCGGCTTCGACGAGGCCCATGTAGGTTTCAGCATGGGGCTGGCGGCGCGCCGCGTGCAGGCAGATCTCTGCGCCGCCGCCGAGGGTGAGGCCGAGGGGCGCGGCGACGACGGGGCGGGGACAGAACTTGATGGCCGCGGTCATCTGCTGGAAGTGGCGAATGACGCCGGCAATTTCGTCCCACTCGCCTTCTTGCGCGGCAAGCAGAAGCTGCATGAGGTTGGCGCCGACGGAGAAGTTGTCGCGGTCGCCCGAGATGACGAAGCCGGAAAAATCGCGGACGGCGTCCGACGATGGATCGAGGACAGCAGAGATGAGCGAAAGCACGTCGCCGCCGATGGCGTTTTTGAGTGAGTGCAATTCGATGCAGGCGATGCCGCTGCCGAGATCGACAAGCGATGCGCCGGGGTTGGTGCGGATGACTCCTTGGGAACGGCGAAAATCGGCGACGCGGGCGTGACCGGGGATGGGTGGAATGGGAATGAGTTGCCCGCTGGATGGTTGAAAGCAGGCGTCACGATCAGGTGAGTACCAGCTGGTGTGCGAGGCGGCGAGGAGCGCCTCAAGGGGCGCCGCGATGGGTAGATCGAGCGCCTTCATGCGGGCAGCGGTATCGGCTACGCCGGCGGCATCCCACATTTCGAAGGGGCCGAGTTCCCAGTTAAAGCCCGCACGCATGGCAGCGTCGATGGAGGGCGCGTCGTCAGCGACTTCTCCGATGCGATCGGCGGCGAAGTTCCAGAGCGAGGACAAAAAGGGCCAGAGGAAAGCAGCGGATTTGTCTTTGCCCGGGCTGTTGGCGAGCAAGAGCCGCAGGCGCTCGGGGACCGTGGCGCCATTCTTAGCCATTTCGAGCGAAGGCAGATTAGGTTTGGCGACAGGGAGATATTCGAAACTGGAAAGATTGAGGACGAAGCGCTCGTCTTTGCCATCGGCGGCGCGAACCTTTTTGTAGAAACCCTGAGACGTCTTATCGCCGAGCCAGCCGCGCTTCGTCAACTCGTCGAGGACCGCGGAGAACCTGCCCCCTGTGACGCCCTGGGGAAAGTTGGCGGCGACGTGAGCGAGAACGTCGATGCCAACGAGGTCGGCGAGGCGAAAGGTTCCCGTGCGCGGCCAACCGATGGCAGGACCGGTAAGAGCGTCGACTTCCTCGATGGTGAGCCCCTGCTGCAGCATGAGGTCAGCGGCGTTGAACATGACGGCGATGCCGATGCGATTGGCGATGAAGTTGGGCGTATCGTGCGCGAAGACGACCTGTTTGCCGAGGAGGCGGTCGGCGAAAGCGGAAAAGGCAGCAACGACGGAGGGGTCGGAATCGGCCGTCGCGATCACTTCAAGCAGGCGCATGTAGCGGGGCGGATTGAAGAAGTGCGTGCCGAAGAATTTTTTCTGGATTTGTGCCGGCATTCCCGAGGCGATTCGCCGTACGGGCAGGCCGGAGGTGTTGGTGGTGAGGAGCGCGTGCGGGGCGAGATGGGGATGCACGCGCGCGAGTAAGGCCGTCTTGATCTCGATATTTTCGGCAACGGCCTCGATAACCCAGTCGCACCCGGCGAGCCTGGGCAGGTCTTCATCGAAGTTGCCAGGGGTGATGAGGCGGGCGAATGCAGGCTCAAAAAAAGCGGCGGGCCTGGATTTGGCGAGCGCGTCAAGGGCATTGCGCGAGAGCTGGGGCTCGCTGCTGCCGGGCTTGGGAGGAAGATCGAGGAGGAGCGTGGGGATGCCGGAGTTGGCAAGATGGGCGGCGATGCGCGAGCCCATGGTTCCAGCGCCGAGAACGGCGGCGCGGCGCACGAGCAAAGGTTTGACACCGATGACTGGAGCATGAGTTGCGATCGTGGCGGGCGTGCTCATATGCAGGCTCTCATTTCGCTATAGATTCAGATGCTCTGCGCCGGGCGTAAACGTTCGCAGCATACGCAGGGCGGCGGCACGGGGTCAAGAACGCGCGGGAATTGCGGGGATGCGATGCTGCCACATACAAATCAGCGGCCAATGCAGGGAGGCGCCGAATGTGCCGCCCGGCATTCTCCAGTTGACGCGCACACAGGTTTATGTCTACATTGTAGGCATGGCAGACCTGATGGGCACTTTCGAGCTTTCTGTGCTGCTGGCCATTTTGCGCCTCGGCGATCGCGCCTACGGACGCGCGGTGCTGCACCAGGTGCAGGAATCGCTGGGCAGAAGCGTGGCGGCGGGAGCGGTTTACACCACCCTTGACCGGTTGGAGCAGCGCGGGCTTGTGCATTCAAAGCTGGCTGCCGGGACCGCCATCCGAGGGGGCCGCGCGCGCCGTTACTACGCCGCGACGGCTCATGGCAGTCGCGCGCTCACAGAAGCGAAAGAGACGCTGACGAAGATGTGGCAGGGCGTTAAGCTGCCCGTCGCGGTGAAGCCGTGAGCGGCGCGGGACCGCCGGTTTGGGCGGAATGGCTGTTGGAGCGCCTGTTGCCGACACGTGATCGCGAAACGGTGGGCGGCGATCTTCGCGAGGAGTATGAGGAATTCGTTGCGCCGCACCTGGGCCGGTTGCGGGCAAACGTCTGGTATCTGCGCCAGATGATCAGCTTCGCCCGGCGATGCATGCAAGAAGGAGGAACCATGACGAAGCTACTTGCGGTGAGTTCGGTCATCACATTGCTGTGCGGCTGCTGGCTCGCGCTGATGGAGTGCCTGCTGCGGCATCCTGGATTTGAGGCGCGGGCCGCGGTGGCTTTGCTGGTTGCGGCTGCGGGCGTGGCTACGCTGCTGGTGCGCTTTCTCCACGCCGGTGTGCGCCGTGAGCGCTGGCTCTGGACGGTGGCAGTGGCACTCATGGGGCTGGGAGTGTTCAGTTTTGCTCGCAATGCGC
>Ga0335072_10014895_pt1 | contig 11050 bp, 9 predicted proteins | sample Lox_Sample_21_FD_206725 | JGI IMG/M metagenome (GOLD analysis project Ga0335072, IMG submission 206725) | Soil microbial communities from Loxahatchee National Wildlife Refuge, Florida, United States - Lox_Sample_2.1 | ecosystem: Environmental > Terrestrial > Soil > Wetlands | place: USA: Florida... | reverse complement strand
TGACCAGCATTCTTCAGCAGGCCCGCGACGACAGGCAGTTCTCGGGTGCCGCCTATGTGGTCGGCACGAAGGACCAGGTCCTCGCGGCCGACGCCGTCGGGACGACCGCCTGGGAAGACGGAGCGGATGTATCACCTGACACGGTGTGGGATATAGCGTCGATAACGAAGCCCATTGTCGCCATCCAGGCGATGATGCTGGCCCAGGCCGGGCAGCTCAGCCTCACCGATCCTGTTTCGAAGTTCCTCCCGCAATACCGTCAGAGCGACAAGGCCGCGATCACGCTATTCCAGCTGCTGACCCACACGTCGGGAATCCCCGGTCAGCAGCCGCTCTACCAGACCGCGACAACACGCCCGCAATTGCTTGACGCCGTCCGCGGGCTGCCGCTGCGCTACGCCCCCGGGTCCGGGGTCGAGTACTCGTCGCAGGGTTTCATGATCGTCGGCCTGATCCTGGAGGCCGTGACCGCTCAGCGCCTGGATACCCTGCTGGCCGAGGGCGTCCTGGCGGCAACGGGAATGCGGTCCACCGAGTTCTGCCCGCCGCGAGAACGTGAGCCGCGGATCGCCGCCACTGAGTGGTGCCCGTGGCGTGGCCGGCTCGTCAAGGGCGCTGTGCACGACGAGAACGCGGCCGTCCTCGGCGGGGTGGCCGGGCATGCCGGGCTGTTCAGCACGGCCGGCGACCTGTCCCGCCTGGCTCAGGCCTTGCTCGGCGGCGGGCAACTCGACGGGGGCCTGGTCCTAGATCCTGGGCTAGTCGCCGAGATGGCGCGGCCACGCACCGACCACCTGCCGCTGCGGCGCTGCCTTGGCTGGCAAGGGGCCGACACCAGCGGCTGCCCGGTGGGGTCGAGCGTGCCCCCCGACTCCTACGGCCACACCGGGTTCACCGGGACCAGCCTGTGGGCCGATCCGCAGCGGGGCCTGTTCGTGGTCCTGCTGACGAACGCCGTTCATCCCAAGCGCCGGGCCGAGGGCCTGCTGGCGGTGCGGTCCCGTTTCCACGACGCGATTTTCGCCTCTCATGAGTGGTGAGCCGAGCCCGGTGGCGGCCGGCCCCGTGCGGGTCATGGATCCAGACTCCCCGGGCTCGGCCGGCCCGGCTTTTTCCGCCGCGCTCGCGGGCGGCCCGCGCGGGCTCGCGCTGGTCCCCGGCGGCGAGGCCAGCAGTGATCTCTACCTGTCGCCCGGCTGGGTGGACCTGCACACGCACGTCTACGACGGCTTCACCGAGCTGGGCGTGCCTGCCGACGAGGTGGGCCTGAACAGCGGGGTGCATGTCCTTGCCGACGCCGGCAGCGCCGGGGAGGCAACCATCGACGGGTTCGCGCGCTACCTGGTTCCCGCGGCCCGCACGCGCCTGCGCGCCTGGCTGAACATTGGCTCACACGGTCTTGTGCACCTGCGCGAGGTGTCGGACCTGACCTGGATCAACGTCGACCGGACGCTGGCGGCCATCGCGCGGCACCGCGGCCTGATCTGCGGCGTGAAGGTCCGTTCAAGCGGCGAGATCGTCGGCAACATGGGGTTGCAGCCGCTTGACCTCGCCCGCCTGGTTGCCTCCGAGGCGGGGCTGCCGCTGATGGTGCACATCGGCGAGGCGCCGCCCCTGATCGACGATGTCCTCGACCGGCTCCGTGCGGGTGACGTCGTCACCCACTGCTTCCACGGCAAGCCGGGCACCCCCTGGCGGCCCGACGGGTCACCGAGTGGCTCCCTGCGCCGGGCGCTTGAGCGGGGAGTACGCCTCGACGTGGGTCATGGCCGGGCCAGCTTCAGCTTCCAGGTCGCCGAGCGGGCGATCGCCGCGGGCTGGCGGCCCGATTCCATCAGCACCGACCTGCACGTGCGTAACATCGCCGGGCCGGTGCAGAGCCTGGCCACGACCATGACCAAGCTGCTGGGCCTCGGCATGGACCTCAGCCAGGTCATCGCCGGGGTAACGACCGCGCCCCGTCGCGTTCTCGGCCACGAAGACCCCTGGCTCGGCGAGGATGGCCTGATCCGCCAGGCCACGCTGTTCCAGGTCATCGAAGGGCCGGGCGGCCGGCACGAGTACACCGACGCCCAGGGCGTTATGCGGGAATTCGACCGTCGGGTTATCCCCCGGGCCGTCATCGTGGATGGCGAGCTCCTGCCGTGCCCGCCAGCACCCCAGGGGGCCAATGACGTGGTCGGCGGCTGACGGTCGCAGGGTGGGGCGGAAGGTGCGAGCGATTATGCGCGTTCCTAGCCGGATCTGTCGGCCGGGAAATCCCGGCCGACAGGTCACGGATCACCGGCAATTTGATCTCGCTCAAGCGGGACCCGGGATTACTACGGTGCCTCTCCACGCTCCTGGTCCCCATACCAGCCGGATTATCCGCAGCCCGTCGCCGAGTTCGCGCTCGAGCTGACCAGGAAGTGCCTGGACTGCGAGCCGACCGCCGAGTCGTTCGAGCACGCGGCCAACGGCAACGACGTGCGCATGAAGGATTGCGGCCGGAGGCTGGGTGCTACGCTCGAAGTTGCGGTCCGTCGACGCAGGACAGCCCGGAGGCCCCGAGTGAACGTCTCGTGTGATGGACAGGTCATCACCTTCTATTCCTACAAGGGCGGCACCGGCTGCACGATGGCCCTAGCCAACGTGGCCTGGATCATCGCCAGCGGCGGCAAGCGGGTACTCGTCATCGACTGGGACCTGGAATCCCCTGGCCTGCACAAGTTCTTCCACCCGTTCCTCAACGACACCATTATCGGCGCAACCCCTGGCGTGATTGAGATCATCAACGATTACGCCACGGCCTCTCTAGACCCGTCGCCACGGCCCGACGACTGGTACCTCGACTACGCTCGGGTCGACCGGCACGCGGTGTCCCTCGAGTGGGATTTCCCGGGCCAGGGGAAGCTTGACTTCCTTTCCGCCGGCCGGCAGAACCGCGACTACTCGGCTGCCGTCTGCTCGCTCGACTGGGACATTTTTTACGAGCGACTCGGTGGCGGGCGCTTCTTCCAGGCGATGCGCGAGGACATGAAGCGAAACTACGACTACGTCCTCATCGACAGTCGCACGGGACTGTCCGACGTGGCGGACATCTGCACGGTAGAGCTGCCTGACGTCCTCACGGTGTGCTTCACCCTCAGCGACCAGTCCATCGAGGGCGCGGCAAGGTCGCCCGCCAGGTCAGCGACCGCTACCGGAACCGGAACATCAAGGTGCTTCCAGTGCCGATGCGGATCGAGGATGGCGAGAAGGAGAAGCTGGACCTGGGCCGCGCCATCGCGCGCCGCCAGTTCGAGGGCTTTCCCAGGGACATGAGCCAGGTGGACTTGGTCGCCTACTGGTCGGCCGTGGACGTTCCGTACAAACCGTTCTATGCCTTCGAGGAGATCCTCGCAACGTTCGGCGACGCGCCAGGGTCGCCCGCCTCGCTGCTCGCTGCCTTCGAGCGCGTCACCAAGGCCGTGACCGGTAGCGAGGTCATCGCGATGCGGCCCATCGCCGAGGAACTTCGGCTGCAGTACAAGGAGGCCTTCTCCCGGCGTCCGCCGACCGCGCTCACTCGGTGTACCTGAGCTATGCCCCGGAAGATCGCATGTGGGCCGACTGGATCGAGATGGTGCTCGGCCGGGCCGGCTTCCCAGGCAAGCGCGTGCGGGCCGCCCGCCTTGGGGCTGGACAGGACGGGGGGCCTTTCCTGGCGGAGGGCAGGCTCTTATTAGGTCACGCGGTCAGCAGGCGTGGGGTGGCCTGGACGGCCCGCAGATCGTTCGAACGCCTGGAGAGGGCGCGGCAGCCGGCCAACTGGGTTGCGACTGTGCTTGATGTTACTGCGGATTCGTAAGTGCAGAATGATCAGTCTTGCCCTAGGCATACTTTGCAAGCTCCGATAAGCGCCTTAGAAAGCTAGATCGAGAGACAACTGGCGAGATTTCCCTTATGATGGCTATCGCTACCATTTCCGCCTCTCTGAAGTGAGAAAAGTTGCAATCCAGAATCAAAGGAAGTGTCCTATACTCCACCTTTCCGATGCTGATTTTCGCCTTCAGCATTGCACTTCTTCTGTGGTCAATAGTGCAAGCAAATATTCCGCAAGCATGGATTTCCTCCTGGCCCTGGCGAGTTCGCATGCTCGACCTTGACTCGGCCACAACACTGGCAACAATAGCCGGCGGCCTAGTATTCGCGAGAGCCCAGTACGCCGCAGCCGTCAGGCCAATGATTAGCTGGGTGGGCAGCATCGTAAAGAGCGAGCAACTGTCCGACGAGCTTGTGTGGCTGGTGCGAGCCGTGAACGGCTCGTCAAATCCCGCCGTCTTCAGCTGTTCCGAGTATTGCGTAAGATTGGTGCGCGATAGCGGTGACGGGAGCTTGGAGTGGGTTTCGCGAACCGAAGTGATCCGTCGGCTGAACGATGCCGGACTTTCCTACACCGAGGATTACGATCTCCCCGGCCCGATTTTGAGCTTTCCGCTCTCGGTGAATAGCCCGTACCATCTCACTCTAGGCCTGTTCACCAAGAAAGCAATGGAAAAAATTGAAGACGTCCTAATTAAGATTACCGCGATTGATCAGGCCGGCGATACGCACCAGCGAATTGCCTACTGCATGCGGGGCGCCAAAAGGGATCCGAAAGGTATAAGCACCCCCCTTAATTCATAAGATCTGCCGAGATTCGGCAGGCAAGCGGGAGAGGCTTACCCGCAGCCACCACCATGGCGGCGAACGTGCCGGGGCGGCCGACCCGCGGGCGGCCGCGAGCCCGCATAGGCCGTCCCGGCGGTACCGCCGCCGCCACTTGCACGCGGTGTCCGCGCTGGTCCCCAGCTTCCTGGCTATCTCGCTGTTCCCGGCGCTGCCGGCGGCCAGCAGCACGATCCGGGCCGCAGCACCATTCGGTGCGGCGCGGTGGCCAAGCGGGACAGGGACTGTTGGCTTGCCGATAGGACGCATTCCATCATCAACGCTCGTTCCCAAACTTGGCAACGGCGCGGAAGTGGCCTCAGGCCCCAAGGACGGTGGGCCAATCGGTTACGCGCGGACCACGTGCTATGCCAGGGACGCTGGTGCCGTGTCGCTATCTTCGGCCGCGGGCGCGCTCGCCTGGCCGGGCGGAATGGGGACAACCGCGGAGTCCAGGACCGGCCGGTAGGTCAGCTCGAACTGGCGGGTCCGCATAGGCCAGCGCTCTCCGGTCGGTGCCTCGACGATCCAGTCACCGGCGTGGGCGGTCGCCTTGCCTTCTTTGGTCCGGACCACCACGTCCTCGCGCACCTGCCAGGCCCGGTACCTGCCGACCCGGCGCCAGCGGCCCCCGCCCAGCGATTCGTAGCCCGACTTGAAGTCGGGGTCGGTCACCGTGCGCATGTTCCCGGCGTTGTCGATGACCCGCCAGTCGCCGGCGCAGCCCTGCATTCGCTCGCCGGCATACGTGGTCCACCCGAGCGGTGTGCGCAGCCTGCTGGCCCAGACGATCCCGACCCGTTCGTACAGGGCCGTACCCGGGGGGCCGCCGGCCGGGACGATCGGCACGAAGCCGACGTCCTCGAGCTGGGCGAGCTGGGTGCGCAGGTGCTCTCGGTTCTTAGCCCGCAGCCGCGCTGGCAAGCCCGGCCAGGGCACGGCGTGCTCATGGGCCCGGCCCGCTGCCACCTGCCGGTCCTGCCAGCGGGTGTGCTCGCTGATCGCGATCCGGGTAATCTCCTGCTCGCTCAGCTCGATGACGCTGCCGTGCGGCACGAGGTGCACTGGCGTCCACTGGCGGCCGCAGGCCGCGGTCGCGACCAGGATCGAGCGCAGCTCGAGAATGTTGTCCATGCGCAGGAACGGGTCGAGGTCGGCCCATCGCACCCGCGCCTGGCTCCGCGGGTGCGACGAGGGCAGCGGGTGGCTCAGCCGGTAGCACTCGTGCCAGTGCCGGGCTACCCGGGTCCAGCTGTCCTCAGGAACCTCGCCGTCGACGAGGATGCCCGGCTCGTAGGGGTACAGCCGATCGAAGATCGCCACCCCCGGTTCGACCTCGTCAGGTGCCAGCACGAACACCGGGGTCCCGGGGTGCAGCCGGGCGACTCGCCCCGCCTCGTGCCCTCCGCTTCCTGGCGGGCCTTCCGCGATGATGACGGCCGCCTGCTTCGCCTCAGCCGGGTCCATCGCGTCGAGCGAGCGCAGCAGCTCCTCACGCCAGCCGATCGGACGGGCTTCGAGGGACGGCAGGGACTGCAGGATGGCCGCCGGGGCGGACGCGAGGTACTCGCGCCTGATGTCGACGGCCCGCAGGTCAAGCAGGACGACGCGGGCCAGTGGCAACGGCATCGGCTCGTCTTCATCGGATGGCACGTCCGGTGCCGCCACGCGGCCGACCGCCGCGGCCTTGACCAGCTCGCCCTGTTCCCAGGCCCGTCGGGCCAGTTCCAGCAGGATGGCCAGCGTGAGGGTGCTGTCACCGCAAATGAGCAGCTGCCGAGGCTCGCCGCGCAGCACCCGGGGCACCAGGCCGCGGGCAGTAGCCTCCGCCGGGCTGAGCGCGTCCTCGAACCACCCGCCTGACGTTCCGCTGTGGCGGCCGCGCCAGTGGTCGGCGTGCCTCGGGTCGTCAATGAGCGCGATGAGGTGCGGCTGGCGGTCCGGTGCGGGCTGGTACCGGCTCAGGATGACCTCCGCTGTCTCGATGATCGCGTCATTATCCTGGACCCTATCTCGCAGCGCGTAAAGGTGACTGAGCCCGCAGCCACGCCACGTCGCGATGATCGGGCGCAGCAATTGCGGCGATGACGGGTCGCCGATCACGATCCGCGCGTTGGTGAGCCTGGCCTCGTCCAGCGCCGAGTTGTCCTGCTCGGGCTCGATGACGATCACCTCACGCGGGCTGCGCGCCTGCTCGGTCAGCCGCCGCAGGAGCGGAAGGGTCAGTGGGCTCAACCCGGAGAAGATGATGGCATCCTTGACGAAACGGGACTGCAGGCGGTCCAGCGGCTGCCGCCACAGCATCGATCCCACGGCGATCGCGCCGATCAGCGTCGCGCCGAGGCCATCAATCTGCCCGAGTTGCAGCGCCAGCGGTGGCGGTCCGGCGCAGCTGCCCGCCGGGATCGTCCCCTGGTAGATGTCCGGCGGCTGCCCCACGTACATCTGGAGAATCCAGAACATCACGCCAACCGTGCTTACCTGGCCCCGGCACGGAATGTACGACGCCGTACCGAGCACGGCCGCGACCACGACCAGCACGACGACGCTGATCAGCCCGATCGGCACCCGCTGCCTCCGCCGCGGCAACCAGTATCCGCCCATCCCGGCGAACAGTAGCGCCAGCACGACGAGGATCGTCCAGTTCTGGCTAGTCCGCAAGATGGGCCGCCACATGGAGCCAGTCAGCCAGTGCGGGTCATAGCCGTACTGCCATGCGCCCCAGCACAGCAGGCCGATCAACGCGACGGCGAGGGCGGCGGGAACCAGCCAGGCGTGACGACGCCAGCCAGCCTGACCCGATATGCGCGATGACACCCAAAAAGCCCTTTCCTCCAATTCAGGGTGCCATGCGAGACGCCGGGTAGTCGAGAGTGTGCCTGCCGTCCTCACCTCACGTCAGGCTAAGCTGACTGGGCCGATTGCCGGCTGGCTCGGCGATCTCGTCGTGCGCAGGGAGGCGCCGGTGCGGCGCACAGTAGGGACGCCAGATGGCCGGGTGCTCGCGGTCGAGGATGCCGGTGATCCCACGGGCCGGCCGGTCCTCGTCCACCATGGCACCCCGAGCTCCCGGCGCCATATTCATGGACCGCACCTGCGAAATGCCGCCCGGGGCGGCTTTCGGCTTATCGGCTACGACCGCCCCGGCTACGGGGAGTCCTCCCCCCAGCCCGACCACACCGTCGCCGACTGCGCTTCCGACGTCCGCGCGATCTGCGCCGGGCTGGGCATTGGCCGGCTGGCGATGTGGGGCCACTCGGGAGGCGGCCCGCATGTGCTGGCGTGCGCCGCGCTGCTTCCTGATCTCGTCACCGCAGCGGCCACGCTGGCCTCGCTGGCCCCGTTCGACGCGGAAGGACTCGATTATTTCGCGGGGATGGGTCGGGACAACATCGACGACATCGGCCTGTTCCGCTCCGACGAGGTCGCGGCCAGGCAGAAACTGGACAAGGACCGGGAGGAGATCCTGGCCATGTCGCCGCAGCAGCTGGCCAGTGGAATGGAGTCGCTGCTCACGCCGACGGATGCGGCGGCTTTTGGCGGCAACCATGACGACTTCATGCTTTCCTGCATGAAGGATGGGCTAGCGCCGGGCGGCCAGGGCTGGTGGGACGACAACTGCATGCTCAGGCCGTGGGGATTCGATCTTGCCGACATCGCCGTCCCGGTCCTGCTGCTGCACGGCAGGCAGGACATGTTCTCGCCGCCCGGCCATGGCGAATGGCTGGCCGGGCAGATTCCCGGGGCCGAGGCCCGAATGCTCGACGATGAGGGGCACCTGACGCTGGTGCAACATCATGTACCCGAGGTGCATGCCTGGTTGTCGGCGCACTGGTAGCTAGCCTGCAACGCGTGGGGCTCTCGGCGCATAAGCAGGGCATGACAGGCGATCAACGCTCCGACAGTGAGCTGCTAGCCCGCCTGCCGCGTCAGCCGGAACTGATGGGCGTGCTCTATGAGCGGCACGCTCGGGCCGTGTTCCGGTACCTGGCGCGTCGGGCTGGGCCTGCCGCTGCTGAAGATTTGCTCTCTGAGGTTTTCATCGCCGCCCTGTCCGCGTCGTCGCGGGTCAGCGCGCACGACAGCGGCAGCGCGCTGCCCTGGCTGTATGGCATCGCGCTGAACGTGCTGCGCAAGCACTGCCGGCAGCTGCGGCCGCCGCACGAGGGGGCGACCGATCCTGGGATGGACTGGGATGCGGTCGATGACCGGCTCGACGCGCGGGCCGAGCGTGGACGCCTGTGGGCGGCACTGTCCGACCTGGCCGACTCTGACCGTGAACTGCTCCTCCTGGTGGCGTGGGAAGGGCTGACGCCCGCCGAGGCCGCCGCGGCACTGGACATCAGCCCGACGGCGGCCAGGAGCCGGCTCCACCGCGCGCGCACTCGGGCGATGAGGGCGCTCCAGGGCCTGCGAGGCAGTGGCCCCGACGTGGTAACGACTTTGTACGCGAGGCGGGAAGCATCATGAACCTCCTAGACGATCTGCTCTCTTCGGCCGGCCGGGTTCCCGAGATCACGGAGGAAGGCATGAGGAGGGGCCGCCTGAACCTGGATGCGGCGATCGCGCAGGCGAGCACGGAGCGACGGCCATCTCAGCGGAAGGCGGCGGCCCGCTGGTGGGGCGGCTGGCGCGGGATGACCGTCATCGGGGCGACGGCGACCGTCGCGGCCGCCGCGGTGGTGGCGGGCGCGATGGTCCTGCCCTCATCGCCCCCGCCGAAGACGCCCCCTCAGGCGGCCATCGCCCCCAGGGCAACCGCGAAGCCGAAGGCAACCGCAAACCCGAAGCCGACCGCCGACCCGGGGGCTGCGGTCACCCTGTCCACGCTGAGCTACAGCATTGACACCACGACCTCAAGCACCCCGGCCGCCACTGTCCTTGACGCGGCCGCGACCGCGATCGGCGAGCAGGCGGGCACGACCTCCGAGCCGAACGTCGACTGGAGCGAGCCTTACTTCCACACGGTTCAGGTAGTCACCTGTAATGGCGGGACGACCACGGACAACGGGTGGCAGACGCGCACCGACGATGGGGTCGGCGAGGGCATCGGCGGGGCCTGCGGTGGCGGCGGCGGGATGTACCCGATCACCGCCGGGTTCGCCGACTTCTACGGGCTCGGGAACCAGCCCCTCACCGAGTCCCAAGTCGACCAGCTGCCCACGGACCCGAACAAGCTCTGGCCGCTGCTTGAGGGGTTCGACGGGGACTCCCTCAGCTCAGATACCGCCAACCCGCACTCGAAGGCGTCCACCATGTTCCAGAGCATCTGGAACCTGATCACCAGCGAGCCGCTGTCTCCCGCGTTCAGCAAGGCGCTCCTTGAGGACGCGGCCAAGATCCCCGGCGTCACGGTTGAGGGCAAGTACACGGACTCGCTGGGCCGGACCGGAACGGTCCTGCACATCGGCATCTGGACGATGGCCATCGACACCACGACCGGGCAGGTCCTGGCGATGACGCAGAACGCCATCCCGGGCGTCCCGATCTGCGGCGGCAAGGTCCCGGCCCACAGCATGTGCCAGCCCGGCGGCAGCTCAACGGTTGTGTACGTGAGCGCGCAGCTGGTCGCGAGCGTGCCCAAGGCGGTGGCCAGCATGATCGCCTTTTCCAAGGCCCACGAGCCCAAGGTGTGGCAGGCGCCGCCGCCCACGCCGAAGCTCTGACCGTAGCGACGATGGCGACGACGGCTGGGCATCGCAGGCGCTCCCGCGAGGGGCGCCCGCGGTGTCCAGCCGGGCCGCGTGACCGTTCGCGCGCAGAATAGAGTCATGCGCGCGATCGCCCATGCCCTGTCCATCACCGGGTCGATGACCTGGGAGATCACCTGGGCTCTGATCCTTGGCTTCACGCTCTCGGCTGTGATTCAGGCCGTGGTCCGCCGGTCCACGGTCGTCCGGCTCCTGGGCGACGACCGGCCGCGGACGCTGGCGGTCGCCGCCGGGCTTGGGGCCGCGTCGTCGTCGTGCTCCTATGCCGCCGTCGCCCTGGCCCGCGCGCTGTTTCGCAAGGGCGCCGACTTCACCGCCGCGATGACGTTCGAGATCGCCTCCACCAACCTGGTGATCGAGCTCGGCGTGATCCTCGCGTTGCTGATGGGCTGGCAGTTCACCCTGGCCGAGCTGGCCGGCGGCCCGCTGATGATCGTGTTCCTCGCGCTGCTGTTCCGGCTGTTCCTCCGTGACCAGCTACTCGCCCAGGCCCGCGAGAAGGCGGACCGGGGCCTTACCGGGTCGATGGAGGGGCACGCCGCGATGGACATGTCGGTTCAGCGGGACGGCTCGTTCGCCCGCCGGCTCTTGTCCGGCGAGGGCTTCACCTCGGTCAGCCACGTGTTCGTCATGGAATGGGCCGCCATCATCAGGGACCTGGTGATTGGGCT
>Ga0335072_10014894_pt1 | contig 11050 bp, 10 predicted proteins | sample Lox_Sample_21_FD_206725 | JGI IMG/M metagenome (GOLD analysis project Ga0335072, IMG submission 206725) | Soil microbial communities from Loxahatchee National Wildlife Refuge, Florida, United States - Lox_Sample_2.1 | ecosystem: Environmental > Terrestrial > Soil > Wetlands | place: USA... | reverse complement strand
CGATTCGGCTCGCGCTGCGCCTCACGGCTCCCGCGGAGAAGCCGGGCATCGCCTCCTATGCCATCCGCGTCGAGCGCTTCGATCCGGCGCGGCTCACCGATGCGCTCGGTGAGCTCGGCGCCACCGTGCATCCGCCCCAAGGGAGCATCCGCGGGGTGCTGCGATTCGCCGATCCCGACGGGATCGAGTGCGAGCTGCGGCCCGCCTGAGGACTCACCCGTGAAAAGGCCGGCTCGATACGTGGCGCTGCTCGCGCTCGTGGCCCTCGCGCTCACGGCGCACACGCGCCTCGCACGTGCCGACACGGTGCTCATCACCGGGGCGAACTCCGGGATCGGGCTCGAGTTCGCGAAAGAGTACGCGGCCCGAGGCTGGACGGTGATCGCTACCCATCGTCACGATACGACGCCCGCGACGCTCGCCGTCCTGGCAGGCCGCTACCGCAAGGTGCGCGTCGAGCGCATGGACGTGACCGATGCGAGCCAGATCCAGGCGCTCGCGCGGAAGCTCGGGAACGTGCCGATCGACGTGCTCATCAACAACGCCGGGGTGTACAACGATCGCGGCAACTGGCGCACGCAGGACTTCGGCCGGCTCGACTTCGCGCTCATGGACACGATCATGGCCGTCAACGTCAAGGGACCCTTGATGGTGACCGAGGCGTTCATCGCCAACGTGCGGGCGAGCCGCGAGAAAAAGATCATCAACATCAGCTCGACCAACGGCTCGCTCACCCGGCCGCTTCCGGGGGACGGAGCGATCTTCTACCGGGCGAGTAAGGCCGCGCTCAATCGGGAAATGCAGCTCGTCGCCCGCGCACTCAAAGGCGACGGCGTCATCGTCGTGCTGATGCACCCGGGAGCGGTCCTCACCGAGCGCCAGGCGTACCTGCGCGGAAAGTATCCGGGCATGGTCGAGATGCCCTTCACCGTCCATCACATGATCGACACGATCGCCGGTCTCACCCTGAAGGATACGGGCCGCTTCATGCTGTACGACGGCTCCACGGTTCCCTGGTGACCCCCGGAGCGCCGTCGTGGCCGCTCGATCTCAGACCTTCCGCGAGCGCGCCCGCTCGCAGCGCCTGCGGTCGCGCTCGATCGTGTAGATGTCCCGCCCGACGATCATGTGCTCGAGTGCGACGCGTGTCTCGGGAACCTTCAGGTGCGCGGGGAGCGAGGCGACGATCGCCTCGCCGCGTGCGCGAAACTGCGGTGCGAACTCCGGTGTCGTGAGCACGTACAGGTCGTTGTTGCGGACGGCGGCAAGCACCAGTCGCCCCGCCTCGAGCGGATCCATGCCGGGCGGCGGTCCGCGCATCTGCCGCATCTGCTTCGCCATGCGCGCGAATGCCTTCGGGTCGGGCTTGAAGCCGCTGTCGGCGAGGCTCGATGGGCGGTTGCGGTTGGAGCTGCCGATGTTGCTGTTGACGAGCCCGGGACAGAACACCGAGGCGCCGATCCGGCTCTCCATCAGCTCCCCGCGCAGCGCCTCCATCATCCCCACGACCGCAAATTTCGATGCCGTGTAGACCGCTGCGCTCGAGTGACCGAGGAGACCCGCGAGCGAAGCGGTTGCGACGATCTGCCCGCCTTCGCCATGCTTCTTGATGCGGGGTAGGAAGGTGCGGATGCTGTTGAACACGCCGGTGGCATTGACGCCCATGCCCCAGTCCCAATCGTCGTAGGTCGCGGTGCTTAAGGGTCCGATCACCGCCACGCCCGCGTTCGCGACGAGGACATGCACCTTGCCGAAGGTGTGCTCGGTCTCCTCCGCGGCCCGCTCGAGACCCGCTCGGTCGGTCACATCCACCTTGATGGCATGCACACGCTTCGCGGCGGCGGCGAGCTGCTCCAGTGCCTGATCGAGGTGTGCCTTCGTGCGGTAGGTAATGACGACCTTCATGCCGGCCTCGGTGAACGCGCGCGCAATGCCGAGTCCGATGCCGCTGTCGCCGCCGGTCACGAAGGCGACCTTGCCGTCCACCTCGCGCATGGGTGTGGGCAGGGCGGGACACTCACGGGGAGCGACGGTCCCGTGATCGGCAGCGGCCGCCGCGAGCGGGGAGAGCCATGCCGCAGCCGGGCTCCCGGCCGCAGCGAACACGGTGCGCTCGAGGAATCGGCGCCGCTCGCGCCCTGCCCCGCTCATTTTGCGACTCTTGGGCTCATCGTGCGCGGACATGCGGTGGCTCCTCGGACGGTCCAGAGAAACGGGGACGACGGCTTATCCTAGGCGGTGCGATCGCGAGCCGCCACGGGCGCATCCGCACCGCTCCGGGGGTAAACTCCTCCCGCTGCCGAGGCCCGCGCTGCGCCGCGGTGCGGCGGGCTCGCCAGCGGGAGTGACAACCATGGTGGACTTCTCGAAGGACCCGACGGCACGAGGCTTCTATGCCCCCGACCGCTTCGAATCGAACGTCTTCGATTGCGAGGTGCAGGGACGGGTGCCGACGGAGATGAACGGCGCGTTCGTGCGCGTCGGCACGGAATGGCTCTATCCGCCGCGCTTTGCCGACGATTCGATCTTCAACGCCGACGGCTTCGTCGGCCTGTTTCGATTCAAGAACGGCGTCGTGGACTTCGCGGGACGCTGGGTGCGCACGGCGCGCTGGCACGAGGACATGGCGGCGAGCCGGCAGCTTTACGGCTACTACCGCAATCCGTTCACGGACGACCCGCGCCTGCGCGCGCAGACCATCGAGAGGCCCTACCTGCGCACGCTCGCCAACACCAACGTCATCGCGCATGCCGGCAAGCTCTTCGCGATGAAGGAGGATGGGCCGCCGTACGAGCTCGATCCGAAAACGCTCGCGACCCGGGGGCCGATGAGCTTCGAGGGCCGCTATCGCAGCCAGACCTTCAGCGCGCACCCGAAGATCGATCCGGTTTCGGGCGAGATGATCTGCTACGGATACGAGGCGACGGGACTCGCGAGCAACGACGTGTTCCTCTACAGCGTCGATCGAGCGGGCCGTGTCACTCGCGAAGTGCGCTTCAAGGCGCCCTACGTGAGCATGATCCACGATATCGCCGTCACGCAGCGCCACATCGTCTTCCCGGTGTTCGCGTACACCACGAGCCTCGAGCGACTGCGGGCGGGCAGAATCCACTGGGCGTGGGATGCGCATTTACCGACCTACATCGGAATCCTCCCGCGCGATGGCGAGGCGCGCGACATGCGCTGGTTCAAGGGTCCGACGCGCTCGATCGTGCACACGTTCAACGCGCGCACCGAGGGGAGCAAGGTCATCCTGGAATCCCCCGTGACCGAGACCAATCCGTTTCCGTTCTTCCCGCCGGATCCGGGCAACGGGGATTCCGCCCAGGCGCGCCACGGCACCACGATCCGGCGCCACGTGTTCGAGCTCGACTCCAAGCGGGACGATTTCAGCGAGGAGATTCTCTTCGAGCAGTCGGTGAGCGGCCTCGGCCGCATCGACGATCGCTACATCTCGCTCCCCTACCGCTACGCGTACACCGGGTTCAGCGACCCGAGCCGACCGTTCGATGAATCGCGGGCCGGAAATCTGCGCGGGCGGGTGACCAACTGCTACGGGCGCTTCGATCTCAGGAGCGGGGCGTCCGCGGCGTATTTCGCCGGCGACACCCATACGCTCAACGAACCGGTGTTCGTCCCGCGCCGCCCCGACAGCCCCGAAGGCGACGGCTACCTGATCGGCATCGCCAACAACCTTGCCGAGATGCGCTCGGAACTCGTCATCGCCGATGCGCAGCACCTCGAAGCGGGCGACCTCGCGCGGATCATCCTGCCCTTTCGCCTCGGAGCGCAGGTGCACGGCAACTGGATTTCCGAGGATCGTCTGGCATTCGCCTGAGACGACACGGTTTGAGGAGCACTCGAGCAATGCATGACCTCATCTGCGATGAGAATCGGGCGGACGCATCCGGCCCGTCGGCGCGACGGCTGTCGCGCCGCGGTTTCCTCGGCCGTGCCGCAGCGCTCGCGGGCTCGACCGCCGTGCTCGCGAGGCTGAGCGCGCTCGCCGGCTTTGCGAGCGCACCGCGCGGTCCGGTCGTTGGCTTTCACATGGACCGCCCCTACCTCGACCCGAGCGGCGCCGCCGAGCCGTACCATCCGCCCTGCGGCACCCGCTCGGGCGAGGGAATGGCCGAGATCGCGACGGTCCAGCTTCTCGGTCAGTTCGGCTACTGCTGACGGCGCGCGCCCCCCCGGGGCGGCCCCGAGCGCTCGCGCCATCCCAACCGGAGCAACGGCCTTGATCGAATTTCCCAAGAATGCTCGCGGCTTCAACCAGCCGATGCGCTTTGAGGCGGATGTCTACGACTGTCAGGTCGTGGGCAAGATCCCCTCCGACTTCACCGGCGCCTACGTGCGCGTCGGGCCGGAGTTCTACTTTCCGCAGAAGTATGCCGATGACGGACCCGTCGACGGCGACGGCTACATCAACCTGTTTCGTTTCCGGAACGGCCGCGTCGACTACAAGAGTCGCTGGGTGAAGACGCTGCGCTGGGAAAACGACCGCGAAGCGCACCGGCAGCTCTACGGTAAGTACCGCAATCCGTTCACCGACGATCCGAGCATCCGCGATCTGACGATCGCGAAGCCGAGCCTGCGCACCTCGGCCAACACCCACACACTCGCGCACGCGGGCAAGCTCTTCGCCATCAAGGAGGACGCGCTGCCTTACGAGATGGACCCGCGGACGCTCGATACCCGCGCACCGTGGAACTTCCACGGCGAGTACGACAGCCAGACCTTCTCCGCGCACAACAAGATCGATCCCGTGACCGGGGAACTGCTCGCCTACGGCTACGAGGCGGCGGGGCTGTGCACGCCGGATCTGTTCGTCTACACGCTCAGCAAGGCGGGCCACGTGACGCGGCGCTGGCGGCTCAAGATGCCGCGCGTGAGCATGATCCACGACATGGCGGCGACCCAGAAGCACTTCATCTTTCCGTTCGGCCCGTACGTGACGAGCCTCGAATGGCTCAAGGCCGGCAACTGCCACTGGGGCTGGGACCCGCGCGAGCCGAGCATCATCGGCGTCCTCCCGCGTGATGGGGATGCAGAGGATGTGCGTTGGTTCAAGGGCAAGGCGCGCGCGATGGTGCACATCCTCAACGCCAAGAGCGAGGGAAACATCGTCACGCTCTATGCGGCACACGTCGACGGCGCCTTCATTCCCTTCATGCCCTATTTCAAATCGGTCGACGGCTCGCCCTTGCAGGGGAGCGGTGCGCTGTTTCGCAAGTACACGATCGATCTCGGCTCGCGGCACGACACCTACCAGGAGGAAGTCCTGTGGGACACCCCGGTGCAGGACATCGCGCGCATCGATACGCGCTTCATGACGCTGCCCAACCGCTACGGCTTCTCCGGCTACAACGATTCGAGCAAGCCCTTCGACGAGCGACGCGCCGGGAATCTCCGTGGCCGCGTCATGAACTCGTATTGCCGCTTCGACCTCGAGAGCCGCGAAGTGCGCTCTTATTTCGCGGGCGATGTCCACAGCCTGCAGGAATCCTGCTTTGTGCCGCGCACGGGGAGCACGAGCGAGGGGGACGGTTACCTGATCGGCGTTGCCAATAACTATGCCGAGATGCGCTCGGAGCTCATCATCGCCGACGCCCGGCATCTCGAGGACGGCGACGTGGCGCGCGTCATCCTGCCGTTCCGCTCCTCCGGCCTCCACGGCCTGTGGATCGGCGACGACGAGGTGGACTTCGGCTAGCGGGGCCGGGAGCGCGCCGGCTCACTCACCGATCGGGCGCGACTCGGCCTTGGTGCCTCCGGGCCAGCCCGTGCCGCGCTTGTAGGCCTGGGGACCCTCGAACACGGCTTCGACGCGCGAGATCCTGCCGTCGACGAACTTGAACATCTCCGTGTTGAGGATCTCGTTCGGATAGCGCATCCCCTCCGGCATGGCGAAGGAGTGCCCCTCATAGCTCCAGCTCTCGACATTCCCGCGCCGCATGAAGTCGAAGACCGCGAACACCACCTGGCGCGGCACGTCGACGATGGGAAAGCGGGCATCCTCATACCCGGTGATGAAGGAATAGGACAGGTACGCGAGCTGCTTGCCGCAGCCGATGCCCATCAGGTGCGGCCGCGGCGGCTCGCCCGGCACCTCAGTCGGGGGCGGTCCGAGGGGCACGGGCGGGGTGTCGTGGGGCCCGAGCGCCGTCACGTTGCCATCCTCGAGGCGGATGCACGAGTCGGCGTAGGGCGCAAGCGAACCGTCGTGGAAGGCGACCGAGCGCAGATACCCGAGCGCGCCGCGCTCGAGCTGCGCACGTGAGAGCCGCGTGCGCAGCGGTTCCTCACGCTGCATGATCGCCATCCAGCTCGGGTCGCGCGGCGGCATGTTGGCGGCACCGCGCGCATGGCGGTCGACCACGGTCTCGATCTCCGTGATCCTCCCGTGGACCACTTTCAATCGCACGGCGAGAAAATCCGGAAACGGAAACTCGTGATTCTCGAGCAGCGTCACGTAGCTCGCGACGCCTCCGCTTTGCGGATCGTACACATCGTGCCGGTACGCGCCGTAGCGGTTGAAGGTCACCCACAACGCCTCACCGAGCGTGAGCTCGGCGCCGTTTTCCGTGTAGCGGTAGTGTGCCGCGACCGGCACCCGCGCGGGATCGTGCCGGGCAAGCGCATTGAGATAGGCGTCCATGAAGCCCTTGAGGCACCCATCCCCACAAGCGGTTGCGCTCGCGGCGGCAAGCGCCGCCCCCGAGTTCCCGAGGCCGAGCGTGACGGCGGCAAGCACAACGAACCGTGCGCTGCGTGCCCGGGCACTCTTCGTGTTGAATCGCGACATCGTCCCCTCCCCCGGTCGCGTGGCTGCCCGGTCGATTCTACTACGGCGGCAGGGGCGGGCCGCCGGGCGGTTGGCCCGATGCGCTCCCGCGCACGCGCGCCGTCCACGGCGAGGGCATGCCGTAGGGCACGTAGACGAACACCGACTCGATACGGCTGATCCGGCCGCGCTCGATCTTGAAGACTTCGAGAAAGTGCCACGCGTGCGGCGCCAGGATCGGCGACTTCTTCACCGTGCCGTCGGTGAGGACGTAGCGATCGAGAACGCCCGAATGGTCGATGAAGCCGCTCGCGAGCACCAGGCCGCGCTCCTCATCCACGAGCGGGAAGCGCCGGTCGCGAAGCCGCGTGTCCCAGCGGTAGTTGCCGAGCTTGAATTGCTCCTCGCAATGCAGGCGCGAATAGGGATTGGCGGCGCGCAGATCGCCCGCGGTGGGCATGCCGTTCTCCAGTCGGCCGCAGTCCGCTGCAAATTGGGTGAAGATCTTCCCGTCGTTGAGCTGCAGGGTGCTGAAGTAGCCGTAAGCGAGATCGATCATGCGCGCGCGTGGAACGCGCTCGTCGAGCGGGACCGCGCGCCGGAACGCCGGATCGGGCGAGAGCTGCATCGGATCCCCGCGCGGGCCGGTCTCGCTTTTGCGGTTGACGATGAGCTCGGCCTCGGCGATGCGGCGCGCGTCGACTTTCAATCGCAGTGCGAGATACGCCGGCACGCCGCGTTCCTCGATGACACCGAAGTACGCGACCTCTCCATGCTCCGGGTCGGCGAAGGTGATGGCGTGGCTCGGGTCGCCCCTGCGGCTCGCCGTCGCCCAGAGGCCGTCGCCGATCGCGAGCGCGACGTTGTTCTCGGTGTACATGGCCCCCGGCGCCCAGTCGAGCGACGAGGGGTCGTGCGCCACCAGCGCATCGAGGAAGCGTCCGATGACGCTCTCGAGGCACGAGCGGTCGCAGGCAGCGCCCTCGGCCGCCCACGCAGCCGGGCAGAGCGAGGCGATCAGCACGGCCGCGACCGCGCGCAAGTGCGGCGCGCTCACCGCGCTCCCCCGCTCGCGGACGCGGCCGCCGGCGCCGCGGGCGGCGGACGGAAATACACCGGCAGCGGGGGCTGCGTCTCGTATGCGCCCTCGAGCTGGGCGAGCTCCTCGGTGCTCAACGCGGTGGCGAGCGCTTTCGCCGGATCCTCCAGCTGACTCGCCTTCGTTGCACCCACGATCGGCGCCGAGACGCCGGGCTGCGCGAGCAGCCACGCAATCGCGATCTCCGCGGGCCGTACGCCCCGCGCACGCGCCACCGCGGCGACGGCATCGATCACGGCCTCATCCGCGCTGCGCTTGAAGCGATCGCGGGCCATCACCGAGTGCGAGCGCACGGTGCCCGAGCGACGGCTTCCGGCGAGCAGCCCGCCGCCGATCGGGCTGTAGGGAATGAGCCCGACGCCCTCCTCGCGGCAGAGCGGGATCATCTCGCGCTCCTCCTCGCGGTAGAGCAGGCTGTAATTGTTCTGCATGCTCACGAAGCGCGCGAGCCCGAGCTGATCGGCGCGGTAGAGAAGCTTCGCGAACTGGTAGGCGGACATGGTCGAGCCGCCGAGGTAGCGCACCTTGCCGGCGCGGATGAGCTGCGTCAGCGCATCGAGCGTCTCCTCGATGGGCGTCTCGCGATCGAAGCGATGGATCTGATAGAGATCGACGTAGTCGAGCCCGAGCCGCCGCAGACTGTCGTCGATCGATTGAAATATGTGCTTGCGCGAGAGGCCACGCTGATTGGGCCCGGGTCCCATCGGGTGGAAAACCTTGGTCGCGATCACCGCATCCTCGCGCTTGACGCCGAAGGCTTTCAGAGCGCGCCCCAGGATCTGCTCGCTCTCGCCGAGTGAGTAGACATTCGCCGTGTCGAAGAAGTTGATGCCGAGATCGAGCGCCTTGCGAACGATGGCGAAGCTCGGCTCCTCGGGCAACATCCAGTCGGATCCGGAGCCGAAGCTCATGCATCCGAGGCAAATCCGCGAGACCTTGAGTCCCGAGGAGCCGAGCCGTACGTATTCCATGAGCCCTCCCTCGGGCGGAGCCGCGTACCATGCGAAGTGTAGCGCACCGTGCCCGGACGCATCGCTGCGCCCTGGGAGACCCCCGAGGCAACGGCCGGACCGCTCGTGCTGCGGGAGTTTGCAGCAGATCACACCGCGATGCGCCGATCCCGCATAAGTTTCCACGCATGGGAGTTGCACCACCGCCGAGTTCCGCCGTCCCGTCCGCCGCGAGCCTCGCCCCGGCGCTCGAGTGGCCGGACCCGGAGCGCCCCTTCGCGCCCGCGCTCGAGGCCGAGTACCTGCGGGCGCAGCTGCTGCAGAACCGCCCGATCATCCGCGGGGCTGCCACGGTCGCGCTCCTCGTCGCGATCGCGCGCATCGCCGAGCAATTCTCATCCGCCACTCCCGGGCCGCTGCTCATCGCGCAGTTCGCGCTCATCATCGCGGGCTCGGTGGCCCTTGTCGCGCTCGCCTGGTCTGCCGCGCTCGAGCGGCGCTACCTCCCGGCCGCAGAGCTGATCGTGCCGCTGCGCAATGCCCTGGTCGCCGCCCATCTCGCGGTGGCGGCCACCCACGGCGAACCCGATCTGCTCATGATCCTGCCGCTCATGCTGATCGGGCCGTTCCTTTTCATGGGGCTGCGCTTTCGAGTCGCGCTTCTGTGCGGGGTCGTCACGGGCGTCACCTTCGTTCTCCTCGCCGCCAGCTTGCACCTCCGTCAGCCGTTCCTGCTGCGTTCCGGGGTGCTTCTCGCGCTCGCACTGATCGCCTGCGCCGTGACGAGATTGCAGATCGAGCGTCTGGCACGCATGGCATTCCTCGAGCGGCGCGTGATGACGGAGTTCGCGCAGCGCGATGCGCTCACCGGAGCCAAGAACCGCAGGGTGTTCGATGAGCACCTCACGCGGATCTGGCAGCACGCAGCGGCCGACCGTGCGGCGCTCGCGATCGTGCTGATCGACGTCGATCACTTCAAATCCTACAACGATCGACACGGGCATCTCGCCGGAGACGAGGCACTGCGCCACATCGCCCGCTCGGTGCAGACGTTCGTCCTCGGCGCGCAGGACATCCTCGCGCGCTACGGCGGGGAGGAGTTCGCGGCGGTTCTCTACGGCATCGAGGCGCAGCAGGCGTGGGAGCTCGCGGAGCGGATGCGACGTGCCGTGATGGGCCTCACGATCGATCACGGTCGCTACCGCAGCGCTCAACGCGTCACGATCAGCGTCGGCGTGGCCGCCATCCACCCCGCACCAGAGCGCGACTGCCGCGGAGCGTTGCAGTTGGCCGATCAGGCGCTCTACGAGGCGAAGCTGCGCGGACGCAATCGCGTGGAGCTCATGGACGAGGCGCACTACGAGCTCATCGAGACTGGCGTCTTCCGAGCCTCCGTGAGCGAATCCGTGCAGAGCGCGTGGCGCTCGTGAGCGCTTCAGCCGAAGGGATTGACGCCGATCAGGGCCGCGTGTAGCCAGAACGCGAACACGGCCCACGCCACGGCGCCGGCCAGCACCGTCACCACATCGCCCGCTGCACTGCCGGGCGGATAGGCCGTGCCCGTCCGTCGGTCGCGGCGACGCAGGACCGCGAAGTCGGCGGCGGCCCAAACGAGAAACGCGCCGAACAGCACCACATCGTGGAGCATCCCGGTCGCGAGCAGATGCCCCAGTGCCCAGATCTTCACGCCGGCGAGCATCGGATGGCCGATCGCCGCCTTCAGGTGGTTGCGCGGTACGTACGCCGCCGCGAACAGGACGAAGGCGATCAGCGTGAAGAGCGCATTGAGATGGCGCAACCATCCCGCCGGCACGTAGAGCACGGTCGGATGCGCGCGTGCGAGGCCGAAGCCCCACACGATGAGCGCGAGTCCAGCCCCAGAGACGAGCGCGTAGAGCGCCTTCCAGAGGTTCAGGCCGAGCCGCTCGATCGCGCGCTCGCGCAAGCCCGGCGCGTAGATCCGCACGCTGTGCGGCGCGAGAAACAGCACGAGGCCGATGATCATCACGTCCATACGCTACTCGGGGTGGAATCTGCCATAGGCAGGCACCGATTTGAACAGGTCACCGCGCGGGGTGCTCGAGGCACCCGGACACACCGTGCGCGGGGGTCGGGGGACCGTGAGAAAATCCGGTATGGCCGTTGCGGGGGGCGCGGAGACGATATAGCAGCCATCGCTTACCCAGTAGACCCGCTCGCCGGTCTCCATGCGGT
>Ga0335072_10014892_pt1 | contig 11050 bp, 6 predicted proteins | sample Lox_Sample_21_FD_206725 | JGI IMG/M metagenome (GOLD analysis project Ga0335072, IMG submission 206725) | Soil microbial communities from Loxahatchee National Wildlife Refuge, Florida, United States - Lox_Sample_2.1 | ecosystem: Environmental > Terrestrial > Soil > Wetlands | place: USA: Florida... | reverse complement strand
TCTGGGAGCAGTTGCCTTATCCGAAGGACCCGAAGGATCGGCGCCGACTCCCGACGGTGCTCAGTCTGGACGAGGTCGCCCGGCTCATCGATGCCGCAGGCAACCTCACACAACGCGCCCTGCTGATGACGCTTTACGGCACGGGCATGCGACGGGCAGAAGTATGCTCAAGGTGAGCGAGCAGGCGCATGATGATCCGCGTGGAGCGTGGCAACAATGCCGGCGGTCGCGACATCCCACTCAGTCGGTCTTCTGGCACCTCTCGATGGTCTCCCGGCTGAGCCTGAGCAGCGGTCGGATGCTGTCATCGATCTCGCTGCTGGTCGCCATCAGCCTGCGGAAATAGCCCACCTTGTGCAGCCGGCTCCCGTTGTGCTCCGCCCCCGGTTTCCCGCAGCGGGCCCGATACCCGATTCTTGGTCTGCACCATCAAGCCAAACTGCGAAATCAGAAGCGGTCTACACCGCAGACTTCTTCGCGCTCTTCTGCTTTGCCCAACGTTTCCGCTGTCCTGCCGCCATCCGTGCGCGGGCTTCTGCGCTCATGCCTGTACGCTTCTTTACCGGCCGTCCTACACGACCGTTGCCTACACCGGTTCCGGCACCACCTGCGAGCAGGTTGCGGGCTTGTGTGAGGGTTGCAATCTCGGTATCAATGGCTATGAGCAAGTCTGATGTATTCATGAGTGCCAGTGTACTATCACGACCTCGCCGACCAACTTCTGACCTATATAGCGTCTTGTAATAGCGAATTCAGTCAATGGCGCATTCTCGTTCCCAAAATGGTCTAAGTAACGCGACCGCCGTAATCTTGCGACCTTGCTCCCATTTTGGGATCCTGAGGTCATCAGCTAAGAATCACTTCCTCGGCCCGTTGGCTTACAACGCTGACGGGCTTTTTTAAGTCTTGGTGATGCTGATGGTGATGGTAAACGCCGTCACCAATCTGCCAATACCCAGGCTCCAGAATACATTCTGGTAACAATGTGATGCCCGATACATCCAAGTTCGAGACGCATCACCGAGGATTGGCTACTGTTAGTCCCCCCCTTGTGGAGAGAGCAGGTGTCCTGTTGAATGCCGCAATTCTGATCGCCAAGCTGTTGCTTATTGAGAACGCCATAGAGCGCGTTCATCCTCTGACACTGCGGAGTATGGTTCTGGAAGTGGAAGGCTGCGTTCTTGAGATGGAACAGGAAATGATTGAGACTCTGCGCGAGAACGGACGGCTCCATGAACGACTGGAGAAGTGCGAGGAGCATGGCCGCACGCATTCTTTCAGTCTTAGCAGCTATTCAGAACTGGCAGCTGATTTGTCTCGTGAACGCGGACGCAAACCCGCTGCTTCGGAACCTGGCCGCCCTCTGTCCCTTGTTCCAACCGCTGGGCATAAAAGCCTCGACCACTAAGTCCGATCAGATCGCTGCAAGATGACCTCCACGCAGATAGAATGCTGGCGTGCCTTCTCGGTTTAGACCTGAGCCAGCCCATAAGAACTGCCAGCACTGTGGTGGCGTGATTCGGCAGTTCCGTAACAACCTCTGGCTTGACAGCCGAGGAATGTCGCTCTGCCTCAAGTCGCCCTCCCGCCGTCACGAACCTTACGAATCATAAGGCGCGTCACGCTGAAGAAATCACGACGTTGACATCAGCTTGTTCCCCCCTCTATCAAACTCGCCGCCACACTTCGGGCACCTGATTGTCGACCAGCCTGTGCGCAAGAGTTCGGTTGGCTGAATGCGGTAACCGCACAGGATGCAGGGAGTCGTGAGGTCGAAGGACCGAGGATCGAGACGGCGACCATGGCGCATGTCATCTTCCCCATGATGTCCTGCCCACAGATCGCACAGGCTTCTTCATCAGCTTCCATGACAGGCGGCCACGGAAGATATCGTTGGAAAGATATCGTCGGTCCTCTCCGCAGAGCGGGCAGTGAGTGATGATCCAGAAGGCAGGCAGCGTTTCCACCGGCGCGGGGATATTCTCGCCGCACGCCTTGCAGCAGACGATGAAGTCATGGAGTGGGGAGGACGGCACCGAGAACATGGCAAGAACAGCATAGCGAATAAAAGGCGAATATGCATCCACAGGTCGAAACGAACGAGAAAGTGTATTTACCGACTCGTCTTTTCGCCAGTCGCAGTTCCTTGAGACAGGCGCTCGTTGCGCCAGATTGAAATCTGCCGCCGAATGACCCTTGCTGTCGATCCACGACGAAGTCACGAATACGACGTCATTACCCTCCTCTCAAATCCCCGAATCCTGACACGATCCCCCACTGGTCGTGCGAACGATCTCCCCTTAGTTTTTCATCCTTCGAAAACGCGCAGTGATCCAACTGGTTCCCGAGGGCTGTCGGCATCTCTTCGCAATATGCGACCAGGTGAAGGAATTGGAAAAACTCGGACTCGCGCTGAGAAAGCACTGAGAATGATCCCAGCGGTACGGGCTATCGCCACCGCTTCCATCTACTTCTGCGTGCGGAACCTCGCATCGGCAATTCAGGAATCTGGCTTCGATTCCAACGATATGCTCGCGATCACAACACTCATTTCCCAGTTGGGGGTTTGCTCGGTCCTGGGCACGGCACATCTAACCATGCTCGACGTGTTGTTCGGCAGTCGGCTGGCGACCGTCGTGCCACCTTTGCAGTCGCACCTGTGGTTGAAACCAACTCTGGCACTTATCTGGGTTGCGGCTTCTACCCTCGGCATGATTTTGCTGGGAATCGCGTGTCTGGGATTTCCGCCGCTTATTCCCTTTGTTTATGCGTTCCGCAGGCGCAGGTGTCGCTGACACTTCATCCGAAATCCATTCCATTCACCACAAAAGTCAGCGTTCTCGGTCGACAGAGAGCGCTGCTTCTCATGATGAATAATTGTCGGATCGCCTAACAGTAAATGGCGCCGGCGGAAGAAATCACAAAAGACGGATCGTGACTATTGCGGCAGAGACTTAGATTTCCTGGGGATATTTTTAAGCGTACGACCGGCCGGGATTACGGTATCTCCGGTGACCCGATAGCGATGCAAAGCGGCCTGCAGGTGGGCGTGCATCGCTTCGCGTGCGATCTCGGGCTTGCGGCGCCGTATGGCGTCGAAGATAGCGACGTGCTCCTTGTACGACAACGGGATGGCGTTCGGCAGGAGCAGTACCTTCGATAGGCCGCGCTCGAGTTGGCTGCGAATCATCGAAACAAGATCTATGACCAAAGTGTTGCCCGAAGCCCTGGCCATCGCGACGTGAAACTCGAGATCGAGATCGGCGAAACGCTTGCGGTCCTGTATCTCGTCTTTCATGCAGTCGAGAAGCCCCTGCAAGATAGCAATCTCCGCCTCTGTGGCCCGCTCGGCCGCATTCGCTGCAGATACGCCTTCGAGACCGATGCGGACTTCGAGGAGATTTTCAATATCATGTTTCTGGGTGATGAGGCGCCATTCGATCACCTTGCCCAGAAACCTTCCGCCGTCGAGGGCAAGAGTCGTACCTTCCCCAACGCGGGCGTTCAGCACACCGACGATAGAGAGGCAGCGGAGTGCTTCCCGGATCGAGGAACGCCCGGCGCCGAAGGTCTTGCAGAGATCCCGCTCGGAGGGGAGGCGCTGACCGGGCTTGAGGTCGCCGCTGGCAATCAAGTCCATGATCTGCTGAGCAATCTCTTCGCTGATTGAAGTTTTGTTGACCACGCGAAGCTTGGATTGAAAGCCCCCGGCTTCCGGAACTTTGCTGTTCGAAACCCCTTTGAGGCGCATATTTTCCAAATTCTCCTTATGGACGACTCAGCTTTTACGCGTCTTTAGCCTGTCCGCGGAAGCTCCGATCGCAGGAAATCCGCCTCAAGTCTCGCATATTGTCAGACCAAAGCGGAACATCATTGTTTCGCCACTCGCCACCCCGACCCCCAAGGTGCAAGCGGTCATTGGATCTTCAGCCATGGAGATAGACGGCGGCCATTGCCAGAAGCCCGATGAAGCAGACGAGCAAGATGCTGTGTTTGAGCGTGAAGCGAAACAGACGAGCCTGATCGGCGACAGAAATGCCCGTGGCCGCGGCGGCAACGGCGATGGTCTGCAGGCTGATCATCTTTCCCATGACTCCACCAACCGAGTTAACCGCTGCCATTGTCACGGGATTGAGTCCGAGCCGACCGGCGGTGATGGTTTGCAGACTGCCGAAGAGCGCGTTCGACGAGGTGTCCGAACCAGTGAGGAAGACCCCGAGCCAGCCCAGGATCGAACTGAAGAAGGGGAAAAGCGTGCCAGTGGCTGCGAAGGCGAGCCCAAGGGTCGCGGTTGCCCCACTGTAGTTCATTAGGAAGGCCATCGCCAGCACTGACGTGACAGTAACGGTGGGAAGAAGAAGCTGATGTATGACCGAGACGAGCAACCTGACAAAGCGCGCTGCTGACATGCGAAAGACAGCGACGGAAAGCAGGGTGGCAGCCATACATGAGGTTCCCGAGGCCGCGCACCAGTTGAAATTGAAGACGGCATGATAGGGTGACGGGCGAGAGACAATGGGCGGCATGCGCAGAACGAGATCGTTTAGCAGCGGCCATGGAAAAGAGATCGTAAAAGACTCGAGAGCATGATGCACGGGCGCCCATCCCCACGTGAGGACACAAAGCACGAGAAACCCGTACGGCAGCCACGCATTGATCAACTCACCAGGGCGGTATTTTCTCTCGCGCAAGAGAGGAGCTTCGCCGACGGAATGCCGGTAGATATTTTCCTGAGCCGCACTCTCTGGGATCAGGTCAGGCCGCTTACGAAAGCGGATAACCGCGACCAGCGCCAGGGTGGCGAAGATGGAAGCCAAAATGTCTGTCAGTTGTGCGCTCACATAAACCGAAATGACAAGCTGCACGACGGAGAAGACGGAGCCGCTCACGAGTACAGCCATCCAGATTGAAGAAAGAGCGCGAAAGCCCCAGCGGGCAACGATGAGATAACCCGGAAGGATGACGGCCACGGGGGCGCATAGCATGCCCACGGATGCACTGAGTTTTTCGACAGGCAGGCCGGTCGTTAAGGCGAGCGTGAGGATGGGGATGCCGATGGAACCGAAGGCCACGGGCGCAGTATTGGCGAGCAGGCAAAGGGCAGAAGCGTCAAAGGCAGCAAAGCCGAGCCCTGTAAGCATCGTGGATGCGATGGCGACGGGTGTGCCGAATCCCGCCGCGCCTTCGATGAAGGCTCCGAAGGCAAAGGCGATCAGAAGAGCCTGCAGGCGGGGATCCGGGGTAAGTGCGCCGATCGAATCCTTGATGATTTCGAAGCGGCCGGTTTCCCGCGTGACGCGGAAAAGACAAATAGCCCAGAACACGATCCAGGAGATTGGGAAGAGACCGAAAGCGGCGCCCTCCCCAGCAGAGCTGACGGCAGCCAATACGGGCATGTGATAGCCCGCTAGGGCCAGAGCGAAGGTGAATCCAAGGCCTGCGAGGCCCGCCATCCATGCAGGCTTCCTTACAACGCCAAGCAGCAGCAAAACGATGAGGATGGGAACCGCTGCGATCACGGCAGAAGCGAAGAGGCCGAGCCCGAAGAGTGAATACGCCTGATGCCAGATCACAGGGACCTCAGCAGTTGTATCGCCGAGTTATTTTTCATTCAGATCAGTCCACCAGCAGGATGCGAAGATCGCGCAAATTGTTCCCGGTTGGACCCGTCACGATCGTAGCTCCGAGCCTGCTGAGGAATGTTGAGGATTGAAACTCAGCGAGCGCTTCTATCGCGGCCGTACGCAGTTCGGCGCCGTCTTCTCCGGCGAGCCGCGATTCAGAGAGCATCTGGGACCCGACAACGGCACCCGCAGCATCGCTATGGCCATCGATGCCGTCAGAGCCAGCGGAAAAAATGGCAATCGGAAGATCGCCGTTAAGCAGCGTGGCGGCATACAGTGCAAAGTGCTGGTTGCGGCCCCCATTACCGTTGGCGATTGCCCTCTCCTGATCGTCATCACCCGGCCTGACAATGATCTCTCCTACCGAAATGAGACACGCTGGTCGCCGTTCGCGGCATAAGTCCCGCATCCGTTGCAGCAGGTAGTGGGCGGCTTCGCGATAGTCCCAGTCGTCACAAGTGTTGTCGATGATCGCGGGGAATCCGAGTTTCTCGGCATTTTCTCGCGCGGCCTCGGCAAAGTCGTCGGCATTGAGGATGGTGAACGTCTCCGCCTTCATTTCATCCGGCTTCACGGTTTCCACAAGGCGTTCGGAGGTGAAGAACTTCTGGACCGACGAGGGGAACTGCTTGTTCAACCGAAAGCGATCGAGGATTTCGTGGCACTCAGCCACGGTGGACTTGTCGGGGACAGTAGGACCAGAGGCAATGGTGCCGAGATGGCCTGCAGGCACGTCAGACAACAGAATGGTGACGCATCTGGCCTGTCCCGCTGCTCCGGCAAGACGACCTCCCTTGACGGCTGAAAAATGCTTGCGTACGCAGTTAATGTCGAAGATCGAGGCGCCACTGTGCACAAGGGCACTGTGAAAGGCGACGGTGTCCTCAAGAGAAATAGACGGGTCAAGAGGCAGTTCCATCATTGCTGAAGCGCCGCCGCTGATGAGAAAAAGGCAAAGGCTGTTATCAGCGCCCGCATCAGCAGGAAGGCTGCGCAGTTGGTCGAGAACGGCCCTGGCACCAGCAAAAGATGCCTGGTTGGGAAAGGGATGACCTCCGGCGTAAAACTCAATTCCAGGCGATAACTCGGGAGCATCGGGGGCAATGAGAACCCCGCGCAAATCGAACTCGGCGAGAAGTGGAAGACGATTGAGCAGCGCGACCAGCATTCGCCTGGCGGCCTTGCCGGCTGCGACGATGCGTACGTGCTTCAACAAAGACAAGTTGATGCAATGCTCCCCGATGAACACCTGAGGAGACTGGCCCGATTCCTGTACGTTAACGCGTTCTGTAAAGGCGCGTTCAATGCTGCAGTCCAGCAGCGACTGCTGAAAGATGGCGCGGGCAGTCTTCGAAAGAGCCGCCTCCCTTTCGGAGAGAGTCCTGACAGAGTTTGGGGATGTCGAATCTCTGAGCACGTGCTTCCATTTCCGGCGGCTCATTCGGGGAAAGATATGTTCCCGAAAGGGCCCAATTTTAGTGACATAGTCGCAGTAGTGGCTACAAACCTGGTTCGAACAGCAACCTCAGTTCCGGATAACGACCAAGCAGTGACTGTTCGTCCAAAATTGTTTTTCGTGTCATCGGCCCGGACTCGATGGAGCAATCCTGAATAGTGCAGCCTAGGCAATGCATAACCTTCCCCGTCAGAACGCTATATGTAGCATATGGTCTGACCATCGTCAATATTCATTTCCAAATTTCACGGATACCCTAACCGCCTGTCCAGTCGACGAGTTCCGCCGGCAAAGTTACGCGCACATTTTTGGGACAGAGTCATCCCGCCCGGTTCACGCTTTTTCCGTTGGGACCGCGCCGCATCAGGCGCCCCAGCGTCTAAATACCTTGCTCTGCAACGTTGCGCGCGAGACATCGCGCCTGTCTGCGATTTCAGAGAAACCGCAAGAAGCAACCCTAAAAATATCTTGACATGTATGGCCTGACCAACATACCATCCGCCCTGTTGAAATTTGACCCCTCAGATTTCAACATCTCCAGGCGCGGCTGACACCGCGAACATAAATCGGCGAACAGCACCCGAATCCATAGCCTGCTCACTCAGGGGCAACACATTCCGGTGCGCAAGCCGCGGTTTTCCTGGTGAAGTGATCGAGGCGAGTAGACGGACGAAACTGGCCTGCAGGAGACGCAGCACAGTATCCGCGGCGCCAAAGCAGGCAGCCGAGAGGAGATTCTCGATGAAACAAGTGATGATCAGGGCCGCTTTGATTCTTGCGACAACAGGTATCCTCTGCTTCGCTGCGCAGGCACAGACGACGAATGCGACCCTTTCCGGTGTAGTAAAGGATCCCCAGGGAGCGGTGATCGCGAACGCCTCAGTCGTGGCGACGCAACTCAGCACCGGCCAAACACACGAGACGCAGAGCGGCGGCGACGGACATTACATCATCCCGGATCTTCCGATCGGCGATTACAGCATCGCGGCGACTTCGGCTGGCTTCAAGAAACTTGTAATTCCGTCCATGAAACTACAGGTGAACCAGTTGGCGTCCGTGAATCTGACTCTGGAGATAGGCTCACGCACTGAGCAGGTGACGGTGACGGAGCAGGCTCCCATTCTAAGCACGGAGGACTCCTCGGTTGGGCAGGTGGTGCAGGAACAGTCGATCGAGAGTACACCGCTGAATGGCCGCGACTTCTGGCAACTGGTGGCGCTGGTCCCCGGTGCCAGCTATACCCCCGGCGGCGAAGGCACGACGACCGGCGGGGGCTCACTGCGCGCATCGGTGGTGAACGTGCAAATCAATGGCACCGGATACGTTTGGAACGGCTGGCTAATGGACGGCGCGGACATCACCGAATACGAGCAGGGCGGCACCAATGTTCAGCCTAACGTCGACGCGCTGTCCGAGTTCAAGGTGTTTTCGGCCAATATGCCGGCACAGTATGGCCACACTCCCAACATGGTTAGCGTGACGATGAAGAGCGGCGGCAACAGCATTCACGGCACGGCCTATGAATTCATCCGCAACGACATCATCGATGCGCACAACTACTTCGCCACAACCTCGAAGAACGCTTTGAAACGCAATCAATTCGGCGCGACAGTGGGTGGGCCCATCCGCAAAGACAAGATTTTCTACTTCATGGATATTGAAGACTCACGCCAAAATGAAGGCATTACCTTCGCGGATATTGTGCCGACGCTGGCCGAGCGCAGCGGCAACTTCGAGGGAAGCACGAAGACGATCAAGAATCCCTATACCGGTGCGCCCTTTCCGCAAAATATGATCCCCCCCGGCATGATTTCTCCGCAGGCGCAATTCTTTCTGCCGTATCTGCCGACGCCAAGCCAGGCCGTCTTCAATGCAAATCAGGGACTTGACATTACCAAGGGAGATGTCAAGATCGACGCGGCTCTGACCAGCAGCGACCATCTATTCGGCCGCTACTCCATCGCTGACAATCAGGAAACGGATCCGAACCAGTTTCCTGCCCTGAAGACGCAGTCACTCGGCAGCCGCGCCCAAAACCTCGCGTTCGGCGAGACGCACACTTTCGGCAGCCACTGGCTGAACCAGGCGATGGCGAGCTACTATCGTGACTACTTCCTCTTCAGCCCGATTCTGGCAGGGACGAACTACACTGCGGGTGCAGGCATCACGGGCTTCGAGGAGACGGAAAAGAGCCCAAGCTTCCCCTACATATCGCTCTCGGGTTATTCCTCGTTCAACGGTTCCGGCAACGGCGACTTCCCGAAGTCGAATCGAATCCGGACCTGGGAATACTCGGATACGGTGGGCTATACAGCCGGTAAGCACGACATTAGCTTTGGCGGCCAGATGTGGGTCCAGCGCCATAGCTTCTACAACGGTCAATATCAGGAAGGAGAGTTCGGGTTTACAACGCAGTTTACGGGTGATGCCTTCGCTGATTTTCTGTTGGGACTGCCGGCGACGGTCGGACGCTCGTACCCCCTCACGTTGTACGGCAATAAGGCGATCCAGTGGGCATCGTTCTTTCAGGATAACTATCGAATTACCAACTCGCTCACTCTGAACCTGGGGATGCGGTGGGAATATAACCCCTTCTTCAGCGGCATCGATTCGGAGACCTCCGCGTTTGAGCCCGCGACGCGTACCGGCTTCGATCCCAACGCGGTAGGTGACGTGATTATCCCGACCAACAAGGCCGGCCAATTACTGAATCCGAACGCGCAGCCGGAAACGTCGCAGTTGATTCCTCTGTTTAGCGACCGGGTTCAGGGAACGGGACCGCTTCATCTACCTCCGTCGATCAGGAAGACCGGCCCGGGAGAGTATGCACCGCGCCTGGGTTTTGCATACCACTTCAACACAAAAGAGGATACGGTCATACGCGGAGCCTTCGGTATTTTCCCGATCTTCCTCGATACCAACATCTCCCTGCAGTGGGCTCACGTTCCTCCCATCATGATTCAGCAGTCGCTGAATAATCCCGTCCCTGCCCCGATCTTCGTGAACTCAGCGGCAACCGGGGAATTCACCTGGGCGAATCCCTTTCAGTTTGTCGGATCGTCTCTGGTGGCCCCGAACCCCAATCCCGGACTACCGTGCACCGGCTCCAGCTGGCCGACCGGCGGGGGACCGGCGCTGCTGAGTTGCCAGCAGCCGGCGATCTCCTCAGCGTCGCCGGAGATGAACCACACGTACATGTATCAGTACAACCTCACGGTCCAGCGGCAGTTGCGCAGCGACATGGCTCTGACGGTGGGCTACACAGGGAACAAGACCGAGCATAACGAGCTGAACACCATTCCGGAAAACGTTCCTGCGCCCGGCCCGGGCAACGTGCAGAGCCGGCGTCCTTTCCCGCAATGGGGTCAGGCGGGGATCAGCACGATGATCGGCACGGCGAACTACAACGCCCTTCAGGCAACGCTCGAAAAGCGGCTGCAATCCGGGATTTACGCACTGGTCTCGTATTCATGGAGCAAGTGCATGGACAACGGTTCGACAGAGAGCGGGCCGCCGACACTCGCGCTGCTCAATCAGAATTACGCTCCCTGCAGCTACGACATCACCAACAACCTGACAATCAGCTCGGTATATCAGCTGCCCTTTGGGCACGGACGCACGTTCCTTGGCAACAGCCATGGCCTCGTTAACGGACTGGTGGCCGGATGGGAGCTGGCCGGCGTGTTCACCGACAGGACCGGACAACCCTTCACCCCGACGCTGTCGAGCGACGTGGCAAACGTCGGTATCTCCGGAGAATGGCCGGATCGGATTGGGAGCGGGCGGCTGTCCAACCCAACTGCGCTCCACTGGTTCGACACCACAGCGTTTGCCATTCCGGCGAAGTATACCTACGGCAACTCACGGCGGGATATCCTGCGCTCGGACGGCCTTGTCGATCTGGACGCCACCCTAAAGAAGACCTTCCAAATCGGCGACTCACAGGATCGCGCGATGGAACTGCGGTTCG
>Ga0335072_10014891_pt1 | contig 11051 bp, 9 predicted proteins | sample Lox_Sample_21_FD_206725 | JGI IMG/M metagenome (GOLD analysis project Ga0335072, IMG submission 206725) | Soil microbial communities from Loxahatchee National Wildlife Refuge, Florida, United States - Lox_Sample_2.1 | ecosystem: Environmental > Terrestrial > Soil > Wetlands | place: USA: Florida... | reverse complement strand
TCCATCCTCGCGCGAGCGGGCTTCATCGACACGATAGAAGCGATCGAACACGTGCGGCTGGGCCGCGAGCGGGATGCCGATGCCGGTATCGCTGACCTCCAGGTAGCCGCCGCCCTCGGTGAGCCCGGTACGCAGCGTGACCACGCCGCCCCGCGGGGTGAACTTGATGGCGTTATCCAGCAGATTGACGATCACCTGCTTGAGGCGGCCGCGGTCGCCGTGCACGGTGAGCGGCTGCAGGGCCGCCGCGTTGAGCTGCAATCCGCGGTCCTCGGCGACCAGCCGCATCTGCTCCACCGTGCTGGCGGCCAGCTCGGCGAGGTCCACCTCCAGCCATTCGCGCTGCGCGTCCCCGGTGTCCAGTCGCGAGAGCACCAGCAGGCCCGATACCAGCCGCTCCAGGCGCGCGACCTCCTCGAGCGTGCTGCCGATGCGCTCGCGCAGCTCCGCGGGGCAGTGCGCATCGCGCACCATCTGCTGCAGCTCCCCCTTGATGACCGTCAACGGAGTGCGCAGCTCGTGCGACGCATCCGCCAGGAAGCGCCGCGAGCTCTGCACCGACTCGCGCAGACGTCCGAGCATGTGGTTGAGCGAGAGCGACAGCTCCTGCAGCGCATCGCCGGTACGCACGACCGGCAGACGCTCATCCAGATTCTGCACGCTGATGCGCGCGGCGGTCTGCGACATGCGCTCGACCGGTCGCAGCGCGCCCTGCACCAGCAGGTAGCCGCCGCCGGCCGCGCAGGCCACCAGCACCGGCAGCAGCAGCGCCAGCAGGATCAGCAGCCGATCCTGGACGGCATCGACCTGCTCGAGGGAGCTGCCGAGCTCGACCAGGTAGCGCCCCGAGGCGCTCAGCACCGGGGTCGCGCTGACCATCACCGGTCCGTCGCTGCTGGCGACGCGCCGCGCGCTGCTGCGCACGGGCCAGGGGCTCGACAGCGGGGCAATCGTCGCGGGGTCGAAGCTGCGGTCGGCAGGCCGGCCCGAGCGGTAGACGAGGGTCGCCGGGGCGCGCGTGATGCGCACGAAGCGATTATTGAATTCGGGGGCGACACGCGTGTCCACCGCGCGGGCGATCTGCGCATCGCCCGCGCCGGCGGGCGCATCCTGCAGAATCTGCTCGACCTGCTCGGAGCGGCGCGCGAGCGAGTCGCTCAGGCGCGAGCGCAGGTAGTGATCCAGGCCGTAATACATGCCCGCGCCGACCAGCGTGAAGGTCGCGCTGAGCAGCAGCGCGTACCAGATCGCCAGGCGGAAGGCGAGGGAGCGATGATTCACGGAGCCGGTACCTGCTGCGCTCGTCGGGCCCGCGGCAGGCGCTGCGTTCACGAGGTCTCGGCCTGACGCAGCGCGTGCTCGGGCTCCCGCAGGCAGTATCCCACACCGCGCACGGTGTGGATGAGTTTGATCGGGAAGGGATCATCGAGCTTGCGGCGCAGGTAGCGCACGTACACGTCCACGATGTTGGTGACGCCCTCGAAACTCTGGTCCCAGACGTGCTCGAGGATCATGGTGCGAGAGAACACGCGGCCGGGGGAGGACAGCAGGTACTCGAGCACCCCGTATTCCTTGGCGGTGAGCTCGATGCGCTGGCCGGCCCGTCGCACCTGCTGGGTGAGGCGGTTGATCTCCAGGTCCGCCAGACGCTGAACGTCGCTGCGGGGCGAGGGACTGCGGCGCAGCAACGCCTTGATGCGCACCAGCAGCTCCGCAAAGTCGAAGGGCTTGGTCAGATAGTCGTCCGCGCCGGCTTCGAAGTGCTTGACCTTGTCCTCGGTCGCGTCACGTGCCGTCAGTACCAGCACAGGCAGACCCGGATGCGTGCGGCGCAGCCGACGCAGCAGCTCCATCCCGCTGAGCTGGGGAAGCATCAGGTCCAGTACGAGCAGGTCATACTCATATGACTGCAGGTACCGCAATCCCTCCAACCCGTCATAGGCCAGGTCGACGGCGAAACGCTCGGCGCGCAGCCCCCGGGCCACGAAGTCCGCGAGCTTGCGATCATCTTCGACGATCAATATGCGCATAGGAGTCAAACGCCGGGAATCCGCGCTGCGATTACACGCGGTCCGCCATTAGAGACCGCTTAGGGAAGAATTAAAAAGCACTCATCAGGGGCGCTCCAGAGGGGGCTCCAGCGGCTTAGCCGAGCTTACGGTGCGCGGCGGCGAGCGGTGGCCACCCCGGGGACGCTTCCGGGGGCCCGCGGCCGGCCCCGGGCGCACCCCCCTGGGGCACCCCGACGGACCCCGAGGACACCCGTCTCTGCTGTCACGAGAATGTCATAAGCAGGTCGTTTGATTGTCATACGAGCGCAACACACTGCGCGCGCCCCGGGGCCGAACGGCTTTCGGGTCCGCGGCGCCCAAGGCGATCAGCCGGCGCCGAGGGGTCGCATTGCCGACCCGCGAATGTCATCGGCACGTCACCCACTGGCTTCAAGATATAGAAGGAAGCGCTCGATGAAGCTGACACCCAACCATCGTACCTCCCCGGTTCCCGTCTCGGATATTCAACGCGCCGTGCGCAGGGCCCTGGCGGCTCCAGCGTCCGTCGCACTGCTCGCCGCCGCGGGCTTTGCCGCCGTGACTCCGGCGCATGCCCAGTCGAGCACCGTCTCCAACAGCCCGATCAGCAGCGACGCCAAGCCGACGTTTTCGGCTGGACCGCTCGACATCACCTTCGGCGGCTTCACGGCACTCGAGTCGGTCTGGCGCAGCAAGGACGAGACCGCCGACATCGGCTCCAACTACAACACCCTGATCCCCTTCGCGTACCAGCCCCAGGACCATTTCGACGAGTTTCGCGAGAGCGCCCGCCAGAGCCGCTTCGCGATGCTGGTGCAAGGGCCGCAGGACGGGGCCTGGAGCGCGCAGTACTACCTTGAGACCGACTTCCTCAGCGCTGGAGTGACCTCCAACTCCAACGAGAGCAACAGCTACACGCTGCGCATGCGTCACTTCTATGGCGTTCTGCGCAACAGCGACGCCGATTGGTACCTGCTGGCGGGGCAGACCTGGAGCCTGGCGACGATGTCGACCTCCGGGACGCTCGCGCCGCGCGCCGAACAGGTTCCGCTGACGATCGATGCGCAGTACGCCGTGGGCTTCAACTGGACGCGCAATGCCCAGCTGCGCTTCGTGAAGCTCTTGGGCAACACCGCTTCGTTCGGCCTGTCGTTCGAGAGCCCGCAGGGCCAGTTCGCGGGCGGCGCCACGCCCTCGACGACCATCACCACCGAGCCCGGCCAGGGCAGCGGCCTGTTGAACACCGGGGCCAACTATGCGATCGACTTCGCCCCCGATACGATCGCCAAGTTCGCGATCAACCCCGGCTGGGGACATTACGAGATCTACGGGATGGAGCGCGGTTTCCGTGACCGCTACGAGCCGATCAAGGGCAGCGTCGCCGGCACCAACAACACCACCTGGGGCGGCAGCGTGGGCGCAGGGGTGATTCTGCCCTTCACCAAGCAGCTGGACTTCCAGGCGAGCGCGCTGTGGGGTAATGGCATCGGTCGCTACGGGTCGGGGGGCCTGCCCGATTACGTCGTCAACCCCGACGGTTCGATCTCCGCGATCCGCGAAGCCGACGTGCTGCTGGGGCTCGTTTACAAGCCCACCAGCCGCCTGCAGCTCTACGCCTACGGTGGAGAGGAGCAGGCGCAGCAAACCGGGGCCACCGCCGTGGGCACGACGCTCTACGGCTACGGTAATCCCGACCAGGTGACCAGCGGCTGCTACCTGCTGACCGGCACCTCCGCCACCTGCGCCGTCAACACTCAGAAGCTCGAGCAGCTCATCCTCGGGGAGTGGTGGAAGGCCTACGACGGCCCGATCGGCAACTTCCAGATCGGTCTGCAGTACACCTACGAGGATCGCCTGGCCTTCCTGGGCAGAGGGGGTGCTCCCAGCACCAACCTGAACATGGGCTTCGCCTCGTTCCGCTACTACCCGTATCAGCGCTGAACGCTGCGCTTGAGCCGAATGGACTCGTCAACGATGGAGTTAAACCATGATCGATAGACACTCGAGCGCGCGGCGATGCGCGCGCATTTGCAGCGCCATCGGGATCGCCGGGGTGCTGCTCGCTGCGCTGCTGCCGGGCAGCGGCACGGCGCGCGCGGCCGACCAGATGCGGCTGCTGGAGACCGGCTCCTCGCTGCTCTATCCGTTGTTCAACCTCTGGGTGCCGGCCTACAGCAGCTCGCATCCGGATGTGCAGATCACCACCCAGAGCACCGGCAGCGGCACGGGGATCTCCGAGGCGATCTCGGGCATCGCGCAGGTCGGCGCCTCGGATGCGTACATGAGTAATCCGCAGATGCACGCCAACCGGAGCATGCTGAACATTCCTCTGGCGATCTCCTCGCAGATGGTCAACTACAATCCCGGCGTGAACCTGCCGCACCAGAGCATCGTGCCGATTCACCGCACCGATGGCAGCGGCGACACCTTCATCTTCACGCAGTATCTGGCCTTCAGCACCCCCTCCTGGAACCAGTCGATTGCCTACGGCACGACCGTTGCCTGGCCGGCGGTGTCGGGTGGTCTGGGGGCGGAGGGCAATCCGGGAATGGTCAATGCCAGCAAGACCACACCCTATTCGATCGCCTACATCGGCATCAGCTTCAAGAAGGCGACCGACGCGGCTGGGCTGGGTGAGGCGGCGCTGCAGAACCGTGCCGGTGAGTTCGTGCTGCCCACCGCCGCCACGGTGCAGGCCGCGGTGCGGGCCACAGCGGCCAGGACTCCGGCCGACGAGCGTATCAGTTTGATCTTCGCACCCGGGGCGCAGTCCTACCCGATCATCAATTACGAATATGCGATCGTGAATTCACGTCAGCCCTCCCGAGCACAGGGCACCGCGGTGCGCCAGCTGCTGGACTGGTGCATCAATCCGCGGGACGGTAACGCGGCGCACTTCATGGACGCGGTTGGCTTCGTCGCGCTGCCCGAGGCAATTGCGCAGCTCAGCCGCAAGCAGATTGCTATGATTCACTGATTGCGGCGGCGTAGCGAAGGCTGAGTACCGGCCGGCGTCGCCTCGCAGGAGCGCCGGACGGTTGGTTTTTCAAGAGAATCTGCATGAAGTTTCGAGCGTGGCTGGCGATTCTTGCGGGTTTTTTGCCCGCAAGTCTCGTGGCGGTGGTCGCGTTTTTGACCGCCTATTCATGGCCGGCGATCCGCTTCAACGGCGTGAACTTCATCTGGCATGACGTCTGGAATCTGGGCAATCTGTATGCCGATCCGGTGCATGTCGGTGGGATGCCGATCCAGCCGGGCGCCCATTACGGCATCCTGTTCCTGATCGTCGGCACGCTGCTGACCACGGCCATCGCTCTGGTCCTTGCATTGCCGGTGGGTGTGGGTGCGGCGATTTTCCTCGCGGAAGCGACCAGCGGTAAGCTGCGCATCTGGCTCTCATCCTTCGTGGAGCTGCTCGCAGCCATCCCGAGCGTGGTGTTCGGTCTGTGGGGCTACGTGGTGCTCATTCCATTGCTCGGCCGCCACGTGTATCCGGCGATGGCAAAGGTGCTCGCCGTGATCCCGTTCTTTTCCGGACCGCCCGGCAGCGGCTATGGGCTGCTGACTGCCGGTATCGTGCTGTCGATCATGATCGTCCCGCTGATCGCCGCCACCCTGCGTGATGCGCTGGTCGCGCAGCCCAAGTCGCTGCGCGAGGCGGCGATGGGTATGGGGGCCACGCGCTTCGAGGCGATCTGGAACGTCGTGCTGCCCGGCACATACCGTGTGTTGATCGGCGCAACCTTCCTCGCCTTGGGCCGCGCACTCGGCGAGACCATGGCAGTGCTGATGGTCAGCGGCAATGCACTCAACTATCTGCCGCACAACATTTATACGCCGGTTTCCACCATGGCCGCATTCGTCGTCTCGCAGCTGGATAGCGCTCTGCAGGACCCGACCGGCATGGCGGTGCGCTCGCTCGCCGAGATTGCCCTGATCCTCTGCATCATCTCGGTCATCATCAATGGGACCGCGCGGGCGATGCTGTGGTTCTGGGCGCGCTCGCCGCAGCCGGGAGGGGCCTGAGATGTCCAGCACCATGCCACAGAGCTCGCTGAGCGCGCCGGCGGCGGCTCGCTGGCTGCGCCGGCAGCGTCATCTGAACTTCGGCCGGCGCCTGTTCAGCATCGCTGGCTGGAGCATGAGCGCGCTGACCCTGCTGCTGCTGGCGATCGTCATCGTCTGGATCCTGACGATCGTGCTCATGCGCGGCTGGGCCGCCATGCATCCCTCGCTCTTCACCACGATCACACAGGGGAATGGCGGCGGACTGCTCAACGCGATCGAGGGCACCTTCGTGCTGGGAATCGGCTCGCTGGCGCTCGCGGTACCGCTCGGCGTCGCCGCAGGGGTCTACGCCTCCGAGTACCGTTTTACCCGCTGGTCGAGTGCCATCCGTTTCCTCTCCGAAGTGCTGGTCGGAGTGCCCTCGATCGTGCTGGGCTACTTCGGCTATGTCACCATGGTCGAAGGTCTCGGCTGGGAATTCTCCGTCGCCGCAGGATCGATCGTGCTGGGCATCATCTGCCTGCCCTACATCTGTCGCACCACCGAGCTGGCGCTGCGACAGGTGTCCGATGAGTTGCGTGAGGCCGCCTACGCACTTGGCGCCAGCGAACGCCACGCAATCCTGCACGTGTGTCTGCCGGCTGCGCTGCCGGGAATCCTCACCGGAGTGATGCTCGCGCTCGCGATTTCGGTGGGCGAGACCGCTCCGTTGCTCTACACCGCCGGTTGGTCGAACTATCTTTGGGATGGCCGACTGACCCACTCGCCCATCGGCTATCTGACCTATGCCATCTGGACCTTCATCAATGAGCCGTTCGCAGCGGCCAACGCGCTAGCCTACGCGGCGGCATTCCTGCTGCTGCTGGTAGTGTTGGGGATCAATATCCTGTCGCGCTTCGTTCTCAGTCCGCGACCCTGAATACGCCACCGCTGCGCGCCGTCCCCCCCTCGGCTGCAGTCTTATCGGGATACTCGCACCAGCGCGCAATCGAGCAGTGCGCGCATTCGGGCCGGCGAGCCTTGCAGACGTAGCGTCCGTGCAGCACCAGCCAGTGGTGCGCGTCGCGCCGAAACTCCGGCGGCACCACCCGCAGCAGCCCCTCCTCGACCGCGCGCGGGGTGGCGGCGCGGACCAGCCCGGTGCGGTTGGCCACGCGGAACGCGTGGGTGTCCACCCCGATGGTGGGCTCCCCGAACGCAACGTTCAGCACGATGTTGGCGGTCTTGCGGCCCACGCCGGGCAGCTCCTCGAGCGCCGCGCGCTCGCGCGGCACCTGTCCCGCGTAGCGCTCCTGCAGGATGCGGCAGCTGGCCAGAATGTTGCGCGCCTTGGTGTTGTAGAGCCCGATGGTGCGGATGTGGCGCTTGAGGCCCGTCAGGCCCAGCTGCAGCATGGCCTGCGGGTCGGGGGCAACGGCGAACAGCTCGCGCGTGGCGAGGTTGACGCTCCTGTCGGTGGCCTGCGCCGAGAGCATCACGGCGATCAAGAGCTGGAACGGTGAGCCGAACTGCAGCTCCGAGCGCGGGTGCGGATTGGCCGCGCGCAGCCGCTCGAAGATCTGCCGGGCCTTGCGCGCCGGCATCAGCGTGACACTGCGGGCCGGGCGCGCGCGCCGCTGGGCCGCGGGTGCGCTCATGCCCCGGTGTCCGGCCGGGCGCTGCGCTTGCGTTCCAGCAGCAGTGCCGCGCGCTCGTCGGCTGCGCGCCGCAGGCGCTCGCCATGCTGCCGGTAGCGGCGGCGGTTCTCGGCCGGCGCCGGGGCGGGCTGCCCGGCGCCACGCGCACGCATGTGGATGCAGTCCACCGGGCAGCTCGCGAGGCACAGCTCACAGCCGTTGCAATCCGCCTCGTACACGCCGTGCAGGTAGCGCCGCGCGCCGATGATGGCGTCCACGGGGCAGGCCGGTAGGCAGCGCGCGCAGCCGATACAGACCTGAGGATCGATCCAGGCGACGCCGGGGTCGCTGTCCGAGCCGCAGGCGGCGTCCAGCGGCAGCGGCTCGCGGCCCAGCAGCGCCGCCAGCGCGGCGATGCCCTCGTTCCCGCCCGGCGGGCAGCGGTTGATCGCCGCGCCTGCGCGCGCGAGCGCCTGCGCGTAGGGCAGACAGCCCTCGTAGCCGCAGCGCCTGCACTGCGTCTGCGGCAGCAGCGCATCGATGCGCGCGATCAGGGCGTCCTCGCTGCCGCTCGTTGCGCGCCCATCGGCGGGCGATTCCGTCAAGTGCTGCCTACCTGCCTGCCTGCCAGGCCCTGCGCAGAGGCCAGTATGCCCTATGCGGGCGGGGCTGATGGCACAATGCGCGATTGCCGTGACGGTTGCAGGATGAGTCCGGATGTTCAGAAACCTCACGCCGGTCGTGCGGGCACTGCTGTTCGCCAACGTGAGCATCTTCGCCCTGCAGTACCTGACGGGCCAGAATCTGATGCTCGAGCTGTTCGCCCTGTGGCCCTGGGGCAGCGCGCGCGTCTACGGCGAGCCCCCGTTCGAGGTCTGGCAGCTGATCACCTACGCCTTCCTGCACGGCGGCTTCTGGCACATCGCCGGCAATATGTTCGCCCTGTACATCTTCGGTCCGGACGTGGAGACGCTGATCGGCTCGCGTCGCTTTACCGTGTTCTACTTCTCTTGCGTCATCGGCGCGGCGCTGACGCAGCTGTTCGTCATGCACTCGATCTATCCGAGCCCCTATCCGACGATCGGCGCCTCCGGCGGCATCTTCGGCATCCTGCTGTTCTACGGCATGGCATTCCCGCATCGCCGGCTGCTGCTGCTGATCCCGCCGATCCCGATGCCGGCGTGGCTGTTCGTGACGCTCTATGGAATTCTGGAGCTGGCTCTCGGCGTGTTCGGCACCGAGCAGGGCGTGGCGCATTTCGCGCACCTGGGCGGCATGGTGACCGGCTATGCGCTGATCATGTACTGGCGCTGGCAGAGCCGCGCGCGCCGCGGGCCGTACTAGGTGATGCGCATGCCGTCGGCTGCGCCCGGGTCCACCGACAGCAGATACACCCCGCTCGTGTCCCCGTCAGCTGCCCCGCTGGCCGCCAGCACCATGCCCTGCGATACCCCGAAGCGCATCCTGCGCGGTGCCAGGTTCGCCAGCAGCACCACCAGGCGTCCGACGAGCCGCTCGGGCTGCGCGTAGCTTGAGCGGATGCCTGAGAACACGGTGCGCTGCTCGGCCCCGACCCGCAGCGTGAGCTTCAGCAGCTTGTCGGATCCGGCGACGAGCTCCGCCTGCTCGATGCGCGCCACGCGCAGATCGAGCTGCGCGAACTGCTCGATGCCGATGACGGCGGGTGCCGTGGCGGTAGCCGCCGCGGCGGTGCCTGCCGCGCCGGCCGCAGCCATGACGGCGGGCGTGACGGCGGGCGCGTTGCCAGTGGCTGGTAGGCGGCGATGGCTGCGCCCAGCAGCGGCTGCGATACGGCCGACCATGCTGCGAAGGGCCGGCCGAGGAACGCCGCGCTGCGCTCGGCCATCTGCGGCAGCACCGGCGCGAGGTAGCTCATCAGCACCCGGAACAGATTCAAGCCCTGTGTCGCGATCGCGCTCACCTCGGCGGCACGCGCCGGATCGCGCGCGAGCGCCCAGGGCTTGCGCTGGTCGATGTAGCGATTGGCCGCGTCGGCCAGCTCCATGATGTCGCGTACCGCCGCGGCGTACTCGCGCGTCTCGTAGAGCGCGGCGATGCGCTCGGCGGCGCCGGCGAACTGCGCGTACAGCGCCGGCTCGGGCAGCGCCTCGGCCAGCCGGCCGCCGCCGCGTTCGATGAATCCGGCGCAGCGGCTGGCGATGTTGACGAGCTTGCCGACGAGGTCGGCGTTGGTGCGCGCCACGAAGTCATCCAGACTGAAATCGACGTCCTCGATGCCGCCGCCGAGCTTCGCGGCGAAGTAGTAGCGCAGCGCCTCGGCGGGCAGGCGTTCGAGGTAGCGGCTCGCGGTGATGAAGGTGCCGCGCGACTTGGACATCTTCTGGCCGTTGATGGTCAGAAAACCGTGCACGAACACCGCGGTCGGCCGGCGCAGCCCCGCGCCGTGCAGCACCGCCGGCCAGAACAGCGTGTGGAAGTAGCTGATGTCCTTGCCGATGAAGTGATACAGCTCGGAGAGCTGCTCGGAGCGCCAGTAGGTGGCGAACAGGTCCTCGGTGGCGGCCGCCCCGACACGCGTGGCGCGCCAGCGCTCGAAGCTCGCGATGTAGCCGATCGGCGCGTCGAACCAGACATAAAAATACTTGCCGGGCGCGTCCGGGATCTCGAACCCGAAGTACGGTGCATCGCGCGAGATGTCCCAGTCCTGCAGCCCGGCCTGGAACCACTCTTCGAGCTTGGCGCGCACGCCGGGCTGCAGGCTGCCGCCGCCGACGTAGGCGCGCAGCATCGGCTCGAACTCCCCCAGCCGGAAGAACAGGTGCTCGGAATCGCGCCACTCCGGCCGGCTGTCGCTGAGCGTGGAGCGCGGCTCGATCAGATCCGCGGGTGAGTAGGTCGAGCCGCACACCTCGCAGCTGTCCCCGTACTGATCGGCAGAGTGGCAGCGGGGACAGGTGCCGCGGATGTAGCGGTCCGGCAGGAACATCCCCGCCTGCGTGTCATAGGCCTGGCGCACGAGCTGGCGGCGCAGATGACCGGCATCGCGCAGCGTCGCGTACAGCTCGGCCGTGAGCCGGCGGTTCTCTTCCGAGTGCGTGGAATGAAACTGGTCGAAGCTGATCAGAAAGCCGGCGTAGTCCTGCCGGTGCTCCTGCGCCGTGCGCGCGATCAGCGCCTCGGGCGTGATGCCCTCCTGCTGCGCGCGGATCATGATCGGCGTGCCGTGCGCGTCCTCCGCGCAGCAGTACAGGCAGTCGTGGCCGCGCATTCTCTGGAAGCGCACCCAGATGTCGGTCTGCACCGCCTCCAGGATGTGCCCGAAGTGCAGCGGTCCGTTCGCGTAGGGCAGGGCGTTGGTGACGAGGATCCTGCGGCGCATGTCGGCCACGCGGGTGCCGGCTACGCGGGCGCCGGC
>Ga0335072_10014890_pt1 | contig 11051 bp, 7 predicted proteins | sample Lox_Sample_21_FD_206725 | JGI IMG/M metagenome (GOLD analysis project Ga0335072, IMG submission 206725) | Soil microbial communities from Loxahatchee National Wildlife Refuge, Florida, United States - Lox_Sample_2.1 | ecosystem: Environmental > Terrestrial > Soil > Wetlands | place: USA: Florida... | reverse complement strand
TGTCAATCTCCGCGATTCCCTGATCCTGCCGGCCCTGGCTTGACAGCAGCAGCGCATATCCCCAGTGCGCCGCGGAGTCATTGGGATTGATCCCGATGGCCTTCTGATATTCCTCGCGCGATGCGTCCCAGTCCCAGTCGAAAAAGAAGTGAATATAAGCCAGCGAGACGTGGGCTTCGGCCAGACTTCCATCGATCTCCAGAGCGCGCAGCGTAGCCTCCCGGGCCTTTGGAAATGCCTCGCGCGAGGGTTCGTCGCTGGAGATGGGCATGGTGCTGTAGCAGTTCGCAAGACCCACATCGGCCAGCGCATACTGCGGATCCCGCTCCAGAGCCTGATTGAAATAATCAATCGCCTTCTGTGTTCCCTCCCGCGTTCGCTTCGCCCAGAAATAGTTCGCCTTCAGATAGAGGTCATAGGCTTCCGGATTGGCCGTGTAGCGCTTTCGCAGCAGCGCCTGTTCTTCGCTGGTGAGTTTTCCCGCCAGCTCGCTCGCCACACGTTCGCTGATCGAGTCCTGCACGGCAAAGATGTCTCCGGCCTGCTCGTCATACCGGTTCGACCAGATCTGCCTGCCATCGGAAGTCCGTACCAGCCGGACCGTAACCCGGATCCGCCCGCTGTCCTTCTGAATGCTGCCGTCCAGAACCGCGTCTGCCTGCAACGCGCGCCCGACCGCCGCCGGGTCCTGGTTGGGGTCGGTGAACTTGCGGATCACCGCCATCGGACGGACCGTGACGTCGCTCATGTTGCTCAGCTTCGTGATCAGGGTGTCGGCCATCCCCATCTCCAGGACCTCGTCCTGATCCGCCGAAACCAGCGGCCGGAACGGTAGAACCGCCAGGGTTCGCACCCCGGCCGCGGGTGCCGGTTCCGAACGCCTCAAAACAGCCCGATACGCAATCCCTGCAATTGCAGTCGCCACGGCCACCCCTGCCAGTGCCCGAAATAACCACCGTCTCCTGCCGGCCGCCAACTTCGCTGCAACCGCAGCGCGTTCCTCCTGCTCCGGCGCGTGCCCTTCGGCTTCTTCTGTACGAACGTCAGCAACAAAGCGATAGCCGCTTCCCGGCTTCGTGGCAATGTATCGGTTCTCTCCCCGGCTTTCCCCCAGCGTGCGTCGCAGCGCAGAGATGTTCTGGTTCAGATTGTTCTCTTCGACTACCGTATCCGGCCAAACGGCGGCCATCAGATCGTCCTTGCCGACCACCCGGCCGCGGTTCTTCACCAGGTACAAAAGCGTATCGAAGGCCTTCGGCGTCAGCGGCATGGCCTGGCCATTCCGCAGCAGCAAGCGCCTCCGGGCGTCGATCCGGAATTCTCCGAACCTGTAGAAATCCGGGTTCTGGACGCTCATGTCGGCTGTCTCTCAGAAGTTTTCAGGATCTTTCACCCTTGATTCCAAAGACCTGCCGGGCGTTCCTGAGCCAGATTCGGGGAACAGGCCGGACTCATTCCGAGCCCTCTGTTAGGAAAAGGAGAACCCGATGATCTCAATTCGCAGAAACCACTTTACAACCGTCATCACCCTGGCAGCCCTTGCCCTCACCGGTACAGCCACGTCCATTGCCGCAGGACCCGCCGCCGCATCGGAGCCCGCTTCCAGCCAGGCAAACGAAGCACGTGCCTTCGACCGCGGGATCGTCGGCGTCTGGCGCGTCGAAGTGCAGTCCTTTGATTGCAGCACGAACTCACCCCTGGGCCCGCCCTTTTCTTCCGTCCTCACCTTCCATGAAGGCGGCACGATGACCGGGTCCACCACGAACCCGGCCTTTGCCCCGGGCCAGCGCGGCATCGATCAGGGAATCTGGAGCCGCGAAGGCGCCAACACCTATCGGGCTAAAGATGTGGCGCAGCTGTCCTTCACCAGCGCCCCGAATCCCCCCTCCAGCCCCGGCTTCGAGGCCGGCTCTCAGATCCTCGCCCAGACCATTACGCTGAATGAGGGCTCCGACCGCTTTACCAGCAGGGCGACGACCGAGTTCCTGGATGGAGACGGCAACCTCTACCGGCAGGGCTGCGCGACGGCGGTCGCCGTCCGCTTTCCGTAGGGACCCTTTTCCCTCATCCCCGGGGACAAGGCCAATCAATCGGCGAAACGGTTGCAGGCGGCTATGCCTGTGCCATTTCGCCGATGGCTTTCACCAGCAGGTCCAGATCGGCGGTACGGCTGTAGACATGCGGGGTGATGCGGACGCAGCTGATGTTCTCCCACACAATGCCCACCGTGTGGATCTTGTGCTTCTCAAACAGCCCGCCCGCGACCTGCTGCGGCGTCATGCCGTCAATGGAGACTCCGCCGATCGCGCAGGAGTATTCCGGACGGAGCGAAGTGTGCAGCCTGACCTTCGGCATCGGCTGCACGCGCGTCGCCCAGTAGTTTTTGAGGTAGAAGATCCGCTCCTGCTTGCGCTGAGCCCCGATGCCTTCGTGAAAGTTGATGGCTTCGCCGATCCCCTGTTCGATCGGGAAGCTGCGCGTGCCGATGTCTTCGAATTTGCGGATGTCCGCTGAGTGAGGATCGCTGGCGCAGGTCAGCGGCCAGATCTTGTCAATGTGGTCCTGACGAACCCACATCATGCCGGTGCCGATGGGGGCCGAGAGGAATTTGTGCAGACTGGTGCCGAAATAATCGCAGCGGAGATCGGGAATCCTGAAGTCGATCAGGCCGAAGGAGTGAGCACCATCGGCGAGGACTTCGATATTGTGCGCATGCGCCATGTCGGAAATCTTTGCCACGGGCATGGTCTGACCCACCCAGTTGATCATGTGCGTCACGTGGATCAGCCGCGTCCGCGGAGTAATGGCCTGCTCGTAGGCGCGGACGATGGCGTCGTCGTCCTCCACCGGAAAGTCGAAGGAGATCTGCTTGTAGACGATGCCGTCGCGGAGAGCACGCTGCCGGTACGCCTCGATCATGTGCGGATAGTCCTGCTTCGTGCCGATCACCTCGTCGCCGGCTTTCAGAGGCAGCCCAAAGATGATGGTGTTCAGCGCTTCGGTGGAATTGCGGTCAATGGCGATCTCCCCGGGTTTCGCTCCGGCCAGCGCGGCCAGTTTTTCCCGCAGCGGCTCCCGGCCCTGGTCGAGAATCTGCCACATGTAATAGGAGGGTCCTTCGTTGGAGAGCTGGTTATAGCGCTCCACCGCTTCCTGCACCACGATGGGCGAGGGTGAAACACCGCCGTTGTTCAGGTTGATGATGTCCGGATTCACCGAGTACGCCCTCTGGATCACCGACCAGTAGTCCTCGTTCTGAGCTACTTCGGCTGGAGCGAGATCGCGGACCGCGTGTGCGGCCGCGGAGAAGTCCGCGGCGTGCGCCTGGCGGAAGAGACTGTTAACTCCAAAGGCTCCCGCGAGGGCGGCGGTTTGCCGAAGAAAGCTGCGGCGGTCGGTGGGGCTCATGCCAGGCACTATAGGAGCAAATGGCCTCCCGGCGCAACTCGGAATCGATAAAACCAGAAGGCTCTGCCATCCCGAATGGCCCGCTGGTAGTGCCACGTTCTCGCGGGGTAATGCCACAGAAGTGGGAATCGGCCTCTGCAGGGGCACTGTTACTCTTCGGTACCAAGACGTAACGAAACCGGCAACTGCAGACACGCTGCCAAAGCGGCAGGTGAGCAAAAGAACGACGTGCGGCCGGTCATGGCTCCTGATTGAACCGAATCATGTCCCCAGAAGAGGGCTCATGTTGATGACCGGACGATACGACGCCGGTCTGGTGGCACTCTCACTGCTGATGGCGGTGGTGGCGTCCTACACCGCGTTGGATCTGGCCGGACGCGTAGCGGCGGCCAAAGGCCGGGCTGCGTCGTGGTGGCTCGCCGGTGGTTCCGTCGCCATGGGCGTCGGCATCTGGTCCATGCACTTCATCGGGATGCTGGCCTTCCGTCTGCCCATCGCAATGGGCTATGACCCGGTGATGACTCTTCTGTCGCTCTTTACCGCCGTAACCTCCTCGCTGTTTGCTCTGTGGCTTGTATGCCGGAAGGAACTGTCCTGGCTGCAGCTGATGGCGGGTGCGGGAATCCTGGGCGCGGGTGTCTGCGCCATGCACTACACCGGCATGGCCGCGATGAAGATGACCCCTGGCATCCGCTACGATCCCTGGCTGTTCGCTCTGTCGCTCCTGATCGCGGTGGCGGCTTCGGGCGCCGCCCTTTGGATGGCGTTCCACCTGCGCGGGACAGGAAAGGGTGTGAAGCGCCTCCGTGCAGGCGCAGCCGTGGTGATGGGCCTCGCCATCGCGGGAATGCACTATACGGGCATGGCGGCAGCACGCATCCCCCTGCACAGCCGGTGCCTGATGGCCGAGACTGGGGTCACGACCGACTGGCTGGCACTCCTGATCACCGTCTTTGCCGGAGCTGTTCTCGCGATTGCCCTGATTATTTCGGTTTTCGACCTGCGTATGAAGGAACGGACCGAGCTGCTGGCTTCCGGTCTCGCCACGGCTCGCGAGGAGCTGCAGTTTCTCGCCCTGCACGACAGCCTGACGAAATTGCCCAACCGCACCCTGCTGGCGGATCGTCTGGAACAGGAAATTCAGATCGCTCGCCGGGAGCAAAGCTGCCTCGCAGTGCTTTCCATGGACGTGGACGGCTTCCGGCAGATCAATGACGCCTACGGGCACGCCTCCGGCGACCAGTTGCTGGTCGAGATGGCGCAACGAATTCGCTATGCGATTCGCATGCGCGACACGCTGTCCCGGCCCGGTGGCGATGAGTTCATCGTGCTGGCCTCCGGCTGCGCTGCCGGAGATGCCGTTTCGCTCGCGGAGAAGCTCCTCGTCGCGGTCCGCGAGCCGGTGGCCATTGCCGGACGTGAACTCCAGGTCTCGATGAGCATCGGCATCGCGATCTACGACGGGCGGGAACCGTTGCCCGGCGACGTGCTCCGCAATGCCCAGGCCGCGATGAAGCATGCGATGGAACTGGGCCACAACGGCTATGTCCTCTTCGAATCGTCGATGAACGACGACGCGCAAATGGAGCTGCAGCTGGTGCAGGATCTCCGCCGAGCCGAGGAGCGCGGAGAACTGGTCCTCTACTACCAGCCCAAGTACAGCACCCAGAATGGCCGCATGATCGGGGCAGAAGCGCTCCTGCGCTGGCAGCATCCCGTGCGCGGCCTGGTTCCTCCGGGCGACTTTATTCCCTTGGCCGAGAAAATGGGGCTCATTTTCCCCATCGGGCGATGGGTGCTCAACGAAGCCTGCCGGCAAATGAGCCAATGGCGGGATGCGGGACACATCGACTGGACCATTTCCGTGAACCTGTCCGCCCAACAGTTCAACCATCCTGGCCTGATGGAGCAGGTGCGCGCAGCCCTCGAGCGAAACGGACTGGAGCCCCGCTATCTGACCCTCGAGATTACGGAATCGACCGCGATGAACGATGCCGATACGAGTCTGGCGATTCTGCGGCAGCTGCACGACATGGGCGTGCTGATTTCCATCGACGACTTCGGTACCGGCTACTCCAGCCTCCTGTATCTCAAGCGTCTGCCTGCCAGCGAACTCAAGATCGACCGTGGGTTTGTTCGCGACCTGACGCACGACGCCGAAGACGCCGCGATCATTGCCGCCATCGTGGCGCTCGGGCGGACGCTCAATCTGAAAATCGTCGCCGAGGGCGTCGAGACCCATGAGCAGGAGGAGTTCCTGACCCGCCTGGGATGCACGTCACTGCAGGGTTACCTGCTGGGGCGCCCCATGCCTGCGGAACAGTTCGAGAGAAGCGTCGCGGCACGCGAACGCGGCTACCGGCGCGTCGAACTCACGGCCTGATTTGGACTGACTTCCCGCCCCAGGACGAAAGTCGACGCCTGCCGCCGTTCAGGAAACCGTGCCGTGCGACAATCCGCGCCAGCGCGCGAACCCCTGCAACGCGGGCTCTGCAGAAACGCTCCCAGCGGTCATGCAGGCACTCGGCGGCGATCCTTCAAGCGGTCATGGACCCGCGCGCTGCGCTTGAATTTTCCTGAAAAGGGGGCCATTCTGGTGGTGTCCGGCTCCCACGAAGAAGGCGGCTTTATGCTCGGGTCTCGACGTTCCGCTGGTTCTCCCCTCCTGGCGGCGTTCTGTGCACTGCTGTTCTCCGGTGCTGCCTCCCTGCACGCCCAGGTCTTCACGGTCGAGGCCGAGCACGTCGAAAAGCATTACACGGAATTTCCTGCCACCCACGTCAGATATCCTGAGCAGCCGCTCACCCCCCTGGGACGTGAAGAGCTGATCCGCTTCATGCAGGCCGAGCAGGGCTTTGCTATGCGGCCCCTGCCCATCGCCAACCTGGATCTTCACGCCAACGGGCACATGGATCCGACCGGCGAGAAGTACGTCGAACTGTTGCACCAGAAGGGTCAGTCGGTGAAGGCCGGCGACCGCGTGGTCGTGACCGACATTAAGTTCCACGAGAAGACCATCGAGCTGGAGCTGAACGGCGGTCCGGAGCACAAGCATAAATATCTGCGCCACGTTTCGATTGGATTGGGCGCCGCTGAGGTCCCCCTGGCGGCCGATAACGGACAGCCACCCACCGGCTCGCGCCTGACCCTCGAATTCGAAGAGCGCGTACCGAACCTGAACGGCGAGCAGCTCGAAGCGCTGCTGAAGCCGATGATCGACTTTGGCGTGAAGTCACCCGCCGAGGCCTTCGCCGAGACCCTCCCCGATTTCCTGCGCAAGGCCATCGAGCAGCACCGCATCCTGGTCGGCATGGATCGCGACATGGTCAATTACGCCAAGGGGCAGCCGGTGCGCAAGGTCCGCGAAACGGGCGAGGACGGCAAGCTGGATGAGATCTGGATCTACGGCGAGTCGCCCCAGCCGGTCGAGTTCGTCCACTTTCAGGGCAGTCTCGTGCAGAAGGTCGAGTTAGCCAAAGTCGGCGAGCCGATCGAGGTCCGCAATCAGAATGAGATGGGCGACTACTGGGGCAATCAGCCGGTGGTGGCCAAAAATCAGCACGAAATCAAGTTCGGTGATCGCACCGAAGCGGACGAGAGCGAGGAGAACGCCCCGCGTCAGGCGCCCACGCTGCGCAAACCGGGTGAGGAGTTGCCGCAGGACACCGACAAGAATGCTCCGCCCTCGATGCAGCCTGTGAAGATGCCGCCGTCGCTGCAACGGCCTGGCGATCCTGGCTATTCGCCCACCGTCTCCGCACAACAGCCCCAGAGCGGGTCAGGATCCGGATCGGACTCCGGGCAGCAGGCTTCGGGGCAAAGCCAAAGCCAGCACCCAACAAATCAAAGCGGATCGAGCTCGAATCCGGGACAGACCCAGGGATCGGGACAGCAGAAGCAGAGCGACAACGCCAGCGGCTCGAAGACGCAGCAGAACAGCTCTTCTCCGTCCCAGTCCAACTCAAACAGCGATCAGGGACCCAATCCTCTCGATAAGCCGCAGTAGGGAAGCCAAAAGCTGGAAGCTGAGATATTAAGATGGCCGGGGAGGATTCCTCGGCCATGTGTGTTCTTGCATCGGTTGTTGTTGCGGGTTTGCTGTTGGGAGCTTTCGGGATCGCCCCTGCGGCGCAGGCCTCCGGATGGCCGCCGGGTCCCGAACACGCGACGGTGACGCTGTGGCCGCATGGCGCGCCGACCCCTGCAGTGGAACCGGGAGCCCCCGCGCCCCGCGGCTATCCGCCCGGCCCCGAGCGCGACACGACCACGGCGAGCGATCACATCGTGGCCGGGCGGCCGGTCGTTCGGCTGGGCGACGTCACAGTGCCGACGATCACGCTGTACCTCGCGCCGAAGGCGAAGAACACTGGCGCAGCGGTGATGGTCTTTCCTGGCGGATCATATCGGATCGTCGCCATCGACCTCGAAGGCACCGAGGTCTGCGACTGGCTCAACGGCATCGGCGTGAATTGTCTGCTGGTCAAGTACCGTGTGCCGGGAACGGGGCCCTATCCGAAGTCGTCGGCTGCGCTGCAGGATGCGCAGCGGGCGCTGGGCATCGCACGCGAGCATGCAGCGGAGTGGGGCATCGACCCGCACCGCATCGGCGTGCTGGGATTTTCAGCCGGTGCGCATTTGTCGGCGGCCCTGAGCACACACTATGACGAGCGTCTCTATCCCCCTATCGACGCAGCCGATGATCAAAGCTGCAAGCCGGATTTCGCCCTGATCATCTATCCGGGGTATCTGGCGCTGGCCGACCAGAACTTCGCCTTCAACCCGGACATCCCTGTCACAAAGAACACGCCGCCCACATTCCTGGTCCAGGCCGAAGACGATCCGGTGCACGTGGAGAACGTGATCCAGTACTTCATGGCCCTCAAGAAGGCCGGAGTCGCCGCGGAACTGCACGTCTACACGAAGGGTGGCCACGGCTACGGCCTCCGCCCCACAGACTTGCCCGTAACCCACTGGCCGGAGCTGGCGACCCCCTGGCTGAAGACGATCGGAGTGGTGAAGTAGCGAAGAAAGAAACCCGATCCGTTGATCGCTAACAACTACCTGGCAACTTCCCCTGCCGCAAATCCGCCGGCTGCGCGCGCATCCTCTCTTGTATCCGACCCTCCGCGGTGTCTGGAGACATGACCGCCAATCGAAGCAGGCGACGGCTAGCGTGCAGCGTGCGCCCGCTGTTCGTTCACCGCCTGCACAAAGGTGTGCTCCGCATCCGCGACGAAAGCCTCATAGCCGGCAGGGTCGATGAAGATGCGAGGGCCTTCCGTCGAATACCGCCGGAGCTTCGTCAGCATGTCGAAGTAGCCACCATGCGCGCCAAGAAAGACGTCGCAGGGCAGTGCATGCAGCACGGCAAAGGTGTGCTGAAAATCCTCGAGGATGCCCGGATAGCTGACGCGATGATGCGCGGTCGCGACGAAATGATATTCCGACCAAAAGCTCACTCCGCCCACAATAACGATGTTGCGCAACCTTCCCGCCGGCTCTCCCGGAACATGCGCGCGCAGGGTCCATGTGGTGCAGCCGCGCGTGTGGCCTGCGGTCTTGTGAGCGGTCAGCGTCACCCCGCCCAGCGTAACCGTGTCTCCATCATGAAGAACGCGGTCAACATGAGCCGGCGGGTAAGGAATGATGTTCGGAGACGGCGCGAGAAAATCGGTTCGTCCACCCGTTTCCACCACGCTGACGTCGCCGTCCATCACCATGTTCCTGGCATGCGTTTCACGAATCACCTCAGCGGCGCCCGCCATGTGATCGGAATGTGCCTGGCTGTTCAGCAGAATCCTCGTCTCCGCCCAGTGAAAGCCCAGCTTCTCTACGCTCGCCCGTATTTGCGGCGGCGAGCTCTTCAAATTCGCGTTGATGAGGATATTGCCCTTCGGCGTGACCACCAGATAGCTGGCCAGGTCCCGGCTGCCCACGTAGTAGAGGTTGTCGGCAATTTGGAATGGAGCCAGCGGGGTCGTCCACGCTGGATGGGTAGCGCCATGGGACAGGGTTGCGATGGAGAACCAGACGAGCAACAGCCGGAGACCGCGTACACGCATGTCTCCTTATACAGGGCTTCCCCGGACCGCTTTTCAGGACCTGATTACAGCTGGATCTTCACCAGCCCCTCGGCATTCGCCGTCGGCGGGGGCGTCGGCCGCTGCGGTGCTCGCCAGAAATCGATGAACGAAATCTGGTGAACGCAGCTCACCGTGCAGTTCGGAGCGCACCCCTTCTCCGTCAGGAATTCGCGCTTCAGATCGGCTTTGCTGTACTCGGCCAGCGGTACCCCCGGGTAGCCGCGCTGCTGGGAACAGTAGTGCACCAGGCCGTTCTCGCAGATATACAGGAAGCGCGACCCCGCGCGGCAGCGCCAGTCATTCGGCTGGCCGTTGGCGATGTTGGTTTGGAAGTGGTTGAAGCGCGAGTAATTCTTCTTCTTCCAGGAGCGCATCTCCTGCCACACGATGCGCTCTTCGTCCCCGAGGGGCTTCAGTTGGCCGTCGCCGTCGTGAATAATGCCGATGGTTGAGGTAAAGCCGAGGCCCAGAGCGCGCCGCCCGATGACCAGCGCGTCCTGCGGATTCTTGATGCCGCCGCCAACCACAGAATTGATGTTGACGTGGAAATCCGCGTACTCGGAAAGGAACTCGAGCTTCTTATCGAGCACCTTGAGCGACTTCTTGGAGATCTCGTCAGGATTCACGTTGTCGATCGAAATCTGCAAATGATCGAGGCCCGCCCGGTTAAGGCGCTGGATGCGGTCCGGCATCAGCAGGTACCCGTTGGTAATCATGCCGGCCATGCGGCCGTGATGGCGAATGCGCGCGATGATCTGGTCGAGTTCGGGATGCAGCAGCGGCTCGCCGCCCGAAATCGTGATGATGCTCGTCCCCAGCCCTGCCAGGTGGTCGATCCTGCGGATCATCTCCTCCACAGGCACCGGCTTCGAGACATCGTCGTACTCGTTGCAGTAGGCGCAGCTCAGATTGCACCGGCGCATGGGCACAATCTGGGCCATGACCGCGTGCCGCGTCGAGCCGAGAGCGTGAAAGACGAGGGAAACCTCGCGCACCTTGCGCGAAGCGGCCTTGAGGCGGCGGCGAATCGTCGTTGTGCGGGCCGGGGCCGTCCGGGTTGGCGTGACTGCTTCAGCCATGTCTCTTCTATTGTAGCGGGTAGCCCGCAATCGCCGCGTCAGGGTCAGTTTGCGCTGGCATCAACGGCCGAGGAGACAAACGTGTAGCGGGAGGCGAGATAGCGCGGGCCCTTCGAAGACTGGGCCAGGATTCGGACGTCGACACCGCCATCGATGAGATGGATCTGAAAACTGGAGCCCGGGCTCAGGTGAGCGAGCACGTTGTCGCCAGGCAGGGGCATCGAGGCGCGGTTGCCAGGAGTCAGCAGGATGTGCGCCATCATCAGCAGCGGCAGGCTGAACGTGGGGTGCAGCAGATACGCCTTGCCGCCGATATCGATGGCGTAGAACCTGTCGCCGCGATGCGCGCAGTTGGCATGATACGGATCGGGTGCGCAGCTGGTGGCGCCAAGGTATGTGGCTTCCTGGAATTCAGGAACGGGCGGGCGGGTAAAGCTGGGCACCTGGGCCGCTGAGGCGGTGCCGCAGATCAAAGCGAAGG
>Ga0335072_10014888_pt1 | contig 11051 bp, 9 predicted proteins | sample Lox_Sample_21_FD_206725 | JGI IMG/M metagenome (GOLD analysis project Ga0335072, IMG submission 206725) | Soil microbial communities from Loxahatchee National Wildlife Refuge, Florida, United States - Lox_Sample_2.1 | ecosystem: Environmental > Terrestrial > Soil > Wetlands | place: USA: Florida... | reverse complement strand
CCGTCTCTTATTTGATCTTCGCCACCATCTCCTGGATTGGTACGATCATCTGGAGAGTCCACGCAACCGACACCTCTCACACCCATCACTAGTAGCTGTTCTCACAAAGAAGCACCGGGCGCAGCTTCACAGTCCGTGATTCTGTTTTTCGTCAGGGCACGACTTCAGTCGTCCCGCCACTCGCTACCAATAAACGCTCGTCGTCCTGAGGAGCGCTGTCCGCCATAGCGCCAAACTGTCATTCCGAGGGCGGTGTTTGCCCGAGGAACCTGCTTTTTCTTGGGTTTTCACGAAAGCAATCTTCTCGCTTTGAATTCTTTGTAGCGGCCGCCTTCTGAAGCTGGCGCTGTTTGCCTGCCCCGCTGACGGTCGCTCTTCTCGGTTACCACTCCGACGACCGATTTGCTACCATCCACTCCCATGTACGACACACGTTCTCCGCGAGCCTTCCTCCCATGAAATTTTGCCGCTTCCTCCCTCTCTCCGTCTCCGCTGGCCGCGCCCACACCCCCGTTTACGGCATCCTCGACGCCGATTGTGTCCGCGAAATTTCCGGCTTGCCCTGGTCCGGTTGGGTCGAAGGTCACACCCTTTGGGATCTCCACAATGTAAGGCTCGTCGCTCCCTGCGAGCCCAGCAAAATCGTCTGCGTCGGCAGAAACTATGCCGCGCACGCTGCCGAACTTGGCAATGAATTGCCCAAGGAACCGCTCATCTTTCTTAAGCCTTCATCATCTCTCATCGGTCCCGATCAGCCCATTCTTCTCCCCGCCTCCTCCAAACGCGTCGAACACGAAGGTGAACTCGGCGTCATCATCGGCAAAACATGTTCCCATCTCGCCGACAATGCCGACCCCCTTTCCTACGTCCTCGGCTACACTTGCCTCAATGATGTCACCGCGCGCGACCTGCAAAAATCCGATGTGCAATTCACCCGCGCCAAGGGCTTCGACACCTTCTGCCCCATTGGGCCACACGTCGAAACGCAACTCGACTCCGCCAACGCCCTCGTCGAATGTCGCGTCAACGGCCAGCTCCGGCAGTCCGGCAACACTTCTCTCATGGCTTTTCCCGTCGCTTTCCTGATTCGCTGGATTTCTCGCGTCATGACCCTGCTCCCCGGCGACCTCATCGCCACCGGCACTCCCGCCGGTGTCGGTCCGCTCCTCCCCGACGACTCCGTCGAGGTCTCCGTCGCCGGAATTGGGGTATTGCGTAATCCAGTGCATCCCCTTGCCAGCGACATCGCGCAGCACTCTCTGTTTCGCTAAAATAATCCTTCGTGGGGGAGACGGAATTTTCCCGATCCCAAATTCAACCCACGTTTGCTTTTGCAAGGGGTAAGTGCGGTGAAAGAAGTTCTTGCCGATTGGAAAATGGTTCTCGCTTTAGGGGCTGGCGCAATTCTCGCTCTCGCTTTGATCGTCTTTGCCTTTATGCGCCCCAATGTCGATCCCCAAGAAGCGGAACGTAAGCGCCGTTTGCATCTCAATCTTATCGGCCGCATCGCCGAAGGCCAAGTCGTCGAACTCAACGAGCAGCCCGCCGTGCCTCATGAGGAACGGCGTGGCTTTCTCACCTCACGCTCCCGTCCGCTCCCCGACTTGCGTCCGCGCCATATGGTTTCTTACAGCTATTCCATTTCTGGCGTCACCTATCACACCGCGCAAGATATCACCGGCCTCGAAAGCCAAGTCACTTTCGAACGCCTCATGGCGGGCCAGCAAGCCAGCGTCAAATACGATCCGTCCAATCCCTACGACTCCATCCTCGTAGCCGACGACTGGTCCGGCCTCCGCTGACCCGTAGCACAGGCTTCAGCCTGTAAGCCATAGCGCGAAGCGCGAGGGCGGACGCGACCAAGCACCTCAACCCCTGCGTCTTGCCCTGCCGCTGTAGGGCTCGCCGTCTGCGGCGGGCCGTTCGTTTTCCATAGCGTCTTGCTACCAAAACCAAACCTGTCATTCCGAGCGCAGTCCGCGCAGCAACGTACGGGTTTCCATCCCGCCCTATGCGAGGAATCCCTCGTCGATCCCCGCGTCTTGGCTGCAACCCACTCTTTCACTCTTTCACTCTTTCACTCTTTCACCCTTAAACTCCTCCCCTTCCGTGGCAATCCCACTCCCCCTTGCGTTATCCTTTCCCTGCAGCCTCCTCCATGAGACACGTGCTTCTTTCCATGCTCACTGCCGTGCTGATCGTCGCCATGACCCTCAGCTCCATGGTCATCCTCGTCCGCGCCACTCACTACGTCACCGCCATCGAAGACCCTCTTCCCCGCGCCGGTGCCATCGGCGCCGAGATCCTTCTGGGCGTGATCCTGCTGCTCGGCACCGTCTGGCTCGCCACCCATCTTGCGGTGCTGATCTTTGCTCCCAAATCCAATCCCTCCGACGGAGGCCGTCTTGGCTGACAAGAATCACGTGACCTGGGAATCGTCCCTCAACTCCGATCGCATGGAACAGTTGCGCCGCATGTCCGCCGAAGCCGAAGCCGGCGGTGGTCCCGAGCGCCGCGAACGCGAGCATAAAGCCGGTAAGCTTTCCGCCCGCGAACGCATTCAGATTCTCCTCGACGAAGCCACCTTCGAAGAACTCGACAAATTTGTCCGTCACCGCTGCGTCGATTTTGGCTCCGAGGAAAATCGTCCCACTGGCGACGGCTTCGTCACCGGCTTCGGCCGCATCGATGGCCGCCTCGTCTACGTCTTCGCACAAGATTTCACCGTTTTCGGAGGCTCGCTCTCCGAAACCAACGCGCTCAAAATTTGCAAAATTATGGACCTGGCCATGCGCAATGGTGCGCCCGTAATCGGCCTCAACGATTCCGGCGGTGCTCGCATTCAGGAAGGCGTGGCCTCGCTCGCCGGTTATGCCGATATTTTCTTGCGCAACACCCTCGCCAGCGGCGTCATCCCGCAAATCAGCGCCATTCTCGGCCCTTGCGCCGGCGGTGCCGTGTACTCTCCCGCCATCACCGATTTCATCCTCATGACCCGCGACACTTCCTACATGTTCGTCACCGGTCCCGACGTCATCAAAAATGTCACCCACGAGGAAGTCACCAAACAGGAACTCGGCGGCGCCATGACCCACAACGCCACCAGCGGCGTCGCTCACTTCGTTTCCCGCGATGATGCCGAATGCTGCGCCATGATTCGCGAACTCTTCAGCTTCCTGCCTTCCAACAATCTTGAGGACCCTCCGCGCCACTCCACCAACGATCCCATTGACCGCCGTGAAGAAGCTCTCAACTCCATCGTTCCCGAAGATCCCCTGAAGCCGTACGACATCAAGGACGTCATCCACGCCATTGTCGACGAAAGCTATTTTTTCGAAGTCCACGAGCACTTCGCCAAAAACATCGTCGTCGGTTTCGCGCGTCTCGATGGCCGCCCCGTCGGCATCGTCGCCAATCAACCCGCGTTTCTCGCTGGCACTCTCGATATCAACGCCTCCGTCAAAGGCGCGCGCTTCGTCCGTTTCTGCGACGCCTTCAACATCCCACTAATCACTTTCGAAGATGTGCCCGGCTTTCTTCCCGGCACCCAGCAGGAATATGGCGGCATCATCAAACACGGCGCGAAATTGCTCTTCGCTTTCGCCGAAGCCACCGTCCCCAAAATCACCATCATCACTCGCAAAGCCTATGGCGGCGCTTACTGCGTCATGGCCTCCAAGCACATTCGCACCGATGCCAACTACGCTTGGCCCACCGCTGAAATCGCTGTTATGGGCCCCGAAGGCGCCGTCGACATCGTCTACAAGCGGGAGCTCGCCGCCGCTCCTCCCAGTGAACGAGCCAAACTCCGCCAGGAAAAAATTGCCGAATTTCGCAGCCGCTTCGCCAATCCTTTCGTCGCCTCCGAACGCGGCTATCTCGACGGCGTCATCGAGCCCGCCGACACTCGCCGCCTAATCATCACCTCCCTCCGCGCCCTAGAAAACAAGCGCGACCACAACCCCAAAAAGAAACACGGCAACATCCCCCTGTAAACTTTTGGCGACCATGACTCCTGACAGGGCTCGCGAAATCCTTATCAGCGCCATCGACCATGCTGCCTATCGCGAAACCGATTCTTCGTTGTACGACGCGGACAAGAATCGCCTTTTCGGCTCTGAGCACTATCAATCATCTCGTCCCATCTACAAACCGAGCCCATGGTCTGGCGACGACTTTGAAGGGAAAATGGCGCAGCCGCTGGCCTGGTCAAATACCCTCAATCGAAATTCAAACGAATTTCTCCACGCTATACAACTATTGGAGAGCGAAGATTCCGTTTTAGGTCGAATAATTCGCCGCGCCAAAGCTCATCAATGATGAGACCGGGAGAGTTAAGGCCTGTCATCCTGAGGAGCGCTTTTCGCGACGAAGGATCTCAACCACTGCGCCTGGGCACACACACAACTGAACATGTATTCCGAGCGCAGCGAGGAACCCCTCTTCGCTCCCTGGGTCTGTCTTGTCGACAAACCCCTCTTGCACTCTTGCACTCTTAAACTCTTCCTTTCCCCTCCCTCTCCTCCTGTACATTATTCCAATGTCCTCCTCCGCCCCCGTCCGCAGTTGGACCCGCCTCGACGGCGTCGACCTTCTCCGCGGCCTCGCCATCTTCTTCGTCCTCATGAACCACATCCACATCCGCCTCCTCGGCGCCGACGTGCTCTACACCAAATATCTCCCCAACCAACTCGTTCACTTCCTCGTCTGGAACGGCCAGCTCGGCGTGCAGATGTTCTTCGTCGTCTCCGGCTTCCTCATCACTTCCATCTCCCTCCGCCGTTGGAGCCCGCTGTCGCGCATTCGCCTGCGCGATTTTTACATTCTCCGTTTCGCCCGCATCGCTCCGCTGCTCCTCGCCCTACTCGCCATTCTCAGCGCCTTGCATTTCGCCGACCTCCAACACTTCGTCGTCTCCGAAAAAACTGGCGGCCTTTCCCGCGCGCTTTTCGCCGCGCTCACCTTCCACGTGAACGTCCTCGAAGCCCACCGCGGCTATCTTCCCGCCAACTGGGACATCCTCTGGTCACTCTCCGTCGAGGAAATGTTTTATCTTTTCTTCCCCCTCGTCGCCCTTTTCCTCGGCCGCAGCAAATGGTTTGTCACATTGCTGCTCGTCTTCGTCGCGCTCGGCCCGTTCGGTCGCACTACCTGGGCGCACGGCAATGGAATTTGGGAAGACTATAATTACCTCGGCGGCATGGAAGGAATCGCCATCGGCTGCCTCACCGCGTTATTCGTGTCGCGCATCCACTTCTCGCGATCAGTAGTTCGCACGCTAGGTCTAATCGGCACCGCAATCGTCGCCTGCAGCTTCATCTTTTCCTGGCAATCCTACCGCGGTTGGCTTGGCAGCACCGGCCTGAACATGACCGTCCTAGGCATCGGCACCGCGCTCTTCATCGCCGCCACCACCCAAACGCAATGGCGCAGCCCGCGCCTTCTCTCCCCGCTCCTGCGTATCGGCCAATATAGCTACGAGGTCTATCTCACCCACATGTTCGTCGTCTGGACCTTCTTCGTCCTGTTCTTAAAAGCCGGCAGCCCCATGCGTCTCGTCCCCGCGCTTTTCTTGATCATAATCCTCGTAGCCGGTCTCCTGGGTTTCCTCATCTCCCGCTACTACTCCGAGCCCCTAAATCGCAATCTCCGCAACCATTTTCACGACGGCCCCTCCACCCTAGGCTCCGCTTTGGAATCTGCTCCGAGCAGCCCCTGATCAGCGTCACCAGAGTGGCACAGGCACTCCTGCCTGTGCTCTTGGGTTGCAAGCAGCCGGGTACCGCACATGTCATTCCGAACGCAGCGGGGAATCGCTCTTCGTTTTTGACCTCTTGCTTCCCCCCGCTGCGCCCATTCATCACATCCACCAAATTCCAAAATGCTATAGTCTCGGACCCACACCCACACGGAGGCCTCCTTGTGTATTACATAACTGTTCCGCTCGTCATGTTCGTATTTCCAATTCTCTCGATCGCCGCAGAACATTTCTTTGCTCACTCTTCCCTCCCACTCTTCTCCCTCGCAGGCAAATGGTTCGCCTTCTGGGCGGCAGGTGTCCGCCTTACCGCCGCCGGTCTGCGCCAATTTCTTCAACCGCGCTTCACCTCAACCCAAATCTTTGCCATCTCCACGGACGAAGTCCTGCCCATCGTGCGCGAACTCGGCATCGCCAATTTCACCATGGGATTCGTCGGCATTCTCTCCTTGTTCCAGCCCACTTTCATCCTGCCCGTCTCCATTTCCGCCACCGTCTTCTACGGTATCGCCGGCATTCGCCACATCACGGACAAACACCGCAGCGCCAACCAAAACCTCGCCATGCTCACCGACCTCTTCGCCTCCGCCGTCTTTCTTGCCTTCATCGCCTTCACCCTCTTCGGCTCACACTCCCGGCCCGCCAACCTGTAAACCACCATGTAAACCACCGACTCGACTCCGTCCCCAACCTACGCTACAATCTCCGCACTGACGCGGGCTCTCCTTTCGGCCTGCCTCGGGGAAGAAACATGTTGCACCCGCGGACCATCCCTGCCCTTTAATCCGTCTCTAGCGCGGATCTGAATTTTCTCTTTTACTCTGAGTGTCTTTGGCGGCGCGTGCATTTCCATCACAACCGGCTCGCGCAGAATCACGCGGGATTTTATGAGTTCTTCCGAAACGGTCTTCGTCTCCTCGCCCACCCCCACGTTCTGGGCCTCCATCCGCGAAGCTCTCCGCGGCTCGCACCAGGATTTCACCGCGGGCAGCCTCAATCGCGCCATCATCCTCCTAGCCATTCCCATGGTCCTCGAAATGGTGCTCGAATCGCTCTTCGCCGTCGTCGATGTCTTCTGGGTTGGCCGCCTCGGCGCCGACGCCATCGCTACTGTCGGCCTCACCGAATCTCTTCTAAGCCTGATCATCGCCGTCGGCTTCGGCCTCGGTATGTCCACCACCGCCATGGTCGCCCGTCGCATCGGCGAAAAAGATCCCAGGGACGCCGCCATCGCCGGTGTGCAAGCCATCATTCTCGGCCTCGCCACCTCGCTCCTCATCGGCGTGCCCTGCGGCTTCTACGCCCCACACCTCCTGCGGATCATGGGCGCTTCGCCGCAAATCGTGGCCACCGGTTCCGGCTACGCGCGCATCGCGCTCGGTGGCTGTGGCGCCATTCTCATGCTCTTTCTCAACAACGCCATCTTCCGCGGTGCCGGCGACGCCGCCATCGCCATGCGCTTGCTCTGGGTTTCCAACATCATCAATCTCATTCTCGACCCCTGCCTCATCTTCGGCTTGGGCCCCTTCCCACGCCTCGGCGTCACCGGCGCCGCCGCCGCCACCTTTATCGGCCGCAGCATCGGCGTTCTCTACCAGTTCTATCGCTTGCTGCGCGGCACCGAGCGCATTCACATCCTCACCTCGCAGCTTCGCGTCAATCTCAACGTCCTGCTGCGCCTGCTCCGCGTCTCCGTCGCCGCCGTTCTGCAATTCGCCATCGCCGACGTCAGCTGGGTCGGCCTCGTCCGCATCATCAGCCTCTTCGGTTCTGCCGCCCTCGCCGGCTACACCATCGCCATCCGCATCGTCATCTTCGTCATTCTCCCCAGTTGGGGACTCAGCAATGCCGCCGCCACGCTCGTCGGCCAAAACCTCGGCGCCAAACAGCCCGATCGCGCCGAAAAATCCGTCTGGCGCACCGGCCTCTACAACATGCTCTTCCTTGGCTCCGTCGGCGTCTTCTTCATCTTTTTCGCTGAGCCCGTCCTTCGCCTCTTCACCAACGATCCCCACGTGTTACCGCTCGCCGTTTCTTGTCTGCGCATCATCAGCTACGGCAACATCGGCTACGCCTACGGCATGGTCATGCTGCAAGCTTTCAACGGCGCCGGCGACACCCTCACACCCACCATCGTCAATTTCTTCGGCTTCTGGCTACTGGAAATTCCTTTGGCCTACACCCTAGCCGTCCCACTCCACTTCCGCGCCAACGGTGCCTACTACGCCATCGTCTTCGCCGAAGCCGCCATCGCCGCCGCCGGCATCCTCCTCTTCCGCCAAGGCCGCTGGAAGCGCCAACAAATCTAGCGCCCTCAATGTAGGGGCGCAGCACTGTCTATTCCGAGCCTTGCGAAGAGCTTCGCCCCATGTCCGCCCGATCCGGGCGTCTCACCTACCTCCGAAGCGCCGCAGCTTGCTGTCGCTCTTCCTCGCATTGCGTCTTGGCGTCGAAGCCAAAAAAAGACACGTGTCATTCCGAGCGCGTCTTTTGCGCGAGGAATCCCTCTTCCATCACGCGGCTTGCCTCCCGATTTTCTTGCTCACTTTTTGTTAGAGCGCAGCCTGGGCATTCTTTGCGAAGGGCTGCGTCCCAAGTGGCACAGGCACTCCTGCCTGTGCTCTCGGCCTGCGAGTAGCTCCGGCTCCGCCACCGCTGGCCAAGCCACCGGTCATTCCCTAACCGAATGCTCACCCCGTCGTTTTTCAAAGGTGATGTGCTTGGCCGGGTGCCGCACCCTTCGCCTTTCAAGGGTGCGGATTTAGAGTCCACTTCAAGCAACTCCGTATGCCCCGTTCTCGATTTCTGCGCAAGGGTCTTGGATTTTCTACCAACTCCTAACCACTAACTACCGACTCCGAACTTCCCTCCAACCTCGCCCACAATACGACACGCCCGCCCCACGCCACCGCCAACCCCTCCACCTCGCATGCTAGAATCCCCTTGTACTCCATCCTCTATGTTTCGCAAGGTCTTAATCGCCAATCGTGGGGAAATCGCTGTGCGCGTCCTGCGCGCCTGCCGCGAAATGGGCATTCCTTCCGTCTGCGTCTACAGCGAAGTCGATCGCACCGCTCTCCACATCCGCTTAGCCGATGAAGCCTACTGCATCGGCCCCGCCCCTTCCCGCGAAAGTTATCTCCGCATCGACAAGCTCATCGACGTCGCCCGCCGCTCCAATTGCGACGCCATCCATCCCGGCTACGGCTTCCTCGCGGAAAATCCCGCGCTTCCCCGCGCCTGTACCGACGCCGGCATCACCTTCATCGGCCCTTCTCCCGAAACCATGGAGCTCATGGGCTCCAAGACCGCCGGCAAACAACTCGCTCGCCGCGCCGACGTGCCCACCGTCCCCGGCACCGACGATCCCATCGACACGCCCGACGAGGCCCAATCCATCGCACGCAACATGGGCTATCCCGTCGTGCTCAAAGCCGTCGCCGGCGGTGGCGGCAAGGGCATGCGCGTCATCACCAACGACGAGGCCTTCCCCTCCGCCTGGCGCGATGCTTCTTCCGAAGCCCTCAACGCCTTCGGTGATGCGCGCGTCTTCCTCGAAAAATATCTCGACTCGCCGCGCCACATCGAAATTCAAATCTTCGCCGACGCCCACGGCCGCGTCGTTTCTCTCGGCGAACGCGAATGTTCCATTCAGCGCCGCCATCAAAAGGTCATCGAGGAAGCCCCTTCCACCGTGGTCACTCCCGAACTGCGCCGCAAAATGGGCGAAGCCGCTGTTCGTCTCGCGCGCGCGGGAGGCTACGTCAATGCCGGCACCGTCGAATTCCTCGTCGACGCCCATCTCAATTTTTATTTCCTCGAAGTGAACACTCGCCTGCAGGTCGAGCATCCCGTCACCGAGCAGGTCACCGGCCTCGATCTCGTCAAACTCCAGATCGCCATTGCTGCCGGCGCGCGGTTGCCCTTCGCCTGGGAAACCATCACCCCACGCGGCCACGCCATGGAAGTTCGTCTCTACGCCGAAGATCCCGACAACAATTTCTTCCCTTGCCCCGGCAAAATCCTCGCGCGTCGCATCGCCACCGGCCCCGGCATCCGTCTCGATGAAGGCGTTTACCGCGGCTGGGTCGTCCCTCTCGACTACGATCCGCTCCTATCCAAACTCATCGCCTGGGGCAACAGCCGCGAAGAAACTCTCGCCCGCCTCCGCCGCGCTCTCGACGAGTACACCATCACCGGCATTCGTACCAATGTCAGCCTCTTCCGCCGCATCCTCGCCGAACCCGATTTTCTTCGTGGCGATATCCACACCAAATGGCTCGACGAACTTCTCGCTCGTCCTCGTCCGCCCGCCGTCCCGCCTCGTCCCGAAACCGAAGCCGCTGCCGCCATCGCCGCCGCCTACTGGGAAAGCATTCAGCCCAGCGGTTCCACGACCGCACAGACCTCCTCCACTTCTTCGCGTTGGAAACTCGATAGCCGTCGCTCTCAACTGGATCGCCAACCATGAAATTCGAAGTCCATCTCGATTCCGTCACCGGTAAGTCCAAGCATATCGTTGAGCTCGAAAAAGACGGCTCTTCCTACAAGGTTTCTCTCGATGGCCAGCCCGTTCCCGCCGACGTTATCCTCGCCGCCCCCAACGCCGTCTCCGTCATCCTCAATGGCACCGCTTTCGAAATTCACGTCGCCCCTTCGCTCGACGGCACTTACAAACTCCAGACCGGCCCCCACGAATTTCAAGCCGATGTCCGCGATCCTCGCGCCTGGCGTGGCCGCAAAGCCGGCGCGCTCGAAGCCGAAGGCCGCCAGCAAATCGTCGCCCCCATGCCCGGCAAAGTCATTCGCCTTCTCGTCAACGCCGGAGATCACGTCGAAGCAGGCCAAGGCCTAATCGTCGTCGAAGCCATGAAAATGCAGAACGAAATTCGCTCCCCCAAAAAAGGCAAAGTCGAACGCCTCCAAGCCAAAGAGGGCCAAGCCGTCAACGCCGGCGACATCCTAGCCTGGGTCGACTAACCACACGAACTTCTCATCCTAAGCGATTAATTTGTCATCCTGAGCGCAGCGAAGGATCTCAACGTCCACTCCATCCACTCAACATTGCTCGCTGCTTGAAATGGGAGTGCCGGGTGCCCCACGCTCGGTTTTCGAGCATCCCAGTAGCACAGGCTTCACAGCTTGCGGAAAAATGTGTTCGGCACCGGGGGTCGGAGCTTTAGAGTCTGTGTGGCAACTGGGCTGGACAGTGCGGTTATACTGGCGCACAGGAGGCTGCGCGATGCCCAATTTTTACGAGTATAACCCGGAGCAGGCCTATCTGTTGCCGCCG
>Ga0335072_10014887_pt1 | contig 11052 bp, 12 predicted proteins | sample Lox_Sample_21_FD_206725 | JGI IMG/M metagenome (GOLD analysis project Ga0335072, IMG submission 206725) | Soil microbial communities from Loxahatchee National Wildlife Refuge, Florida, United States - Lox_Sample_2.1 | ecosystem: Environmental > Terrestrial > Soil > Wetlands | place: USA... | reverse complement strand
CGATGATCCCCCGCGCCGCCCAGTGATGGATGCCGAGCGGCTGGGGATCGCCGTTGGGCGTGCCCTGCCAGCCGCCGTACCAGCCGTCCGGCCCGCCGACGTGCCGCAGCCCGTCCCACTGCGACGAACATTGCAGGTAGAAGCCGTCCACGAAGTCATCGAACGCGGTGGGCCCCATCGGGTACACCGTGTGCTTGAACGCCTGCCGCCCGAAGAACGGCGGGTCGGGCAGTCCGAGCGGCAGCGACACCCCGATCCGCTCCCCGGTCCGCACCGCGGCGGCGGCCGCCGCGACCACCGGCCCGGTCAGCCGGTTCAGCGTGCCGAGCTGATCCCCTGGCCCGTGCAGGTCCCAGGAGTGCTGCAGCCTGGATTCCGGCAGCAGGGGCAATTCGTCGAACGGAACGACCACACTGTCAGCCACAGTCGTGACGTTACCGGACAGCGGCGGAAAAACGACTGGCCCCGCCGCCTCCGTGATGACACCGTGGTCCGCATGGCGCTGCCCGTGCACCCAGAACCCACCCCGTCCGGACGAGTATGGCGGCAGCTCGAAGCCGCGCCCAGGGCCGCGCTGGAGCACGACCTCAGCCAGGCCGACCTCCAGTCGCTGCTGCTGGACGTCGCGAGGCAGCGCGCGGCCACCGCGACCCCGGCCAGGCTCATGCAGCGATGGCAGCAGGACCGGTACGTGACGCCGTCGGCCAGCGATCCGCGCGAGGTCTCGCGAACCGAGGCGAGGCTCTGGGAGCTGCTGCCTGGCGAGTTCGCCGGCGTCCAGCTGTCGCCGGTCACGCCGCTCGGCAGCTGCGCGGCGCTGGGGCCGGTCAGCCAGAACCGGGTGATCTCCACGGTGCGCGGCACTGAGGTCGTCAGCGACCCGACGAACGCGCTGGCCCTGGAGGCCGCCTGGCGCCGCCGGGGAGCCGCCGCCAGCGCCGGCCCAGTGCACCTGGCCTGCTGCCAGTCCGTGCTGCGCGGCCAGCCGTTCGACGCACCGGGCGCGTTCCAGCACTTCCGGCTGTTCGCGCTCGTCACCAGCGCCAGGGACCGCGGATCGGCGGCAACCGAGGCGGGGATGCTCGTCACCCACCTGAAGTTCTGGACCGCGGTACTCGGTGCCGTAGCCGAGGGGCACGACGCCACGGTCAGCTACACCGTCTTCGGGTTCCCGCCGCTGGCCGAGCGCATCAAGGACACCGTGCTCCCGGAGGTCGAGCCGCTGCCTGGCAACGTCACCCTCACCGAGGATCCGGACCGCCAGCACGCCCGCGGCTACTACAAGCGCGGCGCGATCAAGCTCTACGTGGACGGCATGGATGTCGGCGACGGCGGCTTCACTGACTGGACCGCGCAGCTGAACAACGACGCGAAGGAACGCTGCTTCACGTCCTGCCTGTCCACGGAACGTCTCGCGGCGCTCACCCCGTAGGAGGCGAATCAGATGCAGCGAACATTGGCACCGGACGACGTGGTCGCGGCGGCGGCGACTGTCGAGGCTGCGCTGCGGCCGGTCGCCGGCCGCGACTGGTCGGTCCAGGCCGGCCCGCTCGAGTGGGACGTCGAGCGGACGATCACCCACATGCTCGGCGCCACCGCGAAGTACACCCTGTACCTGGCCAGCCGGTGCGGGCACTTCATCGGGCTCACGGTGCAGCGCTGGCCGGACGCGACCAACCAGGAGGTCATCGACTCCGTCGTCCCGGTGGCGACGGGCCTGGCGGCCGTCGCGGCGGTCACGCCGCCCGAGGTGCGGGCATACCACGTGACCGGCCCGTCGAGCGCCGCCGATTACGTCAGCCGCGCCTGCGTCGAGCTCCTGGTGCACACCGACGACGCCCTCGCCGGTCTCGGCGTCGCGTTCGCGCCGCCCGCGGACCTGTGCGAGCGGGTGCTCGCGCAGCAGTACCCCGACGCCACCGGATCAGGCGATAGCTGGCTCGCCATGCTTGCGGCCACCGGCAGGCCGGTCAGGCACTAGGACAGGAACCCTACTCCGGCGTAACATCCCGGATCATGACCGCCGTGACCGTCGTCAGCGACCTGGACCTGCCGGAGATCGACTACAACCAGCCGGGCTTCGGCCCCGAGACGTACCACGAGCAGCTCGCCAAGGCGCGCGAGCACGGCTGGCTGGCCCACTCACCGCTCGCGTTCGTCGTGCTGGACCAGGAGTCCGGCGACTTCTTCCTGCGGGCCAGGCAGACGGCGTTCCCTGGCCGGCAGATCGCCGAGCTCTTCGGCATCACGCAGGGCCCGCTGTACGAGCACATCGACGCCAACATCCTGAACCTCACCGGTGACAAGCACCGCCGCCTGCGCTCGCTGGTCGGGCACGCCTTCACGCCCAGGGCCGCGGACCGCTGGCGTCCCGTCATGCGCGACTTCCTGGCACAGCTCTGGGCTGACCTCGGCGGCGCCTCCCGCACCGAGTTCGTCGCCGCCATCGCCCAGCCCTACCCGTCCCGGACGATCGCCGCCGTGCTCGGCGCCCCCATCGAGGACGCCCCCCGGCTGTACTCCTGGTCCAACATGGTGCAGCGCCAGTTCGACATCCAGGCGCTGTCCACCCAGATCCCGGACATCGAGCGGGCCGCCGTCGAGGCCCGCGAGTACGTGACGCGGCTGCTGGAGCGCCGCAAGACGAGCCCGGGCGCCGACCTGATCAGCACCCTCCTGCAGGCAGAGGAACAAGGCGACAAGCTCAGCCGCGACGAGTGCGTGGACCTGGTCCTCAACGTGCTCGCCGGGGGAGTGGACACGACCCAGAGCCAGCTGGCGCACGCGCTGCGGCTGTTCGCCGCTCACCCTGACCAGTGGCGGCTCCTGGCCAGCCAGCCGGCACAGTACGTCAAGCCCGCCGTCACCGAGGTGCTCCGGACCGAGCCGATCGCCCCGTTCACCGCCAGGATCGTGCTCGAGGACATCGACCACCGCGGCGTCCGCTTCCCGCCGGGCACGATCGTCGCGGTCTGCGCCGAGCGCGCCAACCGCGAGGTCGACGGCGACGCCTTCGACATCGCCGCGGCCCGCGCCGGCAAGCTCTTCACCTTCGGCGCCGGCCCGCATTTCTGCCTCGGCGCCAACCTCGCCCGCGCCGAACTGGAGGAAGCCCTCGCGTTCCTCGCCCCCCGGATGCCCGGCCTCGCCCTGGACGGCGAGCCGGTCCTCGGCGGCGTGGAGGGCATCTACAATGTCGAGTCCCTGCCCCTTAGCTGGACATCCACGCCGCGAATGTGACCGAGCCCCGGACGTCGGGGCGCGGGTCCGTCAGCCACCCGTCGCGCAGCGCGCGGCCAACCCGGCCAGGTACCGGCACCGGGACGATCAGCGCCTGCCGGCCGACGGTCCGCAGCCAGGTCGCCGCCAGGTCCCCGATCGGGATGACCTCAGGCCCGGCGACCTCGAGCCGGCCGCGCAGCGGCTCGCCGACGGCGACGTCGGCGACCGCGTGCGCCGCCTCGGCGGCCGCTACCGGCTGCAGCACCCCGCGAAACGCCGGCACTACCCAGTACCGGGCGGCCGCGCCGAACAGGGCCGCGACGAGTTCGTGGAACTGGGTGGCGCGCACGATGGTCCACGGCACAGGCCCGCGCGCCACGATGTCTTCCTGCTGGGTCTTGACCTTGTAATACTTCACGGGCAGCCGGTCACAGCCGACGATGGACACACAGACGTGGTGCCCGACGCCGGCTTCCCGGCCGGCGTCGAGCAGCCGCCGGTTACCCGCCACCAGCGTCGCCGCCGCGGCCCGCGGCGGCCCGTTGCTGGCGTCGACGACGACCTGGCAGCCATCGAGCGCGGCGGCAAGGCCGGCTCCGGTCGTGAGATCCACCTGGTACTCGGGCGCGTGCCTGCTGAGCACGCGCACCTCATGCCCGCGCTCGCTCAGTTCCGCTGCTATCGGGCGGCCCAGCGTCCCCGTGCCGCCCGCGATGGCGATTCTCATAGTGCCAGAGGACATACCCAGACCCTCAGTTGTACATAAACGTACGCCACCGTACAATTTTCCCATGGCAGTCATGACGGTAAGCGAAGCCCGCGCGGCGCTGCCCGAGGTCCTCAACCGGGTCGCCGACGGCGAGGAGATCACGATCACCCGGCACGGCAGGCCGGTCGCCGTGATCGTCCGTCCGGACATCCTGTGGAGCCGGTCCCGCGGTCAAGACGTGGTAGCGGAGGCTGAGCGGCTGAACGAGATGCTGCGGGAAGCCGAGAAGGCGCCGCTGTCGCGCGGGGGCATCAGTGCGGACTACGCGGAGGAAATAGTCGCCGAAATCCGCGAGGGCCGGGACAGGCGATAGGGGAGCCCGGTGGACGCCTTTGACTCCGACGTGCTGATCTACGCGGCCGTTCCCGGCCATCCGCTGGGCGAGCGGGTAGCCGCCCTTTTCCCGGTTGACGCCCTTGACGGCAGTGGCCCCAAGATTGGCGTTGGCTCCGTGCTGTTGCTCCCCGAAGTGCTCAGCAAGCCGTTGCGCGACGGCGCCGAGGAAGCCGTCCGCACGCTGAGCCGGTTCCTGGTCAGGCTCGACCTGCGGCCCGTCGATCAGCTAACAGCGGCGCAGGCGGCCGTTCTCGGCGTCAAGTACAAGCTGCGCGGACCGGATGCCACCCATCTGGCCGCGGCGATCGCCATGGGCGCTACCCGGTTCATTACGAATAACAGCAAGGACTTCGGCCCGTTCATCAAGGAGATCGACGTCACGTTCCCCGCAGATCTGCCTGATCCCGATTAGGCCGGGCAGGTCCAGTCTTCCGGGCTGAGCAGCATGTCGGCGTCCTCGCTGCCCGGCGGCGGGAAATGCTCCCGGAGCGTGAACGCGTAGGGGGTCGGGCCGTGCGTGCGCAGGTGCTTCACCCGCTCCTCGGCCTCGTGGACGGTCGGGATGTGGCCGCGGGGGACCCACCACAGCGCGGTGTAGGCCTCTTTCATCCGCTCGAACCACTGGCGCCGCCGCCGCAGCACGGCGAGGTGCGGCGCGCCGTAGACATACGCGCCGAGCGCCTCGACCGACTCCCAGACGGACATGTTGATCAGGATGCCGCCGTCGGCACCCTCCGCGTCCTGCTCGAAGGCGCGGATCGCGGTCGCGTTCCCGTCCTCGGTCTGCAGCCGCCACACGAACCCGGGTGCCGCGTCCGCGACCGCGTTCACCGAATCGAGCGCCGCCGCGAAGCCGGCGATCCGAGGGCTGTCCAGCGGCGCGGTCAGCCGCCCGATGTTCACCTGCGCCAGTACGTAGTCCACTCGCTGATCGTTTCACACTTCGGGAGTATCGTTACTGGCACAGCGAACTTGCAGCGTGCGAGCACAATTGCCCGCTTTGTGCGAGGTGATCAATAATGCGGCAAGTTAGATACCGGGCCCTCATCGCGCTCGACAGCGTGCCGGCGGAACCGGACGCGCCGCACGTGCTGCCCGTCCCGCGGCAATACGTCAACCACACCCACGCCCTGATGATCCGGGCCCGCTGCCTGGCCAAGCCCGGCTACGCCCGGTGCTTCCCCGCCGAGTTGTGCTGGGACGACGAGCAGCCGCTGAATCCCGGTGACCGCGCCGAGGTGACGATCACGATGACCGACGACGAGGTGGACGAGTTCTTCGGCGCCGGGCAGCGGTTCAGCTTGTGGAACGGGGCGGACATCGGGCACGGCACGATCTCCCGCCGGGTCTACAGCGAATACGGTCCCTGCTGACTACCGCAGGTACGACGCGCCGTTGAGGTCGAGCACCGCCCCGCTGGCCCACGCGGCTTCTGGCGAGGCGAGGTACACGACCGCCGCCGCGATCTCCTCGGGCAGCGCCACCCGGCCGAACGGGCTCTGCGCCCTGATCAGGTCGCCCGCGGGGGTGGCGAGCTCCTCGACGGTCATGTCCGTCGCCACGTAGCCGGGCGCGACCGACGCCACGGTGATGCCGTGCGGCGCGAGCGCGATCGCGAGCGACTGGCCGAACGCGTGCAGCCCCGCCTTGCTCGCCCCGTACGCCGGATGCGCGGGCTCGCCGCGGAACGCGCCGCGCGACCCCACGTTGACGATCCGCCCGCCGCGGCCCGCCATGTGCCGCACCGCGCACCAGGTGGCGTTCGCCGCGCCGGTGAGGTTGACGCCGAGCGTGGCGCGCCACGCGTCCTGCCACTCCTCGTACGACGTGGCGGTCACCGGGTGCGCCACGTAGACGCCGGCGTTGTTGACCAGCACGTCAAGACCGCCGAGCCGCTCAGCCGCCTCGTCCACCATCGCCCGGACCGCCTCGGCGTCCGCCATGTCCGCCCGCACGACGGTGTGTCCCTCGCCGGGCAGCCCGTCCCGCACCGTCTCTGCCGCGTCGGCGGCGGCCCGGTAGTGGACCGCCACGCGGTCTCCGCCCGCCGCGAACGCGTGGGCGATCGCCGCCCCGATGCCCCGGGACCCGCCGGTTACAAGAACTCCTCGACCCGCTGCCACCCGCGCGACTTTACCCGCCGCACAGCGCGAGGAGCCTGGTCATCGTCGCCCAGTTGCGCGCCGTGCCAGTCGTGCCCGCCTTCGGCGAGCTGACGATCCGCATCAGGGCCGCCGCCAGGTCGCTGTTGCCGTAGCCCTCCGGGGTGCGCAGGTACAGGGTCCGGTCGACAACTGTGATCTCGTCCCTGAAGCCCTTGGCGGCGGACTGCGCTACCGCGGCGTCCAGCTTGGCGGTCAGCTCGGGACCGGGCGGCTCGCTCAGCACCACGGCGTGTACCCGCCGGTGGTCCGGCTCGTCAGGGAACGGGTTGGCCGCGACCACCTGGGCGAGCTCGTCTCTAGTCAGCACGACGACCGGCGACGTGACTCCGAGTTTCGCCGCTATCGCCTCTGTCATGGCCAGGGCCAGCGCGGCGGCGTCGGGGTCTCCCGTCGCGCTGAACAGCACGTTGCCGCTCTGGATGTAGGTCGAGACATCCGCGTGCCCGAGCTCGCCGACGAGGGCCCGCAGATCCGCCATCGCCACCTTGTTCCTGCCGCCAAGGTTGATCCCCCGCAACAGCGCGACGTGAGTAGCAGCCATGCGCTCATTCTGCCGTGCCGGTGAGCGGTTCGAGCAGCTCGATCATCGCCTGCTGGCCGAAGTGCCGCGCCCAGCTGAGCGGGGTCGAGCTGAAGCGGTGGTCGCGGATGTCCGGATCCGCGCCCAGCCGCAGCAGCGTCCGGGCTAGCTCGACGTTGCCGTCTTCCGCCGCCTTGTGCAGCGCGGTCTGCCAGGGCTGGTCGCTCGGCACGTCGGTGCGGCCCTTGGCGTTGACGTCGAAGCCTAGCTCCGCCAGGATCTCGACGGCCGCCGGGTCCCCGCACGCCGCCGCCCACGTGATCAACGCCGGCCGGGCCGTGCGCGTCTCCGTGGCGAGCCCAGGGTGGTCCGCGAGCAGCCGGCCGAGGCGCTCCCGGTCGGCGGCCAGGGCGGCGGCGACGAACGCCTCGGCTGGCGACAGGTCCGGCGGTGGCGCGCCGCGCGCGACGAGGTAGTCCACCAGGTCCGCGTGCCCGGCCGTGGCGGCCATCGAGGTGACCGTGACCCCGTCTAGCGGCGCGGTCACGTCGACGCCGTGCTCGACGAGCAGCCGGACCCGCTTGGTCATGCCATGCGTGATCGCCCAGGCGAGCTGGCCGCGGACCATCTCGGCGGGGGAGTCGAGGGCGTCGCCGAGCCGTCGCCGCCACGGTCCGCCGTCTCCCGTGCCCAGGCCGAACTCGAAGAGGAGCTCCAGGTGGTCGCTGCCCGGCTCGAACATCCGGTTGTACAGTGCCTGGCCGTCGTTCGGGTCGGCGCCGGCCTCCAGCAGCAGCCGGGCGAGGGCCAGCGAGTGCGGGTGCCGCGGGGCGCGGACCGGGCCGGCCTCGCCCTCGCCGAAGACCCCGGTGAGCGTGGTGAACGGGGTCGTCAGCCCGTGCCACAGGTAACCGGCGTTCGGATCGGCCTCGGCGTCGAGCAGCAGCCGCGCGGTCTTCAGCGTCGCCTGCAGGGAGATCGCCGGGTCGTGCCTGGCGTAGGCGAGGTAGCACAGCGGCTCCCACCGGAACGGCCCGCCTTCCCGGGAGGCCGCCGCGGGGTCTACCGCCAGAACCCGCCGCATCGCGCCGACGTCGGCCGTCGCGGCCGCCACGTAGGCGCTGCCCTCGGCGAGCCCCGGCGCGCGCTCCAGGATCCGCCGCGCCTCGTCCCACCGCCCGGGCTCGTCGTCGTAATAGCTGAGGCAGGCGAGGCGCAGGAACGTGTCGGCGTCGCTGTCCGTCGCCACGCGTTCGGGGAACCGGCTGTACCTGGTGAGCAGCTCGACGTGCCGCTTCAGCCGGGCCCAGCTGGCGAACCCGTACCGGCGCGCCACCGCGAGCTGCGCCTCCCACAACGGGATCCCGGACGTGCGGCGAAGGTCTTTCGCCTGGTTGCGAAGCTGTTCGAGGCTCGGCTGCTCGGGGAGCGGGACAGACGGCTCAGACACCGTGACTCCTTCCGTTACGCCTGCTGTCCGCGTCGCAAGGCCGAAAGGAGGAGATAACAGCCGTTCCATGATCGTGCGCTCAGGCGGGCTCTGCCCTTCCCGCGGACCGGCGGCCCCCTGCGGGCCTACCGGCATCCTACGCCGCCCGCCAGAGCCGCGACTGATAACAGCAAGGAGCGGCGGCCGCGCCGCCGCTCCCGCTCACCACCCCTGCAGCATCCCGCCCCGCCCGCCACTCGCTGATAACAGCAAGGAGCGCGGGCTCCACAGGGCTGCCTGGCCAACTTCTCATCACTTTTCGTCTCTAGAAACGGGGCAAAACGGACGAGAAAAGGACCAAAACTGATGCGAAGATGCGAGAGGTCGTCACGACATCCTCCGGCCGTCGGGCCCTGTTGCAGATAACAGCAAGAAGCGGCGGCGGCGCTACGCCGCCGCCGCGGTCACGTCCGCGACGACGCAGGCGATGTTGTCCGGGCCGCCCGCCTCGTTGGCCAGGGCGATCAGGCGCTGCACCACGTCCGCTGGCGCAGACCCGGCGGCGGCGAGCGTTTCCCTGATCGTGGCCGTCGGCACGACGGCGGACAGGCCGTCGGAGCAGAGCAGGTAGCGGTCGCCAGGCTGGGCGTCGTGCAGCGACAGGTCGGGCGTCGCGTCGGTGGCGCCGAGCGCCTTCAGCAGCATCGCTCGCTGCGGGTGGGACCACGCCTCTTCCGGCGTGAGCTGTCCGGCGTCGATCAGCGACTGGACGACCGAGTGGTCGTGGGTGATCTGGAACAGGCCGCCGTCGCGCAGCAGGTAGGCGCGGCTGTCGCCGATGTGCACCAGGGCGAGCCGGGACCCGGACCAGAGCATCGCGGTCAGCGTGCTGCCGCTGTCCCCGAACTCCGGGTCGGACTCGGCGGCGGCGCGCAGCGACGAAGTCGCCACCGTGACCGCGTCGGACAGGGCGTTGAGCAGGTCACCCGCGGATTCGGCGGATTCGAGCGGGCGGAGCGCGTCGATGACGGTCTCGCTGGCCGCGTCACCGCCGGGACCCCAGCCGTCGGCGACGGCGAGCAGCCGGGTTCCCGCGTAGGCGGCGTCCTGGTTGTGATCGCGCTCCAGGCCGATGTCGGAGGCGGCGGCGTAGCGGATGGCGAGCTGGGTTCCTGGCATGGCGGTTTGCCCTTCTGACAAGTAATCGAGCAGAAATAGAGCAAGCCCCTTCCGTTCGGAAAATTCGGCCTCGGCCACCCGGAGGAAAGCCGTCACGGCAGCGGCGACCTCGGCCGGGGGACGGCCGTTGATCTCGGCGATCGTCGCGAGCGGCATGCCGACGCGGCGCAGCCACGCGACCAGGCGGGCCGCCTCCAGCTGGTCCGGCGAGTAGTACCGGTAGCCGGAGTACTCGTCCACCCGGACCGGGCGGAGCAGGCCGAGCTCGTCGTACAGCCGCAGCGCCTTCGGCGACAGCCGGGACGCGCGGGCGAACTCGCCGATCGTCAGGAGCTTCACGCCACTCAGCCTGGACATTCCCCCAAGGTGAAGGTCAAGTCCGCGGGTCTACTGCTTGTAGGTGGCGAGGAACGTCGCCAGGCGGCCGATCGCGTCTTCGAGGACGGGGACGCTGGCCAGGAACACGACCCGCAGATGGTCGGCGGACGGCAGGTTGAACCCGGTGCCGTGCGACAGCAGCAGGTATTGCTGCTCCAGCAGGTCGATGACCATCTTCTGGTCGTCGACGATCTTGTGCACCTCGGGGTCGAGGCGGGGGAACAAGTACAGCGCGCCGGCCGGCTTGTAGCAGTCCACGCCGGGGATCTCGCTGAGCAGCTGCCAGCCGCGATCCCGCTGGTCATAGAGCCGGCCGCCGGGGCGCAGCAGGCCGCTGATGTCGATGCCGCCATCGAGCGCGGCGGGGATGGCGTGCTGCGCGGGGACGTTCGGGCAGAGGCGCATGTTGGCGAGCAGCTCGAGGCCATCCAGGTACTCGGCGATCGGCTCCTTCGGGCCGGAGACCACCAGCCAGCCCGACCGGAAGCCGGCGAGCCGGTACGTCTTGGACATGCCGCCCATGGTCAGGATCGGCAGGTCGGGGGCGAGGGCCGCGGCGCAGTAGTGCTGCGCGCCGTCGTACAGGATCTGGTCGTAGATCTCGTCGGTGAGGACGACCAGGTTGCTGCGGCGGGCGATGTCGAGCAGCTCGACGAGCGTTTCCCGTGAGTACACCGCGCCGGTGGGGTTGTTCGGGTTGATGATCACGATCGCCTTGGTGCGGTCGGTGATCTGGGCCCGCACGTATTCGGTGTCCGGGTTCCAGTCCAGGTCTTCCCGGCACCGGTAGTGCACCGCGCGGCCGCCGCACAGGCTGACGGCGCCGGTCCACAGCGGGTAGTCCGGGCTCGGCACGAGGACCTCGTCGCCCGGGTTGAGGAGGGCCTGGAGGGACATGACGATGAGTTCGGACACGCCGTTGCCGAGGAACACGTCGTCGGCCGTGACGTTCGGGACGCCGATGCGCTCGTAGTAGCCGGCCACCGCCTCGCGGGCCGGCGCGATGCCGCGCGCGTCGCTGTAGCCCTGGGAGTCGGCGACGCTGGCCGCCACC
>Ga0335072_10014886_pt1 | contig 11052 bp, 4 predicted proteins | sample Lox_Sample_21_FD_206725 | JGI IMG/M metagenome (GOLD analysis project Ga0335072, IMG submission 206725) | Soil microbial communities from Loxahatchee National Wildlife Refuge, Florida, United States - Lox_Sample_2.1 | ecosystem: Environmental > Terrestrial > Soil > Wetlands | place: USA: Florida... | reverse complement strand
TCCGTGCGTAAGCCGGGCTGCCGATCAAATAAACATCCTGACCCGCGTTGGGAAAGATGCCCATCTGGCCGAAGGCATACCACGAAGACATGGCGCCGGAGTCGTCGTTTCCCGGCAGACCCTTGAGGCCGGAATGGAAACTTTCTGCGATGATCTTGCGCACGTGTGCATCGACCAGGTCAGGGCGGCCCGCCCAGATGTAAAGGTAAGGCGTGAGGAAGCCGGGCTCATTGCCAACATCGTAACGGCCGGGCACCCTAAAGAAAGCATCGAGTCTTCGCACGAATGTATCTGCGCCGCCCATGGTCTGCACCAGCGATGCCACGTTCTGCGGGACAAAGAACGAATACGTCCAGGAGTTTCCCTCGTAAAAGGTTTCCCCGCCCCAGGTGCAATCATCCATCGCGGTGAAGGGCGCAAGCCAGCTTCCGTCGCGATGGCGCGGATGAATAAAGCCGGTAAAGTTGTCGTCGGCAAAGTTCACGTCCCAAAGCTTGGTCCAGTTGGCGGAACGGGCGAGATATTTGTGGTATGCGGCTTGGTTGTGAAGACCTTTTGCAAGCAGCGCGATCTCAAAATCGTTGGCGGCGTATTCCATGTCTACAGAGCCGGGACGGTCGGAACCCTCGATCGACACATAGCCAAGGTTATGCCAGTCATCGAGGCCACCGCGACCCTCTTTAAAATGATCATCTGGCGACACCTCCGCATCATGGATCTCGGCCTCAAGCGCCGCCTGCCAGTCGATGTCCTTCAGACCTTTGACATACGCGTCGGTCAACATGAACTCGGCGTCGCTGCCGCCCTGCGTCCGACCATTGTAATTACCGCTGCGTGCATCGGGCAGCCAGCCTTCATGGCGATAGAGGTCCACGAGTGCGCGCACTATGTCGGTCTCACGCTCAGGCGCTATGAGTGTGAGCAGCGGGCCAGAGGTGCGGAAGATGTCCCAGATGGCGTAGTAATCGTCGTAATAGGGCTCGCTTGAATGCCACAGCGGATTTTCGCCGGTGCGATCGCTGGGCATCAGCATGGTGTGATAGAGCGCGGTATAGAACGTCTGCGCTTGCTCCGGCGTTTCTCCTGCGATCTCGACTTTCCCAAGCGCATGATCCCATTTCGCCACAGCCTCGACGCGCACCGCCTTGAAGTCAAAACCGGGAATCTCGGTATCAAGGTTGTGGCGTGCCTGTTCGACGCTGATGAAGGAAATGCCGATCTTCATGCGCACCGTCTGGCCGGAGCGTGGCGAAAATGTGAGCCATGCGCCGGTCTTTGCCTCGGCGTCGCCATGCAAGGTCTTGCCGCCGGAGGAAAGATCGCCGTTAGTCCATGTGCCGTAAGACGCAGCCGGTGTGTCCAGGCGTGCGAAGAAGTAAACCGTGTACGGAACGGGTTGCTTATTCCATCCACCTCTTACAGAGGTAGAACCAGTGACTGTATTGGGCGAAACAATGTGAATCTCGCACGAGACCAGCGATTGATCTTCTCCCTGGCGCGCGCCGGAGCGAAGAAAGTGGCTTACGTCGAAGATCAGGTTCCGCTTGATGATCGGGTGTCGCTGAGTTAAGTCAGGATAACGAAACTCGTAGATGGCGCTGCGGCGCGCTGCGGCAATCTGCACGCCCACTCCGTAGCGCGCCAGCGTAACAGCATAAAAGCCGGCCGATGCGCGCTCATCGGCACGCGGAGACTGCAGATCGAGCGGCGTAACTGTGCCCGTAGTTGGTTGCACCAGTATGTTGCCGTAGCGTGCGCCGCCGCCGGTGCCACTTACGTGCGTCTGGCTGAAGCCGCCGATGTCGCCGCTCTCATCCCATCCTGCGTTGGGATCGTGGCCTTCGCCATTGGCCATGTCGGGGCCCGGCTTGATCATGCCGAAGGGAACGACAGGGCCCGGAAAGACATTGCCGCCACCAGCCGCGCCCAGCAGAGGGTCGACATAGTGTGCGTACTGCGCGCGAGCCGCAACGACAGGCGAAACAAAGAGGACGAAAATCGCAATCTTGCGGACGAAATGAAACATAATGGCGGACATACCTGAAGCGATTGAATTATAGCAGCGCGCTTGAGGCAGTCCTGTTAACCGCATCCGGGAAAAGCGGCGCTCGCCTTCAGGGTCTGAAACACTCTGAATTTTTTTCTAAGAGGCCGATTTTTGTGGACAGGGGCGCTGTTTTGCCGCAGAATGCATCCACATTCGATCCACCATTCAGCTCAACCACACGGTCAGTTCTCGCCAACGTATTTCTCCCCTTTCTCCCCCGTTCTGAACAAAAAGGAGAACACATGCCTCGAAAACTGAACAGCTTCATCTTTCGAGTTACCGCTCTGCTGCTGGCTACGGCAACATTCAGCCATGCACAACGGCAACCGATGCTTACTCGCCACGTTCGCGAGGCAACGCGAAATGGCCAGGCATATATGCTTGGCGCATACTCTTCTGACACGACCATGCGGCTGGTCATGGTGCTCCCGCTGCGCAACCCGGACGAGCTCGACAGCATGCTCGCAGATCTCTACAACCCGGCGAGCCCGGCGTATCACCACTTCCTCACCGTGGATCAATTCACCGCTCGATTCGGCCCCACGCAGGAGGACTACAACACCGCGATTGCCTTCGCAGAGGAGAACGGTCTGAAGGTTGTGGGTACCTCACGCAACCGCATGAATCTTGACGTGGAGGGCTCGGTAGCGAACATCGAAAAAGCCTTTCAAGTGCAGATCGGGCTCTATCAGCACCCCACGGAAAACCGCACTTTCTTTGCTCCGGATCGGGAGCCCACTGCCGATCTTCCCTTCCAACTGTGGCATGTGGCCGGGCTGGACAATTTCTCCACCCCACACCCTGCCGGACTGAGCCGCAACACAGGTGCTAAGAAATCCGGTGCCGCTGTAGGATCGGGCCCGTCGGCATCTTTCCTGGGAAGCGACATGCGAGCCGCCTATTATGGCGGATCGCTCACTGGCAGTGGGCAGTCGCTAGGGCTGCTTGAGTATTACGGTACCGATCTGGCAGACCTGAATACCTACTTCGCAAACATCGGACAGACCAACAACGTACCCATTACGCTGCTTTCAACCGATGGCACGAGCACAAGCTGCGTGGATTCGCGCGCTGGAGGAAGATGCGACGACACGGAGCAGACGCTCGATATGACGCAGGCGCTGGGCATGGCGCCAGGGCTTTCAAGCCTGGTGGTGTATGTCGGATCGACCGACGCAGCCATCTTCAACGCGATGGCGACCTCAAGCCCGCTGAACGCGCAGCTAAGCTCGTCGTGGACATGGAGCCCCGCTGATCCAAGCACCGATAATCCATACTTTCAGGAGTTCGCCGCGCAGGGCCAGAACCTGTTTCAAGCCGCGGGCGACAGCGGCAAATGGACCTCATCGCAGGATGTGTTTCCTGCCGATGATGTGTATGTGACGACCGTAGGTGGTACAGATCTGACAACCAGTTCGGCTGGCGGTCCATGGACGTCGGAGACTGCGTGGGTCGATGGCGGCGGCGGAGTATCGCCGAATAAGTATGCGCTGCCCTCATGGCAGGCGGCGACTGCGGCTGGTTGCTCGAACTGCTCGAACAGCTACCGCAACGGCCCTGATGTTTCAGCCAACGCCAATTTCACTTTCTATGTTTGCGCCGATCAGACCACCTGCACGGCAAACGAATATGGCGGCACGAGCTTTGCCGCGCCCATGTGGGCCGGCTATCTCGCGCTGGTCAACCAACAGTCGGTTGCCAACACCGCCAAGACGCTCGGATTCATCAATCCGGCACTTTATTCGATTGGATTGAGTTCAACTTACACCTCAGATTTTCACGATATAACCAGCGGCAGCAACGGCTTTTCGGCAACCACCGGTTACGATCTGGCCACTGGATGGGGGAGCCCGAACGGATCAGGGCTGCTCAATGCACTGTTGGGCTCGACAACAACGGCACCAGGGTTTACGTTGTCGGCATCGCCAGGATCGGTCTCCATCGTGCAGGGTGGCAATGGCTCGTCGACCATCACCAGCACTGTGAGCGGAGGATTCAGCTTTGCTGTTTCGTTGACGGCCTCCGGCGCGCCTTCGGGCGTGACCGTCGGCTTCAGTCCTGCTTCGATCACCGGAACTGGCTCATCGTCGATGAGCATCACGGTTGCAACGACTGCCACGCCAGGCACATATCCGATCACGGTGACTGGGACCGCGGGCAGCACCGTGGCGACCGCAACGGTCTATCTCACCGTGACTGCGCCTGTAACGGGCAGTTTCGCCATCTCCGTCTCGCCTGCTTCGGGATACCTTCTGTGGGGACAGAGCGGTTATGCAGTTGTGACCGTCACCGCAACAGGCGGCTTCAGCTCGGCGGTGACGCTTTCGGCAGCCGGTGTGCCGTCGGGCGTGACGTCAAGCTTCAGCCCAGCCTCGATCACCGGTTCCGGCACGTCACACTTCAACCTTACTGTCGCGCGCGGTGCGCCAACAGGTACCTATCCGATCACGCTCACCGGAACTGGCGGCGGCGTGACGGAGTCAACAGTGCTTACCTTCATGGTGGTACGCTAATCAAAGACGCAATTGCTGAAAGAGCTCAAGCCCGGACTCGCTTTGAGTTCGGGCTTTCTTATTGCGCAAGCACGATCGGAGCGCGCCAGAAGCTGGCCTTCTGCGTGGCGGGATCGAGGATTGTGACTTGGCAGTCGTACTCGCCGGGGCTTAGCCCGTTCACGCCCAGGCTGAAACTGAGCGGCATGGTGCCGAGCCGACTTGCGGTTGACGGAGCTATGCCTGTCGGCGCGGTCTCAAAGACCTTTGCCCCGTTGCGATAGAGTGTGACAAATGCGAACAACGGTGGGTTGCCCGGCGACGGTGTCTGCTTGTAAGCCTGAAAATAAACGTAGATATCGCGCGTAGTGCTAAAGACGCGTGTCACACTGGGGATGAGCTTTTTGCCATCCTGCACGAGCGGATTGACGGCATCGTCTTTCATGCGGTCTTTGGCTTTGGCCGCGTCGTAAAGTGCCTGATTCAATTCCACACGCTGGCTGCCGAGCACGACGGCGCTGATGGGAATACGCTTTTCCTCTTTATTCAGATTGGGAATGACGAAGGTCGTCTGATAGGTGCCGATGCGGCCGGTTTCGTCGTCACGCGCCAGAAACTTGATCATGTACCTACCAGGCAGCAGTGTAAATCCCGTGTCGTATTCGATGGGACGCTTGGCAAGTTGCGCCGCCGTTTCATCAGAGAGTTTGATATTGACATTGTCGCGTACGTTTGACACCGTGGTCCCGCCTACGATGTCTTTGACTTCGCCCACGAAGTCGATGAGCGTGTGTTCGTAGCCGCCGCGCTTGGCCAGAGCCAGTTCGCGGCCAGGAATTTTGACAATGATGGGTACGAAATACTCAGCGCGGTTAAGCTGGAAGTAGTCGATCTCCATGGCGATGGTCAGATCGGTGATGGGGTCCTCGAGCATCAGCGCATCTTCAAGCTGACGCTCCTTGTCGACCGCGGTAAATTTACTGAAATCCTTGTCCGCATAGTAGCCCTGACGATAGTCGAGATTCGCATCGGGATTGCTCGCAATGGAGATCTTGATGCGGCGGAAGCGCCCGTTCTTCGCGGTATTCGACGCATAGTAGCCAAGCACGTAGTAGTCAGAGACAGACTCCTGCGCCTGCACGATGCCATGGTCGAGATCGTTGTTGTCCAGCAGTGCTTTGCCGCCGGTATCGCTGGCAAGAGCGTAGAGCGTATCCTGCGACTGTTGAAAACCGTTGCTGACGGCCACGGCCGCGGCCCCGGTATACATGCCGGCATTGCCCTGCGAGCCCTGCGTCGCATCGCCCAGCGGTGCTGAGGCGACGAGGCCACGAGCATCGACGGTCCAGAAGGTGACCCCGGAGCGGATAGCCTCATCAACTGTTGCGTGAAGCTGTGCCTGGTTGTCGATGCCGTTCAGACGCATGCCGCCCGCAAAGTAAATGAGCGACTTTTTCTCGTTCACGCGGCCAAGCATGTGTGCCGCAGTCTGCAGTGCGGAGAGCTGGCGGTCGGTGTTGAAGATATTGAACTCGCTATCGTCCTGGCCGAAAGCTGCGCCAGTGTCGGTGCTGCTCGCGTCGTCTGTGGTCTCAGTCGACCCTTGTCCTTCGCCGACAATCATGGTTTCAAGAATGCTGAGCAACCGATTGCGGTCCGCGGTGAAGTCCTGCAACACATCGACCGATCCGCCCTGATAGCGCATGATCGCCAGCAGATCGGCTTCGGTCATCTGCGTGCGCACAAACTGTTCGGCGGCGCCGAGCGCGCGCATCTGATCATCAGGACGCATGCCGGACATGTCAAAGTAAAGCGCGATCAACCGACGATTTCTGTAACGCTCGTTATTCATGCTCTCGGGGGCGATCTGCTCACGGGCGAGCTCGTTGTAGATCTTGATGTCTTCGTTCGATGGCTTGGAAACAGGTAGAGGCGTGGCGTGTGTTGTCAGGTCCTGGTGCTCGCAGAAGCTCACGGTCTGCGGCACTCCGTCTTCAGTAACAACGAAGTCTTTGGCCGTGAGTCCGTGAACGAAGTTACCCTGCTTGTCTTTGACGACAACCGCTTCGACGACAAGCTGCGACTGCACAGTGAGTGTATAGCCCTGCGCTGCGTCGGCAGCCTTGTTTTGGCCGACCTGCTGCGCGCCTGCACTGAACGCGGCGAGCGAGAGAACCGATGCGAGCAGGCTGCGCATGATTAAAACCTCAGCCGGATGGTGGTTTGTAAGCTGCGCATGGCGCCGGCGGCAATCGGACGGCCGAACTGCTGTTGAGTGCCCTGCGATGCGCCGTTCCACACCGTATCCCAGCTTGTGAATGCTGGATGATTGAGCAGATTGGTGGCATTCACAGTCAGGTCGAGATACGTCTTTCCATGCGGGCGGAAGGTGCGCGCGAGCGAACTGTTGAGGGTGAACTGGTTCGGTCCGGTAATGGAGTCGCGTCCTGCCGTTCCCCACTCGCCCGCAGCCGGTGCGGAGTATGCATCGGCGTTCACGTGCGCCGCGCCGCTCGCATTGTAAATGGGATTGCCGGTCAGGCTTGGCCGGACAACATTCGTGTATCCTGTGCCCGGAACAGCAACGGGATAGGAAGGCGTCTCCGGGAATCCCGTGCCGGCCGACAGCTGACCAAGCAACGTCCACTCTTTGAGCACACGGCCGCGCCATCCGCTCATCAGCGTACCGCCGTGAAGTCCTTCGCCGCTTGTATATTGAGCATTGAAACTGAGCAGATGGCGTTGATCGAAAGTAGATCGCGCGCGCTCGGCGCGGAGATCGCGCCAGTTTTGCGCAATGGTTGCGGTAGTGCTCGGTTCCGATCCTGAAGCAGCATTCTGGTTCTGCGCGCTCACCGTAACGTAGCCCTGGCCACCGAGCACTGCATCGTCGTCAACAGACTTCGCATAGGTGTACTCAAGCGAGGCGGTAAATCCATCCTTGAGCCGGCGGCGCAGTTGAATCTGCCCCGCCTGCCGCGTCGAGTTGCCTCCCGATGTGCGATAGACAAAGCCGGCCGGGCAATTGGGACATGGATTTGCTGCTCCAATTGGCGGATAGGTGTTGGGTAGAAACTCCTGTGCGCCGTGTGTGCCCTTCACACCGGAATAAGTCGCCACCATCTGCATGGCAAAGGGCAGATCGCGCTGCACGCTCAACTGCCAGTTCTGTGCATAGCCGACGCGATAGTTGGGATCGATGGCGAAAGTGTCCGTAGAGGCACAGCCAAATCCGTCCGCCAGCGTGAGCGGGCAGGCTGCGCTGTTCTGTACGCTGAAGCTCGTCGAGAACGGCGCCTGCTGGGCCATCTGCAGTACAAGATTCTGATAAACCGAAGTATCGCGACTAATGCCGTAGCCGCCGCGAACCACAACTGTCGATGCAGGAATCGGGCGCCACGAAATTCCAATGCGTGGCTCAATGCCTCGGCGGTCGGGGCGAATGAGCGAATCAGGATACCGAGCGCCGGTAATCGATCCCACAGGATCGGCGCCAACCACAGGAGCCGCGGCGGAGAATCCGGAATTTAGATCGAGATTGGCGATGCGCCCGTGCAGCTCTGTGATGGGCGCACTGTACTCATAACGTACGCCCGCGTTGATGGTCAGTACGGAGAGGATACGCCAGTCGTCGTTGACGAATGCATCGTACACAGGCTCGCGCAGATATTTGTCTGCGTTGCCGAAGGCGATGGCGCTTGTGTCGGGCACTCCGGCCATGAAGTCGGCAAGCGCCGAGCCGGACGACGTGGCCGCGGCAGCATTTGCCGTCGCTGCGCCGGTAAAGCCAAAGCTGCCACGCGGATTCTGCTGAAAGTCGTCGTTCCAGCTCTGCTTACGGAAGTCGCCGCCTGCCGAAATATTGTGCCGGCCGCGATAGATACCTACAGACACCGATACCCCATTCGTCTCGCTGCGGTTGAACGCGCTGTTTCCGTCGGAGAGCCCGGCGACGCCGTTGGAAAAGCTAACTGCGGGCGGACCCCAGTTGGAGGCTGTCTGATCGTTGCCGTGGATGCCCGCGTTACCGGAGACATTCACACGGTTGGCGAAGTTGGGTCGTGCCTCAGTCCGGAGACGGCTGAAGGTGTATCCGGTGAACAGAAACAGGCGCGTGCTGAAACGGTGGGTCCAGTGGATGTTGCCGTTGAGTCCAAGTGTATCTGTTGTGTCGACAAAGCCGAACAGGTTCACGCTGTCAGCGCGCGTGCTCTGGAAGTTAAAACCGCCATAAAGGATGTCCCTGCGGCCGACAGTCTTGTCTAGCCGCGATTGCAGAGCATCTCGATGTTCGCTGTTGAGCACCGGCGCCTGGTAGTTATAGCCGGACGTAGTGGAGATATTCGGATTGGGCAGAGGATAAAGCGCAAGCAGCGCGGCGGCCTGCGGGCTCAGATCTCCAGGCAGATTGCCCTGCAGAATCTGGTTGTTCTGATATGGCTGACCGCTGAATGGGTTGTAAATTGCTATGGGCTGCCCTTGTGCATTGACGAGTCCCGAGAAGTCGCCGGCGCGTTCGGCCGCAGTAGGAACAAGGCCGGTATTGATGGCGGCGTTGTTGTCGCGCGTCCATTGGTAATTGACAAAGAAGTTAGGGCCGCGCGGCAGCAGGTGAGGAATCTTGATGGGGCCGCCAAAATAAATGGCAGTCGTGATGTGATCGTATGTGCTCTTGGCCGCTTCAGCGCCGGTGATCGAGTATGGCCGCGCATCGGCGGCCGAGTTATCAAAGATAGCTGCGAAGCCGCCGGTGTAGAGGCCGCGGCTGCCGGAGCGCGTGTTGCCGAAGGCGGGATTCGTTGCGTAACGCGAGGTGGCCGCATTATTCACGCTTCCCTGCACCAGGTAGCCATCTGCACTCTGGTCGTTTGAGCTTTCAGGCGCCTTCGGCATTTCGACTGCGGCCGTCTGCGCGGGTTTCTTCTCTGCGGCAGCTTCATTTGGCAGCGGCTGCGGCAGGATGGGATTCTTCACCTCCTTCGTGACCGCCAGCAATTGATCCGCGGGCAGCAGCGCAAGCTCCCATTTACCTGCCTGCGTGTCTGCGCCAATGGCAACCTGTTGATGGAGAGTCTGGAAGCACTGCATCTCCACTTCGATGGCCCACGCGCCGTCGGGGAGATCGTCGAAGTGATACACCCCCCCTTGATCGGTAACAACCGAAAACTTCCTTGCACCTTGCGTGGCCGTAACAGTTGCGCCAGGCACGGGCAGGCCGCCGAAGGTCACGATGCCGTGATATTCGCGGGCCTGGGCAAATGTGGAGCCGAACCACACCAGCGCACAAAGAATCGATATTTTGGTAAGACGCCACAAGGGCATTCGCCGGCTCCAGATCACGAATCAATTCGCTGAAGGTTGCTCGATGTGGTCGATCACAATGACCTCTCCCGGCTCTTTGTGCGCTTCGAGCTTGAGGCCCAGCTGCTCTTCGAGCGCGGTGAAGATAGATGGTCCCGTCGTTGTGGATGGAGCCGGATTTCCTGCTCCAGGCTGGCTGCCATCGGGTGGCCTCATCATGCCGCCTTCCATCTCATCGGGCGTCCATTTCAGGTCGAAGTCGTATTTGCCACTCAGGCCGGTCTTATCCATGACCGTGCTGCCGAGCTGATAAGAGAGCTGACGTACCAGGAGCGCCAGCTCAACCCCTTGCGCTGTCAGTTCGCCGCGCTCCATGCGCATCATGCGTCGAGGTGCAGAGCCATCTGGCCCCCTGGACCCGGCTGAGGACGTATCATCGTCTTTGGACTCTTTCAGCTTGGGGCCGCCCTTGGCGATCACCAGCACGTATTGCGTAAGCTCCCTGGTTTCGCGATGGAACTTCAGGCCAAAGCGGTCTTCAAAGACGGGCAGAAGCATCGCCCAGCGCTGTTGCGGCGTGAGCGGCTTGAGCTTCGGAACGTCCTCCGCCGCGACCTTGGCTTCGATATCGTAGCGGTCTGTGTTCATCCAATTCGGAACGCCAACGAGCTGATTGTCGGAAACCTCGAATGCTTCACGGATGAGCCCGTGCAATGGCACGTTCGAGACCACGATCCCATCCGGCGTCTCCATAATTCGACCCATCATGCTGGCGCTCTTATCGGGCTTGATTGAGACGACTTCAAAGACCGGCAGAGCGGCGGTCGTCTGATTCGTTGCCTCAGCTGCTGGGGGGACCCCAGGCGTCTGCGCGAATGCCATGAGCGTGCCAGCCAGTATGGATGTGGATGCCAGAAGCGTTCTCAGCAACTTTCCGTAACGACGCAGTTGCCCCAGGATCATAGTAGACCTACCTTGACTCACGATTCTCGTGCAGTTTGCCGGTGGGGAAGGCCAGCGCGATCCCTTACTTCTAACGGGAGTTCACCTGTAAGACGTGGCTCGCGTAACCTCCGTTTGCGGCTGCATCGCATTTTTTTGAGCAGCTAGTTAGCCGACGGTTTCTCTACATGGTCAATCACGATCACGTCGTCGGGTGCCCTTATGGCCTCGATCTTGAGACCGATCTGTTCCTGGATCGCGGTGTAGAGG
>Ga0335072_10014885_pt1 | contig 11052 bp, 11 predicted proteins | sample Lox_Sample_21_FD_206725 | JGI IMG/M metagenome (GOLD analysis project Ga0335072, IMG submission 206725) | Soil microbial communities from Loxahatchee National Wildlife Refuge, Florida, United States - Lox_Sample_2.1 | ecosystem: Environmental > Terrestrial > Soil > Wetlands | place: USA... | reverse complement strand
CGGCGTGCCGTCGGCGTGCTTGCCCAGTTCCTGGCAGAGCGAGCCGTGCGGGCAGCCGTACCGCGCGATCAGGTCGCTTTGCCGGGCGAGGGCGCCGAACAGCGCCTTGAGCCGCTCGCGCGGCGTCTCGTGGGCGTCGTCGATCGCGGCGAGCATGGTCCTCGCCTCGGCGAGGTGCGCCTCGACCACGGCCTGGACGAGGGCGTCCTTGGTCTTGAAGTAGTAGTACACGTTGCCGAGCGGGATCCCGGCCGCCGCCGCGATGTCGGCCAGCGTCGTCTTCTCGACGCCCGCGGCGTAGATCGTCTCGGCGGCGGCGGCGATCAGCCGCTCGCGCTTGCCGCCGCGCTGGCCGGCGCCGGGGGTCGCGGAAAGTGAGTCAGTCATCTTGCTGAGGAGTATAGACCTTCACGGCCGGATGGTCTAAGTTGGTTAACTGACTGATTACATCATTACGTACCGCTTCCCGGAGGTTCTGTCAGCATGACCGCACCACCGCTCGCGTCGTCGTCATCCGCGCTCGCTACCCGCCGGGGCAAGCTCGTGCTCGCGCTGCTCTGCGCCGTCGGCTTCCTCGACTTCCTGGACGCCTCGATCGTCAACGTGGCGCTCCCCTCAATCGCCCGTGACCTGCACTTTTCCGTGCAGAACCTGCAGTGGGTGCTCAGCGGCTACGTGGTCACCTACGGCGGCTTCCTGATGCTCGGCGGGCGCTTCGCTGACCTGCTCGGACGGCGGCGGACGCTGGTCGCGGGCACCGTGCTGTTCGGGCTCGCCTCGCTGGCCGGCGGGCTCGCGCCGAACGCGGGCACGCTGGTCGGCGCCCGGCTCGTCCAGGGGCTCGGGGCGGCGCTGATGTCGCCGGCCGCGCTGTCGATCCTGACCACGACGTTCAGCAACGGCACCGACCGGGTGCGGGCGCTCGGCGCCTGGGGCGCCATGGCCGGCGTCTCCTCGGCCGCCGGGGTCTTCCTGGGCGGGGTGCTGTCCGCCGGGCCGGGCTGGCGCTGGGTGCTGTTCGTGAACCTGCCCGTCATCGCGGTCGTCCTCGCCGCGACGTTCCGGCTACTTGAGGGGGATACCACGAGGACGTTCCGGATATCTGAATTTGACTTTTCCGGAGCGGTGCTCGGCACCGGCGGGATGCTGCTGCTGATCTTCGCCCTGGTGCGCGCCCCCGGCACTGGGTGGGGCACCGGGCAGACGCTCGGCGAGCTGGCCGGCGCGGCGGTGCTGCTCGCGCTGTTCGTGGTGAACGAGACGCGCAGCGCCAGGCCGCTGGTGCCGCTGTCGATCTTCCGCGTGCCCGGGCTGGGCGCCGCCGACGCGACGCAGGTAATCGGGATCGCGGGGTTCTACTCCGCGTTCTTCTTCGTCACCCTGTACATGCAGGACGTGCTCGGCTTCTCCGCCTTCCGCTCGGGCTCGGCGTACGTGCCGGTCACGGTGATGGTCGCCGTGGCCGCTGGCGCGGGGTCGGCCCTGATCACGCGTATCGGGACGCGGCCGCTGATCGTGTCCGGCGCGCTGATCGCGTCGGGCGGGGTGTTCTGGCTGTCCCAGCTTCCGGCGCACGGGTCCTACTGGACCGACCTGTTCCCCGGGCTGATGATCATGGGGTTCGGGCTTGGCGGCGTGTTCGTCGGCGTGCAGACCGCGGCCAACGCGGGCGTGCCGCCGTCGCTCGCGGGGCTCGCGGGCGCGCTGGTCACCGCGTCGACCCAGGTCGGCGCCGCGCTCGGGCTGGCGATCTTCTCGGCGGTGGCCACGGCGCACACCTCCGCGCTGCTAGCCGCGGGGACGGCCCGGCCCGTGGCGCTGACCGCCGGGTTCCACCGGGCGCTGCTGCTGGCCAGCATCTTCATCCTGTGCTCGGCGGTGATCGCGCTGCGCGCGGCGAACACGCGCGGCGAGCCGTCGTCCACCGAGATCACCGGCGTCGCCGTCACCGTTGAGGAGGACGCCCGAGGCACGGTCCGGACGCCGCGCCCAACCCCCGAGCAGGCGTAACCAGCGCTGGTCGCGAGAGCTGGCGGTCGTGACGGGACCGCCAGCGCCCATCGCCCATCGCCCACTGGTCACACCAGCCACTTCCGTGGACTTTGTAGACGTGGTGACCACTTTGCAGGTCGAGTGATCGGTCACATTTGGTCACCATGTCTACAAAGTGGTCCTAGGTATCCAGCGCAGCGCAACCCATGAGGTGCGCGAGGTCGGTGGGACCTGCTGCAGCCCCGACGCAACTCACCACTGATCACACCAACCACTTTCGCGGACTTTGCACAGGGCGTGACCATTTTCCAGGTCGAGTGACCGGTCACCAGTGGTCATGCGGTGCGCAAAGTGCCGGGAAGTGCGCAAAGTCACGTGTCCGCGCGCGTTTTCGCGCTCCGCGGCCGTGAGAAGATCGCCGAGTGGATCTTGAGCTGAGCGGGAAACGCGCGCTGGTGACCGGCGGGAGCCGCGGGATCGGGCTGGCGGTGGCCAAGGCGCTGGCCGCCGAGGGGGCGGACGTCGGGCTGCTGGCGCGGGACAAGGCCGCGCTGGAAACAGCGCGGGAGACGGTCGCCGTCGCGTCGGGGCGGCAGGTGCTCGCGGTCAGCGCCGACACCGGCGACGACGAGTCGGTGCGCGCGGCCGTGCGGGCCGTCGTGGAGGGGCTCGGCGGCGTGGACATCCTGGTCAACGCCGCGGCCCGGCCGAACACCGGCGCGGTGACCGGCATCGAGAAGTTCGACGCCGCGGACTTCTCCGAGCAGGTCAACGTCAAGGTGCTCGGCTACCTGCGGTGCATCCGCGAGGTCGTGCCGCTGATGCGCGCGGCCGGCTGGGGCCGGATCATCAACATCAGCGGCCAGGCCGCCCGGTCCACCGGGGCGATCACCGGCTCGGTCCGCAACGTGGCCGTCGCCGCGATGACCAAGAACCTCGCCGACGAGCTGGGCAAGGACGGCATCAACGTCAACGTGGTGCACCCCGGTGTGACCGTGACGGAACACACCCCGCAGACCCTCGCGCTGCGGGCCGAACGCGCCGGGGTGTCAGTGCCGGAAATCGAGCGCCGGATCGGTGCCTCCATCGGCATCGGGCGCCTCGTCACTGCCGAGGAAGTGGCGACGGTCGTCGCGTTCCTCGCCTCGCCGAAGAGCGTCGCGCTCAACGGCGACGCAATCACCGCGAGCGGCGGCAACGTCGGCCCGATCTACTACTGACCCCGCGAGCCGGCCGGGAGCGAGTCACAGGAGCTGGCGGACCTGGGCGGCGAAGCGGATGTGGGCGAGCGGGTCCTGGCCGGCGGAGGCCGGGTGCAGGACGACCGTGCCGGCGCCAGCGGCGGCCACGGAGCGGACTGCCTCCGCGACGGCGCCGGCGTTGCCCGGGGCGTCGGGGTCGGCCGCCATGTACTGGACGACGCGATACGGGCCGGAGCGGCCCGCGGCGGTGCGGCCGGCTTCGATGGACTCGCGGGCGGCCCTGAAGTCCTCCAGGGTCGTGACCTGGTCCAGGATGGCGCCGTCGGCGACCTCGCCGCTCAGCCGCAGGGTGCGCGGGCCGCGTGCCGCCGCGAGGACCTCGGGCGCGGCAGCGGGCGGCCAGCCGAGCTGGACCCCGTCGAGACGCACATAGCGGCCGTCGGCGGTCACCCGGTCACCGCGGAGCAGCGAGCGCAGCGCCTCGATGTACTCGCGCAGCAATGTGACGGGCGACTCGGGGCGCGCGCCCACCTGGCCCATCCAGTCCTGCACGCCGTGGCCGACGCCGACCGTGAGGCGGCCGGGGAACAGCCGGTGCAGCGTGGCGGTCTCCATCGCGGTGAGCGCCACGTTCCTGAGCGGAACGGGGAGCACGCCGATTCCCGCCCGCAGCCGCGTGGTCCAGGCCAGCACGGCCGCGGCGGTCGCGATCCCGCCGCCCCAGAAGCAGTCCTCCCAGAGCCATAGCTCGTCCAGGCCCTCGTCTTCCGCCGCGCGGGCGACTTCGCGCAGCCGTTCCGGGGGAACCTGGGGAATGCACGTCGCCCCAAAGGTCGTCACGCGGCCCAAGGGTAGGGCACGCAGGGCGGTCAGCCGGTGATGGCGGCGGCTACCGGGTAGCTGCCTACTGTGACCGGAGGGAGGCGAGCACGATCGTGGGCACCCGCTGCGCCGGGTGCTGGTAGTCCTGGGCATCCTCGTCGAACGTGATAATCGCGAGCGACCGCTGGGTGCGCCAGGCCGGCGAGTTCATGATCGCGGTCAGTTCGGTTTTGAGGAATTCGCCGCCCGCGGCGATGCCGCAGCCTTCCATGTCGGCGCAGTCGTCGGGGGCCACCCAGGCGAAATTGGGGGTGGTGGCGGGATTCGCCAGGTCGCTACTGAGTTCCGCGAGCGGGACGACGTGGCTCGCGCAATAGCGCGGGCGGTCACGGACGTCCTGGAAGTACATCATCGGCTGGTCGTCGTTCCAGTAATAGCCGTGCCCGGTGTCGTCGCACGGGCCGTTGCGCTCTGCAGGTATGCCTTCCACGATTCGCCGCTGCCGGCGATGAGGTCCCCGATGTTCGCGGCGTCGATGTTATAGAGCGGGTTTTCCTCTTCGGGATCGGTGAGCGGGACGCCGAACGCGCTGCCGCCGGCGAGCGCGAGATAATTGGCGGCGGTCGCGTGGTTATACCCGGTCTGCGGCGCGTCGGGACCATTCCAGTCGGTGAGGGTGGTCGTCAGGGTGATCGTCACCCGGGCCCGCGTCGCCCCCGCGGGAACCGCGCCGGCCGCTTGCCGGTAATCGAGCACGGGCTTCGCCTGTTTCCCGGCCGGCCCGGTCGCGGCGGTGGCGAGAATTCGCCCGCTTGCGCCCGTGAACTGAACGGTGAGTTCCGCGGTGCTGGTCTTGGTGCCACCGAGCCAGCCGGCGATGTCGTACCGCGCATTCGGCGTGATGGACGCCTGCTGAACGAGTTTCCCGGGACCGCCAGCGCCGCCGGCGAAGAGATCGCCGCGGTTAGCCGGCCAGGCTTTGGCGGTTTTTCGGAAATCCCGGTGCCATAGCGGACGACAGTGGGCAGGCCGCCGGGGACCTGCCAGCCGGGAATTGTGACGGAGTCCCAGCCTTGAGCCGAGGTGGCACCGCCGGTGGCTTCGGGATTGAGCAGGAGATTCGTGCCCGGCGCGGCCATGGCGGCGGTGGCCGTGACGTGCTTAACCGGCGTGGCGGCCAGCACCGGGCCCGGCTGGCCCGTCGCTAGTGCCGCCGCAAGCAGCACCGCAGCGTCCCAAGGATACCCGCGCCTGCGCGGCGCGACGCAGCCGTTCGAAAGGCCACGGAAACCCCTGCCTATCCTTGCTGACTGACTATTTAGCCAGCACGGTAGGCGAGCGCTCGCGCGGCCTCCGCCGCCGATGCCGGAACTCTCGACGGCCAAACGGTGAACACCGGCGAAGTACGCGCGGTTGTCTCATGATGAGATCGGTCCCGCCGGTAATCCGGGACGCATCTAACCTCTTTGCGGTAACGAAGGACACGATCCAGTCGTTGTCTCGTTAACGGGTTGTGATGTGTGAACGCCGGGTCTCGCATAGCGATCGCGACGCCGCGCGACTCGCCCAGATTGTCGTAAATGTCACATGCAAAGGGGCGGGTCGGATAAGATCACGTCTGCTATGCGCGGCACAAAACCATCAGCAACCCGGGTGCGGCCTCCGGCAATTGCTGTCGGTGCGTTGGGACGGGGTGGGTCCGGCGCCGGTAACACTGCGGTCATCGATTATGATGACTGTCGATACCACGAAAGGCGGAAATCCAAGTGGCCCAGAAGATTCAGACACTCTTCATCGACGACATCGACGGCGGGGCAGCGGAAGGCACGGTGCGCTTTGCGCTAGACGGCACGGAATACGAGATCGACCTCAACGCGAAGCACTCGGAGGAGCTCCGCTCCGCTATCGGCAAGTACGTCACCCACGCCCGTAAGGTGGGCGGCAGCGCTCGCCGCGCTGGCCGCACTCCGGGCAGGACCAGCAGGGGGGCTGGCTCCGCGCTCAACACCACCGAGATCAGGAACTGGGCGCGCGAGCAGGGTTATGACATTAAGGACCGCGGCCGGGTGCCAGCGGACCTGGTCGCCAAGTACCAGGCGGCGACCGGTAAGTAACGCGTCCGCAGAAATATCTAGTTTCCCCGCGACCCGCGCCCACATTCAGCGTAACGCCCCCCGGCGAGGCAGCCGGGGGGCGTTATTTGTTCCGCAGGATGGAACACTGCGGGACGCGCTCAGGCGTATGTCGATTCCTCGCGGTCTTCGCCGCCGTTGGTATCGCCATCATGGCTAGCCTTGTTATCGTCGGCCCCGGCTTCGCTATCATGCGCGTCCGCCGCGGTATCGCCGGCGTCGGCTCCGCTATCACGCGCTTCGGCTCCGCTATCGCCGGCTTCGCCGGTGCCGGCGCTTTGCGCCGGCGGGACATGACCGGGGGCGGGGTACAGCGGCGCAGCCGGCATTGCCTGATACTGCGGGGCAGTCAGCATCCACGCACACGATATGAGCAGCGATATAACAAACACACAGTAAACCCAGAAAATCGGCGTGAGACCGGAGCTGATCGTCAGCCCGGCGGCCTGGCTCTGCGAGATGCCGAACATCGCCGGCGTCGCGGGCTCGCTCGCCTGAATAAGCGCGGATATCGCCTGCGCGGCCAGCGGCACTATCGCGCCGGCGAGCAGCGCAGCGCCCTGCCGGGCCGGGCGCCACACGGCGGCGAGCACCGCCACCCCGACGACGGCGACGATGACGGCGACGTTCCCCGCGATCACCGGGGCCGGGCTCGCGAACGCGTTGCCCGCCGTGACGGTCTGCGAGGCCCCGGTCGAGGCCTGGGTCAGCGTGTAGGTGTCCCATGAGGGCACGAAGGCGGCGACCGTGCCGACCGCCGCGAGCAGCAGCAGCGCGATCGGGCCCGCGTCCGCGGCGCGCGGCCGCGACGGGCCGCTCCGGCCGCCCCTGGCGGCCGGGTTGCCGGGCTCGGCGCTGCCTGGCACCGCGGCGGTGGCGCGCGACGGCGCGATGAGCGCAACCACCGAGCCGGCGGCGCACGCGAGCCAGCCGAGCAGGCTCAGCACGAGGCCGGCCCCGAGCCCGCCGTACGCGATCACCTGGCCGAGATCCGCGAAGAACAGCCCGAACGTCACCGCGCTCAGCCCGGCGCCGAGCAGCGCCCCGATGCGCGCGCCGCCGGGCCGTGCCCTAAGCCCGCCCGCGACCAGCACGGCGCTTACTGCCCACGTCAGCAGGTAGAGCAGGTGCGGCACGAGCTGTTCGGTCTGCGCGGCGAGGCTGTGCGTCCCGATGTAACTGGGGAACAGCCCGATCAGCCCGAGCAGCACGCCCAGGCCGAGCAGGCCCGCGCCGGCCGCGGTCCAGGCGGGTCCGCGCCCGCGCGGGCGCAGCGCCGCCGGGGCGGTCATCCTGGGCAGCTTGAACCTGGCGCGCGGCGTCTTCTGGACCGGCGCGATCGTCTCGGGCTTCTCGACCGCGACGAACCGCCCCCAGGCCTGCTCCCAGCCCTCGCGGGTTTCCGGCCACCGGTCGATCGGGTCGGACTCTGGCGCGCCAGCTACCCAGATGCCGTAATAGCGCTTTCCCCGTCCGATCTCGTACTTGGCGCCCCGGTGCGAGATGCTCACCTTGTCCGGCACGGTCCAGCCTCCATGCTTGTGCCCCTGTTCCCCATGATGGGTTTCCTAACAGTGGCCACCGTAGGCAGCGGAACTGGACGTCTGCTGAAAACCAGCTCAGGCGCTACTGAGCCTGGCGGGGGCACCCTGGGGCGTGCAGGCCGTGCAGCGCGTGCACCGGGCCCTCCCCGCCGCCCAGGCTCGCCAGCCCGTGCGCGACCGCGTCGCCCGCCACGGCGGCGGCCTGCCGGGCCGCGTCCGCGAGGGGCAGCCCGGCCGCCAGGCCCGCCGCGAGCGCCGCCGAGTGCGTGCAGCCCGCCCCGTGCGTCGCCGCGACGGGGTACCGCGGCACGCTGATCCGCAGGTGGCTGCGCCCGTCGAACAGGTGGTCCACCGGCTCGGCGCCGTGCCCGCCGGTGACGAGCGCGGCGGCCGCGCCCATGGCGACGAGTCGCTGCGCTAGCGCGGCCCGGTCTTCGGTGGCCATGCCGGTCAGCGCCTGCGCCTCAGGCAGGTTCGGCGTCACGACCGTCGCCAGCGGGAACAGCCGCTTGGTCAGCGCCTGGACCGCGTCCGGCTGCAGCAGCCGGCTTCCTGAGCTGGCCACCATCACCGGGTCCACCACGAGCGGAAGGCCGCGCCCGGTCAGCTCGTCCGCTACCGCCTCGATGACGGCGGAGGAAAAGAGCATGCCGGTCTTTGCCGCGTCCGCGCCGAGATCATCGAGAACTGTCCTTATCTGATCCCGGACGATCCCGGCTGGCTGCTCGGCGATAGCCGTCACGCCGAGCGTGTTCTGCGCGGTGAGCGCGACGATCGCGGACATGCCGTGGGCGCCGCAGCGGGCGAAGGCCTTCAGGTCGGCTTGGATGCCGGCGCCGCCGCCGGAGTCCGACGAGGCGATCGTCAGCACCCTGGGGATCACGTGAGGACCTGGCCCGCCATGGGACTGGAGGCGACCGCGTGCCAGCGGCGCGGGATGCGGCCCGCCTGGCTGGCGGCGCGGCCCGCTTCGACCGCCAGCCGCATCGCGACCGCCATCCGCTCCGGGTCCGCGGCCCTGGTGATCGCTGACGCGACGAGCACGGCCGCGCAGCCGAGCTCCATCGCGAGGGCCGCGTCGCTCGCGGTGCCGATCCCCGCGTCCAGGATCACCGGGACGCCGGCCCGCTCGACGATCATCGCTATGTTGTGCGGGTTCCTGATGCCGAGCCCTGATCCGATCGGCGAGCCGAGCGGCATCACCGCGGCGCAGCCGGCCTCCTCGAGCCGCAGCGCGAGTACCGGGTCGTCGTTCGTGTACGGCAGCACGGTGAACCCGTCAGCGACGAGCTGCTGGGCCGCGTCGAGCAGCTCGACCGGGTCCGGCAGCAGCGTGGTGTCGTCGGCGATGACCTCCAGCTTCACCCAGTCGGTGCCGAGGGCCTCGCGGGCCAGCCGGGCGACGAGGAGGGCCTCGGCGGCGGTGTGGCAGCCGGCGGTGTTCGGCAGGACGTCGACGCCGGCCTGCCGGATCGCCCCGAGCAGGGAGCCGTCGCCCGCCGGGCTGACCCGGCGCATCGCGACCGTGGTGAGCTCGGCGCCGGAGGCGGCGAGCGCCCGGCCGAGCACGTCGAGGGACTGCGCTCCCCCGGTGCCGACGATCAGCCTGGAGGTCAGCTCGCGGTCGGCGAGCTTCCAGCCTTCGTTCATGTTCCTAACCTCCCTGGACCGCGGTCACGACTTCGACCTCGTCACGGTCCGCGAGCGGCGTGTCCGCCCACGCGCGGCGGGGCAGCACGTCGCCGTTGACGGCCGCCGCGACGCCGGACGGGGCGTTGGTTACCTGGGCGACCAGCTGCGCCACGGTGGTGCCCGCGGTGACCTCGCGGGGCTCGCCGTTGACGGTGACGGTCATCCGAGCCTGCCGGGACCGAAGGGCGCCCAGGCCGGGTCCTGGCCGGAGCCGGCCAGGATCGCGGCTACGGCGTCGGCCGTCGCCGCGGACAGCAGGATGCCGTTGCGGAAGTGGCCGGTGGCGACGACCATGCCCTCGGTTACCCGGCCGACGATGGGGCCGTTGTCCGTGCTGCCCGGCCGGAGGCCGACGTTGATCTCGGCGAGGACGAGCTCGCTGATCGCCGGCAGCGCGATGACCGCGTCGCGGAGCAGGTCGTGCACGGCGCCTGCCGTGACGTCCCTGTCGTCGCGCTCCTCCTGGGTGGCGCCGACCACCACCTCGCCGTCCGCGCGGGGCACGATATAGAGGTCGCGGCCCTGGACGGTGGCGCGGATGGTGCGGGTGGCGATGCGCGGCAGGTGGGCCGGGTGCCTGAGGCGGAGCAGCTGGCCCTTGACCGGGCGGACCGCCCGGCGGATCGCGTCCGGGACGCCGTCGAGGTCGCGGGTGGCGAAGCCGGCCGCGACCACGACGTCGCGGGCTTCTATGACTGTGGCGCCTGGCGCCCGGCCGAGGCGGGCGGTAACGCGCCCGGGCGCTACCTCGGTGACCGTGCCGGTGAGGTGCTTTACGCCGGCGTTCCCCGCCGCGGCTTTCAACGCGGCGAGGTAACGCCGGTTGTCGACCGACAGGTCACCGGTGGCGAGCACCCCGCCGCGGGTTGCCGGGGCGAGGAACGGCTCAAGCGCTCGGCACCGTCTCGCGTCGAGCGCTTCTGCCTTGAGGCCGATCGAGTGGCGGAACTCGGTGAGGCGGCGCAGCGCGGCCAGGTCGCCGCTGTCGTAGGCCACCGCCAGGGTGCCCTCGGTGCGCAGGCCGGTGGTCAGCCCGGTGGCGTCCTCGAGCTCCTGGTTGAAGCCGGGGAACCGGCCGACCGAGAGCAGGTTCAGGGCCAGCAGGTCATGCTCGCCGAACACGCTTTCCGACACGGGGCCGAGCATGCCCGCCGCGACCAGGCTGGCCTTGTCCGCATCGATGTCCGGATCGATGAGCGTCACCGAGAGTCCCGCGCTGGCGGCGCGCCAGGCGATCGCGGTGCCGATCACCCCGCCGCCGACGATGACGACCTCAGCGTCCACGCTCTCTCCCTTCGCCGGCATTACCCGGATCAGGTTCGACGGTCGGAGGCTCGTCCGCCTCCCTCTCAGCCCTCGAGTGGGCTCCCGTGGTTGTTCACGTCAGTTTAACCCGTGGTTCGATGGGGCCATGACGGACGTGCGTGAGCGGCTGGCGGCCGCGCGGCTTTACCTGTGCACCGACGGGCGGCGGCGCCAGGGGGATCTGGTTGCGTTCCTCGACGCGGTGCTCGCCGCCGGGGTGGACATCGTCCAGCTGAGGGAGAAGGGCCTGGAAGCCCGTGAGGAGCTGGCGCTGCTCGAGGTGTTCGCGGCCGCGTGCCGACGGCACGGGCGGCTGCTCGCGGTCAACGACCGGGCCGACGTCGCGCTCGCGGCGGGGGCCGA
>Ga0335072_10014884_pt1 | contig 11052 bp, 7 predicted proteins | sample Lox_Sample_21_FD_206725 | JGI IMG/M metagenome (GOLD analysis project Ga0335072, IMG submission 206725) | Soil microbial communities from Loxahatchee National Wildlife Refuge, Florida, United States - Lox_Sample_2.1 | ecosystem: Environmental > Terrestrial > Soil > Wetlands | place: USA: Florida... | reverse complement strand
CTTCTTGCGCAGCATCCAGACGTAGGAGCGAAGATATTCGAGTTCATTGCCGTATTCCGGGCCCCAAACGGCGCGCAGCAGACGCGCGTGAGTTAGCGGCGCGCCCTGGTTTTTCATCAGGTAGGCGACCAAGTCGAATTCCTTGGGCGACAAATGAATCTCTTCCTGGCCTTTCCATAGCATGCGGCGCTCGGCATCCATCCTCAGGTTCCCGATGGAAAGGATGGCCGGCTCCGTTTTCCCCGGCGGACGAGTCCGGCGATACACGGCGCGCATGCGGGCGGCCAGCTCCCGCAAACGAAACGGCTTGGTCACGTAATCGTCGGCGCCGGCTTCCAGGGCCAGCACCTTGTCTTCCTCGGCGTCGCGAACCGTAACCATGAGAATACCGATGCGCGGCGCAAGCTCTCGGATTTTGCGGCAGGTCTCCACGCCACCCATGCCGGGCATGCTTACGTCCAGCAAGACCAAGTCGAAAGCGTGCCGCGGGACGATACTGAGCGCTTCCTGGCCACTGCCGCACGCCTCCACTTGAAAACCGCTGGCCGCAAGAGATGCATGAAAGACTTTGCGCATGGCCGGATCATCGTCCACCACCAGTACGCTAATTGTTTCCGGCACGGGCACGCTCTCTTTCGCTCGAAAGCTTTTCTTCGCGCTCCAGGCGCGCGTTCCCGGTCAAACACGCTCGAAAGGCTGGCCGGCGCTTGGTTGGGTCGGCCACACAGAGGCAGGCTGTCATCACCAGGGTCATCGCTGGGGTTCCTTTATCCGGCTCAGGTAGGCTGCGAGGCCCTGGAAAAGCAGTAGAGTCAGGAAGTTAGCTCCGGTAAGGCCGACATCGGGACAGTGACGTCGAGCAACAAGCCGGGAATTCCCCGCGGACTCTTCTCGTTTCAATGAGTATTAACAGGAACTCATAAAAAATGCATAAAAACCAGCAGCTTTGTTCCAGACCAACTTCGATCCGGTGCCGAACCTGGCGACTGGCTCTATAATTTGATGAGTAGGTAGGGTTTCGTGAACGGAGCACTTCCAATCCAGGTTCGCAGGCGGCTGAGCGCGCTTTTGCTGGTCCCGGGCGTCTCGCTGGCAGGCGTGGCCGCGTGTACGTGGGTGTCGTTTCGCCTCGGCCTGGGGCTGGCAACGGTCGGATTTCTGTATCTGGTTATTGTGTTGCTCACTGCCGTTTATAGTGGATTCCGGGTTGCCACCATCGTGTCTCTCGCAGCCGTCACCTGCCTGAATTACTTCTTCGTCGACCCCATTTTCACGTTTCGTGTCAACTCGTTGGAAGATTTCGTGGCGTTGTGCAGCTTCGAGTTGACCGCGCTGGTGGTGAGCCGTCTTTCTCATCTGTCGAAACAGCGCGCCGCGGAGGCTTTGACGGGGCGGCGCGAGAGTGAACGGCTTTACCGTACAGCGCGCCGGATCATGCTGTTTGGGCCCGTTGAACTGGGCGCGGCGCTCACCGCAGCGGTTCGAGAAATCTTCGAATTGGACGCGGTGATTCTTTTCGATGCAATGTCCGTCACAACGCACCGGAGCGGCGCGGCTCCTGGCGGGGCCGAAGAACGCACCCGTTCCGCGTATCTGACGGGCAGAAATGACTTCGATCCCGCTACCGGCTCCTGGTATTGCACGCTGCACGCGGAAGCGCGCCCCATGGGGGGCCTGGCGCTGTGCGGCGGCGCCATGTCGCGTCTGGCCGCGCATGCCTTGGCGTCACTGTGCGCCAGCGCACTGAATCGGGCGCAATCCGTGGAGCGCGAATGCCGCGCGGAGGCGGCTCGCCAAGGCGAACAATTGCGTTCTGCCGTACTCGATGCGTTGGGACATGAATTCAAGACGCCCGTCACGACGATTTGGACCGCCAGTTCCGGGTTGCTGGCGCTCGGCGGCCTGTCGGAATTGCAAAACGAGCTGGTCACCCTGATTGACGAGCAATCCAAGAAACTGAATGACTTGTCGTCGCGGCTGCTCACCACGGCGCGACTCGATCGCGGCGACTTCCAGCCTCGTTGTGAGCCGATCCTGTGCTCGAACCTGATCCATTCCGTTATCCGGGCCCTCGGATCGGGAGAAGCTCTGGAACGAATTCAAGTGGAGGCGTCTTCGAGCGAAGAGCGCGCTTGGGCGGACCCCAAATTGCTCGCGGCGGCGTTGGCTCAGCTCCTAGACAACGCGATGAAGTACTCCACGCCGGCTTCGACAATCCAGGTTGATTGTGACGGGAGGGAGGGGAGAACGGTGATCAGCGTGCGTAGCCAGGGGGCCATCATTCCACCTTCTGACCGCGAAAGAATCTTCGAGCGGTTCTACCGTGCTTATGCCACGGAGGATGGCCCGGCCGGCACGGGCCTGGGGCTTTCGATTGTGAAGAGAATCGCCCTCGCCCACGAGGGACGGGTGTGGGTAGAAAGCGAACCGGCGCGGGGAACCGTATTCTTCTTGGCTCTTCCGGCGGCTCCTAAAAGTGCGGACGACGACGATTCGGAGGGGCTGCGAGCGGGGGCCGACTACGCCAGTGGCCCGGGAGCCGTTTCCACGGTGAGTGCGGAAGCGCCTGAGGATTGGGGAGTTTCTTGAGCCCACAAGGAATCGAAGCGTCTCCCGCCGGGAATCGTATGCCGGATGTGCCAGGAAGAATTCTGATCGTCGATGACGAGCCGGATCTGCGGCGCGCGCTGCGGACGACGCTCTCCGCTTTGGGTTTCGAAATCGCGGAATGCACGACGGGGGAGCAGGCCGTGCAGGAGATTCCCAAGCGTTCGCCGGATGCGGTTCTGCTCGACGTGAATATGCCCGGGATCGGCGGCATTGAAACTTGCAAGAGAATCAGGAAGTCCTATCCCCGCATGCAGCTTTTAATGTTGACGGTTCGGGACAGCGAAGAGGACAAGGTGAGAGCGCTCGAAGCGGGAGCGGACGATTACATCACCAAGCCGTTCTCGTTTCCCGAGCTGATGGCGCGCATCAAGGCGGCCGTGCGGCGCAACCGGGCGGCTCAGCAGCAGACCGCGAAGCCGATCGCAATCGGAGAGCTGGAGTTGGATCCTCAGCGGCGCGTGGTTCTGAAGGGCCGGCAGGAATTGCGGCTGACGCCGAAGGAGTTCGACCTACTGCACTACCTCATGTCGCACGCCGGACTTCCACTCACGCACGCCGTTCTCCTGCGAGCGGTTTGGGGTCCGGAGTACGGCCAGGAAGTGGAGTATCTGCGCACCTTTGTCCATCACCTTCGTAAGCGCATCGAAAAGAATCCGGCTTCGCCGGAATATCTGCTCACGGAGCCTTATCTCGGATACCGGTTTCGCGAACCGGAGCGGCGAGGCGCTTAACACCGCCCGGGCCTCGGGCCGCAGGCGAGGCGACGGTCACCCGCAGCGACCATCGCCTCGCACAGGCCGGAATCAGAAGTCGAACCGCAACGCGAGTTGTCCGGTCCGATTGCCTCCCTGACCCTGGGGCAGCGCGGCTTGCAAAACTCCGAAATTGCTGGCGTTCCCAACGTTCAGCGCAGGCGGGGCAAAATTGGTGTGGTTGAGGACGTTAGTGAACGTCGCTTCGAAGCGAACATGCATCCGCTCACCAATGTTGAAGCGTTTCGCCAGGCCCGTATCCACATCCACCATGCCGGGGCCCTGCAAAATACCCACGCCGCAGTCTCCAAAGCGTCCGGCGTCGGTGGGCGGCAGAGCGAAGGCGCTGAGGTTGAAGAAGTTTTGCGTGGTCTGGTTGGCGTAAGGATTACCCACGCAGTCCGGGCGCGCAATGGCCCCGCCGGTGTTTCGCACAATCAGATTGGTGTTGGATTGATCGTCGGCCGCGGGCATCGTGGGCGTGAGCCATTGGCCGGTTTGCACGGTCGTAACGGTGCTGAGGACCCACCCTCCGATGACTGGATTCAGGAAACCTGGTCCCGCGAAAGTTTGTCCCTTTCCGAACGGCAATTGGTAGGTGCCCGTCAGCATAAAGCGTTGCCGCGGCATCCCCACCACGTTGCCCCGGTCGTAGCCGATGTCGTAAGCATTGGCAATTTCCACGGCGTAGGGCTCTTCACCTGCATACGCGCTCGGAGCATCGGTGCCTTGCGCGTCGCTGATGTTTTTCGCGAAGGTGTAGTTGGCCTGGAACGTGAACCCATGTGACGCTCTATGCGTGAATTCGACGATACCCGCCTGATAGCTTTGATTGCCGACGCTTTCCGATTCCATCAACAAATTCCAGTTCTGATAGGGCGCGCGGGGATCCACCACGGAATATCCGTTGTTCGGAATGGTGTAAGGGGTCGTGCTCGCTGCAATCTGGTTCCGGTCTATGGTGATCGGAAGGTGGTAGGAGCCCTGGCCCGTGTAGCTCACCCGGACCGTCGTATTGGGTGTCAGTTCCCGTTCGACGGTCAAGTTCCATTGGGCCGACGAAGGGTCTTTCCAGTGCGGATTGTTGGCTTCCTCGAAATCGCCACCGCCTAAAGTTGCCGGCGCGCCCGGAGGAGACGTGTATGGAAACTGGAATGCCGCGGCCCCATTGGTGACCGAATTGTTGTAGGTGAGCAGGTCCGAGAGGGCGATGATCCCACTGTTGAATGACATGGGGCCAAGCGTGGTCATGGTATAGATGCCGAAGCCGGCGCGAATCACGGTTTTGTTGTCGTTGAAGGGACGCCAGGCGATACTTACGCGGGGGTCGAAATCACGCCAATTCCAGTCCCGAAGGCCCTGCGGAATCCCCGCCTGGCTCGCCGTTTCGATATTCGAACACGGCAACAACGAGGTCTTATTCGGAAGCGCGCAAGCGTTGAATCCTTGCAGGAACCCGGTGTAGATCTGTTGGAGGAGCGGATTGTTCGCAATAAATTTATAGAACTTGTCCGGAACGACGACGGTCAGGTTGCTCCCATTCGTGAGATAGGTAGCGATGTCGCCATTGGTTTCCTGAAACGGCGGAAGCAGCTCCCAGCGCATCCCGAAATTGACCGTGAGGTGGTTGTTGACCTGCCATTCGTCTTGACCGTATGCGCCCCACTGCACCGTGCGTGCGTCCATTTGCGGGCCCGTGACAGCGAAGTACGACGGGTTCGCCAAGCCGAGCAGAAAGTCGCCCATGGAGTATCCGGTCAAGGAACCGCTAAAGGTGAAGTTGCCATAGTCGTCGGAAGGCAGGAAGTACATGAGCGCGTTGTAATGCTCTCGGCGGGCATCGATCCCAAACCGGAAAGTGTGCTTTCCGATGATCTTGGTTAGATTGTCGGTGAATTGCATGTTCCCCGAAATGGTTGGCCCAACCCGGTCCTGCCCAATGTTGGTAACGGAGCCGTCGGCGAAATTGAAAGTTGGGAACGCGTCGGCCGTGGCATGCGAGGCAATGCCTACCGGGTGGTCGAAGACCAACCCGAGCTGAGAAACGGCACTCGCTCCCGAGATGGGGAAAGTGTCCTGTTCATTGTAGTTTGTGAATCCGAAGCGGAACTCGTTGAGCAAGGTTGGGGTGATCGAATAATTGTAGGAAGCCACCATGCTCCGATCCTGTTCATTGGCTCCGTCGTTGGGCAGAAAGTTGTTGGCCGGTGCAACCACTCCGGCGTTGTTGTACTCGGTATAGAACGCGTTCTTGAAACTGTAGCGCACATAGAGCTGCTGCTTGGAACTGAAGTTGTGGTCGAGTCTGACGTCGAAGCCGTTCGAATTCGAGGGCGTCGGCACCAGAGTCTGATAGTTGTAGGATGCGTTTAGAACACCCAGGTTGGCGTTGGGCAAGGGATAGTAGTTCAACAGAGCCTGAGCCACGGGATTGATGCAGCCCGGACAGGACCCCGACGGGATGGTGTTGTTCGGAAACGGCGCGCCCGTGAAAGGATTCATGACCGGACCCAATCCCAACCCCTGGACCAGACCGTTCAAGTTGCCGCTTCTTTCCGCCGCCGTGGGCACCAGGAGCTGCTCGGGATCGGATTGCGTCTTGCGATTTCCTTCGTAGTCGACAAAGAAAAACGTTTTATCTTTCCCGTCGTACAGTTTGGGGATGGTGACCGGCCCGCCAAAACTGCCGCCGAAGGTGTTAAACGTCCGGGGCGCTTTGAAATTGAAATTCAGGACGCTGGCATCGAGAGCACTATCCTGAAAATATTCAAACGCACTCCCGTGCAGGTCGTTGGTGCCGCTTTTGGTGACAAAGGTCACGTCGCCGATCTGAGCGAACTCGGCATTGTTGTTGAACGCCGTGACCTTCATTTCGGCGATGTTTTCCATGGATGGATACGCGTCCTGCAGCGCGCCGTTGTAGCGCACGCTGGACGTCGAAATTCCATCCACAGAAAAACCAGTCTGCGACGATGTCGCGCCCCCGACCGCGAAGTTCCCTTGCGAATCGCGGGTTACTTCGGGAGACACGGCGAGAGCTCCCAAAGGGCTGCTGGATACCGTTCGGGAGTTGATGGGCAGCTGGGTGATGTCGGTGTTTTCTTTGGAATCGCTCAGCGTGGCGTTTTCCGTGTTGACGGCCAGCGCCGAGGCGTTGACTTCAACCGTCTGCGCCTGGGCCGCCACAGCCATGCTGATATCGACTCGAAGGTTCTGCCGGGCCACCAGCTCCACCTGGTTCACAATCGCTCGTGCAAAGCCTTCCTTCGTGGCTGTAATCGAATAGTGTCCTGGCTTGAGATTTTCGAAATCGAAGTTGCCGCCGTCGTCGCTCAGGGTGGACGCGTCGGTGTTTTCGTCCAGGCTGTGCAACGTGACCACGGCCATGGGAATGGCCGCCCCGCTGGCGTCCGTGGCGGTTCCGCGCACGCTGCCAAAAGTGGATTGAGCCCCCAGGTTGGCCGGTAGAGTTAATATCGCGAGCGCGAGTGACACCACGCCCATAGTTCTGTTGAGTTGCGAACTCATTTCAGTCCTTTCCGGGACTACGCACGCACACGTATCCCCATGAAGCCGAGACATTCACTTTTCCGGGACTACGTACGCAGAAGTTCCCCGTGAAGCCGAGACGTTCCGTTTTAAGGTAGATTCCGCAGACCTCAACGCGGAGGATGGATATCAGAGGAAGTATACTCGGAGGGAATCCAAGAAGGCATAAAAAGTTCCTCAAAACCGCTCGAATTTCGAGAAGCGAACCGGCAGCCTTTAGGCGACAGGAGCTTAGGGGCCGCTCAGTTGGTCTTGCTGAGCTCGTCCTGCCGGGCGCGCATTTCAGCCTGCGCTTCGCGGTGAAGATCGCTCATCTTGGCGCCGGACGCGACCAGAGCAATGAGGCCGACCAGCAGGAGGGGCACCGTGACGCCGGCAAAAAGAATACCCGCAAAGCGCCGCGCCATATCACCGGGAATGCCAAACAACGTAAGAACCAGGGTGGAAACCACCTGAAACAACCCGATATTGCCGGGCGCTTGGGGGAGAACTCCACCCAGCCGGAGCAAAACCATCAGCGTCGCGGCTTGCGACCACAAGACGGTCTGAAATCCATAGGCCTGCATGAGCGCATAAATGGGAACAATCTGAAGCAGCAAATAAGGAACACTGGCCACTGCGGAAAAGTAGAGGAAGCGCGAGTGACCGATGCGATGCAGGTCCTCGATGAACGCGTGCGCCCAAGAGAAAAGCGGCACGTCCAGGAGTTTGTCCAGCGTCTGTTCGCGCCAGTACATCGCCACGGCGAGCAACGCGGCGCAGATCACGATGAGCACCGCCAGCGAGATGCTGCCGGTGGTGATGATCCCGATGCCCCGGGCCTGGCCGCGGGTCAAAGGAAAATGCCGGATATACCGCAACGAAATCACCAGGCTGGCGATCAGCAACACGCCATCGAACACGCGCTCGATCAACGCCGACGCCATCGTCACCGAGATCGGAACCTTGCTCCACCGCGCCATGAGGAAGCAGCGAATCAGTTCGCCGGCATGCAGCGGCTGGACCTCGTTGGCAAACAGGCCCACGAACACCGCGCCGGTTGAAGTCCACGGAGATACGGGGGCGACAGGCAACAGCAGCAGGCTCCAGCGCCAACCCTGGATGATATAGACCAATACGTCCGCAATGGCGGCGACACTCACCCAGCGCCAATCGAGCTCACGCACGTCCTCCAAGAGCTCGGGCCAACTGACGCTATTGATCCACCACACCAGACAGGCCAGCGAGACCACCAAGGTGACCGTCAGCAGGATGCGCTTGCCTCGCTTCGATTCCGGAGGAGGGACAGACATGATCTTCCAGCCACCATAATAAACCGCGCGGGGCTTTCGCTGGCGCTCATGGGCTAACGCAAGTAGAACAGGCTGAGGCGCGGCAGGCCGGCAAACTCCAGCAGGCGCCGCTCCAGGTACTGTTTCTCCAGCATCGCCAGCTGATCGGCGGTCATTTTACCGCGATACGGACGCAACTCGAGATCCAGCTCGCGGCGCGCGCGCACCAGGTCGTCGTCGGACTGCCGGGAGCGCGCCAGCGCGATCATCTTTTCTTCGAGTGCGGTGAGGCGCCGCTCCAGATCCTCCAGGTCGCGATAGAGGACGTCGGACTCGGAGGCCAGCTGGGTCAACGTTTCTGCGATGCCGTCATAACCCGGTCTCTGGCGAAGCTCTACCGCGTTCGCGTTGAGGTAGGCTTGCAGGTCTTCCAGGCTGAACGGAGCGGCGGACGGTTTGCGCGCACCGGCCGGCTGAGCCGCTCCGGCCATCGCCTGAGCCTCGGCCAGCACGGCCTGCGTGCAGTAGGCCACGGAGTTGACCATCTGCGTCCGGTTTTTTCGGCCGCGCCATTTCTGGAAGGCTGCGTCGATGCCACGCAAGACGGCTTCCAGCGGCACGCCCGCGTTCTTCCACGTTTCCACCAGAGCCCAGTCGAGCGGCGACATGAGGAACAGACTGGTGCCGCGCGCTTTTTGGAAGTGTACCTCAACTTCGGTGAAATAGTTGAAGTAGTTGGCGGGCCAGGCTACTTCTTCCGGTTGCGCCGCCATATGATTTCCAACCCTTCGAGGGTCAGGTCTTCGTTGACCTGCTGCACCAAGCGCGACGCCTTCGCCACCAACTGCGCCTGCCCGCCGGTGGCCACCACTTTGGTCTCGCTGCCGAGCTCCGCGATGGCGCGCTCCAGGATTCCGTCGATCAGGCCGGCGAAGCCATAGTAGAGGCCGGATTGGATGCTGTTCACGGTGTTTTTGCCGATCAGGCGCGCCGGCTGCCGGAAATCCACCATGGGAAGCTTGGCGGTCTTGGCGAACAGCGCGGCGATGGACATGCCAATGCCCGGGCAGATCATTCCGCCGAGATACTCCGCGTGCGCCGACACGACATCGAAGTTGATCGTGGTTCCCAAGTCCACAACGATGGAAGGCCCGCCATAGCGGTGGAAAGCCGCCACCCCGTTGACTACGCGGTCCGCGCCCACCTCGCGCGGGTTGTCATACAGCACCTTCAAGCCGACGTCGGTGTCGGGCGTCACAAACAACGGAGTGGTGTGAAAATAGCGCTCGGACATGGCCGTGAGCGGAGCATCCAGCGTGGGCACTACGCTGGCGATGATGATGCCGTCGACGCGCGCCAGATCGAGAGACGCCAGGGCGAACAGGTTGCGCATGAGGACGCCCCATTCGTCGGCGGTCTGGTCGTGAATGGTCCGCAGGCGCCAACGGCCGATTAAACCGCCGCCTTCGAATGCGCCGATGGTGATGTTGCTGTTGCCCGCGTCCAAAGCTAAGAGCATGGGCGCACTCCTCCCGCCAGGATGACGCTTTCGCGTCCGTCGTCTTGCCGAAGAATGAGGAATCCGGCGTGGTTGAGGCCGGCCGTGGTGCCGCGGAGGACAGAATCGCCGGCATCCACCTGCACGCGGCGGCCGGAGACGTAGCTCGAGGCGGACGAAAACATCCGCAGGATTGGTTCGCGGCCTTCGCGTTCCAACAAGCGGCAGAAACCGTCGACGCTGCGGGCCAGTTCCACCAGCAGCTTTTCGCGCGATTGTAACCGGCCGGTCAGCATGCGAAGCGAAGTCGCCGTTGCGCTCAGTTCTTCCGGGAACGAGGTGTGATTCACATTGATGCCGATGCCCGCCAGGATAGCCGGGCCATCCAGCTCGGTAAGAATCCCGGCGCATTTCCGGGACTGAATGAGAACATCATTCGGCCAGCGCAAGTCGCAGACGATGCCCGTCGCTTTCTGGATCGCTTCGCACGTTGCCAGGCCGAGCGCCAGGGTCACCACGGGCCTTGCACTGGGCTGGAACGGATATCGAAGAATGATAGAGACGTAGAGACCGGCGCCGGGCCCGGAATGCCAAGTCCGGCCCAAGCGGCCTTTGCCGGCGGTTTGTTCTTCCGCGCCGACGATGGTTCCGGAGGCGCAGCCCAAGGCAGCGAGACGGCTGGCCTCAGTCATCGTGGAACCGATTACCGAATGCCATTCAATTTGACGCCCAGGGAGTTCGGAACGCAGACCGGCCAGATCGAAGGGCATGAGCTTCTCAGAGCTGCGCGAGCGCTGTGCGGCTCTTTTCGAGCTGGGCGACATACTCGCCCCGCTTCGACCGCAGCGAATCCACGACGTGGGCCGGCGCGCTGCTCAGAAACTTGTCGTTGGCAAGTTGGCGATCTTTATCGGCGATGAGTTTTTCGAGCTGGTGGATTTCCTTTTGCAGGCGATTCCGCTGGCCGGCGGAATCGATTTCCGGGAGATGCAGCAGGAGATCGAACTCCGGCGTCGAACGCACTGCGCCCGCCAGCGCCATGGGCGTTTCGGTCCGCAAGTCGAGCTTGACGTTCGCCAGCTTCTCGATCACGCTGAGTTCCACGGTCTGCGAGCCGTTGTGGCAGTACAGGACACCCTTCAGTTCAAGCTTCTTATCGAGGCCGTGGTCGGCGCGAAGTTTGCGTGCCGATGTGATCATCTCCTGTAACAATGCCATTTCGCGCTCGGCGGCTTCATCAGTGCCGCCGGCCTGCGGATAAGCGGCCAGCGCGATGGACGTTGTTTCGCCGAAGCGGTGCCACAGCTCCTCGGTGATGAAGGGCATGATCGGATGCTGCAATCGCAGATAGGCGCCGAACACGTTCAGCAGA
>Ga0335072_10014882_pt1 | contig 11054 bp, 13 predicted proteins | sample Lox_Sample_21_FD_206725 | JGI IMG/M metagenome (GOLD analysis project Ga0335072, IMG submission 206725) | Soil microbial communities from Loxahatchee National Wildlife Refuge, Florida, United States - Lox_Sample_2.1 | ecosystem: Environmental > Terrestrial > Soil > Wetlands | place: USA... | reverse complement strand
CCGGCGGAGGCGACGGCGCCGTACTGTCGTTTATCGCAACGCTCCAGCGTCGACGACGGGGAAAGGCAGGATCAAAACCCGTCGCTGGCGACGGTCGATCACAAGGGTCTCTGTCTGTGGCGGGACCACCGAGCACCACAGCCGACGCTTGCAGCCGACCGAACGCGTCTTGTTCGATCAGCCGCGCGTACCCTCGCTAACGGCTCGAGCAGCGGTACTTCGGCTTTTGTGGGCGCCGAGGTCTGCACCGTCGGCGGATCGTGCATGATGCGAGCCACCGATCTGATCGATCGTGCCGAGAAATTTTCGGCCGAGATAGACCGCGACGCTTGTGTCAATTTCATCCGGAGAGTATTTTAGGAGTAGTGCTGTGGAGCACTTCGATTTGCGATTTGGGGCTGCCTTTCCCGAGGCGGCCCTTCGCATTTCTGGGTCAGGTGGCCTATGCATGGCACACCTCCCTGGTTCGTTCGGACAAGGCGGAAAAGCCATTTGTAACCAAGGGCTGGCTTTTGCCCGATTTGTCCGAATAGCCGTTGGCAGTATTCAGCTGCCAAAAGCCTTCCAAGCTGAATACGAGGGTTCGATTCCCTTCACCCGCTCCAATGATTTCAATTACTTAGAGCGCCGCCTGGGTTTGGTTCCGAGAAGCCAGGCCGAGCCAGGTTCGGTGAGAATGGCTATCCGGCGAGAGCCGCTGCAGATATCCCGCGCTTTATGACATTGCGCATGGCGAAGCTCGACTGCAGGCGCGCCACCCCCGGCAATCGCGACAAATGCTGACTATGGATCCGCTCGTAGTCTTCCATGTCGCGCGCCTGGACTTGGACCAGGTAATCGTCGCTGCCTGACATCAGGTAGCAGGACACGACATCGGGGCATCTGCTGATCGCCTTCTCGAAAGCCCCAAGGGCATTTTCGCTCTGCCGATCCAATGTAATGTTCACGATCACATGCATCCGGTAGCCGAGCGATCCGGCATCAATGTCGGCCGAATAGCCGCGTATCACGCCCGCTTTCTCCAACTGTTGCAGCCTTCGTCCGCAGGCAGTCGGCGACAGTCCAACCCGTTCTGCCAAGACCACTTGGCTAATTCGAGCGTCGCGAACGAGTTCGCGCATGATCTTGCGGTCGATGACATCGAGGCCTGAGGGCATGTGGCACTCCCGGATTTGGATGGCATTTTTAGAGGAATCCTCAGGCTTTTCGCAATTCCGCGCAGCTTTCCAGCGCCATGCGGCCGCCAAGCTCGAAAATCCGGTGAGAACTGTCGTCCATTCGCTGGCAAGCTGCAAGGCGGGAATCAGTGTCCTGAGGCGTGGTCGTCATGGGAGAGGAAGTCGTCAGGGAATGCGACGGAGCGCTTCTGGAAATTGATCTTGGAGCAGTCCGTCAAAACTATCGTCGATTGAGGGCTATGTTGAAGGCCGGCGCGCAATGTGGCGCGGTGGTGAAGGCTGACGGCTATGGCCTCGGAGCGGCTCCAATTGCGGTTACGCTCCATTCGGAGGGGTGCAACACGTTCTTCGTCGCGCATTGCGATGAGGGAATGGCGCTACGTTCCTGCCTGCCGGCTTCGGCAACGATCGTGATCCTCAACGGCCTGCCGCCCGGCGCCGAACTGGAGTGTGCGCGGGCGGGCCTTTGGCCCGTCCTCAACTCGCCGGAGCAGGTCGAAGCGTGGTCAGGCTGCGCGCGACGGCTGGGAAGAACGCTTGACGCTGTCGTCCAGGTCGACACCGGCATGAACCGCCTTGGGCTTGCGCCTCACGAAATCACACGGTTTGCGGATCCTGATGTGCGCCGCAACGGCATCGAGGTGCGATTGTTGATGAGCCATCTGGCCTGCGCCGACGATCCAGGCTCCGCCGCAAATGAAGCACAGCGCAGGACATTCGAACGGTTCATCCGGTGGTTTCCGGGCGGACGGCGATCGCTGGCAAATTCGTCAGGAATCTTTCTTGGATCAGATTTTCATCATGACCTCGTTCGTCCTGGCGCTGCGCTCTACGGCGTCAATCCATTACCTGGAAGCCCTAATCCGATGCGGCCAGTGGTGCGACTGAGGGCAAGAGTGATCCAGGTCCGAGACCTCGAGGAGGGTGGTTGCGTTGGCTATGGCTGGGACTTCCGTGCGCGCGAGCCCATGCGGCTGGCCACGCTCGCGATCGGCTATGCCGATGGTTTGTTGCGCTCGTTCGGTAATGGTGGCGCAGCATATTTCGAAGGCCATCGTCTCGCGGTGGTGGGGCGGGTCTCAATGGACAGTGTCGTCGTAGACGTTGGCGAGATGCCTGGCGGAAATATCAAGCCGGGTGCGATGGTCGACATCATCGGCGATGATCAATCGGTCGACGATCTCGCTGCGAGCATGAATACCATTGGTTACGAGGTGCTGACCTCGCTCGGCCATCGCTTCAAACGTGTCTATCGGAATATTGCCGGTTCTTCGGCTATCCAGCCTGGCGAAGGCGTTCCCTCATGAAAGTTCTTGTCCTTGGCGCCGGCGTGATAGGCGTCACCACTGCGTATTATCTTTCGAAGCGCGGATTCGACGTGACCGTGATCGATCGCCAGTCCGGTCCCGCACTTGAGACAAGCTTCGCGAATGCCGGCGAAATCTCTCCTGGTTACGCTTCGCCATGGGCTGGGCCCGGAGTACCACTCAAGGCCGTCCGCTGGATGCTCGACAAATATGGGCCCCTGGTGGTGCGTCCCAGTGCTGACCCGGCAATGTGGCGTTGGATGCTGCGGATGCTGCGCAATTGCACGGCTGCGCGCTACCGGGTGAACAAGGCACGGATGGTCGGCATCGCCGAGTACAGCCGCGATTGCCTGCGTGCGCTGCGCGCCGAGACTGGACTAAGCTATGATGAACGCAGCCGGGGTACGCTGCAGCTGTTCCGCAAACAGTCACAGCTCGATGCGATCGGCGGCGACGTCGAGGTCCTGAAGCAGTACAATGTTCCCTATGAGGTCCTCGACCGCGACGGCTGCGTGCGGGTCGAGCCGGGACTGGCGCCTGAGCGCGAGCGCTTTGTCGGCGGACTGCGCCTGCCGGACGACGAGACCGGCGATTGCTATTTGTTCACGCAGCGGTTGGAGCAGATGGCGGCCGAACATGGCGTGAAGTTCGTCTATGGCACGACAATTCGGTCGATCGGGGTGGCCGACGGCTGGATCGCGCAGGTTATGACCGATCGTGGCACCTTCGTCGCCGACGCCTATGTCGTGTCGCTCGGAAGTTTCTCGCCTCTGATACTGCGTCCCCTTGGAATCGATATTCCGGTTTACCCTGTGAAGGGATATTCGCTGACGCTGCCGATCGTCGACGACAGCACTGCGCCCGAGTCGACGATCATGGACGAGACCTACAAGGTCGCGATTACCCGGCTTGGCGATCGTATCCGCGTCGGCGGCACCGCCGAACTGGGCGACTATTTGCTTAGATTGCAGGCAAACCGGCGTAGGGCGCTGGACCGCTCTTTGACCGACCTGTTTCCCAAAGCCGGTGATCTGTCGCGCGCAACCTTTTGGAGTGGGCTCCGTCCGATGACGCCGGATGGACCGCCGATTATCGGGCGTGCGCGCTTTGACAATCTCTATCTCAACACTGGACACGGCACGTTGGGTTGGACGATGGCGTGCGGCGCCGCGCGCGTGGTCTCCGATCAGATCGCCGGTGTTAAGCCGGACATACTGGTGGAGGACCTATCGATCGAGCGGTACTGATTGTGCCGACAGGAAAGCGCCGCTCGAGCTTTCCTGCTGGTTGGCGTAGGGAAAACGCATCGCATGAATCTAAAGCCCGGCTCTGATTCGATCAGAGCCGGAGAAGGCTTTAGTTGTACCAGCTAGCCGCGTACGGCAGGCAAGGCGGCACGGTGTAGGGATCGGAAGCAAAGGCGCCGACGTCCGGAGCACGGACGCACACCCTATTGTCCGGACCGGGTTGAGCAAACGGGACGCTGGCGTAAGCGTCCATCGGAGTGTGTCGGCGAACCGCGATGTCGCCTTGAGCAAACGCCTGGGTGGTGAAGGCGGTTGCCGCGATCAGTGCAACAGACAATAGGCTTAGTTTGGTCATCGAAGGTCTCCAGTTCGTGAGAAGCCAAGGTCGGCTCCTTGCTTCGATGTGTGGTGAGCCTCGTAGCAGTTAAACCAACAACTTCTTCACGCTCATTCAACCAAATGCGAGCGGGCGGCATGGATCGCATGTTGCAAATGTAACTTGCGGACAACGGCGTCCACGCCGTGCGCCGATTGCATCGCAAGATCAGGAAATAAAAGCGTCGGCTAAGGGAACTGGCGGACTCGAAATGGTCACCACGTCATTTTGATCTGCTCGGCCTTCAGGCGGGCTGCCGTCTCCTCCCAATTGCCGGTCAACAGCACGTTGGGCGAGATGCCACTTGCATCAGAAGCGAAGCGGAGCGGAAAAGCGCTGGCTCGGTAGACGACAAGAAGCGGACGAAATCGCAACAGCCGTTCTGCGCCCTGAAAGGCTTTGACTTCCGGTCCGTCAAGGACCACCGATCCTTCTCCGGTCATTTGGAGCATGTCGCCGGTTTCAAAGTCGACGAGCAGCAGACCGCAGTTCGGGTTCCTCAGGATGTTGCCGAGCGTGTTGAAAAAGCCGTTACCGTTAAAGTCGGGTATCGAGAGAATGCCGTTGGCACCGATATCGATGAAGCCGGCCTTGCCGCCGCGATGCGACACGTCGACCTGTCGGCGCCCATCCTCTCGATCGAGATAGGACGCGACGAACAGCGTATCGGCCTTTTCGATCATACGTCGCGCCCGCTGATCGAGGCGATCGGCGTCTTCGCGCCGGCTCTCGAAGGACGCGCCCGGCTCGCGAGCGAATGTGTGCTTCCGGATCGTAATATAACGGGGGCAATTGCCGAAGCTGTCCTCAACCGCAACGTCGAAACGATCGGCGCTGGAGCGCCGTACCTTGCCGTTCACCCGATTGCGACGACGGGTTTCAAGCTGCATTCCCAACATCCCGACGGCGTCGCCGTCTTCCAGGCCCGGTGCTGCCGGGTCCGACGGATCGACACGAGCATCAATGCGCAATGTCCTGTCGTCGGGCGAAGCGATGAATCCCGGACGTCCCGCAAGCAGCGTCGGCCAAGCCGCACCGTGAAGGTCCACGGCTCCCACGACAATAAAGGGCAGCAACGGGAAGAATTCCCGATGTTGTTGGATCAGATGATGGCGAATATTGCGTGGGCCCACCGCCGCCATCCTGTCGAGAACACCGGCGTGCTGCTGAATGGTCAACTCACCTTCGTGCCAGGGTGACGTTGGCTTGACTGGGAAGATGCCGTCCATGGTGTCGACCTTGCCTTTCCTGAATTAAGCGGGCGCGCTACTCGGTATGGCCTGGTGCATTAAGCAGCCAGACCGATCTTTGTTTTCTGGAACGGAATGAAGCCCGGCAATGCTTCAATGGAAGCAAGCCACGCCTTGATGCGAGGATAGGTGGACAGGTCCACATTGCCCTCGGGCGCGCTCGAAATGTAGCTGTAGAGTGCCACGTCGGCGATCGTTGGCTTTTTGCCGACAAGGAACGCCGATCGTTCGAGTTCGGCCTCGATCAGCATCAATGCGGCGTGGGCTCGGCCGATGGTTTCCTCGGCGGGCAATGCAGCCTTGAAGACGGTAATGAGGCGCGCGGCGGCGGGCCCGCGGGCGATCTCGCCGGCAGCGACCGACAACCATTTCTGGATCCGAGCCGCAGTACCCGCGTCGTCCGGCAGCCAGTCACGGCGATCGAACTTCTTGGCGAGATAGACCAGAATGGCGTTTGAATCCGTGACGACAAACCCGTTGTCGTCGAGGACCGGAACCTGGCCGAACGGATTGATCGCAAGATATTCGGGCGTCTTCTGCTGACGGGCAGCAAGATCGATCTCCACGGTTTCGAACCCGACACCGATCAACGACAAGAACAGGCGCGCACGGTGCGAGTGACCGGACAAGGCAGCAGAATAAAGCTTCATGACAGTCTCCAGCGGTTCTACCCAGCGGTAGCCCCCGAAAACTAGTATTCCTTACGATGTTGGTAATTGCTTGTTTGTGGAATAAATGATTCCATATTCTGGAATGCTGGGCTTGGACATCGAGGGAAGCTATGGACCGCCTTCAGGCCATGAAGACGTTCGTCAAGGTGGCGGAGCACGGCGGCTTTGCAGAGGCGGGCAGGTCGTTAGGTATGAGTCCACCGGCCGTCACCCGTGCAATAGCTTTCCTGGAAAACGCCATCGGAGCCTCGTTGCTGACGCGTACCACCCGGTCGGTCAAGCTCACGGAGGCCGGAGAACGCTATTTATCCGATTGCCATCGGATCCTGTCCGATATCTCGGATGCAGAAGCGAGTGCAGCCGGTCTGCATGCACATCCGACGGGAACGCTTTGCGTAACGGCTCCGGTTTTGTTCGGGTCGCTGCATATCCGGCCGATCATTGCGAGCTACCTCGACGCCCATCCGCGCGTGAACGTCAGGGCAATTTTTGTCGACCGGAACGTCAACCTGATCGAAGAGGGTATCGACGTTGCGTTACGGATCGGGGCGCTGCCGGATTCCGAGTTGCAGGCCGTTGCCGTCGGCGCGGTCCGTCGCATCGTCTGTGCGTCGCCTGCCTACCTTAGAAAGCATGGCACCCCACGCCAGCCTTCAGATCTCGCCGAGCATCAGATCGTCGTGGCCTCATCGAGCTCGCAGCTTCTCGAATGGCGCTTCGGAAAGAAGACGACTGTATCGGTCACGCCTCGCGTCACCTGCAATCTCAATGATGTCGCGATCAACATGGCGATCGAGAACTTCGGGGTCACGCGCGTCCTGTCTTATCAAGTCGCCGAGGCCATTGAGCGCGGTCGCCTGAAGGCCATTTTGACGGATTTCGAACCGGAGCCAATTCCGGTCCACCTTCTCCATACCGGAGGACGCGGACCTTCGGCGAAAGTGCGATCGTTCATCGATTTCGCTGTTGAGAAGCTGAGGGCAAGCCCGGCCCTTCACGGCGGCGTCAGATCTCGTCCGGCCCAGCGGTCGTAAATTCCCTTAAAACGCGGTAGGCAATAACCCTGAACGTCGACCCGATGATGATCCATCGCAGAAACCAAAGCGAAGCTGACAGGTTCTGTGAGCGTCTCTCCAGTGAAGCGAGGTCTTCATGTTCAGGAAAACATTAGTTGTATTGGCCGTCGTGACTCTAGGCACGGCACTGGTTTCTGCCGACGCCTCCGCGCAGAGGTTCCGCGGTGGCGGCGTTCACCGAGGCGGCGTTCATCACGTCGGCGTCCATCGCGGGGTCGCGCGAGGTGGATGGCACGGTGCTGGTTGGCGCGGTGCCGGCTGGCGCGGAGGTGGCGCGAGAGTGGCCGTGCGCCGAGGTGGGTGGGGCTGGCGTGGTCCGGCCGTGGCGGCGGCAGGCATTGGTACGGGCTGGGCCCTTGCCAACGCTAACGCCGCTTGGGGCAGCCCGGGTTGGGGATGGGGGAGCCCAGGATGGGGCAGCCCAGGCTGGGGTTGGGGCGGTGGTTGGAACAGCGGATGGAACAATGGATGCACGCGCTGGCGTCAGGTCTGGACCGGCGGCGGATGGCGCAACGTTCCGGTGAACGTTTGCTGATGACCTGAGCCAGATCGGCTTCTGATTGAATTAGAACCGAAACGCGTCAGAACCATCGCCGGCCGCAAACGCGGCGGCCGCGGTGCCAATGACAGGTCCACCGCCGTCGGCGGCGCGGTGGTGGTCTGCCCGGACCGCGAGGCGGCGGTCCCCATTGGGTCCGGGTCAGGAGAGAGGACGAGCTTTCTGTCCCGCGTTGCCCCGGATCGGGCGCGATCGGCAGGGTCCGGATCGGCAAAGTCTGGATCGGCAAGGCTTCAGCGGCTTCAATGAGGCTTGCGCCCAATGCGCTTACTGCGGTGATGGCGACGGCACTTTGCGCGAAACCGAGAAAGGCGCGGCGTGTACAGGCATTCATGATTTTCCCCTCGCTTGTCACGCAGCAGCGAGAGTGATTTCGTGTGCGCAGAACCGCAAGCAAGTTGCTCGGTGTGAGATGAAACGTGTGATCGAACGCTAGCTTCCAGCCGGGAGCTGCGACATCCGACGAAACCCTGAGCAAGGCGATGGAATGCTACGATCGTGTTGTCGATCGATCGAGCGGCTGCCACGATCGCTGTCATCGACGTTATCGCGCCCCCCTTGCCGAGAGTGTCAAATTCGTCAATCCGGCCGCCAGATGGACTCCGATTGAGCGCTCGACCGATAGCGGCTGCAGGACAATGCTTCTGCGCGAGCCTCCGATCAGTACGTTGGCTCCAAAGCCGGGTCCCAACGCAGCGCTGGCGCTCGCCCCCACATAATTGCCTGTTAGCCGTCCCGGACCGATCCGGGGTGAATTTCTGGCAAAGACAATCCAGGAGAGGCTGCCTGCCCGGATAACACCGACATCGAGGCCGACCCTCCTTATCCTTCCTTCGTAGATGTAACGCTGTGAGGAGTTTCGCCGGTGGAAGACGCAATGCAGAGATTGCGTCGATCCAAGCACCCGTCCGACTCTCGGACTGCCGGTGCACGACAGCCTGCCGACCCTGAACGTTTCGCCTCGCGCCGAGGCCACGCCGGCGCAAATCACCATGGATACAAAAATCGCTCCCAGAATCCGGATCGCCGTCATTTTCGAATCCCCGATTTAGCTATTCTAGTTGCCCGGCGCGGCGGCGCGCCTGTGATCTCCACGAAGCCAGAAGGTCATACCGAGCCCGATCAGAAGAACGGCGGCCAGCAGGAAAAAGAGGATGGACTGCTTCAGCCACGAAATCACGGGAACCGCGGCCTCCATGGCGACGCCGAGAAAGCAGAGCCGCAGCGACAAGAGGCTAAGCCCTGCCAGGAAAGTGCCGAGCGCCAGCAATGTAAGCAGGACCAGGCTTGTCGCAGGCGTCGGAAGCAGCCGTTGAACGCCGGATACCAGCATGATGTTCATCGTGACCAGCACGGCGATCCAGTGAACCGCCTGGGTCCAAATTAACTGGAATTGAGCCTGTCTGTCGTCAAGCTCCGGCCATTTGGTGATGATGCAGACCACGGCGATGGCGAGCGCCAGAAACTCCCAGTAGCCGACAAGTGGCTGATGCGAGACGTTGGTATAGGCGACGCCCATGATGGCGAGCACCAGCACGATGACGTAAGGCAATTGCTGTCGCAGGAAATGGGACGTTGCAGAATGCGGCCGGGACGTCTCAGCGTCGTTTTGCGGTTCTTCAATCTCGCTCATGAGTAACCTCTCTGAGTCCTCATTGGCTTCCCTCAGCTGTGCGACCGTTCAGGCCATCGCCAAGATAGTCTTCGACATAGAACCTGATAATCGCGACACGGCTGACTGCGACCAATGGCATGGCAAGGGCGATTCCCATGACCCCGAAGAGTGCGCCAAGCAGGAGAATGGCGACCAGAGTCCAGGCGGGAGGAGTCGATACCGCCTGGCGTTGGATCAGCGGACCAATCACATAGCCTTCGATCGACTGGACGATGGTATAGACGACGATCGCCCAGACCAGCAACGAGCCGCCGAGCGGCATCGCGACGAGGGCGATGGGGATCGCGGCGACGATGGGCCCAAGATAGGGGATGAAATTTGAGAGGCCGGCCTGGAATCCGAGCACGAAGGGGCCCGGCAGCCCGATCAGATAGAGCGCGATCCACACACAGAGCGTCATCAGCACGATACGGATCACCTGTCCGATGAACCATAACCGCAGGACGTTTCCCATCTCGTCCAGGACCGCTCTTGTTCGTGCCCTGTACGATGGCTTCACCAGCATGACCAGGCTTTCGCGGTAGCTCGATGGATCGAAGGCAAACAGGATTCCGAGGAACACGATGATCAGCGTGTTGGTCAGAAAGCTCGTCGCCGTCCCCAGGACCATTTGAGCGTTGCTGAGCAGCCGGCCCTGGTCGAAGAACCAACGCGCGAAGTTGCGGCCGGCTTCGGGGCCAAGCAGGTCGACGCCGAACGACAAGAGATGCTGCTGAACGACATCAAGCTGTGCATCCATCACCTGCAGCAACAAGTGTATTTGCTCGGGCACCTTGCCGGCGCCCCAGATCAGGCCAAACCCCGAGAGGACCAGCAGCAGCAGGAGAACCAGCGTCAGCCGCCAGGCGCGGCCGACAGGAAAAACGGGTAGGATGGTCCTCGCGGCGGCGTCCAGAAATGCCGCAAACAGGACACCAGCAAAGATGGTGAGGAGGCTCGAAACCGTTTGCCACACCAGGAAGATGCAGATGCAGGCGGCCAGCAGTGCAAGACCTGTCGCAAGAAGGCTGCGGCGTTCAACGCCTTCAGATTCATCGGCGCGATCTTGGCGCGGGATGACTCCGCGGACTCGTCCCTGTCCTGGTTTGGATTCGGTCATGGATCCATCAAATCACGTCACCGGTATTTCGGCGTTGCGTGGGCATGGGATTTCTTTGGAAGAGCATGCGCGCCCAGCGGCTAGTGTGGTGGTTCAGAAGTTCGCTTCATTTCCGCTGCGAGTCCTTCAAGCGAACTTCTGAACCTAAACCACACGAGAATAACAATAATCTAGTGTCCTTTCGAATCCGAAGTTCGCTCCGGTAGTCGCCGCAAAGATTGCGAACTTCGGATTCGGGACACTAGGAGCGGACTCTCCGGCTGCCATAATGCGGGTGCTTTCCGCCGCGGAAGCGCCAATAGCGGTGTTTCGGCGACGCTCTATTGGTATTCGGAGTGACGCTCTGCGGCGCGGACACGTTGGTGTCCTTCGTCTGTGCCAGGGACCGATTTGAAGATGGCGCAATCGCCAGCAATGCGCCGACGATGAGGGTGCCGCCTACAAGTTGGATGTTCATGTTCGCCTCCTGCATTCTCGGACGAGGACGAGCCTATCGGCGCTTCTCCCGCTCGGACATCCGGGTTTGTCTGTAGGAGATGGCGCAGGAAACAGGCATCGCGCGCCTGGCGTGGCGTGTCAGTTCCTGAACGCTACGGCACGTCGATCGCGCCGTGGG
>Ga0335072_10014881_pt1 | contig 11054 bp, 10 predicted proteins | sample Lox_Sample_21_FD_206725 | JGI IMG/M metagenome (GOLD analysis project Ga0335072, IMG submission 206725) | Soil microbial communities from Loxahatchee National Wildlife Refuge, Florida, United States - Lox_Sample_2.1 | ecosystem: Environmental > Terrestrial > Soil > Wetlands | place: USA... | reverse complement strand
ACCGGTGGGGCTGGCACATCGCCCTGCACCCCGACGGCACCGTCACCGCCACCAGCCCCGACGGCTACCGCACCTACCACAGCCACAGCCCGCCCGCACCCGCCGCCGCCTGAGCGCGGGCTGCTGGTACGGAAGAAACGTGGCTGGTGCGTCTCCGGGTCAGGCCTGATGCGATGTCGGCCGCCGGGCCAGGTTGGCCACGATCTCGGTGGCGAGGTCGATTTCGTCGTCGGTGTTGTAATAGTGGGGGGAGAATCGGATCAGCGGGTGGACGTCCCGGTCTTGAGTGTCGAGCGGGTTGTCCTCGGCGACGGTGGTTGACACGTTGACTCCGGCGCGGCCGAGAGCCGCTGCGGCCTGGTCTGCAGCCATCCCGTCGATCTTGGCGGTGACGATGGCGCAGCGGTTCTGGCCGAGGTCGTGGACGGTAACGCCGGGCAGCTCGGCGAGCTGGCCGCGCAGCCGGGCGCCCAGCGCGATGGAACGTTGCCCGATCGCATCCAAGCCCAGGCCGAGGGCTTGGCGCGTGGCGGCGCCCAGGCCCAGCACGTTGACATAGCTGTGTTCCCAGGTGGCGAAGCGGCGGGCACCTTCGGCCCAGGCGAAACCACGGTCCCCGTCCCAGGTCGCCGAGCCGATCTCGGCGACGAACGGGTCCAGCTTGTCCAGCGCAGCGGTGCGCACCCACAAGAACCCGGTGCCCCGCGGGCCGCGCAGGAACTTGCGGCCGGTCCCGGTCAGCAGGTCGCAGCCGATCGCGTCGACGTTCACGGGGAACTGGCCGGCCGACTGGGTGGCATCCAGCAGATACAGCGCGCCGCAGCTTCGGGCGATCCGGCCGATCCGCTCGGCGGGCTGGACCAGACCGCCGCTCGTGGGCACGTGGGACACTCCGATCAGCGCTGTCCGCCGGCCGGCCAGTTGTTCCAGCGCGGCCACATCGAGCTGTCCATGCTCATCGTTGGGCACCACCACAACCTCGGCCCCGGTACGCTCGGCGGCCTGCCAGTAGGCCAGCACGTTGCTGCCGTACTCGGCTCGGCCAGTCAGGATCTGATCCCCCGGCCGCAGCCGTACCGAGTAGAACGCCGCGTCCCAGGCGCGGGTGGCGTTGTCGAACAAGGCGATCTCGTCGGCCCGGCCGCCGGTCAACTCGGCGAGCGCGTCATAGACGGCGGCGATCGCCTCGGCCGCCTCGGCGGCGGCCTCGTACCCGCCGATCTCGGCCTCCCGCCGCAAGTGGGTGGTCATCGCATCCAGCGTCGGCTGCGCCAGTAGTGCCGCCCCGGCGTTGTTCAGGTGGATGCGCCTGGCACAGCCGGGTGTCTGCGCCCGTAGCGCGTCGATGTCCACGGGCGTGATGTTACGAGACCCGGCAAAACCACGGCAGCGCAAATTGATGATCTCCGCACCAGGCGCGACGTCTCTCATCGCTACCGCACAGCCCAGATCGCGGCTGCCAGGGTGTCGAACCGGAGCAGGTGCCGACGCAAGCAGGGGATGTCCGCACTGCGTGCCGCGCTGACCGCTTCCTCCGCCGCGCAGGCCAGCCGGGATAGCCGCACCCACAGGAACGTTTCCGCTCCAGGATCCCAGGTGCCGCCGGCCGATACGGTCAGCGTGGCCAGGACAGCGGCCTCCGCCTCGGCGATGACGCCATTCGCTGCTTCGCGGACCGCGGCGGCGACCTGCCAGGGAAGCATCCCGTCGGTGTGGCCGCAGGCCAGCAGACGCAGCCTGACCAGTCGCGGCTCGCTGCGCGACTTGTGATCCCGGACCTGATCGGCGAACGTCATGAGAAGGCAGCGCTCGTCCTGCGCATCGAAGAGGGACGGTCGTCCCGGCGAACTGCTGGTTGGCCCCGCCAGCCGGAGTTGCCCGCTGCTGTCGGTCACGGTGTTACCCCCGCGAGTGCCTCGCCAGTCCGGACCGGCAGCACAGTGAGCAGCGCCGTGCTCATGGCAGAGCATGCCGTGAAGCTATGGGTCACGTAGCCGGCAATGGTCTCGCCGGGGGGATACACCCGCAGCCAATTGGCTGTGACCGGCTGGCAGGAAGACGCGGGATAGTTGCCGGCCGCCGCAACCCGCAGCCATGCGTGCGCCGTCGCGCCGGTCGCAATGCGGACCGCCAGCTTCGCGAATGCGCCGCTGCGCTGTGCCGAGGCGCCGATCTGCTTGGCGGCCGCGGACGGCGCCGCCGCGAACGAGACACCTGGGTAGCCATACAGCTCGCAGGCGCGCGCCGACGTGTTGGTGAAGTTCAACGGGTAGTAGACGCTGCCAGCGGCGCCGCTCGCCTGGCTGGTATCCAGCGTGATCCGCAGCGACGCCGTCCGGCATGCGGTCAGAGCCGCGCCGCTTGCGGGCGCTACCGGCGGCGAGGACGGGGCAGCAGCAGACCGCGAGATCATCGGTGCCGAGGTGGCAGGCGGTGCCGAGGTGGCAGGCAGGGAGGTGGCAGGCGGGGAGATGGTCGGCGCCGTGGTGGTCGGCGCCGAGGCCGGCTGGCCCGGCGTCGGTGAACCGCATGCTGCTAGCAGGCTCGTGGCCGCCACCGCTGCTGCGAGCCACGCGGGTCGCCGTGCCCGCGCCGGGGTACGCGAAGACGTGAACATGGATGCCTTTCGTGTGTTTGGTATCGGCCGATCGTGCTGAGGTTCAGCCTGTGGTCGGCAGGGCGGTCGTCATATCCGCCGCCTGTTGAGCGCGGCGCGGATGGCGCGGCGTTGGTCCGGGTCCGTGCCGCCCCAGATGCCGAACTCGACCCCCTGCCACAACGCCCAGCTCAGGCACGCGACACGCACCGGGCACGCCATGCAGATCCGCTTCGCCTGGACGGCCTGGCGCTGCCCTGGCCCGGCCGTGCCCTCGGGGAAGAACAGCTCCGAGTCGGCATCGCGGCAGGCGGCGACGTCACGCCACGCGTCGTTGCGCGCCGCCGCCTGAGTGAGGCTTTTGTGCTTCACGGTCATCTCCTTGGTTTGCCGGCAGGTTCGGTCCCGAGCCGTTCATGCGGCGATCCTGGTTTGCCGGCTCGCTCGCTCGTATCCGCCAGATGGCGCGTCTTGTGCACAGTCAGGCGGCAGTGCACCGCGGGGAGGCCAGGTTCGAGGCCGGGCTCGTATCCGCCAGTGGCCAGTTAGTCGGACGCAGCCCGCGCGACGACGCGCTGCGGAGCTAGAAGGCGGCTGGGCCGCCCGGCAGGGCGTTGTTGAGCTGGCCGCGGGAGGTGATGCCGAGCTTGGCGAAGACGTTGCCGAGGTGGTACTGGACGGTGCGAGGGCTGAGGAACAGCCGCGCGCCAATCTGGGGGTTGGTCAGCCCGTCGCGGGCCAGCCGGGCGATGTGGGCCTCGTGGGCGGTCAACGCCTGGCTGCCTGGTGCGGCGGAACGCCTGCGGGCGGTCTCCCCGGTGGCCCGCAGTTCGCGCCGGGCACGGTCGGCGAAGGCATCCATTCCCAGCGCTTCCAGCATGCGGTGGCCAGCCCGTAGCTGTTCCCGTGCTTGGGTGCGGCGCCGCTCGCGGCGAAGCCATTCCCCGTACAGCAAGTGGGCGCGGGCCAGGTCGGGGCGCATTCGGGTGCGGGACAGCCGGTCCACAGACTCCTGGTACAGGCGGTCAGCGGCCTCGCCTTCGGTCAGCAGAGCTCGGCAACGCGCCTCGGTGCCCAGTGCCCAGTCGGTGGCGCTCGCGCTGGTCATCTCGGCGAGCCGGGCTAGCGCGTCGGCAGCCGTCTGTCTCTCCCCGCTCCGCGCGGCGGACTCGATCAGCTCAGCCAGGGCCCAGCTTGGCGCGACCAGGTCGCCTTCGCAGGCGACGGCGCGCCCGGCCGCGGCCAGCGCCTCCTGGTAGCGGCCGTGACCGTTGCTGACCACCGCATCTGCCCATCCGAGCAGGGTTATCCCCATCCCCTCGCCCCGTCGTGCCGTATCGCGCGTGATGCCCTGGTCCGCCGCGGAGACGGCCTCCGCGTCGCCGCGCAGCGCAGCCAGGAACACCGCGGCGTAAGGCGGGCGGCTCGTGCCGGTCGCCTCGCCCACCACCCGTAGCTCATCGGCCAGCACGGCGGCAGTGGCCAGCTCGCCGGATAGCAGGAGTATGACGGCGCGGGCATGCAGAGCGAGCGGGAGCGAGCTCAGCGATCCGGCCTCGCGGGCAAGCTGGACGAACCGGGCCGACAACTGCTCCCAGCGGTCGTCGTCCCAGATGTGCAGTGCCGCGACACACCCCAGCCACAGCCAGCGCAGCTCCTCATCAAGGGGCATGCCGTCTCCGAAGGCGGCCAGGGCTTGGCGGAGGACGGGCAGTCCGGCGTGGTATCCGTCGTTGTAATGGGCGGTCAGGCCCGCGAGGAGAAGGTCGGGTGCGCGGGGAGCGTGCAGTGGCCGGGGTGCTGCGGCAGCGGCGCGCGCTACCTGCTGGACATCCGCGCCGGGGCTGGCCAGACGGCCGGCAAACATCGCGGCGGCCAGCGAGTCGAGGTAGGTGGCGCGGGACAGGCCGGGGTCGATGGGCTCGAGTTGCCTGGCGGCGTTGAGCAGCAGCGGCGGGGCGTCGCTGCCCCGGTTGGTGTAGAACGCGATCTGGGCGCGCAGCAGGTCGGCGTGGGCGCGCTGGAACGCGCTGGCCGGGCCGGCCTCCGCCGTGGCCAGCAGGTTGAGTGCCGCGCCGTACTGGCCGGCCTGGGCTTTGATCCGTGCCGCGGCCATCGCTCGCCCGGCGCGCTGAGCCGGGTCGAGGGTGAGCATGACGGCGCGCTCGAGGAACGCGGCCCCGGCGGCCAGCCCGCCGCGGGCCCGCGCCCGGTCGGCTGAGCGCTCGAGCTCGACCGCGACGTCCTCGTCCGGCCCGGCGGCGGCCATCGCCCGGTGCCAGGCGCGCCGGTCGGGATCGAGCTCCGGGTCGATGCTGTCCGCCAGCGCGGCGTGCACCAGCCGTCTGTCCCGGTCGGGGGCCGGCCGGTAGACTGCCGACCGGACCAAGGGGTGCCGGAACCGCAGCCGTACTCCGAACTCGGCCAGGCCCGCGTCGGCCGCGGCGCCCGCAGCCTCCGCGCCGATTCCCAGCCGCCTGGCTGCCCGCCAGAGCAGGGCCGCATCTCCGGACGGGTCGGCCGCCGCCAGCAGCAGCAGGCGCCGGGTCTGCTCTGGCAGAGCCTCCACCCGCCGCCGGAAGCTGTCCTCAAGGCTGCCCGACGGCAAAACCGCGCCCGCCAGTCCGTAGCCGCCCGCCAGTTGCGCCGCCGTCAGCGCCCGCGGCAGCTCCAGCAGCGCCAGCGGGTTTCCCCGTGTTTCGGCCACGATCTGATCCCGGACCAGCGCGCTGATCGGCACGGTTAAAGCGGCATCCAGCAGCGCGCGCGCCTCGGCCTCGCCAAGCCCGCTGACCACCAGCTCTGGCAGTCCAGACAGCTCGCTGTCCGGGACGCGAGCCGCGAACACCAGACCTACCGAATCCGCCCCCAGCCGGCGCGCGACGAATGCGAGTGCCTGCGCTGAGGCGCGATCGGTCCACTGCTGATCATCGACCAGGCACAGCAGCGGACGCTCGGCGGCCGCCTCGGACAGCAGACCCAGCACCGCCAGCCCGACCAGGAACCGGTCCGGCGGCGGCCCCGCGCCGATCCCGAACGCGGTCGCCAGCGCCGCCCGCTGCGGTCCCGGCAGGCCATCCAGGCCATCCAGCACCGGAGCGCACAACTGGTGCACGGTGGCGAACGCGAGCTCCATCTCCGTCTGGACACCGGTGGCGCGCACCACCCGGCAGCCCTCCGCCCGCGCGGCCAGGTACTCCAGCAACGCCGTCTTGCCCACGCCGGCTTCCCCGTGCAGTACCAGGACGCGGCTTTCCCCTGTCCGTATCGCGGCGACCAGCCGGTCGAGTGCCTGGCATTCAGCCTGCCGGCCGGCCAGGTCTACCACCCGCTCACCTCCGTGCCCGCAGGCGCCCGCACGGTACAGAAGCTATCTCACCCCCCGCCACGGACAGGCATCAATACCTGGCCGCACGGGGATACGACGGGGTAGCGAGAGCATCACCAGAACCCTTCGGCAGTGGACAGGGAGCTCGTCAGCCTGATGGACGGTCGCCTACGGCGACCTGACGGGCGCGGCTGGCGGCGGGGCGGTCCGCGTCAGCGGTGGGCCAGGAGTTCCGCGACCGAGCGGTCGCACAGCTCGTAGCGGATCACGCGGCCGTCGCGCTGCGAGCTGACCGTCTGCGCGGCCCGCAGGTACCTCAGGGTCTGCGAGACGGTGGCGTCGTTGATCCCCGTTGCGGCCGCGAGGTCGGAGACGCTGATCGGCCCGGCGGCCTGGATACAGGTCAGAACGGTGAGCCGGGTGGGGTCGGCCAGCAGGGCGAACCGCTGGGCGCGGGCCCGCATCTCGGCTGGATCATCGAGCGCGGCGATGGCCTCGCAGACACGCTCGCCGTCGATGATGCGCTGGTCGGCGCGTTCGGCGGGGAGGAGATGCACGCCGCTCAGTGTCGCACATCGCTCGAAACCTGATCATCCGTTCGGGAATTGACCGCGGCCTTTCGCTAGCCAGATCGCAGCCCGGGGCGGTTGGTGCCACACTTAGGGCGATACGGCTGTCAGGGGGTTTGACGTGCAACTCGGCACAACCCACGATGGCGGTCGGCCGAACGCGGATGACCTGCTGCTCCGGGTGGCCTGGTTCTATTACAAGGACGAGCTGACCCAGGACGAAATCGCTAAGCGACTGTCGGTGTCCCGGGCGTCGGTCGGGCGCATGCTGGAACGCGCGCGGCAGATTGGCTTAGTGTCCATCAACCTGAACGCCGACCATCTGTCCGCGTTCGAGTTGAGCGGCCAGTTGCGCGGCGCGTTCGATCTGACCGAGGCACTGGTCGTCCCCGACCATGAGACCGAGCCCAGCGACCACCACCGCCTGAACACCCGGCTGGGGATCGGCGGGGCGCAGTTCATGAGCACTCACCTGCGGCCGGGCGGCAGCCTCGGGGTCGGCTGGGGCGAGACGGTCTCGCAGGCCGTCACCGCGATCAACTTCGGCGCGGTCGGGCCCGTCCACCTGGTGAGCCTCACCGGGGGCGTGGACGGCTACCTGCAGACGATCTTGTCCTCCCGGGCCGAGAACGCCGCCGAAGGGGAGGCCACCACGGCGACGATCATCCCGTCGCCCATTGTCGCCTCCACCCCGGAGCTCGCCGCGGCGCTCCGGGCGGAGCCGACCATCTGGCAGGTTCTCAAACAGGCGTGCGACGTCGAGCAGGCCATCGTCGGGGTGGGCACGCCGGCGTCCGACGCCACCATTGTGCAGATGGGCTACCTCACGGCCGAGGACGCGCAGATGCTGCGCAGCCGTGGCGTGGTCGGCGACATCCTCGGTCAGTTCTTCGACGCCGACGGCGCCGTGGTCGACCTTCCGATCCACGAGCGCCGGATCGGGATCGATCTGGCCGACCTGGTCAACATCCCGAAGGTGGTGGGGGTGGCCGGCGGGCTGCACAAGACCGAGGCGATACTCGGCGCGCTGCGGGGCCGGTTCCTCGACATCCTGGTGACCAACGAACTGGTCGCGCTGGCGCTGCTGGAAATGCAGCGCAGCGGCCTGCGGCCGGTATCAGCGGACGCGGTGTAGCGGGGCCCGGATTCCCCGGCCGGTCACTGTGAGCGGACGCTCAGGCTCTTGACAAATGCTCACCTTTGGGGGAGCTTGAAGGCCATGCCTGAGCTGTTCGGTGCCGCCTACACGCGTGCTGACCTGCTGCGGCGGGTTGGCCGGCTCGAACAGGTCGCGGGGGTTCGGCTGGTCACGATCGGCGACGGCCAGGGCCGCGGCGTGCGCGTCCTGGAGTTCCGGACCGGCACCGGGTTCGCGTTCGACGTGCTGATCGACCGCAGCTTCGACGTCGGCCGGTGCGAGCTGGCCGGGCGGCCGCTGAGCTGGCTGTCGGGCGCCGGCGTGGTCGGGCCCTGGTACTACGAGCCGGAGGACTGGGGCTGGTTCCGGGCGTGGGGCGGCGGCATGGTCGTGACCTGCGGGCTCGACCACACGCTGACGCCGGGCGAGGACAGCGCCGCGCACTTCAACCAGCCGCACATCCAGCCGACCGTTCCGTACGGGCTGCACGGGCGGATCGGCGGGCTGCCCGCCCGGCTGGCCGGCTACGGCGAGCGGTGGGACGGCGACGCGTGCGTGCTGTGGGCGGAGGGCGAGGTGCTCCAGTCCGCCGTGTTCGGCGAGCACCTCGTGTTGCGCCGGCGGATCGAGGCGCGGGTCGGCGAGTCCCGGTTCACCATTTGCGACGAGGTCGAGAACGCCGGTCACACGCTGACGTCGCACATGCTCCTGTACCACTGCAACGCCGGGTTCCCCGTGGTGGACGAGGGGGCCGAGCTGCTCGCCGCGAGCCGGCGCACGACGACGGACTATGACGCGCCGGTCGATGGGTACCAGGTCCTGTCGGCCCCGGTGCGCGACGCGACCGAAGCCTGCTTCGAGCATGAGCTCATCGCCGAACCCGGCGGCACCGTGCCGGTCGGCGTCGTCAACCGGGCGCTGGAACTAGGGGTGTACCAGGTGTTCCGGATCGGCCAGCTCCCGCACCACACGGTCTGGCGAATGATGGGCGAGGGCACGTATGCGCTCGCGATGGAGCCGAGCACCAACCGCGACGCGGGCCGGGCCGATGCCCGCGAGCGAGGCGAGCTGCAATGGCTCGAGCCCGGCGAGGTTCGCCGCTACGACCTCGAGATCGGCGCGCTCTCGGGCGGCGCCGCGATCGCTGGATTCGAGAAACGGGTGAGGATGGTGAGCGATCGGTGACCCAGACCCGGACCTGGCCTGCGCGGGTGACGCTGCGGGAGTTCGACGAGATCTTCGAGGCGGTGAAGAACTGGGGCCGCTGGGGGCCGGACGACGAACTGGGGACGCTCAACTACATCACCCAGGAGACGGTTCGCGCCGCGACCGCCCTGGTCAGGTCGGGTCGGCGGGCCACGATGGCGATCCCGATGTCGACGGTCGCCGGGCCGGACAATCCGAGCCCGGTGATCCACCACGTGGTGCAGGCGCACGACGTCGACATCGGCTCGAGCGGGGTAACGTTCGCCACCGACTTCGTCGGCCTGGCGTTCCATGGCGACTGCCACACGCACATGGACGCGCTGTGCCACATCGCCTACAAGGGACTGGTCTACAACGGCCGCCCGGCCGCAGAGGTGATGACCTCGCAGCGGGCCACCGCGCTGGACGTCACCGCGTACAGCGAGGGCCTGGTCGGCCGCGGCGTGCTGCTGGACGTGCCGCGGTTCCGCGGCGTGCCGTACCTCGAGCCGGGCGAGGCGGTGACCCGGGCCGAGCTGGAGGAGATCGAGCGGGCACAGGGGGTGCGCCTGCGCGAGGGCGACATCTTCGTGTTCCGGACCGGGCACCACCGGCGGCGGCTGGAGCTCGGCGCGTGGAGCAACGACTACCCGCCCGCGGGCGAGGGCAAGGCGGGGCTGCACGTCGACACGATCGGCTGGATGCATGAGCGGCGGATCGCCGCGTTCCTGCCCGACGGCGACGGCGAGACCGTGCCGAGCAACGTCGAGGGCGTTCTGTACCCGATCCACCCGTTGCAGGTCACGGCCATGGGAATGTTCGCCTCGGACAGCCTGCAGCTCGAGGACGTGGCGCGGGCGTGCGAGGAGGAGGGGCGGTTCGAGTTCCTCGTCGTCGGGCTGCCGCTGCGGCTGCCCGGCGGCACCGGCTCGCCCTGGAACCCGATCGCGATCTTCTGAGCTTGTGAGCTTCTGACGGGAGGCTGCGGTGGAACCGCGGTTCGAGGGCAAGGCCGCGCTGGTCACCGGCGCGGCGACCGGCATCGGCCAGGCGACGGCGGTCCGCCTGGCCGCCGAGGGCGCCGCGGTCGCCGTCAATCACCGGCCGGACACCGATCCGGGCGAGACGCTCGGCCGGATCGCAGCGGCCGGCGGGCAGGGGCTGGCCCTGGCCGCCGACATGCGCGACCCGCAGCAGGTCGCCGCGATGGTTGCCGAGGCCGCTTCGCGGCTGGGCCGGCTCGACTTCGTGGTGTCGAACGCGGGGATCAACCCGCTGATGACCTGGGACCAGACCACCGTCGACGACTTCAACGAGCTGTTCGAGACCAATGTGCGCGGCACCTGGGTGGTCTGCACCGAGGGTGCCAAGCAGATGATCCGGGAGGGGCACGGCGGCGCGATCGTCTGCGTCAGCTCTATGTCCGCGCACGTGGGCGCCCCGGGCCAGACCGCGTACTGCGGCACCAAGGGCGCGATCAGCATGCTGGCCAAGGCGCTCGGCCGGGACCTGGGCGAGCACGGAATCCGGGTGAACGCGGTCGAGCCCGGCTGGGTGAAGACGCCGATGGCCGAGCCGTTGCTGTCCGACCCGGCCGCGCTGGAGTACTACACCGAGCGCGTCGCGCTGCACCGCGGCGCCGAGCCTGCCGAGCTCGCGGCCACGATCGCGTTCCTGCTCACCGACGACGCCAGCTACGTAACCTCGGCGACGCTGCTGGTCGACGGCGGGTTCATCGTGAACGCGGAGCTGTAGATGCCGGGCCCGATAACCGGCCGGCCGCCCGAGCCCGGCGAACTGCGGGAGGCGCGGGAGCTGCTGGAGGCGATCAGGAGGCCGCTGCCGCTCGCCTACCACCCGCTGTACCGCTTCTACGAGGGCGGCTCGCTCACCAGGCAGTTCCGCGGGCTGCCGGATCGGCCCGACGACTGGTGGTCCGAGGACTGGGTGGGCTCGTGCACCCGGGCGAACAACGACGGTCCGGACGGGCGGCCGCAAGGGTTCAGCGACGTGACGCTGCCCGGCGGCCGCACGGTCGCGCTGAGAGATCTGATCGAGGCCTTTCCGCAGGAGCTGGTCGGCGCCGCGTTCGCGGCACGCTGGGGCCCGATCACCGGGGTCCTGGTCAAGCTGCTGTCGCCGGCCGGCCAGGTGCCGCTGCACGCGCACCCGACCCGGGAGTGGGCGGGCAGGCACCTCGGCTCGCCGTTCGGGAAGACCGAGGCGTGGATCCTGCTG
>Ga0335072_10014878_pt1 | contig 11055 bp, 16 predicted proteins | sample Lox_Sample_21_FD_206725 | JGI IMG/M metagenome (GOLD analysis project Ga0335072, IMG submission 206725) | Soil microbial communities from Loxahatchee National Wildlife Refuge, Florida, United States - Lox_Sample_2.1 | ecosystem: Environmental > Terrestrial > Soil > Wetlands | place: USA... | reverse complement strand
AGAAAAATTAAATTGATGATAAAGCACGGAAGGAGTGAGGCCTAGATAATATACTTACCATGGCCGTATTTTCCAGGTCTTGGATGTAAATCAAGATAGAGATATCCTGAAAACGATCCGCCCTCTCCCTCATCATCCCAGACGCTGAATAGCTTGACATCCTCATGCCAGACGATGTCATCGCCCTTGCCAGTTTCAGAGATCTTGTCTCGCTCTGCTCCCTCAATCTGGACAAAAACAAGGCCAAAAAGCTCCTCGAAGATTTGTAGCATGCCTTCTATTGTTGACTGCAATGGGAAATACTCAGCAATCTTTTGCTCATCAATGGAGTACTCGTTCTCAACCATAAGACGGTCATAAAATCGATGATCCCATAAATAGTAGTTGCCGTCGTAGGATGCTTCTAAACCACGAGATTTGAGGTCCTCTTTCTTCAATTCCTTGAGATGTTCTGTCTCTCTGACGCCACCCGGAGTGAGCTGCGTTCTTAGATCTCCCAAGAAGTCTAAAACTGTCTTCGGCGTTTTGGCCATCTTATCTTCAATCCGGAAGCTTGCATGATCAGGATAGCCCAATAACCTTGCAGCTTCATCCCGAAGGATTATTGCTTCCCTAAAGAGCGGTACATTGGCATTGCACTGTTTGAGAATTAGCCTAGGAAAACAAACCCAGAACCATAAATTTCTAAAAGGGCGCAAAATACTGACCTTATTCTCATTTTCTATAAAAAGCTTCTTGCGGAGCTCCGAATTTAGTGCAAACTTCAAGGTCGGGAACAAATCCGGATACTTGAAAGAAAGCTTTATCTTTCCCTCATGCTCGCCTGTCCCCTTCTCAAGCCCATCCACAACATCCCCAGGGACGCCGTCCATTTCCTCCTTCGTAACCCACAGCCCGCCATTCTCCTCATTCAAGACTTTTTGGAAATCCGTACTAATCTGACTGAGCCTCTTCTTGATCTCCTTGAATCGATCTCTCTTTGGCCCAGCAGGTATCCCCAGGCCATTCCTAATATAACTCTTCCGTGTCTTCTCAAGAAGTCGTTGCGATTCAGGGGCTAGCTTTTCGCCTTTCTGGAATGCCGCTTCGACGAGCTGGTAGATGTCTTCGCGCATAGATGCCTCAATTGAGAACTCGTCCATGAGCTTCTCGGCTTCTGTTGATGCGTCACGGAGGCCCTTATCTGTAGAAACAGCTTGGTAAAACGCAATAACCCTTGAAGAGAGATCAGACTCGTTCTCGTCTAGAGCCATGGGCAGGACAGTGTTCTCAAAAGTTGCACTTTCTGACTTCACGTCTTGCACCACCTTGTCCATCATATTTCGGCATATGTCGTTCAGTTTCTTGGCATCGGCCACGAGAGACTCGGGCGTAGCTGTGAAGCTAGGTGGTGCCTGTGGTGGCTTCTGATACCGGTCTGGCGCCATGGCGATGGATGTGGTGATTGGTCTTGTGGATGCCCAGCTCGTAGGTCGTGCCGTGCTAGCGGTTGGTCTGATCTGGTTGAAGAGGGCAGTTAACCTTGACCCAATGCGGAGGGAGGGAGCCAGGATGAGGGAGATGCCGCTGAAGAGGACGACGGCAAGGAGGATAAGGCGTAGTCGTAAATGGATCGCCAGGTTGGATGTATATCAGGCTTCAGCGCCTGGAGTGTTTTACCTGAAAAGGTTTTCAGCGGTTAATATCTGGGGGAAGTTGAGGTCTCGTGGCAGCTGTGTGAATTTGTGCGCAGAACCCTAGGAACTCGGCATGTTGCAGTGGGTGGCTGTAAGGGTCCGCCGAGTTCAGGCACGCCGCACGCGATTCTCAGATTGCGGGGGCCGTTTTCGATAAGATTTAGTTCCCCCTCCAAGTTCTACCCAACAACTGCATACTATCATAAGCACTCAATGGCTTCAGATTCCAATTCATTAGCATAACATTTCATTCCCTTCCTCCCATACATCAAGCTTCTGCAGACCTGTCCAAAATTACACGCCCAGTCCTGTCTCAGAGGCGTACCATGGCCACCCCCCAAATCAACACCTACCATTGCCTCTGTACCTCCCTCCTCCTCGCCACAACACACACTCTGTCTTCTCTCCCCCGCCGCGCCCCCCCTTCCCTCGACAGCGCCATCATCATACCCCTTCCGCCTGCGCCTCAGCCGCCCGCCTCCTCCTCGCCAGGTGCCTCTGAGTCCGAAGGTGACGACGAACCCGAGGCCAGCATAGGGATGAGAGACAGAGACAGTAAGCCACAATTATCAGAACTAGGCTACACCATTCTCCTCTCAACAACTCTCGACCGCCGCCCCACTCTCATTCGGCGCAGTGACGGCTTTGAGAGGCGCTATTTGGTGCGGTGTGGACGATGTAGGCTTGTTGTGGGGTATGAGCTTGATGTGGAGCATTTTGCTGGCTCGTTACAGGCAGGAGCTACCGGCTCTTCTGAGGCAGCGGCGAGCGCTATGGACGTAGACGGTGACGGGAAGGACAAAGAGAGGATGAAAATTGTATACTTGTTGCCGGGAGGAATCATGAGTACGGAGGTTATGGCTAGTGGGAAGAAGATTGAGGATAAGGAGGTAGTGCTCGGGGAGGAGCGGACTACGGCAGTTGCTGCTTGGGAATGAGGATGGAGTTTATGTGGTTGCGTAGTGTCTGAGCATTGTAATACAGTGTTTGGAGAGGAAAATAGAATTCTCCTGATGATAGAGGTTGGGCATATCATGTACAATCATAATGATCAATCCTGATGTATTCATAGGCCTATGATAGAACGCCTACCTGTGATATCCACTGCCTTGTAACAATGCCGAAACTGGACACAACTGATGTTTTGGACGTATGATCGTAACCGGCTCTCCTTCTATGTTTATATTCAGGAATATTACTGCTTAATTTGCGAGGATTGTTCGGACAAGATCTAGATGCAGTGTCAATGTATGTTTCCAACAGTCATTGGAATGGAGCTCACCAGTATAATTGATCTCTCCCGAACTCGTATCCACCGCCTTCAACAGCTCATCCACCTCATCATCACTCATCTTCTCCCCCAGGTTCGTCAAGATATACCTTAACTGCCCTACACCAATGAACCCTGACATATCTTTGTCAAATACCTGAAAGCCGCGACAGTATTCCTCCGGTTCGCCCGGCTCCCGGAAGCCGCCTGGGCGGTTGAGGATCTTGGAGAAGGTTTCAAAATCGACTATATTACCCCCCAAAAAATAGCTCATGTCAGCATGCGTTGTTGATGTGTGAGAGTAGGCAGAAGGAGAGACTCACAATCCGAGCCCACATTCTTCTCCAAATCTCGAATCTCAGCCAGCGTCGGGTTCTGGCCACAAGCTCTCAGAAGATCTCCCAAGCTATCGAGTGCAACGCGTCCATTGCCTCTCTTGTCGAAGAGCGCGAATGCTTCTTTGTAGTTTGTAGATGCCTGAGCCTCGTAAGGTGCGTTAGAAGCCATTTTGTAGGTATTTCTCTTTGTCAGTGCTTTGATAGTTGTATTGCGTAATAGAACTAGCAAATTGACGATGATTATATGAAATGGAGCCTTTGATATCGACTATTTCGAACGGGTTCCGGGTCTGCTTGTGAGAGGATGTGATGTGGTGAAGGGTCGTTGTTTGTTTTGGGCGGTTGCGCGGAAGCTAATTTGTGTTCGCGCCTGCCTCGCGCCTTCCCTTGGTGCGCAGGAAGTAAACAAGATTTCGGACTCACCATATTTGACTATTCTTGTTCTCTTGCAATTCGCTGCTTGCAATTCTACTTCGATTGATGTGAGGATATTCAGATGTCGTTGGAGTTACTGAAACGTCCGTGCCTCATAATCTCTTATTGTACTCAAGGGGTTGTGGGGCTGAGAGCTGGCACGGCAACGGCTACGCTTGGCGATAAGTAGGTAGTCCAACGGAAGCATTATCATCAGAGACTTCAGACCCAGCCTGTGAAATTTTGAGTAGATATTATCCTTTATTGCTATCCCCTGAGCTTATAACCGGAGTTAGATCCTTGTCAGCTCCTAGGACAGGACCTGACTAATAGAAGCATTTGGAGGCTTCCAGTAACTGGAAAGCAGCTATCTTTCTTTCGCCTCTCTCGATGACAAGAGCTATGACGAAGTGTCGTCTTTACAAATGCTCTCTTAGTGTTCATTGTTACAGTGACCATGGAGTCGATGGGTCCCTTGCAATAAAACTGAACTAACCCATCAGCGTGGAAAGCTGGAAGCTTGGAAGCCAGAGAGTACTTTTACTCATGGTTTTTCATGGAGATGTAATCATGTGTCGTATCATGAGTAAATCCGATGAGCATTTGCATCTTTTGCTCAAGGCTTCAACGGATGAACAATAGTGTTCTCATTGATTATCGTTGACGGCCCTTTTCAGCGGATGAGCAAAGTTTCTCCGCCTCATCTCAGTGGACGAGATACAGCATTTCATCTTCAGCATGAGGTGGTTACATCGAGGCACATCAGAGGGTACCATGGCCAGGTTCTAGTGTTTAGCCGCCTCTCCATCTTCAGCCTTGTGTTCAGCCGGGTTTCGCCGACACCGGATCGTTCTGAACTGGTATTGCCTTGTTACAGCAGCATAAGTTTGTTATTGGCTTTGGCTTCTCGGTTGGAGACTTGATTGCGGGATCCAGCTCGTCCGGGAGGTGATTTCTTCGCTACAGTCCAACGCCGGCTTGGCCTTAGAATATCAAATATTTGATTTTTGAGCTTTTCAACTCTAGAAAGAGCATTGCTAGTGGTCGAGTCTCTTCGATTTGGGGAATGCAAAGAAGCCCAGTTCGACGCTCTGAAGTCCGCTGCCGCACAATGTCAGTCCACGATCGGTCATTTTCTGGCTAAGATCAGGAAATATCAACCAAGTCTCAATGCTCAGGGTTCTGGCTCAAAGGTTAAGGACAACATTAGAAAGATACAATGGGTGTTATGTGAGAAGCCTAACTTAGAAGCATTCAAAGCTGTAGTTAGAGGCCATGCCGGTTGAATAAATATACTGCTCGCAACAATTCAAATGTAAGCACCGACAGTAACATATAAGTGATACCCACATAGAACGTCTTAACACAAACCATTAGGAACCAAGCTCATGTATACCAGTGGAGGACTGATAAGCGCGAAGAAAATATCCTGAGAACTCTGAACAGGAATTTCTTAGCACATATGCGTACCTTTGGGAATTTCTGATCAGTCATAACAATGTGAGTGTTATCGCAATATAACTCAAATTTCTAGACTAGTACAGAAGTAGTTGCGTAAAGCAAGGCAAACAACTATTGCAATCTACGGCGGCAATTGTGTAAGTTGCCCTTGAGCATACGTCTTCAACCTGATTTAACTGGATCGTAGACAGTCAAATCTGCGTATCTATCAGATGGTTCTACAAGTACATAGATTTATCCTTACTCTTCCTCCCCAAGTATAGCGGCGGCAACCAATATACTTCGTTGACGCTTTTGGCAAAAGAGTCGGCTTTCTTCCTAGAGTGGGTTTACTCAGCTGAGGTCTATTTATTGCGGCACAGATAGCTACGCCCAGAGGGGTTGACCAGATTTCTAGGTTTTGCAAGATTGGCTTGAACGAAGATTTGAAGCCACCAGTCTGGATAAAATCGTTCGTAGAGAGTTCGCGCTTGATACCAAAACCAGACGAGAAATTGATCTGTCTCAGCCATGGCATGCTCTGTTCTTCCCCAGGGATTGCAGACATTTTGAAATCGTCACTACGCCTGTACATGTGGTGCGATCTTTTAGTACGAAGCGCCGTGAGATGTGCCTTCTCTTATAGAGGTCGTGATGATCATAAATGAATCTCCAAAACCGGAAACGGCATTCAGGAAGTGACCGCCAATTTCTAGAAGCTCTATGACCGACTTATTTTACAAAATCATGTACAATTGATAGATGACAAATGTAGATGTTTTTAAGTAGTCGAAGAGCAACTTCCTATGCCCGTTTCCTCTATGAATAATCTTCGGCGATTAATAGATACCGTAAGTAGGAAGCACCCTCATAGAGTATATTGACAGAGGAATGAGGAAATAGAATGGTACAACTGCATCGTGAAATACAATGTTCTAGGATTTAGAAGAAATGGAGATTAGATATAAAATAGAGATAATCAGGATAGTGCTAAGTAAGTGGAGATTCATTCATTTAGCTATTTGATTACTACCTCGGGTCTAGTCTTTGTGGCTAGTGACAATTCTACCTCAATAGAGTCCACTGAGGCACCCTTCTCTAGCAGCAGCTTGACTACTGCCTCGTGCCTGTTCTCTACGGCCCATGAGAGCGGCGTCTGACCATTATCATTCTTGGAGTCTACATTGGCTCCTTTCTCTAGCAGCATCTTGACCACTGCCTCGTGCCCGTTCTCTGCGGCCCGCGAGAGCGGCGTCGGACCAAATTTACTATCCTTGAAATTTACGTCGACTCCCGTCTCGAGTATTGCTTTAAGAACACTTAACAAGCCGTAGAAAGAAGCCACATGTAAAAGGCTTACTCCTTCATTGAATGGCAGCCATTCGTAATGTTCGATTTTATTATTTATGTATACCCATCGCTGTAGTATGTGATTTAATGGCCATTGGAGGAAGGTTAGAAGGTCAAACTGAGGTATTTCTTTTGTCTCTAACACCTGCGCATGAAGGCCCCATGAAGGTACAGTATATTCTAAAAATAACAGCTCGTCTGGCACGGGCTTGGATTCTTCGGATCCTGAAGTGGATTTTTGAATTCTGAATCGGATTCTTCGAATCCCCAAGTACTTTCTTCGGTTTTATCAATCCAGCGGCCTACTTCTTCCATAGCAATATACTTGACGCAAGATCCGCAAAGCCGAAGATGTGCACGGCCGATTACTTCATCAGTTGATTTTGAGGAGTTGTCTAATATCCGCAGCCCATCTTGAACAAGAAAGTCGTTAACCGACTGATGAATGAACTGCACAATTCGTCCATCCTCGTGCTCCTTGATTTCAGTAAGGCCGCGACAAAGGTCATTAAGCCTGCATTCCATTTCTTCCTCCGTGTCTGCGTACTGTGGCGAATTTCGACATTCATAGAGGGATCTGTATGGAGTATCTGCGTCGACGGCTATTGCCTGTCGTAACTCATTCAGAGTCAAGGGTCTGATTGCAAAATATATCCATCGCATAAGCTGCAACGATTGTGATATACTCTCTTCCTCGATGCTTTCTAGAAGTTCTCGATAGAGACTGTTCAATTCTGGCGGTATTTTTTGTATATGTGTCTGAATGAACTTTAACGGCTTTCCTTTTCGATGCAGCTCGCAGATCCGAGAAATAACGAGAATTGCCCATTGAAAACTGCCCGAAGCTCTAGCCACAATCTGTTGCTGAAGTATGCTCATCTTTGTCTCGTCTCTTATGGCAAGGCGGAGTTCATCCTGGATGTAAGTTTCGATATCGTCATGATTTTCGTCCTCCACGCAAATTTCGAACCCACTTTCAAGAGCCATAATAGGGTAGTGCCGGCAGGAGAAGCATATGCTAAGGGATCCTCCATCCACATGCGACGCTGTAATCAATCGTTGAAAGTAGTTCACGAGCCCAACAGCTGCCTCTTCGCCGCATTCGTCAAGAGCGTCAACAAATATTCGTAATGTAAAGACTTTCCCGGTCTGTAGAAGTGAAGCTGCAAGTAACTCTTGTAACTCTATAGGATGCCATTTCCAATCCTTCTCTGGCACTCCCTGTGTCTCAAGCTTTGACTTGAAAATTCGAGTCAATTCGGACAACATTTCAGGAACTTTCTCCAAGAGTTGATGCAGAAGCGACCGAAAGAGACCGAGAGGCACCTTTTGGATTCGGCTCCACGACCATGGAAGAAGTGTGAAGCAATTACAAGCCTATTTGGAGGAAGTTCGAGTTTCTCAGTTTCCCGAAGAACATGTTTCACCAACGTTGATTTACCAGCTCCTGGCTTTCCCCTAATCCAGAGTAGTCCACATGGCTGGTGCAACCATTTCAAAAAGGTATTGTGCTTAAGAAGCCATGCACATGTTTTATCAGCTTGAGATCTTATATCGTGCTCGCGATTATGCATTTCTGGGAATGCCAACGAACGTAGGCAACCTATGAGTTATGGTCAGCAATGCATTGACAGCGCATTCTAGTATCGAACTTTTCTGTTCCTCTGTCAACTCTGCTGGTATCTGTCCTATCAGCCGCGATTAGCTACGACTTAAAGAATACAGGTATATAGTGAGGACCAACCTGATACTTCCTGCGTCACCTCCACTGGTCTCTGTTCTATAACCCGACATCAGCTATGACTCAGCAAATACAGTCGTATAGTAAGAACCAACTTTGTACTTCCTTCGTCAGTTCCGGTGATGATGCTGGCAAACCTGGTTTTAGTTATCATCTCCTACAACTTCTGGGCAGAAATACATACTACTGGCGCAGTCACCTTTGAAGCGGTCTCGAACTACATCCACTGCTACACTAGAGAATCTCCTTAAATGATAAAGAACCACTTCGTAATCTTCGTCTTGCTTAGTAAGCTTTACTAAGTCAGAGTGACTTTTGTTGATTGCATGAACATAGCGGTCTTCAAGCTCCCAAGGACGCGAATGAGTCGCAGAAGCACTATCAACTAGCACAGTGGGCTTTCCTGTCATACTCCATTTATTTCCATGCTAGACATGAATTTCAGTGTCCGGGTTTGCATAGGGGGAGGCGAACTAGCTTACTCGCTCGGCCGTTGGCGACTCTTGCGTCTCAAGAAGGATATGATTTCAGAGTCCCTGAAGTCGAAAGCCTTCGGAATCTGACCCTTTGTTCCTGTAGAATTTCTGATTCCTTGCCTAGCGACTCCAGAAAGAATCGATTGGGCTGATCTCCGACCATGGGCACCAGTGATGAGGTGTCCATGCCTTGGCTCGGCACTCCAAAGAAGAGTGCCCCATATGTAGCCCTAAGGTTAGCCTTGTCTAAGTCGTCGCTTGCACACATCTGGATAGTGCCTGGACAGAGAATAAGCTATAGGTGAGATAACTAGAGGGGAAACCTAGTACCTGTTTTAGGATAAGCCCGCCAAGGCTATGGGCAATGAATAACAGAGGTTTTGGAGGCTGATCGCCCTGGCTGACGGTTAGTCGAGGTCTATTCCGCAAATCTTGGGCTTACAGCGGAATATCCTCTAATGGCTTTGATGTGATTCCTGAATTGGCCGGCCAGAGTCCTCACGTTCTGAAATGATTGGCTGCCTTCCAATCGACTGTCGTAACCATAAACTAGAATATGCGCTCCTGGAAGATCGTATGGTAGTGAGTCGCGCAACCACATGTGAGGCCCGCCTCTCTCTTTAAATGATCCAAACGCATGTCCTCCCAGACCTGATATTGCTATACAGCTAGGAAAGTCAGGCATGGTTCTATTTTGTAGGAAGGTCACATACTCAACCTTGTGGTCTGCGGCTTTTTGAGAGGAGCGCAGTGGTGTGAACCCTTTGAAATGAGTGTCAATTACCAGCTCAGGGAGTATCCTCTTCATCTTCTTCATCGAAGACTTGAGGAGGCTCAAGTGTTGGCAGCGGGAATCGCCACTCATCTTTACTTACGTCGTTGGATAGATGACTTGCCAGGTTCGCAAAGCTTATAGTAGCAACCTTTTCCTCTGCTTGCCGGTAAGGGTTGAATGCAAGAGAATAAACTTTAAGGCCTGGACCCCCATCTTCGAGTCCTAACGCTGCCTTGACGATCTTTTCTATCTCATTTCGCTTACGGCTATGGGGTATGCCCCGTACTCCAAAGGTTTTCTGGTATGGCTGTTGGGCTGATTGGGTTTCCGTATTCTGTACGACGTTGGGAGAAGCCTCGGAGATCGCCGACTCTGGGAAGCAGCAATTAGCACACTGCTCGGCTGTGTGAGGGGCGCACAAACATCTTCACCTTTCTGCATCGTTATTTAACTCTGATACATCAAAGACACTTGCAGGAGGATTACCGAATAAATTGGAATATAAGACAGTACTCTACTATAAGGTACTACTATGGTATAAGACAGTGTTTTTTGGTACGATTTCAGTGCGGACAAGTATATTGCTCTACAAGACAGTGTCTTATAGATTAAATAACTACTCCATAATATGGTCCCCAGCTTCCTCGTCGTCGTCACTGCTATCAAACTCTAATACCTCACTGTCACTACCGTTAGTGACCTCGCTGCCGTCATCATTCTCATCCTCCTCTGCTAAGAAGTATCTATTACATCTCTGTGCATTTAAAGCCCGTAAACTTGCTCGAGTGATACCTAATTCAAGTGCATCTTCCTCATCTTTCTCTGCCTCAATCTTTCCTTGAATAGTACCATTTTGACAAGCTTCTTCAACCTCAAGCGCAATCTGGGCTGTGACTGCGTCCTACTCTTCTATCTGTAATATATCACTCCGGTGCCAGTCTCCTACAGTAATCCCATTAAGTGCCTTAATCTTTAACTCTCCATCTTCTAACCCATTAGGATTCAAGCTCATTCCCACACTTCTAAATGTTGCAATTATTGTATCCTTATACTCTATATGCAGTCTTTTCCATGCTCTTGCAACCCAATGAGTAAGCATAACTCTTCTCTTTCTAACAGTATACTTTCCATTTGTCTACTACTTAATATGAGTATCGTAATAATCATCTGCCTCTTACTTTATAAGCATTTTTATTAGCTAGTTTAACGCAACATCTAAGACTTATATAAAGCTAGTACATCCACTAGGAATAAGTGAAACTGTTATCTTTAACTTCCTTAAAGCTGCTATTACTTTAGTAGTATTATAAGCTTGAAATGCATTAATTGCAAGAAGCTTTAGTTTAATATCTCGTGAACTAAACGGTGAACACATTCGATAGTCATGCTAAATCTAGTAGAGCATCATCTTTGAGGTTGCTTAAGCTGTTAGATTATATAATGTGTTAACATCTTAATAATATTCTCTCTCTTTTATACGTCGTTGTAAATCACCCCCTTCTACTCTATAAAATATAAGAAGAGGATGAGAGCGTTAAATTCTATTAGCAAAGACATAAAGCTGCAAGGTTGCTT
>Ga0335072_10014877_pt1 | contig 11055 bp, 13 predicted proteins | sample Lox_Sample_21_FD_206725 | JGI IMG/M metagenome (GOLD analysis project Ga0335072, IMG submission 206725) | Soil microbial communities from Loxahatchee National Wildlife Refuge, Florida, United States - Lox_Sample_2.1 | ecosystem: Environmental > Terrestrial > Soil > Wetlands | place: USA... | reverse complement strand
CATTCCTGGAGGGCGTATCAAACTACCTCAAGGCCCACGCTTATGGAAATGCTACAACCACCGACTTGTGGTCCGCCCTTAGCCATGCCTCAGGGCAAGATGTGAATGCATTGGTGGACCCGTGGATCAGAAAGATTGGATACCCAGCTAGAGGGGAGATGTCTCCTAACAGTATAAAGACCTATAAAAGCTATAAGCTGGTTATTGTTGCTACATGCTTATCCTCTTCTGCATCTGCTATATTTAAGGGTCGGAATTAAATCGTAGGTTTTTTGGTATGTATTGATTAGGCTAATTAAATAATGTATTGAGTAATAAAACGCTAAATGCTAAAATACCAAGGGCTTGGGCCAAATGATATATCACTGGAACTAATGCTCTCCTCTTGCTAGCTTGTTAAAAACCACGTAAAACCCTATAATATACCTGTTACGAACTTAGTTAGTTGAAGTGTAAGTCACACATGAAGAGGGGCGACAACCTGTACAATTAATAGTTCTAAATACAAGAATCTAAAGCTAAGGAAAGAAGAGAAGAAGAGGAAACAGTAGTTCAGAAACAGGTTTATATAGCCCCTTACTGGTTACGTGTCGCTCATAGACCCTCCGTGTTACGGCCCTGATAACTGCGGCCCTTGCGGACAAGCTTACAGACGAGTTTGCAGGTTTACGGGCCAAGTTGCAGACTGTAACAGCTAACATGAGACCCGTCAGTTGACCTGTAAGACCGAATTCGCCAATTCGTCGAATTCGCGAATCCGTGTGTATTATACCAACGAATTGGCCAATTTCAACGGATTGGCCAATTCACAAGCAAATTGGCTAATTCGTCGATTTTTCATGAAACTGGTAATAATTGCCTTAGTGTTTTAGTCCACTTTTAGGTGGTTTGGTCACTTTCATTTGCAAATACAAGTAAAAATTGAGTCCTAAATAATGAATTGGAGACCTTGTACTGCCAGCATATACAGCAGAAAATATAGTACAAATCTGAGCTCTTTTTCTCAACTTCGGTGAGCTTGGAGTCTCAACCTCAGTCTCCGTCCGCTTGCGCTTTGTACCGGGCTTTGAATCTGGCTTTCCATGTGGTTTTGTGTAAGACTGCCGGTCTCATAGGGTCTCCAGTAGGGAATCAACACAGGTTATGATACGATACACTGGTGTCACATGGGTGGTCACGGGATGCAAAGATAGGTCTCTAGAATGACTGTGATATTCAAGGAACTACTCGCTACCTTTTCCATTTCTAGGAATGTCATTCTTTAAGTATGGCCAGCGTCAGCCGGCCGGAGGAACCACGCTCTGTAGCGTTCTAATATGTGCAGCGGCCCGAACTATACGCTGTACGTTCTAGCGCATGACATTTTAGGGCCGATTTTGTTGTCCTACCAGCTTTTTGAGCAATATTAATAGAGACACAGTTGTCTTTTATAGCCACTACAGCAAGAAAATTAATTGTTACTTCTTTGCCTACCTTTTTCTCTGGCTGAGTCCAAATGTTCTTCCCTAGTAAATCACTAATTGAAGGTTCAATAGAGTTAAATTTTCCTACCTCGAAATCGGCCTGCTTGCCTTCCATACAACGACGGCGACATAAAGCTGATCTTAAAGAGTGACGACACTATTAGACCAATATCCATGGTGTTGGGTTGATTATGCCGGCTTGGATAAGTTGAAATGGGGAAATTGGACCTGGAATTAGGTCAGGAAAGCCAGACATTTATCTCGAACCACCAGCTAGGCAACTACAAGTAAATAAAAGAGTATATACGTCAATCCAGCTGGCAATGCAGTTTTAAGTAATATAGACTATCCAATAGCTGTAAAAAGCATCAGGTCCTAACTAGTAGCAATAGTGAGCCTAGCTTTCGGTGACAACCCGAGCTGTAGGTCAAACCAGGTAGAATCAACCAAAACACCAAAGACAATTATCACTAGAATTACCAGGTTCATGAAAATTCGTCGAATTGGCCAATTTGCTTGTGAATTGCCTTCTGGGTTGGTATTTCGGTAGTAGATTCAGCTACCTTCTGCTTCTGAATTGCGTTTAGAGATTGAATTGCATCCTGGGTGGGAATTTTAGTCATAGTTTCGAACTGCTATAATACTCTGGAGATCCACATGTCCCAAGTTCTTAGAATCAAATTCGGTGAGAACAGACCGTGTTCGAATAGGATCATAGTCTACCAGCAATATCGACCTTCCCACTTCTGTCCTGAAATTTGTATCTCATATCTACCTTTGTTTTGATGGCGAGCGTGCCGCAAAATCTATCATAGGTCTTGCGTTTTAGTAGGATGGCTGCCCTCGTATAGTTTGGAATTCCATTGCGATCGTTCGGGTTCTCATGCAGAGACCACCACGCTGTCTGTGGTGATGCACGGTTTCTCTCAAAAACTTTCTTGAAGCCTGTGAGACGTGCTTGGTCAATCTTAGTTTCTGTTTCGACCAATTTCCAATTGAGCCCTAGAGAAACGTTTGCTGGCCCAAAATCTGACCCGGCTGTAGCATTAGCTCCTCGTGTCAATTCTTGCTTCGTTTCCGTTCGATTCATAGAAAATTCTCCATCTGGAGCAATCTGGTGCACTCTCGGAGGATCGGTTTGAATCAGAGTCTCGAAACTTATAGATGATTTCGGCAAATCGAAACCTTCTAGATGTATCGGTGCTGGTGAAGCGAAAGTCGACAATAATCAACATAGCTAAGTCTTTGCCTTGAAACATGTTTCCATGAACGACTTCCACCAGATCAGCTTGGACGTGGAGACTTGTTCCGTAATCGATCATTTTCGGCTGCTCAACTTTACCCTCATATTCCGGTAGGAGAGGATACGCACTATCGTCGCCTTCTGGATTAAGAGGCATAGTGAATGACGCCATCTCGTGTGGGTCCCAGGAGACCAGCTGGCTAGCGGCCTGATTTTCTCAGATGGCTGGAAGAAGTCGTTTCTTGAAACGCCCAACTCCATTGCACTTGGCGGCGGCAAGTGGTTCCCAAACAACAATCCAATCTTTCATAGAAGCTGGAGCTTCCGTGGATACATTAGATTATTCAGGTTTCACGCCACTCATGCATGCAGTGCGCAAAGAGGACCTAGACGGGGTCAAATTACTCCTTAAAGCTGGCTCAGAGGCGAACTTGGAAGTTCTTTCTATCTCTCCCATTCATCTCGCAGCGGAATATGGCAACGTCACAATGATCAGGTTTCTTCTGGAAGTAGGTGCAGACGCAGAGATGCTTGACCTCAATGAAAACAAGCCCTTGCACATGGCGGCGAAGGCTGGTAACATAGAGAGAGTAAGAGAGCTTGTTGATTTTGGCGTTGATGTTGAATCAATCAATGATGGAGCCACTCCTTTGCATTTAGCAGCTGCAGGTGGGCACTTTGAGGTGTCGCAGATGCCAGTAGGAGCCGGGCTCGACACAAATGTCAGCGACCAAATGAGCTCTACACCATTACATGCAGCAGCAAAGGCTGGGGATTTAAGAACCCTGGATTTCCTCATTAAAAGAGGAACAGGTTTTCGGGCAGTCGGTGACAAGAAATAGCTTCCCATACACATCGCAGCCGAGCAAGGCCGTCCTGAGATAGTACGGAGGCTTCTCCAACATAAGTCAAAAAGGCACCAACTAAAGGCTATAGACGGTATGGGACGCACTGCTATGCATATAGCGGCTAGAATGGTTTCCTTGAGATTGTGCGCATTCTTCTTGATGGAGAAAATTGGAAGACAACCGATTCAGAAGGCCTAACAGCATTACATCTATCTGTTCAACAAGGACACATCAGTACTGTACGCTTGGTTCTAGAAAACGGAGCATCTCTAGAAGGACAAAGCTCTGAAGGCTTAACAGTCTTACATTTAGCTGCGAAGGACGGCGACACTGAGATGATACAGTTACCTCTCGATAATGGGGCGAAAAGTCATCTCGAAGCCCTTGATGGCGAAGACAAGACACCACTTTGCTGGGCCATTTCTGACTATAAATTGGAAACAGTGAAGTGCCTGCTTGACGCCGGAGGGAACATAAATGCATCGCCAAAGTGGCCCGCCATGTATGCAGCGGCGTACTACGGCCAAGTCTCAATAATGGAAGAACTCTTGAATCGGGGCTTCGACAAGGAGACGTGGGAAGCGTTCAGACAGAATAAGTCGACACCGTTACATGCTTGACACAACAACCCTCAAGCGATCAAACTGCTTTTGGATGCTAGAGCCAAAGTCAATGCACTAAACGCTGAGGGCCGAACTGCTTTGCACTTAGCTGCGTATGGGGAACACCCGAGCGCCGTCAAAGTTCTTGTTGACAACAACGCCGATCTCTCGATGGCGGATGAAAATGGTTCCACAGCATTACATGAGGCTGTTGGCAGAGTCGAGGTTGTCAGAGTCTTGCCGGAGAATGGAGCTGAGGTGGATGTTATGAACAACGAGGGCCAAACGCCGTTGTATCTATCGGCAAATAGGGAAAGGTGAAATCTTTCAGAAGCTCCTGAAACATGAAGCAGATCTGTAGAGATCAGACAAGCATGGATCCACTCCATTGCACACTGCATGTTCCGAAGGGCGCCTTAACATCGTGGAGGCGATTCTAGAAGAGGAAGACTGTAGGCTAGAGGTCAAAGACGACGGTGGTTGTACTCCGTTATGGAGGGCTGTGCAGAATGAAAAGAGAGACGTGGTGGAAGTGCTTCTCTGAAGACCAGACACCCACTTGAATTAGCAGAGTAAGGATGGGAAAACATTGCTTTGCATGGCTACAGAGAAAATAGAACAGCATGGCATCGAGATGATGGAGCTACTCCTAACAAAAGGAGGCGGGATAGACTCTAGCGGCGAAGAGATACTTAATTTGACAGCCAGTGGAGGAGACGTGTCTTTAGTACAGCTTCTACTTGACAAGAACATAAACCCGACGCTACAGATGAGCATGGGTGGACTCCAGCAATGATGGCAACCACTACGGATAAATCCGAAGTCTTAGAAATCCTTCCAGACATTAAGTGGAGTCCAATGTTACCAACTTCCTTCAACAAGACGGACAAATCCGATATCATAATGCTCGAGGAAGATGACATGTGCAAAAAGATTTCCGCGGATGATGGTCATGGTGAGTCAACTTTCCTCCTTTCCTTGCGCTAGAAGTAACGCTGTATAGACTGCTCCATTCGAGCAAATCATCCAATCTCACCTCTAAAAGCTACGTTCTACTTCGAAATTGAAACCCTTCATCAGGATGATACTTTGTGAGTCAAGACTTAAGACCCTACTCCAAGTAATACCCCTGACATCTCTGCTTATGCAGCGCGGTGGCGATCCGGCTCTGTGACGAGGGAACGGCACTAAACAAATTCCCTGGGTGGACAGCTTCCGCGTGGGCATATCATTCTGACTATGGGAAAAAGTATTATGATGAGAAAAATGGTTTTGAGATAGTGAAAAGTGTTCTGTGGGAGACAAGATGGGTTGCTTTCTGGATATTCGCGAGGGGAATTAACCTTCTACAAAAACGGTACTTCTTGTGGTAAGTGGCAACAAATACACCAACACTTATGATCATACTCTTTTTAAAATGGCTGATCTTCATATCTTTAGTGCCTGCTTTCAACGATGTTCGCGGCCGGTTATTCCCAATCGTAGGTATGAATGGTACCGGCACAAAAGTGCGAATCAACTTGAAAGATCAGTTGAGAGACATGAGTAGACGGCTTAGTATGACTTCTGAAGGGGGTTCGTCTAGTATCCAAAGTATCTCCCAGCGCTAGGGCCGGCCAGTGTATATTGCTCCTTGAAAGATGATACTTTTCAAGATTTATGTACTAAGAGAGGGAGAATGACTCTCGCCTCTGGTGAAAAAGCTCGGTAGTGGAAGCCACTGCAGCTGTGCCGCGCACGGGCCCGCTCGCTAATTTTGTATGCGGAGCGAGCGGTAATGAGTAGTCACTACCGCAAGACTTCTCTTACTGTACTACACTAGTTCGGCGCGAGCGCCGCTTATGTCCCTAACATCTGATGAAAATTGGGACGGCTTCTAAGCTACATCATCGCCCAACAACACATAGCTGGAAATTCTCTTTTCTCTATACAGAAGCTCCTTGAGATATCTCATAGCTTTACCATAACCAGATATTGCTGGGGCGCAACGTGGGGCTGTAGCATTTAGAGATTACATCGTATTCCTGTAGCCAAGAACAGATCTAGTTTTCTCTGGTTGACCAGTAGCGCGGGCGGTGTCCGAAAGCGTCGCATGAGAAGCTGTGTTGGTTGGGCTTTGGCACCCGGGTCTACTCTTTCCAGGGGTTAGGATTAGCGGATATGTCGGTGTGTCAATTCCATCAGCCCTTAACTTTAATTCGTCGGGTGATTGCACTACGAACGGCGACATCGTGACGGCGCAGCTACACGTCGCGTTCATCTCGTATGCGGATATGTTCATACGAGGCACATGAAGTTCTCCTTTACTCCAGCTGTGCCATAGTGGTTGAAATAAAATAATTATTGAATTGGCAAATGATGGGCGGAATTAAACCTCGATGATATATCTAATTCTGGTGGCCCTGGGCTGCCCCCACCGAACCTAACCAGCATGCTCCCTGTAAGGAGGGCGGCTTCACTCTATCAGCGAATTTAAAAATAGATCGCTATGAAGCTACTGTAGGTCTAAAATGTCCGTTAAGTTATCCGTAGCCCTATTGGAAGTAGCCCACAGCGAAGAAAATTTTAGCTATTAATCGTCTCTAAGCTAGGCCAGAAGATCCGCCCCAAAGGAGTCGCTATAAATTATGTTGCTGTTGTCCACATGATGCTCTCTGATTCACCTAGCAAACTCTTGGATTTTCGCGGCAGGCTCACCAGCAGGCTCAGTTGCCGATTCAGTTGCCGATTTGTGTATGCTCTTATGTCTACTCGAAGGACACATAACGTAATTTCTACGTTAGAGTAATAGCATATATCTATACGATGGAGCAAGATTACATCCGTGACATCGAACATATCAGAGAGGAAGAATATCCACAGCTGAGAAGTATACAACAAGACTTCTAGGGGTTTCTTGTCATCTAATTTCCTCATAATAGACACAACATATCTCGACCATGCTGGAACGACGTTGTATTCAAGGTCGCTCATCGAAGGTTTCTCAAAGGATTTGTCTTCGAACCTCTTCGGAAACCCCCACTCTGCCTCGGTATCATCAGTACTTTCCACAGAACGCATCAGTCGAGTCCGCTCTCGGGTACTGAAATTCTTTAAGGCAGATACAGAACACTTCGATGTTATATTTGTTGCCAATGCTACAGCCGCCATCAAATTAGTTATGCAAGCTTTTCCAGATCATGCCAGTGCGGAAGGGCAAGGCGGCTTCTGGTATGGTTACCACTACGATGCACACACTAGCTTGGTGGGTGTACGGCAGGTAGCTTCAACTTAGTGCAACATGTTTCTGTACTGATTTAGAGGTGGAAGACTGGCTTAAGGGTGAGATAAATCCTGATAATACAGTATTCTTCCAGCTCAGAAACTCCAAGTTCGGCCTCTTTGCTTATCCCGCCCAGTCGAATCTCAATGGACATCGATCTCCGCTGCGCTGGTCCGGTCAAATTAGGTCCTCTCCTCATCGTATACACCGGAATATATACACCTTACTCAATGCAGCAGCATATGTAACTACAGCACAATTGGATTTGAGCAATCCTGATACAAGTCCAGATTTCACTGCTCTTAGCTTTTACAAAATCTTTGGCTTCCCGGATATGGGTGCCTTGATCGTGCGAAAAGCTGCTTCTCATATTCTAAGGCATCGAAGATACTTCGGTGGCGGCACTGTTGAAATGGTGATTGCCTTAGATGCAGCTTGGCATGCAAAGAAGACACAGTCGTTGCACGATGAACTAGAAGATGGCACACTCCCCTTTCATAGCATAATAGCCCTCGACTCGGCCTTTGATATCCACGAAAGGCTTTTTGGATCTAAGGTACGAGTTTCTGCCCACGCTTGCTATCTTTCACATGTCCTTTACTCTAGGCTGTCTTCCATAAGGCACAGTAATGGGTTGCCGGTCTGCGAGATATACAAACATCCAGACTCAACTTACGGCAACAGCAAGTCTCAAGGTCCTACCATTGCCTTCAATGTCCGCAACAGCCAGGGTGGATGGGTTGGCAAATCTGATGTGGAGAAAATGGCGACCGTGCGTGGCATCCAGCTGCGAACAGGTGGAGTCTGTAACCCTGGAGGGATTGCAACTTATCTAGACCTCCGCTCTTAGGAGTTACGAAGAAACTTTGCGCAGGGAATGCGATGCGGTGATGATTTCGACATCCTAGCAGGAAAGCCAACTGGAGTTGTACGCGTGAGCCTTGGTGCCATGAGCAGTATGAGAGATGTGGAGACATTCGTACGTTTTATTCGGGAACTTTTTGTGGAATCTGTACCTAAAAAGGTCGGCTTTTAGCACCAAGAAGGGAGTCAGTGGCGAGATTCAAAGTGAAAAATATCACTATATTTCCAATTAACGGCTGCCAGGGGTGGCGGATACCGTCATCTCTTCCCTGGGAAATTAGGCAAGATGGACTGGCGTTGGATGGAGAATGGTGCATCTACGACACGTTGAAACAGGAGCCACTGAATACTAATATGTATCCCCGACTACAAGTCCTTCAGCCGTCCATAGACGTCGTGAAGGGTGTTCTTAGAATTACGATCATACCATCAGCAAACAAAATTGACAATATCGAGCAAGAAATTGCTGTATCATATTGGGAAAAGCCTCCCAATAATACAGCAGGTGGGAAGTCGACCACCAAATTTGTCCCGGACTTTTATGACTCCCGAGCACCTGCGGAGTTCTTCACCTCATTCATGGGCTTTCCGTGCACCCTCGCTCGATACCCGTATAATAGAATAACTGACTTTCAACACAAGACGCTGTGCGACAGATCACGAAAATCGATCCCTAGACAGAAGATCTCTCGAAAGCCGTACAATAATTTGTCAATCTCAACCCATCCGACAGAGAACTCGCTCAAAATCTTTCTCTCTGAGTCTGGAAGCGTAAACGGGAGCATCTCCATAGTTCCAATAGATGCACCCCTGCAATTAGACACTGCTCAACGACCTTGGGCATATGTCCGCATTGGGCTACATTATTTCCAGAACCTGCAGCCTCTATCTATCACCGACATCAGATATGTCCGTTACCTCCCGAACTATTTAGATCTCTCACCTAATTCTCAGTATCCAACGATCGACGTAGGCCAAACGATTGAGATTTTTTCATTTGCCAGCGCTGCGGAAGATGAGGGCTTACAGGCCTGTATTGCATCTCTATCCAGAGGTGAATTTATCTGTCCCGCATCGGTGTGCAAGAAGGATTTTCAGACGCGAGAAGAACTAGATAGGCATTTCTGCGCTCACAAAGAGATATTGAACACGGCGCTGGCGGGTGGCGAGGAAAATGATTCTGATAACACCGGGTACTTGGAATCGCTCAAGTTTCGGCTAAAGCATGCATGGAACTGGGCTCGACCAGGAGCTAGAATCGGCGTAGACCTAGATAAATCAGCTACAGGTGTCAGTGGTAAGAATAGATTGGGGTGCTAGTGGAAATTCGGGTTTAGATTTGGGGTTAAAGCTGGTGGGTCTTGTTTGCAGGAGTAATATAAAGATTTGCGGACGTGTTGGTTAGGTACGGCTTCGGCCCAATATTAGCCCAGCTCATAGAGCCGCCTACATGATTGAAGCTATCATATTATGATCGGAGAGAATCATCAACACAACAGAATCTCCTAAAAGAATGATCTTACAGTAATACGGAGGATTCAATCTCTCCGAGCTACGTCTACATAAACTTGTAATTAGTCCTTCATTGAGTTGAGGATTCAAGTTCATGTCACTCGTTCAATGCAATATGTCTATTCCACTGCGTACACTTAGTTGAATTTCTAACAGTACGCATACCTAAGCATAATTACTATAACCTGTATAGATTATAATCGAAAATGACACAAAATGTATTAAATAATCAACGATGCGTCCTCGACAACCTCAGCTGTTCTGCTTACCTAAAAGTATATAGAGTAGTTGAGTTATTTTCGAAGAAAAAAAAAAAAATTTCCCAGTGTAGTTCGGAGTTCTGTTATTTGCCGATAATAATAATATTAACGAAGAAAAATCTTAGTCCTACTGCCTTATTAAAGTCGTACAACAGCGCATTAGTAACTGCTTCCTTAACACGTTCGACTATGCTAACTACCATAGCTAACTGCAGTATTGGAACTATACAAGTTTGGTACGGCTAATGGCCCACTTATTGCTACCAATTATACAGAAGAAGCCACATGACCGTATGGTACACCACCAAAATTTGAGCAAGCTGAGTACATCAAAACTGCTTAAGACGTCTTCGTATATGCTAATTAAACCGGTAAGCGAGATTCGTTTTTGCGGATATACTGAAACGCGGTATGCTTGTGGCCAAGATAGTGGCTTAGGTTATAGTCGCTGGACGATGACAAAAGAAGCCATTACCTCGAAGAGCAAAGTTCTGTATGTGCAACTGCATAGCGGCAAGGCTGGAGGTTGGCGTCAAAGAACTGAAAAGTGGCTGTTTCAGTAGAAGCGAGGACCAATAACTTTCAATGCTGCAGGTAGAGCATCACAAGATTAGATAGAGAAGGTTACCCATGGCTCGTGGCCATTCATCTTCCATGGCCAATAGAATTTCGATATTATTATCTTATATCCAGAGTCTATGTGGAGAACACAACGCTAAAGGCGAAAAAAGAAGGCACACAGATGCTGAAAAACTCTGTACGCAGATACCATACAGCACCTCAGGGAAAATTTCGAGATGTCAGCATTTGGTTCCTGCTGTCATTGCATTAACGATCTAACTCAATTTCTAAGGTTCAAACTTAATTTCCTCTGTAACCGACGCTGCAATATCGATTATGATGCTATTTATAGCAATTTTTCGCTCGCTCGTTTTGGATTAGATAATAAAGTTGCGGTAAGCGCCGGACTGCCCTGCTCATTAGAAGTTTCAACGTATGAT
>Ga0335072_10014876_pt1 | contig 11055 bp, 9 predicted proteins | sample Lox_Sample_21_FD_206725 | JGI IMG/M metagenome (GOLD analysis project Ga0335072, IMG submission 206725) | Soil microbial communities from Loxahatchee National Wildlife Refuge, Florida, United States - Lox_Sample_2.1 | ecosystem: Environmental > Terrestrial > Soil > Wetlands | place: USA: Florida... | reverse complement strand
GGCTGGGGAGCATGTCGTCGGCGTCGACGAAGGCGAGGAACTCGCCGGTGGCCTGCTCGATGCCGCGGTTGCGGGCGTAGCCGGGACCGCCGTTCGGGACCCGGATCAAGATGAACCTCGGGTCGTCAGCGGCCCGGCGCCTGGCGATCTCCACGCTGCCGTCGGTGGAGCCGTCGTCCACCATGATCACTTCAAGGTTGGCGTGGGTCTGCCGGGCGATCGACCGCAGGCAGTCCGCCAGCAAATCCTCGTTGTTGTGGAAGGGCACAACAACGCTGATCTGCGGTGCCGTCATCGCTGCTCTCACTTCCCTGGGCGCGGACCCGTGCCGGCGTCTATCCGGGAAGCCTAAAAGATCGACCGCCTTATTGGTAACTAAACGCTGCCGAATGCTTACGCAGCGGGGTACTGACAGGCAGGAGCGAGTTCAGCGGACGGGCCGGCCGTTGGCCGTCAGCAGGGCGTGCCAGGCGTCGCCTTTGGCGTCGACGTGCGGGAACTGCTGGGCCAGCACGCGCCCGCACAGGTCCGCCGGCGGCGCGAAGGCGAGGCCGAGGCCGCTGAGGGCATCGCCGGTGTGCACCAGGAGCTCGACACAGCCGAGGCCGATGTAGCCGGCCGGGCTCGACGGCCCGGTGACGTGGTACGCCCGCACGCCCGGCGGCGTGGCGCCGGCGACGGCTGCGAGCCCGGTTGCCACCGGCACGATCGAGTCGATGACCTCCTCGTTGGTCGCGTCCGGCCAGCGCGTCACCGACAGGCCGATGAAGTGCTCGCACCGGCTGGCCAGGTACAGGGTGTACTTGGCGACGGCGCCGGTCATGTGCGAGATCGTCCGCTCGACGTCCCACTCCAGGGCGCCGGCCCGGACCGACCAGTCGTGGCCGGCGGCGGGCCGCAGCGCGGCCACGGCCGTGGTGGCCGCGGCGACCACGTCGTCCGGCGTCAGCATCGGGGCCGCGCTACTGGCCGCGCCAGACGGGCGCCCGCTTCTCGGCGAAGGCGGCGGCGCCCTCCATCGCGTCCGCTGACGTGAACACCGGGCTGATGATCTCGCCCTGCCGGGCGAACGCCTCGGCGCTGGGCCAGTCCGCCGACTCGACGATGACCCGTTTGGTGGCGGCGAGCGCGAGCGGGCCGCCCTGGGCCACCCTGGCCGCGAGTTCCCTGGCGCCGCCCAGGGCCTGGCCGGCCCCGGTCAGGCTGCTGACCAGGCCGGCCTGGTGCAGCCGCTCGGCGGTGAAGTGCTCGCCGGTCAGCGCGATCTCCATGGCCAGGTGATACGGGACCCGGCGGGGCAGCCGGAGCAACCCGCCCGCCCCCGCGACCAGGCCGCGGCGCACCTCGGGCAGCCCGAACTTGGCCGTCTCGCTGGCCACGATCAGGTCGCAGCTCAGCGCGATCTCGAACCCGCCGGCCAGGGCGTAGCCCTCGACCGCCGCGATCACGGGCTTGACCGGAGGCCGCTCGGTGATGCCGGCGAAGCCGCGGCCCCCGACCGTGGGGTTGTCGCCGGTCAGGAAGCCCTTCAGGTCCATGCCGGCGCTGAACGTGCCGCCGGCGCCGGTGAGGATCAGCACCCGCACGTCGCTGGTGGCGTCCAGTTCGTCCACGGCCGTCGCGATCCCGCGGGCAACGTCGCCGTTGACCGCGTTGCGGGCCTGCGGGCGATTGATGGTGATGACGGCGATCCCGCCGTCCACCTCGGTCAGAACCGCGTCCTCCGCCATCGCTGCCTCGCGCTCTCGAGCTACTTGGGCTGGAACCTGATGCCGCCGTCGAACCGGATGACTTCGGCGTTCATGTAGTCGTTCTCGATCAGCGCCTGAACCAGGTGGGCGAACTCGGCCGCGGCGCCCATCCGCTTCGGGAACACGACGGGCGCGACCAGCTTGGCCTTGAACTCGTCGGCGTTGCCCCCGTAACCGTAGATCGGCGTGTCGATGATCCCGGGGCAGATCGTGTTGACCCGCACCCCGATCGCGGCCAGGTCGCGGGCGGCGGGCACGGTCATGCCGATGATGCCGCCCTTGGACGCGGAGTAGGCCACCTGGCCGGTCTGGCCCTCGAGGCCGGCCACCGAAGCGGTGTTGATGACCACGCCGCGCTGCCCGTCGTCGTCGGCGGGCTCGGTCTTGCTCACCGCAGCCGCGCCGATCCGCATCAGGTTGAACGTGCCGATCAAGTTGACGTCGATAACCTTCCGGTAGGCGGCGAGGTCGTGCGGTGAGCCGTCCCTGGCCACCGTGCGGGCGGCCCAGCCGATGCCCGCGCAGCTCACGATCACGCGAAGCGGCTGTCCGGCCGAAGCGGCGGCGTCCACGGCGGCCTGCACCGACTGCTCGTCCGAGACATCGGTCCGGACGAAGACGCCGCCGATCGCGTCCGCCACCGCCTTGCCGTGCTGCTCGTTGAGGTCGGCGACGACCACCCGGCAGCCAGCCGCGGCGAGCTGGCGCGCGGTGGCCTCGCCGAGGCCGCTCGCACCGCCTGACACGATCCCTGCGGTTCCGTTCAGTTCCATGAGCGGGAGCTTAGCGGCCGGCCCCGGTTCATACCGAACGGGGTTCGGAAACCGTTGCGGAGGGGTACATCCCGCGCATCCGGGTTGTCACGGGAGGCCGCATTCCCGGGCGTCTCGGACATGGGCACCGGGACATTCCAGGCGTGGCTCCCTTTTGTCGGTGCCACTGCCTAGCATCGGTGGCAGAGTGCCGTGAGCACGCGACGCCCTGATCGAGCCGGGCGTTGTGCTGGTGCATATGCCGGGCCATTCGCGGCAGGTCGTAGGGAGGGCGCGGTGCGCAAGTTCGCCGGGAACCCGTGGCTGGTGCTGCTGGTGGTCTCGCTCGGCTTTTTCATGACCTTGCTTGACCTGACGATCGTCAACATCGCGATCCCCAACATGATCACCAAGCTGCACGCGTCCCTCGACGACGTGCTGTGGGTGATCAACGCCTACGCGCTCGTGCTGGCCGTCCTGGTCATCACCGCTGGGCGACTCGGCGACCTGATCGGGCCGCGGACGATGTTCTTCGCGGGCGTGGCGGTGTTCACGGCGGCGTCGGCCGCCTGCGGGCTGGCACCGAGCCCCGGCTGGCTAATCGGGTTCCGCGCGGTGCAAGGCCTGGGCGCCGCGATGCTCATGCCGCAGACCCTGACGATCATCACTAATACCTTCCCGCCGGAACGGCGCGGCGCCGCGTTCGGCGTCTGGGGCGCCGTGGCCGGCGTGGCGACGATCGCCGGGCCGACCCTGGGCGGCCTGCTGGTGACCGCGTTCGACTGGCGCTACATCTTCTTCGTCAACCTGCCGATCGGCGTGATCGTGCTCGTGCTGACCATGTTCCTCATCCCGGACCTGCGCCTCGGGCGCCGCCACCGGATCGACATCCCCGGCGTGCTGCTGGCCAGCGCCGGGCTGCTGGCCATCTGCTACGGACTGGTCGAGGGACAGAAGTACAACTGGTCCACGATCACCTCGTTCATCAGCATCCCGCTCGTCCTGGGCGTTGGCGTGGTGCTGCTCCTGGCGTTCCTGCTCTACCAGAAGATGACCCAGAACAAGGAGCCACTGGTGCCGTTCGCGGTGTTCCGCGACCGGAACTTCTCGGTCATGAACGCCGTGTCCGGGGTACTGGCGGTCGGCATGATGGGAATCTTCCTGCCGTTCACCATCTATCTGCAGTCGGTGGTCGGCTTCTCGGCACTCAAGGCCGGACTCACGATGGCACCGGCCTCGCTGATCTCGATCGTCATCGCCCCGGCGGCCGGGCGCCTGACCGACAAGATCGGCGGCAAGTACATCCTGATGACCGGCCTGATCCTTTTCGGCGCGGGCATGGGCTGGCTGGCGCTGATCGCCCGCCCCACCTCGTCGTGGCAGAGCTTCCTGGCCCCGCTGATCGTGGCCGGCGTCGGCATGGGCGGGACGTTCGCTCCGCTGGTCACCACGGCCATGCGTGATATCCAGCCGCAGATGGCCGGCGCCGCGTCCGGCGTGCTCAACACGGTCCGCCAGGTGGGGCTGGTGATCGGCACGGCCACGGTCGGGGCGCTGCTGCAGAACCGGCTGGTAGCCGCGATGACGGCGCAGGCGGACACCAGGTCCGCCGCCTTGCCCGCGTCGGTGCGCCACGGATTCATCACCCAGATCCAAAGCTCGGCGAACAACGGCATCCAGGTCGGCGCGGGCCAGAACGGCGGGATCGCAAAGCAGTCGGGCATCCCGGCCAGCCTGGCTGCCGAGGTCGCCCGGATCGGGCACGACGTGTTCACGTTCGGTTTCGTGTCCGCCATGCGCTCGACGATGATCCTTCCTGTCGTGCTGCTGGGCGTTGGGGCTGCGCTCTGCCTGGCACTCAAGGGCCAGACGCGGGCCGCGCCCGCTGCGGCAGGCGAGCCGGGGTTGGCCGACGGTGCCGTGGCCGACGGGGCTCTGGCTGACGGCCAGGTGGCCGACGCCGAGGTACGCACCCGGCCGGCCTGACTGACGCCCCTGCGCTGACGCCCACCGCGGGCACCCCGATCGGGTCAGTGCACCGCGGTCCGGGCGAGGAAGCTAGCCACCAGGGCGTCGGTGAACCGGGGCGGGACGCTGCGCCCCGTGACCAGCACCCGGTAGTAGATCGGGCCGACGAGCTGGTCGATCGCGAGGTCGATGTCTGTTCCCGGGGCTAGCTCGCCGCGTCGGCGTGCCCGCAGGAACGGGGCGCGGTCGCGGTCGCGCTGCGGCGCCAGGAACTCGGCCTCGAAGCGGTCGGCGACCGCCGCGTCGAGCTGGGCCTGCGCGGCCAGGGCGCGGCAGACGGCTCCGGCGTCCGTCTCGGTGAGGAAGACCGCGATCTGTCGCAGGTGGTCGCGCAGATCGCTGCCGAGGTCACCGTGGTCGGCCGGCGTGAAGTGCTCGCCGGCGTCGGTGGCGAGCGCCTCGAAGAGGATGTCGGCCTTGGAGTTCCACCACCGGTAGATGGTCTGCTTGGCGACGCCGGCCCGGGCGGCGATGCCCTCGATCGTCACCCCGGCGAAGCCGCGCTCGGCGAGCAGGTCGTCGGCCGCCTCCAGGATGGCGGTTCTGGCTTCCTCGCTGCGTCCGTGCCGGTTGCCGTGGTGCCTGGCCGGGCCGGTGGCGTGGGCTCCGTCGACAGCCGGCGTGGCCGGACCGGGATGGCGGCCTGGCGCCTGCGGTTCGCGGCCCGTCATGCGGTCAGCATAACGGGCGCTTGCCTAGACGATACGTTGCGTCTAGGCTTGCCATATGACCAACACCCTTGCCGCACCACAGCTCGACGCCGTGCTCGACCGGATGTTCGCGGCGGCCGCCCGCGACGAAGACCGCGTGCCGGCGCCTCCTGCCGGACGAACGTCCTGGGCCACCCCGCTCGAGCGGGCCGAGGCTTATCAGGACGTCTACATCCCTATCTCCGCCGAGGCTGGAAGGCTCCTGTACGCGCTCGTCCGGGCCGGCCGGCCGGAGACCGTGGTCGAGTTCGGCACCTCGTTCGGCATCTCTACGATCTACCTGGCCGCGGCCCTGACCGACAACGGCACCGGCCATGTCGTGACCACCGAGCTCAGCACGGCGAAGGCCGCGGCGGCCCGGTCCAACCTGCAGGAGGCAGGCGTCGCCGGGGCCGTGACGATCCTCGTGGGCGACGCCCTGCAGACGCTTCGCGAGGTTCCCGGCCCGGTCGGGCTGGTCCTGCTGGACGGCTGGAAGGACCTGTGCCTGCCGGTGCTCCGGCTGCTCGAGCCCAAGCTCACGCCGGGCGCGCTGGTCGCCGCCGATGACATCACCAACCCGGGAATGGCGGACTACCTCGCCTACGTCCGCGACCCGGCAAACGGGTACGTCACCGTCGCGTTCCCCGTCGCGGACGGCATGGAGATCAGTTCCTGGACCCGTGCCTGAACGGGGCGTGCTGAAGTGCCGCCGCCGAACCGGGCGCCGCCGAACGGGAACGGCCCGCCAGGTTGGACCTGGCGGGCCGCGCCCGTAGCGGGAAGGGTAGTTGCGGACGTTAGGTGAGGGACGGGAGAGCCTCCGGTGTCCACAGACCGGGGAGCTCCTCGGGGACGGTATCGAAGGGGAACCGCGCGGCGAGGGCCGGTTCGAGGTCGGACAGCCAGATGGCGTGCGGATCGAAACGGGCGAAGAACGGCCTGCCCACCAGATCCGGGTTCCGGGCCTGGATCATGTGCAGGGCGAAGACCTTCTCGCCCGCCACCTCGACCACCCCGTCCACGCATACCTTGCCCGGGGTCGCCGACATGGACGGGCCGCGCACCGTACGGCACAGGCCCGAGACATTCGCGTAGGCGTCACGGAAGATCTCGTGCGCCCGGTACAGCGGGACAGCGAAGTAGCCCTGCGGACCGGTGTCGCGCTCTATGAACATGTAGTACGGCACCATGCCCATCCGCATCTGGGTACGCCACATGCCGGCCCATGTCCCGGGATCGTCGTTGATCGTCCTGATCAGCGGCGCCTGGGTGCGGATGACCCCGCCCGCGGACCTGATCCGGCGCACCGCGTCGACCAGGAGCGGCGGATCTAGTTCGCGCGGATGAGAAAAGTGGGCCATGACCGCCAGGTTCTTGCCCGCCGCCGTGACCTCCTCGAACAGCCGCATCGTGTCGTCCGCGTCCGGGTCGGTGACGAACCGCTGCGGCCAGTAGCCCAGCGACTTCGTTCCGATCCGGATCGACTCCAGATGCCCAAGATCGGGGGCGAGCAGTGGCTCCACGTAACGTCGCAGCACCGCCGCGCCCATGATCATCGGGTCGCCGCCGGTGATCAGCACGCTCGTGACCTCGGGATGCTCCCGCAGGTAGCCGGCGACCCTGGTCATGTCGTCGGTTGCCATCTTCAGGTCCGGCTCGTCCACGAACTGCGCCCACCGGAAGCAGTAGGTGCAGTAGGCGTGGCACGTCTGACCCTGTTTGGGGAACACCAGCACCGTTTCCGGGTACTTGTGCTGGACGCCCGGAAGCGGCTCGTCAGCGTAGTCGGGGATGTTGAAGGCCAGCTGACCGGCCGGATGCGGATTCAACCTGGTCCGCACAACGTGGGCGGCCGCGCGCACCTCCTCGTCCGGGGCGCCGCGGGCCAGCAGGTCACCGATCCGCCTGACGTCCTCGCTGGGGAGCATGTCTCCCTGCGGAAAAACCAGCCGGTAGATCGGATCGTCTGGCGCCGCATCCCAGTCGATGAGGTTCTCGACGACGTACTCGTTGGTGCGGAAAGGCAGCACCGTGGCAACCGCCCGGACCGCGAGCCGTTCGTCGGCGCTCAGCCCGGCTCGCTCCGTGAGTTTGTCCAGGTGCTTGACCGTGTACGCGCGAAACCGGCGGCCCGGCGCGGAAAGGCCGGGCGCCGTCTGGGGAAGTCCAGTCACGCATCTCCCTTCGGTTGATCGCCGCCCGGCGCGAGATGCCCAGGCGCACGAGACCCGTCACTGTTGCGGCAGGATCACCGCGCTAGAACCGGCCTGACCATTCAGACGCAGAACGCGCTTTACCGGTTCGTTGCCCCACAACTAGGTCACGATTACGAAACGCTCAGTGACTCTTGAGGGTTTCCCGCGGCCAAGCTACCCAGTGCCCGCATACCCGTCTGCGCGTCCACCGCAGGTGACCGAGGGGTGCCCCTTTACCTGGGATACGTTCTGGCAAGACTTATGGTTCCCCATCAGCGGCTGACCATGCCAAACGCTTCCCTTGGTCTGGCCATGGTCACTCATCTGGCGGCTGGGCGCCCGCGCGCCCAGATGCTACCGGCCTGCCGGTGGTGCCCTGTCAGCGCACCGGTGAGAAGCTGACCGCATGCGGGACTCGGTCTGGCGTCGGGCGGCTGCCCCGCCGACGCGATCGGCGAAGCCCTGAACCGCGACGGACGGCGCGCGGACACGGCGGGCGGGACGACGCAAGGGCGGGCGCCGCACGACAACACGCGGCCGACGCCGATCGCCGTGGACGCCATGGGCGGCGATCATGCACCGGCAGAGATCGTCGCCGGGGCGGTGGCTGCCGCCAAGGCGGGCATACCGGTACTGCTCAGCGGCCGCCCGGGGCGGCTGCGCCCGCTGCTGGCTGAGCATGGGGCCGGGCCCGATGTCCGGATCATGCCGGCCGAGGACTCCATCGCGATGGGCGAGGGCGCGCTCGCGAGCTGGCGCCGAGACCGGTCGAGCATCGCCGTGGCCTGTCAGCTGGTGCGGCGGGGCCAGGCGACGGCCGTGGTCTCGGCTGGCTCGACCGGTGCCATCGTGGCCACGGCCCGGCTGAGGCTGCGCCCGCTGCCAGGGATCCAGCGCCCGGCCCTGGCGGTCGCGCTGCCCACCCGCCCCGGGCCCACGCTGCTGCTGGACGCGGGGGCGATCGCGGACCCGAAACCCGAGATGCTGGTGCAGTTCGCTCAGCTCGGGGTGGCCTACGCACAGACCGCGTACGGCATCACCGAGCCGCGGGTGGGCCTGCTCACGATCGGCACCGAGCCGGGCAAGGGCAACAAGCTGGCTCGCCGGGCACACGAGTTGCTCAACGCCGACCCTCCGCACGGCGGCATGCCGATCAGCTTTGTGGGCAACGTCGAGGGCGGTGACCTGCTGACCGGCAGGGTCGAGGTGATCGTGACCGATGGTTTCACGGGGAACGTGGCCCTGAAGACGCTCGAGGGAACGGCCGGATTCGCTGCCCGTCAGCTACGGGAGGCGCTGGCCGGATCCCGGACGGCACGGCTCGGGACCCTGTTTCAGCGCCGGGGCCTGCGGGATCTTGCCGAGCGCATGGACTCGGAAAGCTACGGCGGCGCGGCGCTGCTCGGGCTGGAGGCCACCGTGGTGATCGCGCACGGGGCGGCCAAGGCCCGCGCGGCCGAGGCGGCCTGCGTGCTGGCGGCCAGCCTGGTCCGCGGCCAGATCACGGAGAGGATCACCGACAGGCTCGGGTCGCCGCGGGCCGGGCACGGGCACTTCCTGCGCCGACCGTGACAGGACACACCCGCCTGCGTCGCGCTTTGCCCGGCCGTGCCGCAGCGGGCCAGCCGATAGGCTTGATTCATGACTGATCCGCAGCAGGCCCTGGCCCGGCTGATGGCCGCCGCGCTGGCTGCGGCGCTCGGCCCCGATTACGCCGATGCCGATCCGCTGATCCGGCCGTCGCAGTTCGCCGACTACCAGTCAAACGTCGCACTGGCCCTGGGCAAGCGTCTCGGCCGGCCGCCGCGCGAGGTCGCGGCCGAAGTGGCCGGCCAGCTCGGCGGCAGCGACGTGATCGAGCAGGCCGAAGTCAGCGGGCCAGGCTTCATCAACCTCACGCTCCGCGACGACTGGATCGCCGCCCAGGCGGCCGGCCAGCTCGGCGACGCCCGGCTGGACGTGGAGCCGGCGGACCCCGCCCAGCGGGTCGTTGTCGACTACTCCTCGCCCAACGTGGCCAGGGAGATGCACGTCGGGCACCTGCGGACCACGATCGTCGGTGACGCGGTGGTGCGCGTCCTCGAGTTCCTGGGCGACACGGTGATCCGCGCGAATCACATCGGCGACTGGGGCACCCAGTTCGGCATGTTGCTCGAGCACCTTCTCGATGTGGGCGAGGACACCGCGAACGATCAGGTCGCGGCGGGTGAGATCAACGCCTTCTATCAGGCGGCCAACGCCAAGTTCAAGGCCGATCCCTCGTTCGCCGAGCGCTCGCGTCTGCGGGTCGTCGCGCTGCAGGCCGGCGACCCCGAGACCTTGCGCCTGTGGACCATGCTGATCAACAACACCAAGAAGTACTACAACTCGATCTACGCGCGGCTCGGCGTGACGCTCACCGACCTCGATCTGGCCCCGGAGAGCTTCTACAACCCGATGCTCGCGGACGTCTGCGATGAGCTGCAGGCCCAGGGTGTCGCGGTGATCAGCGACGGCGCCCTGTGCGCGTTCCCGCCCGGGTTCACCGGGCGGGACGGCGCGCCGCTCCCGCTGATCCTGCGCAAGTCCGACGGGGGCTACGGGTACGCCAGCACGGACATGGCCGCGATCCGGTACCGGATCCGTGACCTGCACGCCAAGCGCATCATCTACGTCGTGGGCGCCGAGCAGGCCCAGCACTTCGAGATGGTCTTCGCCACCGCCCGCCAGGCGGGCTGGCTGACCGACGACGTGAGCGCCGTGCACGCGACCATCGGGCTGGTCACCGGAGCCGACCGGAAGCGGTTCCGCACCAGGACCGGCACCTCGGTCAAGCTGGCCGACCTGATCGCCGAGGCGGTCGAGCGGGCCGAGGAGGTCATCAAGGACCGCTACGATGACCCGGATCTGCGCACGCAGATCGCCGAGGCGGTCGGCATCGGCGCGCTGAAGTACGCGGACCTGTCCGTGGCCCGCGACTCGGGGTACGTGCTCGACTTCGACCGCATGCTCGCGCTGACCGGTAACACCGGACCGTACCTGCAGTACGCGACCGCGCGGATCCGGTCGATCTTCCGTAACGGCGGGATCGACCCGGGCCAGGCGGCCGGCCCGATCCGGCTCACCGAAGCCGCTGAGCGGGAGCTCGCGCTGCGGCTGCTCGGCTTCGGCGCGGCGGTGCACCAGGTCGCGGAGGGAGCCGAGCCGCACAAGCTCGCGGCGTTCCTGTTCGAGACGGCGAGCGCGTTCACCGCGTTCTATGAGCAGTGCCCGGTGCTGAAGGCGGACCTCGACCCGGTCCGCGAGAGCAGGCTGGCCCTGTCCGCGCTGACCCTCCGTGTGCTGCTGACCGGCCTGGACCTGCTCGGTATCCCCGTGCCCGACCGCATGTAGCCACCCGCCCCGGCGCGGATTTTCGGCGCGTTCACAGGGTGCTCCCAGGTTCTGCTTTCTGCTGTCCCAGACCGGAGCGGCAGGCTCTCGGTTATGGACAACACGCATCAGCCGCCCGGAGGCGAACCGCAGGACTTCTGGGCCACACAGGAGATCCGGCCCGGGACGGGCGAGCCTGGGCAGGCTAGGCAGCCTGGTGAGCCGGCCCCGCCGTGGCAGCAGCCCGGCTGGGGCCAGCCGACCGGCCACCCCGGCCACCCCGGCC
>Ga0335072_10014875_pt1 | contig 11056 bp, 7 predicted proteins | sample Lox_Sample_21_FD_206725 | JGI IMG/M metagenome (GOLD analysis project Ga0335072, IMG submission 206725) | Soil microbial communities from Loxahatchee National Wildlife Refuge, Florida, United States - Lox_Sample_2.1 | ecosystem: Environmental > Terrestrial > Soil > Wetlands | place: USA: Florida... | reverse complement strand
GTGGAACTGTTCATCGACCGGCGCAAGATCGGCCCTGCCGTCGCCGGCTATCTCGGCAATGGCGTCGGCATCCGGCCGCCGGAAGAATTCGGTGCCGCGCTCGACGCGCTCGGCCGCGACCGTCGTCACGTGCAGGCGGACCCCGCCACCGCCGCCGCCTGGGTCTTCGACCGGCTGGCCAAGGCCGGCGCCCGCATCCGCCATGCCGAGGACCCCTGCCTGATCCTGAAGGCCTGCAAGAATGCCGTCGAACTCGACGGCAGCCGGGCCGCGCACAAGCGCGACGGCGCCGCCGTCAGCCGCTTCCTCGCCTGGCTTGCGGGCGCGGTCGGCAACGGCGACATCGACGAGATCGCGGCGGCCGAAAAGCTGAGCGCCTGCCGACGCGAGAACGCCCTGTTCCAGGACCTGTCATTCACCACCATCTCCGGCGCCGGGCCGAACGGCGCCGTGGTGCACTACCGGGTGACGCCGAAGACGAACCGCAGGCTCGAGGCCGGGAATTTCTATCTCGTCGATTCGGGCGCGCAATATCTCGACGGCACCACCGACATCACCCGCACGATCGCGATCGGCGCGGTGAGCGAGGAAATGCGCGATCGCTTCACCCGCGTTCTCAAGGGCCATATCGGCCTCGCCACCTGCCGCTTTCCCGCCGGCACCTCGGGCGCGCAACTCGACGTACTGGCCCGTCGAGCCCTGTGGCAGGTCGGACTCGACTACGATCACGGCACCGGCCACGGCGTCGGCAGCTATCTCTCCGTGCACGAGGGACCGCATCGCATCGCCAAGGCCGGCAGTCCCGTGCCGCTCCGCCCCGGCATGATCGTCTCCAACGAGCCCGGCTACTACAAGACCGGCGCCTATGGCATTCGCATCGAGAACCTGGTGGCCGTGATCGAGTTGCCGCCGCTCGCCGGCGGCGAGAAGAAGCTGCTCGGCTTCGAGACCCTGACACGGGCGCCGATCGATCGCAACGCCATCGCGACCGCCCTCCTCACGTCCGACGAAATCGCCTGGCTCGACGATTATCACGCGACCGTGTACCGCGATCTGGCGCCCCTGGTGGACGCGGATACCGCACGCTGGCTCGAAGCGGCGACCCGTCCCCTCGGCGGCTGACCGTCCGGCCGCGTCGGTCTGTCGCAGGCAGGGTGCTTTCCGCCACCCCCGTTCCTGCTAAGTTAGGGCACGGCACCGCCAGACAGCAGGGAATTTCATGCCCTCGTTGCGGTCATTGCGTTTCGTCGCTCTCGCCGCCATCGTGATCGTCGTCGCGCTGGCTGGCTTCGGCGTCGCGCGCCTCACCGGCCTGATCGGTCCGAACACCAGCATCCAGAGCCTGGCGCTGCCGACCATCGGCGGCCCGTTCTCCCTGGTCGACCAGAACGACAAGCCGGTCACCGACGCGGCCTTCCGCGGCAAGGTGATGCTGGTCTACTTCGGCTATACCTTCTGCCCCGACGTATGCCCGACCGAACTGGCCAAGATCGGCGCCGCGCTGGACGCACTCGGGCCGAAAGCCAACCAGGTGGCGCCGCTCTTCATCACCGTCGATCCCGAACGAGACACCCCGGCCAAGCTCAAGCCCTATGTCGAGCAATTCAGCCCGCGGCTGATCGGCCTCACCGGCACGCCCGAGCAGGTGAAGGCCGTGGAGAAGGAATACCGGGTCTATGCCGCGAAATCGGGCGACACCAGCGGCCAATACTATCTGATGGACCATACCTCGTTCATCTACCTGATGGACCAGGAAGGCCACTACCGCGCCGTGTCTCGTCCCGACATCTCGCCGCAGGCGCTGGCCGACAAAATCCGCGAGTTGCTGCGCTCGTAGCGACGCATCGCCGGCGACAGCCAATCAGCCGCCGATCAGCTTCAGCCATTCCGCCTCGCTCAGCACGGCGACGCCTTCGGCGCGCGCCTTCGCAAGCTTCGAGCCGGCGTCGGCACCGGCGACGACATAGTCGGTCTTCTTCGACACCGATCCGGCGACCTTCGCGCCGAGCGCCTCGGCCCGTGCCTTGGCCTCGTGACGGGTCATGCGCTCGAGCGAGCCGGTGAAGACCACGGTCTTGCCGGCGACAGCGGAGGTTTCGGCCGGCCGGCTGAAATCCTCCACCTCGATCTCGCCGGCCAACGCCTGCACCGCTTCGACGTTATGCGGCTCGTCGAAGAAGTCGAGGATGGCGCTGGCCACGACCTCGCCGATGCCGTCAATGGAATTGAGCTCGTTCCAGGCCTCGCCCTCGCGGCTCTGCGCCGCCTTAAGCCCCGTCAGCAGCGCTTTCAGCGAACCATAGCTGCGCGCCAGCAGCCGGGCGTTGCTCTCGCCGACATGGCGGATGCCAAGCGCATAGATGAAGCGATCAAGCGGAATGTGTCGCCGCGCGTCGATGGCATCGAACAACTTGCGCGCCGACACCTCGCCCCAACCCTCGCGCTCCCGCAGCGGCGTCTGCTCCTTGGCGTCGCGCCGCTCGAGGGTGAAGAGATCGACCGGCTTGCGCACCAGCCCGAGGTCGAAGAAGGCCTGGATCTGCTTCTCGCCGAGACCGTCGATGTCGAAGGCGTTGCGGGTGGCGAAATGGCGGAGCCGTTCCACCGCCTGCGCGGCGCAGGTGAGGCCGCCGGTGCAGCGGCGCACCACGTCTTCCTTGCCGGTCTTCGGGTTGATCTCGCGCACGGCATGGCTGCCGCACACCGGGCAGGTCTTGGGATAGGCGAATGCCTTGGCGCCGCGCGGCCGCTTCTCCGGCACGATGCGGACGATCTGCGGGATGACGTCGCCTGCGCGCTGCACCACCACCGTATCGCCGATGCGCACGTCCTTGCGGGCGATCTCGTCCTCGTTGTGCAAGGTGGCGTTGGACACGACGACGCCGCCCACGGTGACAGGGTCGAGCTTGGCCACCGGGGTCAGCGATCCCGTGCGGCCGACCTGGATGTCGATGTCGCGCAGCACCGTCTCCGCCTGTTCGGCCTTGAACTTGTGCGCGATGGCCCAGCGCGGGTTGCGGCCGGCGAAACCAAGCCGCTCCTGCCACGCCAGCCGGTCGATCTTGTAGACCACGCCGTCGATGTCGTAGGCGAGCCTCGCCCTTTCGCTCTCGATGCGGCGATGGAGCGCGAAGGCTTCTTCCAGACTGGTGAAGCGTTCCGACAGCGGGTTGGTCGGCAATCCCCAGGCGGCGAAGCGCTTGATCACGCCGTGGTGCGTATCGGCCGGCAGGTCGCTGGTCTCGCCCCAGGCGTAGGCAAAGAAATGCAGCTTGCGGGAGGCGGTGATCTTGACATCGAGCTGGCGCAACGAGCCCGCGGCGGCATTGCGGGGATTGGCGAACTTGGCCTTGCCGGCAGCCTCCTGCGCCGCGTTCAGTTTGAGGAACTCGTCGCGGCGCATGTAGATCTCGCCGCGCACCTCGATCAGCTTGGGGACATCCTTGCCCTTCAGGCTTTCCGGCACGTCATGTACGGTGCGGAGATTGGCAGTGATGTCTTCGCCGATCTGCCCGTCGCCGCGCGTGGCGCCCTGCACCAGCCGCCCGTTCTCGTAGAGCAGGTTGGCGGAAAGGCCGTCGATCTTCGGCTCGGCGACCAGTGCCACCTTTTCCTCGGCGGAGAGGCCGAGGAAGCGCCGGACGCGGCTCAGGAACTCGCGCACGTCGTCCTCGTCGAAGGCATTGTCGAGCGACAGCATCGGCCGGCGATGGCTCACCTTGCGGAAGCCTTCCGCCGCCTGTCCGCTCACGCGCTGGGTGGGGCTGTCGGGCGTGCGCAGAGCGGGAAAGGCCGCCTCCAGCGCCTTCAGTCGCCGCATCAGCGAATCGTACTCCGCATCCGACACGCTCGGCGCGTCCTCGACATAGTAGCGTCGGTCGTGCCCGCGGATTTCGTCGGCAAGCCGCGCATGCTCGCTGCGCGCCTCAGCGGCAGAGAGCGAGGCCGGATCGGCCGCTGCCTTCTTGCTGCGGCTCACGGCCGACTGCCCTGCAACAGGCTGGCCGCGGCGGCGCGCGCCTGCTCGGTGACGCTGGCGCCGGCCAGCATGCGCGCGATTTCCTCCTGGCGCGCGGTGTCGTCGAGCCTGTCCACGTCGACAGCCGAACCAGCGGCCCTGCCATTGCCACCGAGCCGCTTGGCGATGCGCCAGTGATGCATGCCCCGGGCCGCCACCTGCGGCGAATGGGTGACGACAAGCACCTGCAGCTTGCCGGCGAGCCGTGCCAGCCGCTCGCCGACCGCCGCCGCCGTGGCGCCGCCGACGCCGCGATCAACCTCGTCGAACACCAGTGTCGGCGCCGATCCGGCCGCCGCCAGCACCACCTTCAGCGCCAGCATGAAGCGCGACAATTCACCGCCGGAAGCGATCTTGCCAAGCGGGGCGGGCGGCGCGCCGGGAATGGTGGCGATCAGAAACGACACGCGGTCGATGCCGTCGGCGCTCCATTCGCTCTCGGCGAGCGCGGCGACATCGGTGAGGAATTTCGCCTGGCCGAGCTTGAGCGGACCGAGCTCCTTTGCCACCGCCTTGTCGAACCGTCGCGCCGCCGTCTGGCGTGCTGCGCTCAATTCGCGAGCCGCCGCGGCATAGGCGGTGCGCGCTTGCGCCGCCGCCGCTTCAAGCCTGCCCAGGGTGGCGCTGCCGCTGTCGATGGCGGCCAGGCGTGCGGCAAAATCGGCGGCAAGCTTCGGCAGATCGGCAACCGCGCAACCGTGCTTGCGCGCGGCGGCGCGGAGCGCGAAAAGCCGTTCCTCCGTCCGCTCGAGGCGGCCCGGATCGAGATCGAGGTCGCCGACGGCGCGGTCCAGCACGCTCGCCGCCTCCGCCACTTCGGTTTCGGCGCGGTCGAGCGCCGCCAGCGCCGCGTCGAGCTTGCCGCCGGCCCGCTCGGCGACGCGCAGCAGCGCCCGCGACGCGACGCGGAGCCGGCTGGCCACGCCGCCGCCCTCTTCCATCGCGCCGGTCGCTTCCGCGAGCGCCGCAGCTACCTTTTCGCCATGCATGAGCAGCGTCCGCATCGCGGCCAATGCCGCTTCTTCGTCTGCTTGCGGCGCCAACAGATCGAGCTCGGCTTTGACATGACGCAGGTAGTCCTCGTCGCGGCGCGCCGCCTCGCCCTCCGCGCGGCAGGTCGCCGCTGCGGCGGCGGCCGTCTGCATCGCGGCAAAGGCGCTGCCGACGCGCGCACGAAGCGGCGCCAGGCCGGCATAGGCATCGAGCAGGCTGCGGTGCACGCCGGCGTCCAGCAGACCCTGTTCCTCGTTCTGGCCATGCATCTCCACCAGGAGCGCTCCGAGCCGGCGCAGCAGGCCGACGCTGACCGGCTGGTCATCGACGAAGGCGCGGCTGCGGCCGTCGGCGCCGATTACCCGGCGCAGCACCAGTTCGTCTTCGCCGGCGATGTCCTGTTCGGCCAACAGCGCCCGCGCCGGATGATCGGCGGCAATATCGAAGGCGGCAGCGACGGACCCCTGCTCGGCGCCGTGGCGGACCAAGCCGCTGTCGGCGCGCGCGCCGAGCGCGAGCCCGAGCGCATCCAGCAGGATCGACTTGCCGGCGCCCGTCTCGCCGGTAAGCACGCACAGGCCGCCGGCGAACGCCAGCTCAAGCCGATCGATCAGCACGATGTCTCGGATGGCAAGCGCGCGCAGCACGAGGCGATACTAGAAGACCGAGTCCCAGACCCGAGTCATCCAGGAATCCGAGCTCTCGGCCGGCCGCAGGTGCTGACCGGTCAACATGGCGTAGGAATACTGGTACCAATCGCTGCCGGGATAATTGTGGCCGAGCACGGCGGCGGTGGTTTCCGCCTCGTCGACGATGCCGAGCGCCAGATAGCATTCGGTCAAGCGTTCCAGCGCCTCCGGCACATGGGTAGTGGTCTGGTACTTGTCCACCACCACGCGAAAGCGGTTGATGGCGGCAAGGTACTCGCCGCGCGTAAGATAGTAGCGGCCGACCGCCATCTCCTTGCCGGCCAGGTGGTCGCGGGCGAGGTCGAGCTTCAGCTTGGCGTCGCGGGCATATTCAGTATTGGGAAAGCGGCGGATGACCTCCTGCAGCGCCGACAGGGCCTGGTCGGTGATCTTCTGGTCGCGGCCGACGTCGGCGATCTGCTCGTAATAGCAGATGGCGATCAGGTAATAGGCGTAGGCTACATCCTTGTTGCCGGGGTGGAGCTGCTTGTAGCGCTCCGCCGCCAGGATGGCGTCGTCGTATTTATTGATGTGATACAGCGAATAGGCGGCCATAAGCTGCGCCTTGGTCGCCCAGACCGAGTAGGGATGCTGCCGGTCGACCTCGTCGAAATCCTTAGCGGCCTTGGCATAGTCGCCGCGGGAAATGTCGTCCTGGGCGGTATTGTAGAGTTCCTCCACCGGCCGTTCGACGTAGGTATCCTTCTTCTGGCCGGCGCAGGCGGCGAGAAGCAGCCCGGCGCCGAACAGGGCGACGAGGCTGAACAGGCGGGAAAGCCGGCCGAGGATCATCGCGTTCTATCTGTCATGACGGCGGAACGAATGCAAGACCGGCAAATATCACGCTGGTGCGGCGCGGCACCGACGGATCGGCAGCATAGCATATGGACACCGCCGCGCCAGTTTGGCGCCGGCCTCTACCGCCAGCCGGCGATGCCGGCGCTCAGCCGTTGGCGACGGCGCGGCGCTCAACCCAGAGCGCCGGGCTCTCGGTATAGTGCCAAGCGCTCCGTTCGGTAAAGAGCGCCCGCAGCAAGCGGTTGTTCAGCGCATGCCCGGAGCGTACGCCGTGGAAATGACCGAGGATCGGCGCCCCGGCAAGAAACAGATCACCGATCGAATCGAGCGCCTTGTGGCGGACGAATTCGTCCTCGTAGCGCAGGCCCTCTTCGTTCAGCACCTTGTCGCCGCTGATCACCACGGCGTTCTCCAGCGAGCCGCCGCGCGCCAGGCCGAGCGACTGCAGCCGATCGAATTCGCTGACGAAACCGAAGGTGCGCGCGCGCGCCAATTCGGCCTTGAAGGTGCCGTTGTAGAGCGCGAAATGGCAGCTTTGTTCGCCGACGACCGCGTTGGCGAAATCGATCTCGAAGCTCACGCCGAAATTGTCCGCCGGGCTCAGGATCGCCGCGCGGTTGCCGTCGCGCACCTCGATCCGCCGCAGGACCTGTATATAGCGGCGCGTCGCCGACTGCTCCACCGTGTCGGCGCATTCGATCAGGAACACGAAAGGTGCCGCCGAACCGTCCATGGCCGGCACTTCCGGCCCGTCGAGTTCCACCAGGGCATTGTCGACGCCGCAGCCGGCGAAGGCTGCCATCAGATGCTCGATCGTGCCGACGCTGACGCCGTCGCGATTGCCGACGGTGGTGCACAATGTCAGGTCGGTCACCGCGTCAAAACTGGCCGGAATGACCCCCGACTTGCCGACCACGTCGGTGCGGTGGAAGACGATACCGGTGCCGGCTTCGGCCGGCGTCAGCACCATATTGACCCGCACCCCGCTGTGCAGCCCGATGCCGCTGCACTTGATGCGATTTTTGAGAGTCCGCTGCCTGAGCGGCAATGCGGAAGAATAGGACGCTTGATCTTTACGCCGCACGGGCACCCCCCTCTTGGGTACCGCGCTTACCACCTCGTGCTGCATCATCCCGCGGCCCCATTTTTGCCGTTATTGCCACGGCGGAGTTTTCTAGAGCCGGACACCGCCCCGTCGCCCGCCGACACACCACCCGAGCTTCTAACTCTATTCACTGGCCAGCTCGCCGTTGCCTGCACCGGCATCCCGTTCCCCGACAAACGCCAGCCGACAACGCTATCCGTTAACCATGGCATCACTACGGGGGTCAGTGTCGAGCAAACCCCCGCAGTGCACAAATCACTCTTTGTTACCGAATGTTACGCCCCGAAACACATTCAACATACTGATATTCATCGATATTCTCGGATTCAATTGGCCTGGCGGCGAAGGAAGGCCGGGATGTCCAGAAGATCCTCTTCGCGGGGCGCGGCGACTCGCTCCGGCGGTTCCAAGCCACCCAAGGTCGGCGCCTTAACCACCGGCTTGGCGACAGGTGCGGCCGCCGCCGGCCGTGCCGCCACAGGTTCGGTGCGGGTCGGGATCGCCGTCTCGATGCGGGCCCGGCCGGTCCGGGTGATCCGCTCCAGCAGGTTCGGCCGGCGCGCCCGGCCTTCGCCGCCGAGCGCCGGTTCGTGCTGCGGCTCGGCCAGCCGCGGCGGTTCGCGCACCTCCGGCTCGGCCGGCCGGGGCGGGATGAACGGCTCGTTGCGGTCGACCGTCGGACGGAGGAGCGGCTTCGGCGCCGGCTCCGCGACCGGAGCCGAGGGTGCCGGCTGAGCGACAGCGGCCGGCGCGGGGGTCGGCATTTCCAGGCCGAGCGGCGCCTGCACCGCCTCCGCCTGCGCCTGACGAGCGGCCTGCGCCACCGGCTGCGGTGCCGGCTGGGCGGCGACCGGTGCCGGGCTGACCGGCGTCGGGCTGACCGCGAAGGCGACCGCCTGGTTGCCAGACGGGCCGGCCGAGATCGGCCGCACCTGCACCGGCCGGATCATCGGCATGACGTTGGCCGGCTGCGGCCGCGGCTGCACCGCCGCGCCGGTATCGATGCCGGTCGCCACCACCGAAACCCGCATGCGGCCAGCGAGGTTCTCATCGAAGGTCGAGCCGACGATGATATTGGCTTCCGGATCCACTTCGTTGCGGATGCGATTGGCCGCCTCGTCGACCTCGTAGAGGGTGAGGTCGAGGCCGCCGGTGATGTTGATAAGCACGCCCTTGGCGCCCTTCATCGAAACATCGTCGAGCAGCGGATTGGCAATCGCCGCATCGGCCGCCTCGATGGCACGGTTGGCGCCCTCGGCCTCGCCGGTGCCCATCATGGCCTTGCCCATCTCGTTCATCACCGTGCGCACGTCGGCGAAATCGAGGTTGATCAGGCCCGGCATGACCATCAGATCGGTCACGCCACGCACGCCCGAATGCAGCACGTTGTCCGCCATCTTGAAGGCATCGGCGAAAGTGGTCTTCTCGTTGGCGATACGGAACAAGTTCTGGTTCGGGATGATGATGAGCGTGTCGACATATTGCGACAGCTCGTCGATCCCCGCCTCCGCCATGCGCATGCGGTGGCTGCCTTCAAATTGGAACGGCTTGGTGACCACGCCGACGGTCAGGATGCCCATCTCGCGCGCTGCGCGGGCGATGACCGGCGCCGCGCCGGTGCCGGTGCCGCCGCCCATGCCGGCGGTGATGAAGGCCATGTGACTGCCCTGCAGGTGCTCGACCACCAGGTCGAGCGCCTCCTCCGCCGCCGCCCGGCCGACATCCGGCCGCGCGCCGGCGCCGAGCCCCTGGGTCAGCGCGACGCCAAGCTGGATGCGCCGCTCGGCGAGCGAGTTGGACAGCGCCTGCGCGTCGGTGTTCGCCACAACAAATTCCACGCCCTCGAGGTTGGCCCCGATCATGTTATTGACCGCGTTGCCGCCCGCGCCGCCGACACCGAACACCACGATGCGCGGCTTCAACTCCTTGGTTGCCGGAATGCTCAAGTTGATACCCATGGTCAAAACACCTCCAAGTTTTGGTTCGACGCGGTCGTGCCCATCAGAAATTCGCTCGCAGCCATTGCCCGAGGCGGGCGAAACGACCGCGCTCCGCCTCCTCGGGCTCGTTAAAACCGTCCATCGCCTCCGACCGGGTACGGAGCGCGTAAGAGAGAAGTCCGGCGCAAGTGGCGAAGGCCGGTCCCCCGGTGGCCTCGGCCAGGCCGTTGACACGGATGGGCCGGCCCATCCGTACCTGCTTGTCGAGCACGCGCTGCGCCAGGTCGCGCACGCCCTGCAACTGGCTGGCGCCGCCGCAGAGCACGACGCGGCGGCCGGCGAGGCGATCGAGACCCGAACGGGTCAAGCGATCGCGCACCAGTTCGAAAGTTTCCTCGACGCGCGGCTTGATGATGCCGACCAGGATCGAGCGCGGCACGTGATTGGGACTGTGGTGCTCGGTCTCGCCGACCTGCGGCACATCGATGATCTCGTTCTCGTCAGAACTGCTGGCGACGGCCGAGCCGTACAGCGTCTTCATTCGCTCCGCATGCATGGTCGGCGTCGACAGGCCGCGGGCGATGTCGTTGGTCACATGGCCGCCGCCGATCGCCACCACGTCGGCCAGCACCAGCGCACCGTCGTAGAAAACCGAGAGTGAGGTGGTGCCGCCGCCCATGTCGATTACGGTGACGCCGAGATCCATTTCGTCCTCGACCAGGCAGGCGAGGCCGCTCGCGTAGGGCGCGATGATGGTGCCGGCGATCTTGAGATGGCAGCGCTCGATGCAGGTGGCTAGATTGCGCAGCGGCCCCGTCGCGGCCGTGACCACGTGCATGTTCACGCCGAGCCGCTCGCCATACATGCCGCGCGGATCGCGAATGCCGGCGCTACCGTCGATGGTGTAGCCGACGGGAATGGCGTGCACCACCTGCCGCTCGCCTGGCTCGTTCCGAGCACGCCCGTGCTCCAGCACACGGTTGATGTCGCTCTCGCCGACCTGGTGGCCGGCGATGGAAACCTCGACGCCGACCGTGTGCGACACCGGCTGGCCGCCGGCGAACCCGACGAAGACTTCGCGCACGGTTTCGTCCGCCATGCGCTCGGCGGCATCCACAGCGGCGCGGATCGATTCCTCGGCGGCGTCCATGTCGACCACCACGCCGGAGCGCATGCCCTTCGACACCTGGTGGCCGATGCCGACCACCCGCATGCCGGTGCCGTCGACACGCGCGACAAAGCAGCACACTTTGGTGGTGCCCACATCGAGACCGGCGATGAAACCGTGCCGCCCTACTGCCATCGATCCCTCGCATCCCCTCGCATCGCGTACCCCTACGTCGCCCCGATCACGTAGACCGGCCGGTGAGCTTCGCCATCGGCCGCCGGGCCGCCGCCGCTTCCGGCGTCAGCCGCACCACGGTGCGATCGGGCAGCCGCAGATCGATCGACACCAACGCCTTGTCGAGCAGCTTCTGTTCGCGGTCCATGATGGCGAGGTGGCGCCAGGCCA
>Ga0335072_10014873_pt1 | contig 11057 bp, 17 predicted proteins | sample Lox_Sample_21_FD_206725 | JGI IMG/M metagenome (GOLD analysis project Ga0335072, IMG submission 206725) | Soil microbial communities from Loxahatchee National Wildlife Refuge, Florida, United States - Lox_Sample_2.1 | ecosystem: Environmental > Terrestrial > Soil > Wetlands | place: USA... | reverse complement strand
GTATCTTACAGAATAGCATAGACCTTCCTCACAAACTGCATACGGATGTCGATGGTAGCTTCGGCAACAGAGCCTCCAAACTACACCAGTGTTAGACTATTACTTGCTTCACTTTTGCTCCCCTTACCTTGAAATCATCCGGGATGTTATCTCCACTGCTTCTTGGACCCCCAAGCAGTGCAGCTTGGTCATGGCTGGAGCTAGGCTGGTCCTCGTAGGAAGGCGGGGCTTGAGTGTAGTTCGTCGAATCATCAAGAGAATCCCGCTGAGCCGCAGGAGTGTACTTCGTAGAGCTGAACATTATGAAAATCGTAAGTGCTGCAGTTGGATAACAGACTGAAAGCGTTGGATCTGTTGTGACGGTAGAAGGTTGTTTCGTCACAGTGGAAAGACTGATGATGTCTTCCTGAAACGATCGCTTAAACGGAAGCTAATTGCTTAGTCATGTGGGAAATATCACATGATCATAAGGCACGTGGATTAGAACAGGCTTGGAACTACTCTTTATCTTGTCACTAAAAGAGATAAATCTTATCCAGTCACACTTACAAAGATACAAGAGGCCAAGAGAACTATTTGATCTGCATATTAGAAGTCAATAGGAAAAAGTAACAATTCAGCTTTTGGGAACCCAGAAGTGCCTTTGCAATGCCAGACAAACCCGTGCAACGAGAATCTTCCAGGTCCACCCTTCGCCGCGCTTTATTTCCGAATGGCAGAACATATCCGTGACATAGAACATTGTTCACAATCAAGCCTCGTGATCTCCGTTAGCGGCCTCTAGGTGTGCACTCTGCTCACGGTGCATCCTCGCCTCAATTTCCTTAAGCTGACTCTCACGAGCCAATAATTCCTGTCTCTTCTCATTGATCTCCCTCTGGACCTTGACCTCGATCTCCCTGAGCTTCTCTTCTTCACGGCGAAGCTGCTCTTCCTTTAGGCGAACCGACTGAGATGCCAGATCCTCGGGATTCATCGATGAATCACTGAGTCAAAGAAAAAATTAGCAAAACATGCATTGCATTGATAGATACGAACTGCACTTACGCTCCGCCACCACCTTCGACACTCTTGCTCAGTTTCTCGGTACGGTAGTTCTCATAGAGGAAGTCATGCGTAATTTCCTTCAAATCTGCCAAATGGCTGTGTAGCAGAGCGCTTCGAATAGCGAGGAAGTCTGAGTGCCTTGGGTTATCGACCTCCACGACTCCCCATGGATATTGCCTCGCTCGGACTTTGCGACCACCTATTTCCACAACCTCTTCGGATCCTACAATAGCAAATGGCATTAAGCCGCGAAGCTCTGCATTCTCCTCAACGGTATCTTCGTCGTCCTCCTCGATGTCATACGGGAAGTTGTACACAGGGATGCGGTAGTGTTCGATATCCTCCATGACAAGCTTCTTCGATTCAGCCAACTCGGCGGGAGTGAGGGAGTCAGCCTTGCCAATGACAGGGATAACATTAACTCTCGGCGACAACCGTTTCATTAGTTCGATGTCTAATTCACGAAGTCTAGGTAAGGTCAGTATTCGCGTAAATAGGAATTTTTAGGCTTGTACAGACCCATGGCCAGTTGGAGTAATGAAATAAAGCAAAGCATGAACACGATTGTCGCGGAATCGGGGGTTACGTTTAATGCGGGATTCTTCGGCCAGAATGTCATCGTATTGTCGTTCGAGATAGCCGACAATCTCACCGAAGCTAAATGGTATAATGTCAATCAGAGGAATCTTAGGTTACCCGGACTGTTGTAATAACTTACCTGGCTTCATTGTCAATCTGATCGCCAAACCCAGGGGTGTCAACAATGGTCAGGGAAATGCGCGTTCCCTCTTCGTCCAATTCCAATTCTATGAATATATGGTTAAGGCAAAGTCATTTGACCTGTAAATACTAGTTGAGAAAACGCACCAACAGTGATTGGCTTGATCCTGACGCCTTCTTCGAGATGTGCGTTGGTCGCATCGTCGGCGTCCTTGCCTTGGAGCACCTTTTTACCGCAAAGAGTGTTCACGAATGTTGTCCGGCCTATTAGACAAGACATCAGCATTTGTTAATCCCGAGCAGGTTATGTTGGGATAAGCATACCAGTTCCTGAAGCACCACAGACCATGAGGCAGAACTGGATACCTTTCTTGACATTCTTCTTCCGGCGAATCTTGATCTACAGCATTCATGGGTCAGTACAAGGATGTGCGAAGACAATGTTGATGTGAAGGTCCAACCGTGGCATGGTACTACCACGCAACGCTGGGTTAGAAGCTGTAAAAGGGGCTGTGCGTTGATTCGCACTGAGAATTGCTTACTGCACTTAATGGAGACGACATGACTGCAATTTAGTAGATACGGTTTCAACGCGCTTGGTAACTGCCTGCTTATCTAAACGCCTAGCTGTACGGAGGAGGGCGATACGTGAGAAATGGAGAATGAGACAAAAGTTGATGAAGTCGCGAGTCTCGAAATGTCGGAATTAGGGGTGAGTAGCGAAATAGAGCTGGTGCGCCTTGCCCGTTTGGGTTTCAGTACGGAAGGCACGACTTCCCTAGCGCTCTCACATTAGCCGAGGCCAGCAAGGCACGCAAGGTTGCTGACGAGGCTACGGCTGCAGTGCAGCACTATCAGATGATGCATCAACAACAACACTGTTTGAGTATAATGTGGTCCCATTAGGATCTCGTATTAATCCTCTGCATCTTGCGTACGCCTATGATAACTCTGATTTCCCTATTTCGTACATCATGAACACCAGACCGGTTATTGAGGATGCTCTCAGTCCGTTTGCTCTAAGTGTAGCATTCAACACAGACAACTCGTTGTTCTCTGTGGGGCTCGATTCTGGTTTCTGCAGTATGTTACATATTATACAAGTCACAGATGGATTTCACTAATACTTTCTCGAGTATTTAATTCAGACCCTTGTCAGCTAAGGGTCTCACGAGGTATGGAAATTTTGTGAAAGCCAATCACCAGTAGTTTACTGATATGGAAGTATATTTAGACTTCAATGCTGGAATTGGAAATGTTGAAATGCTCGCTCGAGCAAATTATCTTGCACTTGTAGGAGGTGGCAAGCAGCCAAAATTCCCGCAGAACAAGGTCCTGATGCTTTCACTGGCCGCGTACTCCACCTGCTGATGAGGTCTATCAGGTGGTGATTTGGGATGACGCAAAACAAAAGGCCGCCATAAGTCTGGAGTTTCGCACCACCGTCCGACGGGTCCGACTGTCAAGAACTCGCATAGTCGTCGTACTTCAGAACAGTGTCCACGTTTATGTCTTCTCGTCACCACCCGAGAAAGTCTCTGTGTTTGAGACTGCAGATAATCCCTTCGGCCTGTGCTGCCTTAGTACAAAACTACTGGCTTTTCCAGGCCGAACGCCAGGACAAGTCCAGCTTGTAGAGATGGAGACCGGTAACGTGACAATCGTACCGGCCCATTCCTCATCTCTGAGAGCCATTGAAATAAGTCCAGATGGCGAACTCATGGCTACAGCAAGTGAGACAGTAAATACAGAATTCAATTTCGGTTTGGAGTTAGTATGGCTGACATCTCCGCTTAGGGTACATTGGTTCGCGTTTTCGCAACTAGTAACTGCGCTCGAATAGCTGAATTAAGAAGGGGGGTAGATCATGCTGCAATTTTCTCACTGGCAATATCTCCATCAAGCCAGTTGCTTGCCGTTACTTCTGATAAATCTACTCTACATATCTTTGATATACCTCATCCAACCAAACCAGCAAGAACGGAAGCGCCTAATACGAGCAAGCGACTTACATCTATGGGGACTGGAGGAAATCCATCATCTGCAGATGACTCAGGAAGTCAGAAATGGGGAATTCTAGGAAAGATACCACTACTTCCCCGTGTTTTTTCCGACATCTACTCATTTGCTTCGGCGCACTTTGAAATGGGGGATGAGATACCAACAGGATTGACAGCATCCCTTAACGATGGACTCGCCGGATATGGAAGACCCAATAAAGGTTTGATAGGATGGACCAGTGATCATAGCCTCATCATCATCGGAGCTGGACTTGACGGTCGTTGGGAAAAGTTTATAATTGCTGAAGGCGAGGACGGCAAACGATATTGCGTCAGGGATGGTTGGAAGAGATATCTGGGTGCATCATAAGGCTACAGAGCTCGGGGGGTTCGAATTGGAGGCGTCGACCTATCAAGGCGTTACTAGCACTCAGGATTATATAGAAAGCTCCGGCGGAAAGGCTAAATGGACAGTTGCTGAGAAACACGCTGGGAACACAAGATGTATTAAGACATATCCAAAACTTGAACAGTTCATTATCTAAGGATGTCTGAATGTGGTGACCTTCGATCTTATGTGCGAGGTTGTTTGGGGGGAGCGAGATTTACATTCCCGAATTAGGTTTTTTTCGGGTCCGAATCTAAATGATCGTTTCTTTCGCGCAAAATATTGCCTTGGACCCAAGTGCAAGCATGAGAACAACCCCTTTCCGAGGCCCTGTTAATATACGCAACTTAAAGTTCCATTAATACTATACTTCCCTGTTCCAATCTCTGCCATATATTCTAGACTCTTGTCAATGCTGTTATAGTCGGCTCCTTTGGACCTCATAAGTCATCTGAACTCGATGGTGAGTTTAAAAGGAAAACTATAAACAGTAAGCTAACTTTATAATAACAGACGTAACGCCTAGAACTGAAGAGAGGATCCCTGTTACAGATGAAACATAGAGGTCATTCTGTCTTCTAGGGCGACAGATGTTGTGCTACCATCGTCTCCAACAGCACAAACAAGGGGCAAGGAATGAAGCTCATTAATTAGACAACAGCAGTGAGGCGCAAGGACTCCAACAAACAGATAAGGGCGAAGTATCATTTGACCCCAAACCATAGAAGTTACGTCTTCGACGCCGCAATGCCGTTGAGGCAAAATGACGATGAAGTAGAGGAGATGGCAAGGTAAGCGAATTTTGATGATACGCTGGAGAAAGGAGTATCGAGCCTCCTAGTGCAACCTACCAATTGGCGGAAGCCACTCTTCAGTCATGACATTGGGACTCTGGATTCTGCTAGGGTAAGTCCTTCCGACGGCTCGCTAGTGAAGATTGAGAACGGAGGGGGGAACAGAGAAGGCGCAACGAGAGGACGAGGGAGAGATCGTTGTCGTTTTGCCTGCCAGTCGAGAGGATGGGCGAAGAAGTGCTTTTCTGGATGTCCAGCTCGTACCTCCAAAAACGCCCTGTACCTCTTCATCCACTGCTCAGTTCGCGGTTAATCAGTCACCGCACTCCCTGCGGTCGTGGCCGTCTGCCTCCGTTTCTTCTTGCTTTCACAATTCCAAATACTAACTATTAAAGGCGCATAGACGAACTGGCCTAATAAGGGAACAGAGTCTCTTGAATGCTAAATCCCAGTCAAGTTGCCTTCCGGCTAAATTAGATAGATCACAATCATATTCTTGGGGGACTGACTAGGCCGAAAATGTGTAAAGACCGATTCTTGTATTTGGATTGGATATATCAGCTTGAAAGCCCCAAATGTGCCATGTTACCATCATTAATTAACGCCATCGTACCCAAATCTCTCGGCCATAACTCAGCAAAGCCTTTCTTCTGACTTGTCTGACTAGACCATGGGCAGACCCTACATCACCTAGGCCAGAGTCCAAGGTAATCCCACTGGGATTTCTCTGTGTAACATATGACCGAGTCCAAAGCTAGAATACGACAAAAGAAAGCATGCCGCGTTTATTGGTTTACATGATCTCGAACCACTGACAGACTGCGAGTCAACTATAACAGGATCAGGTAATTTGAAGGAGCAATTCCAGTATCACCATTCTCCTTCTTCGCTTGCCACCATCTTCCACTGACATCCGAGACCTCGAGGATTTCATGTTTGGAGAAGCTTATCTCGTTGGCGTCGTCTGGGTTGGCCTCGTAAGAGTAGATGGCTTTCGCTCGGTATGGGTATTCAGTTGGTGCAACGACTTCTCCTACAGGCTGTTCTCCATTCATTGGTGTCGTGGCGTTCCCACCTAGGTTGGATGCAACAGGTGCTGCAGCCACTGGACCACCAAAGCGTGCTTGTGAGGAACGCTCTGCCCCAGCTGTTCCATTGGGGAAGCCTGACACCACCGGGGATGAATTCTCGAAACCATTCAGCTGAGCAGAAGTGTACATCTGAGGTGCTTGGTGTGAAGAAATTGAGGTATCTGGACGCTGAGCACCATAGGCATGTGACATCCCACGGCTGTTACGGGACTCTCTGTTCTCTTTGTTCAAAGCGAATGAGTCGAGGTAGGCGCGTGACACCGCAGAGGGAGTTGACCCGAAATAAAATATCCACACAATCTGAAATTATAGATTAGCTGTATTCCAAATATTCTTGGCATAAAGAACTTACAGCTACCATCGAGAGCAGGATGTGGCCAGCAGCGGCTGCTTCTTTCGAACCTTGTGGAGAATAGACAAGTGAGTTAACGGAGGATGTGGTAAGGACGAGGCCAGCTGCCAGGAAACCGACGATCGCTACGTGATAAGTCTCTATTGTGTTTGATGCGATAACCACAAATACTCCAATAATACAGAAAAGCATGTATACAACGGTCCACCAGGAATAGTTCGGGAATGGCGACTGGACTTGAGCAACGATTGATGAAACAAATGCGATCAACCACGCCAACTGAATGGGACCATATTAGCAACACTATTTCAAAATATGCCGAGCACTAAGGATAAATCTTACCATCGCAATAGATACCGTAGCCAGTGCAAACGGGTCGCCTATTATGTTCGCCATGTTCATAACACTCATCCCACCGGTGCGTCGTCTCGACATAGAATCCATGTTACCGTTCATTTTACGGAGGGAAGGCGAGTGCAGCGATCCGTAAGATGGCATAGGGAATATCGAGCGTTTGCTTATAGCTGGTCAATCTCTAAATTATCGCCTTGAGACGTATTTTTGGTAGGTGTTGTGCGTCTCGAAACCCAGTCGTAGACCGCGGGCGTAAGTGTCTGAAGAGCGAAGAGATTGCGAGATTGGAGAACGTCGGTAACAGAGAGCTGACGAATTGCGCGACAAAGGAATGGAAGCGATTGCTACTAATTGCTTGACGTCCTCTAGTCGCAAGCAAAATGACCTCAAAAATTTGCGGTAGAACAATTAGGAGACGCTAGATGGTGGAAATCGGGGTCGAGGTCGATGTTGAATGAAAGTGAGACGCTCGAAGAAATGTGAAGTACGGAGCGAATCGAGGGGAAAGGATGTCGACGAGGCCGGTTTGAGAAATTGGGCTGGGTTGAATTGCAGTCGGGGGGTGGTGTGGGTATAAGAGAAAGGAGTAAGGTTTGGCTGGGGGGGAGGCCCTGGACTCCAGCTCGGTGGCTTGGGCGCTTGATTGATCGTTGCCAGTAAAATGAGCAGACTCGACACAAGGCCCTGTTTCAAAGGGAAAAATACCTGCACTCCCTGGCCGAACAGAACCTGTGGATATCCGGGAATTGTTTCGAGAACGTGGCAGGCGAGCAGCAACTCTGCAATATCCTTTTTGTATGGATGGCGTTCACTCGGTCGATAAATTCAGCAAATTTGTTGTGGAGATGGGCGATCGCAGTCGGATTTGTTTGACTGGCGTGTGGTGCGCGTGTGCTTGTGCTTGTGCTTGTGCGTGTGCGTGTGCGCGTATGCGAGCCAGGCTGGACACAGAACGAGAGCCTTGGAGACGAGCAGTGGCTGAGTAGTCTTTATGTCTTTTTGGGCAACCATGCAACAGACAGCGGAGCAGAGCAGAGCAGAGCAATTTCGTTAACGACGACGGAACCAGACTTCTCTTTATGCAATCCGCTAAATTCGATCGACCGGCGGGAGCCAAAAACAAGGAAGGGTGATCGCCACACTGTGGCTGATGAGCGTCGGGAACGCGGCCCCTCAATTTCAAAACGCACTATCAGGACATAACGACAGTCAGACCACTGAGAGCCTTCTCAGTTGAGTAGCTTTACTCTACCTTTCGCCCGGCGTGACTTTAGATGAGTGGCAAATGCTTTTGTGCATTGTCGATCAATGCGTGAAATCATCCCAATTGGCCATTTGAGTCGACCAGCATGGCATACCATGCTCCAAATGCCTATATTATCGTACAGGCCCTCAGTGCTCACATCATTCATGTCCATTTAGAATATCATGTGTAGTAACTCTCGAGCAAGACTTATATAATAAAATACGAATCTCCCAACCCGGGGGTTCTCATGTGGGGCAACATCTCACAGTTTCTCTGCCCGGCAACGACTAATACATCATACTCGGCTTACAACCCATGTCAAGGACGCCCCCGATAATACTGAGCATATCTCGTCGGAATCAATGCTCAAATTTAATTGGTGTGTTTGTAAAGGATTGGCAATGAATTTTGAGATCTTTCAATTTCCAAGCCTAAGAAATCAAGCCCTCTAACATCATAACCGGCATACCGTAGGTTACTTATTCCCCTCTCAAGTCATCTTGGCATGCCAGTATTCGTGGGATGCAATGTCCGAGGTAGACCTCTGCATGAGATTGCAATATTAGGCTGCAAGCTTCTTGGTGGGTACCGCGGGGTGGTGACACAATACACATCAGTGCTCTGCTCGGAGCCAACTTGACTTTCTTGCTGAAATGAAATATCTCAATGATTTCTCAAATGAGACCTTCCTCGTGCTGCTTTGCTGAATTGAACCGTCGAACGGCTTGCTCCACCGATTTGACTCGAGTCTCCAAGTCCGCCCAGCATTCTCCCACCTGTAGTATGTCGACCGCGTACCACCGTTGGAGCACCGCTGCACTACGCTGTTTAAGTGCAGCAATTTCTCGCAATTGAGACTCTTGCAATACCTCCACTTTAGCAGCTCTAACAGCTGCATCGATTAATTGAGTAGATGCTTCGGCAGTGGGTAGTGGTGTGTCGTTAATGGAGGTTAGACGCGAAGCAGTTTGATGAAAGGAGCTTGCTGCAGCAAGGACAGTCGATGACTTGCTAGCTGTATCCAGAGAAGATGGAACCTCCCATGGTTCTGAAATATGGAAGAAATCGGGATGGCGGGCATCTGGAAAGCATTAGGTGTCAGTAGCTTGAAGATGCTAAAATGGTGGGAACTTACGGAGCTTCAATAAATCTTGAACGACTCGCGACTTGGACACAAGCTGACCAAGACCCTGCTCCAAGTCCCTAAGTCTCATGTTCGCCGAGCGATTGTCGTCCTTGAGTATACTTCCATCGAGATGGCCAGAAGTGGCATATTCGATTCTTTGCAGACGCGCCTCAAATTGCTCGATTATGTCAGTTGCAGTCCGATCTAACGGGAATTCCATCCTTGGACATCCAGCCCAGCTACACCTCGACTGTCCAACCAGTCTGTTGTATTTGAACGAATTACTTCCCAGCATTAACCAATTGAACAGAGTATTTACATACCTTCAGAGATTCACGAACTTGTAATTGCCGATTTTAGCGACGAGTGAGGCTGGCTTATACGATGAAGACAAGCGAGCTGACGTCCTAAAATGGGAATGCTTTGAGTATCCAACATCTGGAAAAATAAATCTTGGATTATCTTAAAATCTCTTTTTGGGCGCATTTCAAATATCTGGCTGCGAAAAAAGCTTCTCTATTATACTCTTTCACATTATCAGAAGCTTAGCTAGATTTAAGGAATGCGCCACTGCCCTTGGATCGAAGACGCTTTGTGAATGGCCACTTTTTTGGACATCGTTCGATTCTCTTTGTAGAGGTCCCTATTGTTATTAGGCTATTGAAACCAAAACTGAATGTGAGGAAATGGTTGACTACCATACTATTAGCACGACAAACAGAAACAGTTCTCATGAGGGCTTAGAGGCAGGAATGGAGGTACTGCTAGAACTCTTTATATCTAGACAATATCTAATTACCTAAACATACAGGCAGCACTCGGGTCGATCTTCGAAGGATGGGGGCTTAACAGGGCAAGCCTCGTGGCTTAGCAGTAATATAAATTTTGTGAATACAAGTATGCCGCCTTCTTTTCCTCCAGCCCCTTTATACCCCCTTTCCAACCCCACTCTCTTTGCATCTGAGCATAGGTCTAACACGGTCTTTAGTTATCGGGGCTGGGACATTAGCTTGCCCCCACAAAGTGTGATCTAGAATGTCCCCGCCTTTAGTTGAGACGACAATTGCCCGGACCATGTAAATGCTACACAGCATTTGCACATTCCACTTTTACCAGCTAAGCCGGACGCAGAATAAGTTATACCTGAACCTCATTGGACTACAAAAGAAGCCACCACCGACACTTTTAGTAGCCATGGGGACAATGGTTCTTCGCCTCTCGCATCGCTCCCTGAATGCTACGCACCCGCCTTCGCAATTTCGCTGTGCTTGGCGTGGAATCCAACCTCAATCAATTCTAATCCTATATATTTGCCCATGTTTGATAGTTTGAATGGTTTTGATGTTATTTCGAACTAAAGTTGGACTTCTGAAATGGTATGCTAGGGAGTTGCTTTTATGATTTCACTTCTTTAGATACTCAAGTTTGCTCCATGAGGTTGTAAACCACAGTGCCATAGCAACCGTTTCAATGGTAATTCTTATAACGCAGAATTAATCTTGGCATCTGACTGTGGTTTCCATAGTGAAAACATAATCCTCAGTACTAGCGGGCTGAAAATCGCCTTGGAATTTTGTTGAGCTGATTATTTAAAATAAGGACTCATTAATTAATAAGCGTTCTTGGTCTAGGGGTTAGGATTCTACCCTTCCATTGAATAGTGCAGGTAGAGGGTAAGCTAACTCCACAATCTGAAAAGCTATAAGCAGCTAACAGAAATCTAGCGGGGGTTCGAGTCCCTCAGGACGCAATTCACTTCAATATTTTTGTTATTTTGGAAGACTTGGAGGTTGGTTTTTTTTAACTGAGAAATGCGGTAGATTTTAATTTCAATCTTTCTCCAGGGTTCGGCTAGCGGCATGACTGCCGAGTTTGGTAATGAATGTCTCTTCCTTCAACAATGATAGTCATATTTTGTAAAGGTAAAGAATGCCACGAT
>Ga0335072_10014872_pt1 | contig 11057 bp, 7 predicted proteins | sample Lox_Sample_21_FD_206725 | JGI IMG/M metagenome (GOLD analysis project Ga0335072, IMG submission 206725) | Soil microbial communities from Loxahatchee National Wildlife Refuge, Florida, United States - Lox_Sample_2.1 | ecosystem: Environmental > Terrestrial > Soil > Wetlands | place: USA: Florida... | reverse complement strand
GGAGAATCTGCTTTTCAACAGGAGCAGCTGCGATCTGCATCTGCGAAGCGGCAAGAACCGCACCATCGGCGAATTGCAGGCTAAAGAGTTCGCCGGGCCGCAGGACCGCGCCGCTTCTCAGGTCTTCAACTTCTGCAATCTGCAATCTTCCGTCGCTCACCTGAAAGTGCGCGGCGAGCCTCGCGTCTCGCAGCACAAATTCTGATTGTGGTCTTGCGGCCTTTGCGCTCATCAAGCACACAAGAACACACGGAATCAGCAGTGACTTGGCCGTCGCCATTTTAGCCCCTCGTTTGCGTTGCCCGTTCAGTTTCAAGATCACGCTAAAGCCTATCGTGTCGGGTCGACCTGTTACCAGCGGTCTTCGCAAAATTCGACGCCGCGTCGCTTGACAATCGGTAGTCGATTGTCTACCATCAGTCCTCATTCAAGGGTAGAATGTCTTCTATGACAAAAGAGACAAAGCAGCGCATGGCGGTTCTCCAGGGCACGCTGGACATGCTGATTCTGCGGACGCTTCTGTATGGTCCTGCGCATGGGCACCAGATCGGCAAGCATATTCAGCGGACGACGAATGACTTCCTGCAGATGCAGCACGGTTCCCTTTATCCGGCATTACACCGTCTGGAACGACGGGGCTGGGTCGCTTCAAAATGGGAGACGGCTCCCGATCGCAATCGGGACTTCAAGTACTACCGGCTGACGGAAAAGGGCAGAAAGCAGCTAGCAATCGAAGAATCGCAATGGAAACAAATGATGGAGGCTGTTGCCCGAGTGATGTGGCCCGTTGCCGAGGAGGGCTGATATGCGATGGTGGCAATTCGGAAAACGCAGTGCGGACCTGGAAAGGGAACTGCGCGCTGATCTGCAACTGGAGGAAGAGGAACAACGCGAACGCGGCGTGCCACCAGAGGAAGCGCGCTACGCTGCCCGGCGCGCGTTCGGCAATACCATATTGATTCGGGAACAGACTCACGAAGAGTGGGGCTGGGCCATCTTCGAGCGGTTGTGGCAAGACATTCTCTATGCGACTCGGCAGCTGCGAAGATCTCCCGGATTCAGCATTGTCACGATGATGACACTCGCATTGGGTATCGGTGCGACGACTGCGATTTTTACGCTGGTCTACGATGTAATGCTGCGCCCGCTGCCGTTCTCCGAGCCGGACCGGCTCGTGAACATTCAGGAGATAGCCGCGGAATGGAGCAACATCTATCCGACGTTACCGGTGAGTGCGAATCATTTCACGTTCTGGCAGAAGAACAATCGCACTTTCGAATCGATGGCGGTGATGCAACAAGGCTCTGCACCGCTGGGCGCCGAGGGCCGTCCGTTGCAGGTGGGCGTTCTCGCCGCCACGCCGGGCATCTTCTCCGTGCTTCAGGTTCAGCCGTGGCTGGGGCGGGCGTTTACTGCCGGTGAGGCACAGCCTGGCAGCGACCACGTTGCTGTGTTGACATATAGCCTTTGGCGAGAGCAATTCGGGGGCGATCCTTCGATCGTCGGCAAGACGATCCGGCTGAATGGTTTTCCTTACAGCGTCGTCGGCGTGATGCCAAAGTCGTTTCGAATCCCTTCGGTGCAAACCCTGGCTACCATTGGTGAGACAAATCGTCCGTCGCCGATCGGAGTTCTGGAGCCGCTGGCGTTCTCAAAGGAGCGGCTTGCCGAGCAGATGGGCGATCTCAATTACTTCGGATTGGCGCGCCTGAGACCAGGCATCTCTCTCGCTGCGGCCACAGCAGACCTGGACGCGCTGCAACACACGATCAGCGCGAACCTGCCCGCAGATGAAAAGGCGACTTTGTCCATTGCGCTGACGCCCTTTCAACAGGAACTCGTCGGCAACAACCGAAAACCCCTATTGATCCTTTTGACAGCTGTTGCCGGGTTGTTGCTGGTGGGCTGCATGAACGTGACAAACCTGCTGTTGGCGCGATCAGTCGGGCAAAAACAGCAGATGGCCGTAGCGGCCGCGCTTGGTGCGCGGCGTGCGGAACTGCTGCGCATGGCGCTGCGCGAAACCGCCGTACTGGCTGGAGCCGGAGGCGGGCTGGGCATCTTGCTGGCAGCGGCGATCATTCCTGCCATGCAGCAATACCTTCCTCCCGCGCTGGATTTTCGCGGTCCTTTGCGACTGGACTGGGCCGGTGCGATATGTGCACTGGCTCTGGCATTGCTGGCAGCCTTGGTCGCGGGTGCTGCGCCGGCGTTCATGGTTTCGCGCACAGCGCCCAACGAGGTTCTTCACAGCGAGTCGCGACTTGCCAGCGAATCGCGGCGAAACCGGCGCGCGCGGCGCGTTCTCGTGGGAGTTGAAGTGGCGGTGAGTGTCACACTGGTGGTGATGACCGGGCTGCTGACCGCCAGCCTGATAAAGCTCATGCGCGTGGACCGAGGATTTACGACGCAAAGAACCGTGACGGCGACGGTAGACCTGCCCAGGATGGCGTATCCCGATGACCAGCATCGTGCAGCGTTTTACAAGCAGATTCTCGAAGGAATGGATAGGCTGCCCGGCGTGGAGCACGCAGCCGTCACCAGCGTTCTGCCGCTTACGGGCGATAGTTGGGGCGATATGGCGCGGGTGGATGGCGACAATCGGCCAGTTACACAATTGCCGCTCGAGAGTTTCCGCTCGGTGAGCCCTGAATATTTCTCGACCATCCATCTGCAGTTGCTGGCAGGACGCTTCTTCGGCCAGAGCGAGTGGGGAAGGAACGTCGCCCTTGTTTCGGAGAAAACAGCCAAGTCGTTATGGCCGGGAAAAGACCCGGTTGGGCTGCGGTTTAGCCGCGGAGATCGCACGAAGGAAGGCCCATTCACGGTAATTGGTGTTGTAGCGAACGCGCGGACAATCTCGCTTGCCAAGCCGGATCCAATGCTGATCTACGTTCCGTACTGGTACCGCTGTGAGCCGGTTGCAGGGCTGGTCGTGCGAACGCGGCAGGACCCCGCCGAGATGGCGAATGCGATTCGGCAAACCATCTGGAGCGTCGACCGCAGTGTACCCATTCCGACGGTGCGCTCGCTTGGCGGCCTGGTTGCCGATTCGGTCGCCACCCAGCGGTTCGAAATGGACCTTCTGCTGCTGTTCGCGACCAGCGCGTTGTTTCTTGCAGGAATCGGAGTTTACGGCGTGGTTATGTATTCCGTGACGCAGCGGTATCGCGAGATTGGATTGCGCATAGCTCTCGGAGCGCAGCGCAGGAGCGTGTACCAGTTAGTGCTTCGTGATGGACTGCTTCCAGTTGCATTAGGAGCCGCCGCAGGTGTTGTCATTGCGTTTGTGTCGGCACGCGTGGTGCAGAGTCTGCTCTATGAGGTGAGCCCGTACGACCCTGCAGTGGCTGCCGGAGCGGTGTGTGTCTTGCTCGCCGTCGGAACGGCCGCCTGTTGGCTTCCGGCGCGCCGCGCTGCATCGGTCGAGCCAATGAGAGTGCTTAGAATGGAATAGCGTTCTGGCCTTCGTTTTCTCGGCATGTTAAATATATTTGACATATCGAAGCGCGTTCGCTATGCTCTTCAATGTCAAAAAACTTTGACACGGAGAGTGACCCATGGTGGCAGGCTTGTCGTACCGGGAGAAGTCGCTTTACGCTTCGCTTGTGGCGGAGCTCGTGGTGTACGGGCCGTACTTCTTCTTCCACCAGCAGAATTCTGTGAACAAGGTAGCGGGCATGATCGTGGGGATCATTGCCTTGCAGGCTGTGCTGCAACTGATCATCGCGCTTTGGACGCGGAGCCGGGTTACGGACGAGCGCGATCGACTGATTGAGTTGCGCGGTTACCGCGCAGGCTATCTCACTATCGCGGCGCTGATGGTGGTGGGGCTGGGAATGCTATGGTTCCACGCGACCTTCGGCCATCTCCATATCGAGAGCCGGATGGTAGGCCTGCACTTCCTAAGCGTGTTCTTCGGCATGCTGGTGATTGCCGACATTGTGAAAACAGCGGCGCAAATTGTGGCTTACCGGAGATCACTCTGATGCCCGCGATCCGCAACCAGCTGAAGGAACTGCGCGCCGCCCGCAATATGACCCAGCAGGAGCTTGCGGACCGGATTGGACTGACCCGCCAGACCGTGATTGCAATCGAACAGGACAAGTATTCGCCCTCACTGGAGACCGCCTTCAAGGTAGCCCTGGTGCTCGGAGTTCCCCTCGAGCATTGCTTTCAGTACGACCCTAAGGGCAGGAGGTGAACGACGATTTGGCAGCCCTGTGCTTCATGCGGGCATGGTAAAGAGCTGCATGTCTCCCTGCGCGCGAGGCAGATCCTTGAACCGCGCGATGCGGAATTCGGCCCAGTAGCCCACCCATCGCGGGTCGGCCTGAAGAGCCTCGCCCAGGCAGTGAATGAGCTCCTTGCGCACGTGCGCGTACTCCGGGCTGTCGATGAGGTTGTGCGCATCTTCACTGTCCAGATCGAAGAGCTCATCGACTTGCGAGGTGCAGTTGTAGGAGTAGAGATAGCGTCGACCGTCTGACGCGCGGCGCTGGATGCCGCAATCGAAGTTCACGCCCACGTGCCATCCGCCAAAGAACAGCAGCGTGCGCTCTCCCGTGCTTTCGCCTGTCTCGAGGGGCAGCTTGAGGGAGATGCCGTCAAACTTCGCCTCTGCGTGGATGCCCGCGAAATCGAGAAGGGTCTGCGATATATCGAGCAGTGAGGCCGGAGCTTCCACAGTGGCGTGCTTGCGCGGCGTGCCGGAAGGCGATTTGAAGATCATCGGCACACGGACGATGTCGGGATAAAGATAAACACCTTTGTCCACGGTCGCGCGGCGGCCATTCATCTCGCCGTGGTCCGAGATGAAAGCGATGAGCATATCGTCGTAGAGTCCGAGGTCTTTGAGCCGTTGCAGCACCATGGCGATGACGTGATCCACTACCTCCATCTGCAACGCGTAAGCGACGCGGTAGTCGATGAGCTGCTGAGGATCGTAGATTCCCCAGTAGCGGCGATAGATGTCGACGATCTCCGGCTCGTTGGGCGCGCGCTCAAAGCTGCGCTGCTGCGCCGCGCGCCACGAATCCGGAATCGTCATGATCTTGCGCAGTTCGCGCTCGCGCTCCTCGAACCCGGCAGGTATCGAGAACGGCTGATGCGGATCGAAGAAGTCGAGCTGTAGATATAAGGGATGGCGCTTGATTGATCCGTTTGCGGTGAGGCCCTCTACGATCTCTATCGCCTTCTTGCCCAGATAGTAGCTGTACTGCGCTTCGAGCGGGAACGGCTTGCCGTCTTCCTGCACAATCCATCCACCGGCGGAGTTGCCCGGCGTCGCGCGGTCCTGCAGGCGGAAGACGATCTCTCGTGCGTATTTCTGCGGTTTCACGCCGAGGCTGCGCTGGTAAGCAAGAAATGCGTCGTCATCGAAGACCGGCGGAGACCATCGATCCCAGGGCTGCTCATTGTCGCCAAAGGCATCGAGGAACTTCTTTGCGCCCACGTGGCACTTGCCGACTTGGCGAGTGATGTAGCCCGCAGCCATGAGGTACTCCGGAAAGATGACGTCGTCGGGCCGAAGCTGCGTCTCGAGCCCTTCGGGCGCTCGCTCGCTGTTGCCCTGCACGTAGCTGTACCGGCCGGTAAGATAGGATGCGCGTGAGGGCGAGCAGAGCGGAACGGTGCAGAAGGCGTTGGAGAAGAATGTGCCGTCCCGCATGAGCGAGCGAATTGCGGGCAGTTGCACATACTGTGAGAGGGATCGCGCAGGATGGTAGAGGTCGGGTCCCACCATGTCGGCGCTGATGAGGAGGATGTGCGGCCGCCGAGGGCCGCCGGTTTCCTCGAATGGACCCTCACCGGTACGCTCCTGGGTGAAGCGGAGATTCGTTCCGTGCTCGTCCGCGGGGGCCTGACCGGTGGGCATGCTCTTACCGAGAAAGGCTCCTGCGGTGAGGCTACAGAATGATCGCCGATCCATGAAGAAATCCTTACACAAAGGGTGTGAGAATTGCCGAAGACAACGATAGCGCAGAAAACCGAAGTCTGTAAAGGATTACAGGAGCGTCGTTCGGCGCGCTTTACGATTGCACGCAATCGCCCGGCTGATTTATGTAAGGAAGGGGCAATAGACCGATCGAATGGACATTCTACAGGTAGCCAAACGCGCGAACGTGTCCACAGCAACGGTGTCGCGCGTTCTGAACGGCTTTCCCGGTGTTCGAGAAAAGACGGTGGCTCGCGTCCGGCGCGCCATTGCCGAGATGAATTACGTCCCCAATCCCAATGCGCGGAGCCTGCGCGCAGGCCGAACCCGGATGTTTGGCCTCATCGTGTCTGACGTCAACAATCCTTTTTTTCCCGAATTGATTGACGCGTTCGAAGCGCTGGCAGCTGCCGAGGGCATCGAGGTGATCTTTACCCACACCAATTACGATCCCAAGCGGTTGCACAACTGCATCCGGAGAATGATCGAGCGAAGTGTCGATGCCATCGCCGTAATGACTTCGGAGGTGGAAGAAGACTCGCTTCGGGAGGCGGTACAAGCAGGGATCCCGGTGGTGTTGATGAACCAGCGAACGATGGCGGGAAAATACCCCAACGTCCTGGTCGACTACACGACCGGTTTTCGCGAAGCGCTGGCGCATCTGCTGGCGCTGGGACATCGCGATATCGGCTTCATCGCCGGTCCGCAGTCGTTGAACTCGGCGCGCGGGCGCAAAGATGCATTCACTGCCGCGCTGCGGGATCATGGCCTGCACGTGCGAACCGAATGGATCGCAACCGGCGACATGCGGGTGGAAGGAGGACGCAAGGCTATGGACGCGCTCCTCGCCCGCCATCCACGCCCGACTGCGATTGTGGCCTCAAACGATCTGATGGCCGTAGGGGCTTTGCAGGCAGCGCACGCCAGCCGGATTCGCGTGCCGCACGACCTTTCCATCATCGGTTTCGATGACGTGCCGATCGCGAGCATGGTGCATCCGGCTCTCAGCACGATTCGCCATCCACGGCGGGAAGTAGCGGCGCGCGCCTTCGATAGTTTGTGGAAGACGGTGCAGGGAGAAGCACTGGAGGCCGTCACTCCGCTGCAGCCGCATCTCGTGATTCGGAACTCAACAGCTCCACCCGCGGGCACAAAACGGCGCTGACTTGGAACTCGTCCTCCTGCACGGGGCCAGGGCCCCAGAATATTCTTGACAACCGTCAGATGGCAGCCGTAAGCTTTCAGCCGATGTAAACCATTACATATTCGCGTAGCCTTTACTTCCCCAGATTTCCCCGGATCTGCGCGATATTCAGGTTTGCAAGTTTGCAAGCGTTTTCAGAGGCCGCATTTCGAGAAGGGAATGGACCACTTCGCGCTCCGCCCTCTGAGAAGTGCTGTTCGACTTTGAGTGGAGGATCGCAATGAGACTTCTAAAGGGTGCAATCCCTGCAATTCTGAGTATTTGCCTGCTGGCCGCCCTACCGGCTGCAAAAGCGCAAAGCGTAGACTCGTCAGTTCAGGGCTCGGTTCTGGACTCGTCGGGCGCCGTGGTGCCCGAGGCCAGTGTGAGCCTGATCAACGCTCGCACCGGCGTAGTGTTCGCTACCAAGTCAGATGACTCGGGCAACTACGTATTCCCCGCTGTTGCGCCCGGCGTGTATTCACTCAAAGTAGCGCACGTGGGGTTCGCCGCTTATAACCTCACGCAGTTCAGCGTGATCGTAGGGCAGCGTGCAACCGAAAATGTCACCCTCTCGATTGCCTCCGCTGCCCAGACGATCACTGTGCAGGCGAATGGCCTGGCGAATCTCCTCGAGACGTCTTCGAACGATCTCGGCAACGTCATCGGCCCACAGAGTGTCGCGCAACTGCCGCTGAACGGCAGAAACTTCCTTCAGCTTGGATTGCTTTCCGGGGCCACGCAGACGAACGGAGGCGCCTCGAATGCCTCCGTTGCCCAGACGGGCCATCCGGGTATGTCGATCAATATCGCGGGCAATGAGCCGGACTTCACGATGTACATGGTGAATGGGATACAGACCATCGGAACCCGCGCCGGTAACACGTCGCTGAATCTTTCTGTTTCTGCGATCGACCAGTTTGAAGTGCACTACGGATTCTTCATGCCGGACATGGGCACGAATCCGGGCATTGTGGACGTGATCACCAAGAGCGGCACGAATCGGATTCATGGCGAAGCTTACGAATTCGTGCGCACCAACCAGATTGAGGCGCGGAATTTCTTCAGCTCCACGGCTCCGGGACCTTATCACCAGAACCAATTCGGCATCGACGCAGGCGGTCCGATTCTCAAGGACAAATTGTTCTATTTCGGCAACTACGAGGGCTACCGGCAGAACCAGTCGAATTTCGTGGGAGCCTTCACGCCTACGCAGGCCATGTTCGGCGGCGATTTTTCCGCCTTCTCGGCGCCGATCTACGATCCCACAAGCTACAACCCTGCGACCGGCCAGCGCCAGCAGTTCCCGAACAATAAAATTCCCACACAGCGGATTAATTCGACCGCCAGCCAACTTCTGGCGTTCTATCTTCCCGGCTCGAGCCTGACCACCAAGCCTAATAATGTGGGAGGGAATCCTTCCACGACGCTCGATTCCGACCAGATCACAGGGCGCATCGACTACAGCCTGAACGAGAGAAACCAGCTCTTCGCGCAGGGATCGTGGCTGAACGCACCCGACACGCAGCCTGGACTCTTTCCATCGCAGGGCACTGCCTATCCGCTTGATACAGAGTTTGTCGCCCTGGGCTGGACGACGACACTGAGCCCGAGCAAGGTGAATTCGCTGCGGGTCGGCGTAGTCCGCGATTCGGTCTACGACCAGGGACGTGCAGTAAATGGAATCCAAAACAAAATCGGCATTACCGGAACGGCCGATGCCAACGGTGTTCCCGGAATCAACATTTCGGGCTTTACTGGATTCGGCACTTCGACGGGGCTGCTCGGCGATATCGATAATGTGTATCAGATCCACGAGAGCTTCAACTGGCTGCACGGCAACCATCAGATCAAGTTCGGCGGCGATGTTGCTTACACGCGTTCCGTCCAGTCGAGCGCTAACGCGAATGCGCGCGGGGTGTTTACCTTCAACGATGTGTTTACAGCGCAGACGAATCTGAATCCGGCGACTGGCGCAGTTTCGCAGGTGGCGGGTACGGGCAGCGCCTTTGCCGATTTCCTATTGGGCGACTTGACCAGCGCCCAATCCATCGGAATGCCGCGCACGCATTTTCGCTGGACCACCGTTGAGCCCTACATCCAGGACACGTGGAAGCTTTCGCGAAGTGTGAATGCCAATCTGGCCCTTGCGTGGTACGGGAATACTCCACCGAACCCGCCGGATACGACGAATAAGGACCTTATTCACGGCTTCAACTTTGCCACTGGACAGGAAACATTCGCGGCGCTTGGGACGGCGAATCCCGAGGTGTTTCCTATGACGCGCGACGACTTTGCGCCCCGCGTCGGACTCACCTGGCAGCCGGAGTTCGCGAAGAATACAGTCGTCCGCGCGGGATGGGGCTTCTATTACACGACGCAAATGGATCTCAACTCGCAATACTCGGTCGTGTCGCAGTACATCACGGTGAACAATGCCATCAATAACGCCGCTAATCAACCGAACCCAACCTATGTTCTAGGGGGCGCCAACACGCTGCCCCCGGCGACTGTGGGGCAGATTACAGCGGCACAGGTGCCCACCATTACCGGAGCGATTCAATATCTTGCCGCCAATCAACGTTCGCCGATCATCTCGCAGTGGAATCTCGATCTGGAACATACTTTTGGAAAGTCGTATCTGCTGGACGTGGCCTACATCGGCAACGAAGCGCATCACCTGGCCAAGAACTGGGACCCGTGGGACTGCTCCGCGCCGGGATCGCAGGTCTGCAACCCTGCGGCAAACAATCCCTACTATCCGAAATATTCCTATATGCAAGAGGTCAACAGTATTGCCAATGCAAGCTATAACGCAATGCTGGTCAAGTTTCAGCGTCAGTTCACGCATGGTTTGAGCATTCTTGCTAACTACACCTGGGCCAAATCGCTTACCGATGCGCAGGAAGGCAGTAACGGCACCTTGAACCAGAACCGCAGCTGCTTCCGCTGCGACTGGGGCATGGCGGCTTCGAATGTGCCGCAATCTCTGGTGATCAGTGCAGTCGCCGATGTGCCGGTGGGCCGGGGAAGATACCTGGGCACGAACATGAATCCGGTGCTCAACGGCGTGATCGGCGGCTGGAGTGTGGATGCGATTACGACGATGCAGAAGGGAAATCCGTTCACCATCACTGCCCCCAATAACACGCCATGGTCACCGGGACAGACACGAGCTGATCAGTACTGCAATGGAAGAAACACGCTGCAAAACCGGGATCTTCGCCACAACGGCTTGTACTGGATCAACACCGGCAGTGTAGCCAGCATCAATTCGCCGTGCTATGTGAATCCGGCAACAGACCCGCACAACACGAGCGGGACGGCCTGGGCCTTCGGCACTTCGCGCTTCGACAGCCTCACGGGCCCCGGACTGAATAACTGGGATATCGGTGTGCACAAGATGTTTCCGATCCATGAGTCGATGAATTTTGTGATACGCGGGGAGTTCTTTAACGCCTGGAACCATGCGCAGTTTGCCAACCCGAGCAGCGGCGTGACGGCGAGCAACTTTGGCCAGGTCACCTCGACACAGCACGATGCGCGCGAGGCGCAGATCGGCGGAACGTTCTCCTTCTAAGCCGGAGCAGCGTGCGCGGCGCAGCAGTGATGTAGGATGGCTGCGGCGCTCGCGCGAAGTAGCTGCAGTTGCCTGTCCTTCATTCTCAAATTGGTGCTAACCATGGAGCCCATTCCAGTGCGGAGATTCACTGCTGAGTTCAGCGAGGGCTGCGCAGCCCTATTCTTTCTTGCTGCACCGATGGTTGCTCACGCGCAGATCACCATTTCCCGCCCCACGCCTCCAACTGTGACGGTACATGTGAGTGCCGCAGGAACGCAGCACGTGCCGGATACGCTTTTCGGCAGCTTCCTCGAACCGATCGGCAACTCGATCAATGGAGGCATTGTTGCGGAGATTCTGACCAATGGAAGTCT
>Ga0335072_10014870_pt1 | contig 11058 bp, 8 predicted proteins | sample Lox_Sample_21_FD_206725 | JGI IMG/M metagenome (GOLD analysis project Ga0335072, IMG submission 206725) | Soil microbial communities from Loxahatchee National Wildlife Refuge, Florida, United States - Lox_Sample_2.1 | ecosystem: Environmental > Terrestrial > Soil > Wetlands | place: USA: Florida... | reverse complement strand
AACAGCGGCGAGAGTTATAAGCCCGATGCACCGTATTGCTCAGGTGGGTACCCGAATTCGGCTGCGAACGATGCTGCCGGTGATTACTATTTCTCCCACGAGGGCGATGTCATTAACGGCCAAGTTGCTACACTTGAGGCAAACGCTTCGTCTGGTAGTTCGACGGTGCTGGTAAATAGCAGTCAGGCGATTGATGACTATATAGACTTTACGAACCCTGCGACCGCAACCACCTCGGACACAACAAACGTCACGACCTTTACCGGCTCGGGAACCATACATGTCGGCAGTACAAGTGGCTTCCCATCAACGGGCGGACAGCTGTACGTCACTACCTCGAGTGGCAATGCCATTCTTTCTTACTCGGCCACGACGGCCACGACGTTCACGGGAGTGCAGCTTATTAGCGACCCTGACGTCTCGGACACGGGTACGCTGAGCGGCACCATTCAGGTGAATGATCCTGCCTATACCAACACGACGGCTACCTCGACAAATGTTACAAGCTTTACGGGCACGCAATCGCTGGCAACCGTATCGACCGAAGGATTTCCGAGCTCGGGGCAATTGCGGGTCGGGACATCAACGGCATGGAGCGATACCGGCGGTAGCTATACGGGTGCCATCTTGTCTTACGGCGGCATATCCGGGAACAATTTCACTGATGTGAACCTGGTCAGTGGATCGGGAACGGTTGGTGGCGGATCGGGTACTCCCATCATGGAAGTACTGCCCTACCACGTGACCAGTGAAACCTGTTATGCCAATGACTGTGCGGTTCACATTTCACCGTCCTTATCTTCAAACATAGTGGCCGGCGATAACATACCTAACTCAGGCACCTGCCAGGTGTATGCAGACTCAACAGCGACCCCGACCAGCCCGATGGATCCAGCTCTCTCGAACTCGCCGTACTACGAATCATACTGGGACGGCTGTCAATGGGAGGCCCGGAACGTTTCCATTACCGGCAACACCTTTATTCTTCAACCATCGGTCATGGATGCGACCGCCCCACTGACGGGTGGTACTACGTCATGTACCGCAGGCAATAGTTGCGGCACAAACTTTATGTCCGACCAGCCATCGGGCGAACTACCGTTCGATAACCAGATTGGCGCGAATGCTATGATGAGCAGCACGACATTTAGCGGCTGTCCTACGGGATGGGATGCGAGCTGCCACTCTGATCCGCTTACCAACCTCAATGCGCTGTCAACTCCGCCCGGTGGGGCGCCAGCCAACAACGGGGAGGCGCCGTATAACGATGTGTGGTCAGACAATGCATACACTGGAACGTGGACGTTCAACGCATTCATTTACGGAAACTGCAGCGGCTCTATGCCAACTGATCCGACGACCGGGGATACTATGTCGACGGCTGCCTGCACTGCAAGCTTTTCCCAGTGGCAGAATGACTGGCAGCAGGATCAAGGATCGACGCAGGATACCACCGCACCTCCAACGACGCCAAACAATGTGTCAGCTACCGCTGATGGTCCAAGTAGTATCACCGTTTCCTGGAGCACTAGTGACGACACAGGCGGCCCAGGCATAGGTGGCTACTATGTGTATAGGAACGGTGCCCAGGTCGGGAATGTTACCTCCGGCACGAGCTACCTAGATAGTGGTCTCTCGGCAAATACACAGTACAGCTATACGGTTGAAGCCTATGATACGGCCGACCCGCCGGATGTCTCGGCAGCCTCATCGACCGCTACCGCAACGACATCATCAACAGGCTCACCGCCAACGGTGAATATTACCTCACCAGTTGCCGAAGCCTCCCTCTACGGCCCTGCTGCTGCCGTCGATGCGACGATCACCCCAAACGGCGGTGCTACTATCACTCAAGCCCAACTCCTCGTGAACGGTACTTCAGTACAGACCCTGACGAGCTCTCCCTATGATTTCAGTTTTAGTACTACCAGCTATGCAGATGGTAGCTATACCTTGGCCGTCAAAGCTACAGACAGCAATAACAATACGACGACCACGCCTGTTACCGTCGACTTTACGAATGGTTCCTTAACGGGTAACGGCCAGGTCGGTCTGTCCGACCTCATCATACTAGGTGAACACTATGGCCAGTCCGGGACCTTTACCTATGCTCAGGGCAACATGACTGGGGCAACTACCCCACCGGAAGTTAATCTCTCAGATTTAATTATCTTGGGACGCAATTATGGATATAATGACGGATTAGGACACTAATGAAAATGAAACATCACAAAAAAATACTAACGGGGCTGAGCGCGGTACTTATACTTAGCCTGGTAGTTAGCTTGGTTAACTTGCACCCGCAACGCGCACATGCCGCCGGTGATGCATACTTCACGCTTTCCCCTAGTAGTGGCAGCTACTCCAATGGCGCAACGTTTACGCTAGATATATACGAGACCTCTACGTCGGGCGACCAGGTTGCTGGCGTCCAGGCAAACCTGACCTACAACACGACGTATCTTCAGTGCAATGGTGCTACAGGCAACAGCGCAGCATGGAGTTACGTTGCTCAGCAGACATGTTCCGGTGGCAATGTTGAGATTGGTGAGGCTATGACAACCGGCGGTCCTGTAGCCAGCGGCCAGCAGCTCGTAGGTACGGTTAGTTTTACGGTCATTGGCCTGAGTGCAACAGGCTCATCGGGTAGTGCGAACGTTAGCATTATATCGGGTGGGTCGGGTCAGGCAACAGATATCCAGAACCTCACTCCTACGAGTGTTTGGAATGACGTAACTCCTACGGCAACCTTTTCGTTATCCGGCCCAGCACCAGTTAGCGGTGGCGGTGGCTCCGGATCCGGTGCAGGATCGGGCAGCGGAACCTCGAGCAAGTCATCGACCTCAAAGGCCTCGACGCCTTCGACACCTGCACCGACTACTCCCACAACCACAACGCCAGTGTCGACGCCAAGCACGAAAACGACACCGACAACGACCAAAACTACGCCGATTACAGGATCTCTGCAAATAAAGGTTACGAACAGCCAGGGTAAGGCAGTCACAAACGCGAAAGTTACCCTAAGCGGTGGCTATTCGGAATACACCAATGGAGACGGTGTAGCTGGCTTTAGTGATCTGCCCGCGGGTAGCTACACGGCAACTGTTACCGCGAGCGGCGCGAAGCCCTATAGTGCATCGGTTACGCTGAACTCAGGCAAAACTGCCAACGTAGCGGTCAAGCTCACGAATACGTCTTCAAGCATGGTTGCTATCTACGCGGCTATCGCTGTCGTCGTCGTTATCTTTGGAGGTACAGGCCTGTGGTATATGAAGTTTTTCCGCGGCCGCATTACTCCCCCTGGCGCGTTTCCTCCCGGCATGTCCGGGCCGACCGTTGGCACCAATGCCGGTCCGCCGATCACGTCAAATCCCCCAGGTACCATGGGATCGACCACAACTCTTTTAGATAAAGTGCCACAGCCAACGGTAGCGTCCCCGGGAAGCAGTGTCGGTCCAGCGCCCTCCGAAGTGCAACCAAAACCAATTGACGACATCAAGCCACAGTACTAACTCGCAAGGGGTGATTGTAAGGCTAGAAGCCAAGGGCTGCACCGAGGCACAGCCATCTGCTCTTAGCTGTGTTATACACGAAGCCGATAACGTCGGTGTCACCTACTGCCGTACTAAGGGTAGGTGCGCCCGCGGTGCCAAAGTCGAAGTCACCGCTTGAACCGGTTGCCCAGGTGACAGTATATGAACCGCTACCACCCTGGGTAATCTGAAACTTAATGGTTTGGCCATCAATTGGGTTTGTTGGAGCACTAATGGTGCCCGTGCTGGCAGTCAAGGTCAGGCGGAAGTCATTGCCTGCAGCTGCGTTGACGCTAATCGTGGAGCCGAAAGTGAGTGTTACCACGGCAGGAGCTACCCAGCCGGTAAAGGTCGCGCCGGCTACCGCTGCGGCACCAACTTCCGCTGCCGTATAGTCCCCGCTCTGGGCCACAACGGCGCCGCTGCGCCCGAAGACCGTAGTGACCGCTCCCGTATACTGCGGCACATTGAGGGTGTTGCCCGAGAAAGTCGCAGCCCCACTGGTACCCGTGGTGGTCAGACTAATGGGGGCTTGGTAATCCGTATCCGCTACGGCATTACTAAAGCCACCACTGCCGTTGCCCTTAAGTATGCTTGAGCCACTCGTAGCGGGTGCGTAATCGGTGCCACTAGTGGCACTCGAGAAACCTCCCGAACCATTGCCTTTTAGAATCGAGCTGCCGCTTGTCGCCGGCGCATAGTCGGTTCCGGAAGTTGCCGCCGAGATGGCGGTGCCGTTACTCTTTAAGATGCCTGTCGGTGAGGCCTCAATAGTTATAGCGGGAGTAGAAGTCGAGTTCGCAACGCTGCCGGCGAAGCCATTGGCGCTCGCGACAGAAACTGAAGTGACCGTTCCGCTGCCACTTGGCGTACTCCAACTACCGTCCCCTCGGAGGTAGGTGGTGCTTGAGGCGGTGCCGGTACCAAGCTGCGCGGTTGGGACGAGACTGCTACTATTCAGCCCGGCCACACCATTAGGAGTGCCGGTTACTATGGTGCCATCAGGGTTGAGGCCAACTGATAAGAACTCGTTTAGAATGTTACCCCAAGTACCATCATCTTGACCGGGAATAGGGAGGCGCGCTGTCACGTTAAGAGCTTTCTCTTTTTCGCACTGAACTAAGTAGTATTAAGGTATACGATAAGTAGTATGAAGGAAAGCTGAAGTGAGCGCAAGCGTTTTAGCTGTCCATTAACGGGGTATACTGGTCTCGTCGCGGACCTCCCGGCGACTCAAAGACATGTAGCTCACCACGCACAGTAAACCGGCTAAGAATAATAGTGCAACCTTGCCATCTCCCCAACCGAGACCGCCGACCGAGTGCGCCTTACTCATCCAGTCGGCGAACGATGCGCCTAAGGGGCGGGTAATAACATACGCGATCCAGAAGGCAGCAATCTCACTGAGTCCAAAGAGCCAGTAGCCGATGGCCGGCAAGAGGATAAGCCCGATGAACATCAGGCCTGAAACCAAGTAGCCCAGATGGAACGTCGTGGCCGTCAGGTCACCAGTGGCGGTACCAAGGGCAAAGGTGGCCATCACGGTCAGCCAGTAAAAGACTTCCCGGCGTCCCGCCGAAACGGTATGGATAGAAAGCGTGCCCTCCGTTTTGTACCAGGCAATAAAGATGACGGCTAGGGAGACGGCAAACAGGCTCGCCGAAACGATATACGGCACGCCAAGCTGAATGTGTAAACTATCGGCGGCCATGGTCCCGAAGACGGCAACCATTGATGCGGCCAGCCAATAAATCCAGGCATTGTATTTCCTTGCGCTGAACTGAATCCAAAGGGCAATGACCAGGGCTAGTGCACCAAGCCCGACGGCGGCATACGGGTTGATCGTGGCCACCAGCCAGTCGGAGGTTGCCTCGCCCATAGCGGTAGTGAGCAGCTTAGCGGCCCAGAAGGCAGCCGTTACCTCTGGAACTTTACGAATCGCGACGCTACGTAGGGTATGCATGTCGTTCCTATTATATAGGCAAGTACGTTTGTTTGGCCGAAGTCCCCGTTAATCTGTATAATACAGGGGCCAACCACATATACGGCACCGTGGCGGAGTGGTTACGCAGAGGTCTGCAAAACCTCAGACACCGGTTCAAACCCGGTCGGTGCCTCCATTTATTCCTATGCAAGACGAGATATACCTAAGGCGGGCAATTGCACTTGCCCAGCAATCTGCCGAACCGGTTAAATGCGCGTGTGTTATCGTAAGAGACGGCGAAATTCTAGCTGAAGCGTTCAACTCGCAGCGAACCGATCGAATAGCAATCAACCATGCCGAGGTAAAAGCAGTACAGATGGCCAACAAGAAGGCTGGAACGTTGCGAATTGAAGGTGCCGTTGCCTACTGTAGTTGTGAGCCGTGCGTTATGTGCCTTGCAGCCCTGTCCCAGGCACACATGGAGCGTATTGTATATAGCCAAACAATGAAGGAAGTCTCGGATGGCCTGCCCATGGGAGGGCTTGATTCGGCCGCCTTCGCGAGGCAATATCTTAACTTTGTACCCAAACTCGAACGTCTCTCGGTATAGTTTTTGTAAGCCGTAAGAGAAGGAAAAGTAATTTTACGCGTACTCCGTCCTAATTGTCACGGCCTGCGGCCAACGCATAGGGGGTAGAAATAGAAAGGTCTGGCTTGCTAAGATAGGAGCAGGTGTGGAATAATAATTTGACAAATGCATGCGCGGGTGGTGTAACTGGTAGCCACGCGAGACTTAAAATTTCGTGCCCACAAGGCGTGCGGGTTCGATTCCCGCCCCGCGCACCATAGCTGATAGTTTGACTTTCGTTTTATGATCACAATTGAATGTATAGACAGCCGCGAGGATATGTCTAGTGCTCTTAGTGTCCAAGGTGTTGAACAGGCCTTAGGCAATTTGACCGTGCTGATTGAGCAACATTTTTCTGAGCAGGTTGTACAGTGCGAGGAAGAGAGCTGCCGCTTACACGTTGAGGCGCGCGAAGCGGGCATCGACTTGCCGAGGCGCGATGTTACGATTCGCATAGGGGACCCCGACAGGGTAGCAATGGCCGCTGGTGATCTGGTACCTGACGAGGTAGTACATATCCAGGTAGAGCAGAATGCGTTCTATACGGTCGTTGGGCTGGAGGGCACAGTACGGTTGATGCCTAACGGAAGTCTGGTGGCCAACACCCGAGCTTACCGCGAAGACTCACCTCGTGATGAAACGGCTACAGGGGAGGCTGTCCTCGATGTGGACATGCATGTTCGCCAGGAGTTTGCATCAGACCGCGAATTTGACGCGTATCTCACCATCCTAGGCAGTGTTGCGCTAGGGTTCGCACCCGGCCAAGGAATGGTGTCGCCCCGTGATGGCGCAAAATATCTTATTGCCAACGCAAGGCCAAGCAAGCTTCTGTGGCTGTTACCAGCATTGGAGCTGGAGGAGTTCAGAGATTGGCCTAGCATCATGCGAAGGCGTGAGGTGCCGCTTGAATGGCAAGCATTCGAGCGCAGCAGGCGCGAGATGCGTGCTCGCGGGGGGTCAACTTCGGTCCGGCGCGCGGGTCCTGTACAATAGGAAAAAGATAAGGGGAGAGACTAGGTATGGCTGAAGAAAAAGGGTTCCGAAAATGGGCCCCACTTATCGTGATGGCATTGGCGCTATTTATCGTCGTGCTGGACACCACGATCATTAACGTGAGTATCAAGGCGATTATCAATAGCCTGCACAGCGACCTCAAGTCTATCCAGTGGGTCGTGACCGGCTACAGTTTAATGCTGGCCGCATTTACCATTACGGGCGGGCGCCTAGGGGATATCTTCGGCCGCAAACGCATGTTTATGGTCGGCGCAGTCGTCTTCGGCGTCGGTTCGCTGCTGGCCAGCCAGTCACACTCAGCGGCACACCTGATGTTCAGCGTGTCAGTTATTGAGGGCGCAGGTGCCGCTATGATGCTGCCAGCGACCGCTTCTTTGCTCGTCAGTACCTACCGTGGCAAGGACCGGGCGATAGCGTTCGGTATTTATGGCGCCATCGCCGGCGCGGCTGCCACCATCGGCCCGATTCTCGGCGGCTGGCTGACGACCAACTACAGTTGGCGGTGGAACTACCTCATAAACCCGTGCGTGGCCGTCGTGCTTCTACTCGGTTCATTCCTGGTGAAAGAAGCCCAGGAGCGTCACCCGCATATGCCCGATCTTCTGAGCATCCTCTTGTCGGCACTCGGTCTCGGCGGCGTGGTCTACGGCATCATTGAGTCATCAACATATGGTTGGCTGAAAGCGACGTCCAACTTTGAGCTGTTTGGCTCAACCTATCACCTGCTTGGCATTTCGGTCAGCGCGTACGCCATTGTCTTCGGTCTGGTCTTTATCACTCTCTTTTTGCTGCGTCAGGCTATGCGGGAGGATGAACATAAGACGCCACTGGTCAGTACGTCGCTTCTTAGAAATGGCAACTTTATGTCAGGTACAACGGTGCTTGCTATCGCGGTGCTTGGGCAATTCGGATGGATCTTCGCGCTGCCTATCTTTCTGCAGGGCCTGCTCGGCAAAGACGCCTTCCACACAGGGCTTGCACTCCTGCCCTGTACGGCGGCAATTCTGGTCGCCTCACCAATCGCCGGTATCATGGCTGGTAAATTCCGTGTTCCCCAGCGGTGGCTTGTGCAGTTCGGTCTGGCCGTGTCCCTGGTAGGTATTTTGTTGCAGCGTGCCGAGGTATCGGCGGTGGCTACCGAAACGCAGCTGTTCCCAGGACTGATCCTATTCGGCCTCGGCTTCGGTCTGCTTATCTCGCAGCTGGCTAACATGACGCTTTCAGCCGTGAGTGTCGAATTTGCCGGTGAGGCAGCCGGGGTCAACAACACGTTCAGGCAGATCGGTACCAGCCTGGGCCAGGCTTTAATCGGAGCCGTACTCATCGCCTCCCTGGTTAGCCGTCTGCATAGCGACGTCAATACCAGCAAGGTATTGCCGCCGGCGATTAAGCCGCAGGTGGCGGCGGACGTGGCAGCCAGCGCACAGAGCCTCGGAACGCAAACAGTGAACCCCGGTAAAGGCGTGCCGCCGTCGGTCGTGAGTGAAATCATACGGATCAAGAATGATGCGATTGTGAAGGGTGTGCGCGATGGCTTCTCGGTTACAGCCGGAGCCTTGGCATTGGCGCTCCTCATATCGCCCACCCTGCCAAAGCGCGCCCAGCACCATGAATACGAGCCGAGTAAGGCCTAAGGGACGGTATACTAATAGGTATGAGTAAAGATATGTGTCCGTTCTGTAACCTCAAAGATCAGGTGCTCAAAGAGAATGAGCATGCCGTCCTGATCCTGAGTAATCCCCGCAAAGTACCGGGCCACACGCTGGTACTGCCAAAGCGGCACATTGAAGAGCCGTGGCAACTGACCGGCGATGAACTGCGGGATATCTTTAAGCTCATCTTTTTTGCAGAGCAGCGTTTCCTTGGTAAGCTTGGCGATGGGGTGGATATCCGCGAAAACTATCGGCCGTTCATACCCAGGGACCGTCTCAAGGCCGATCACGTGCTTTTTCATGTGATTCCACGCTCGGATAACGACTACCTGTACGAAGTGTCGGAACAGTTCGAGAGAGATCTGTTTGCCGACCTTGACGATTTGGAACGCCAAGAGGTCGAGAAGCTGCTGGGGTAGCTACGTCTTCTCGCCTAAACTGCCCGGCTATGGTATAATGGCCCCTGTTATGAAAGCTACACTACACTTCACTCGCATGATGATGCCCCCGCGGGCATAGCTTTTCTCTTCTCTTTTTCTCGATATATCTCCTAAACAGGTACAATATGAACCAATGAGTAACTACTACGTCACAACTTCTATTCCGTATGTTAACGGCGAACCGCACCTCGGGCACGCCATGGAGTTCGTCATGGCCGACGTACTGGCCCGGGCTGCCCGCAAGCGCGGCGATGACACCATCTTCTCGACCGGTACCGACGAGCACGGGGGCAAGATTGCCGAGAAGGCCAAAGATCTTGGTATAACGCCGGAGGAACTGGCTGACAAGATGTCGAAGAAATTCCGCGATCTTGTCGATGCGCTCGACGTTGAGCCGGATCGCTTCATCCGTACGACCGACAAAGGCCACATGCAGCGCTCCCAGGTAATCTGGAAGGCGCTTGCCAAGGACATCTACAAGAATAAGTACGTCGGTTGGTACTGCATCGGTGATGAGGAATTCGTTACCGAAACTGTGGTGAAGCAGAACAACGGCATCTGTCCGGACCACAACCGACCATACGAAAAGCTGGAGGAAGAGAACTACTTCTTCAGGCTCTCCAAATACAACGAACAGATTCTAAAGGCCATCGACAGTAACGAGCTACGCGTCGTACCGGAAACTCGGCGCAACGAGATTTTAAGCGTCCTGCGCGAGGGACTCGAGGACATTAGTATCAGCCGGCCAAAAGACAAGATTGACTGGGGCATTCCGGTCCCGGGCGACAAGACGCAGGTCATGTACGTCTGGTTCGAGGCGCTCTTAAACTACATCACGGTGCTTGGCTACCCCGAACATGAAGACTTCAAGCAGTTCTGGCCCGCTGATGTGCAGGTGATCGGGAAGGGTATTATCCGTTTCCACGCTGCCATCTGGCCCGGCATCCTCCTAGGCCTCGGGCTGCCGCTTCAAAAACAGCTGTACGTCCATGGCTACGTTACCGTCAACAACCAGAAGATGAGCAAAAGCCTGGGCAACGCGGTCTCACCCCACGAAATTCTGGATAAGTTTGGCGCCGATGCCTTTCGGTACTATTTCTTGCGCCACGTACCCAGCTACGACGACGGCGACTTTTCATGGGATCACTTTGAAGCTGCCTACAACAACGAATTGGCGAACGAACTAGGCAACGCTGTCCAGCGGACTGCCGCGATGATTCAGAAGTACCAGGGCGGTATGATCGGGGACACGCCTGAGGCCGAGCATGACACTGGTGCATATGACGATGCCATTGCAGCCTGCCGGTTCGATCGGGCCCTTGACCACGTCTGGGACCAAGTCCGTGGCCTTAACCAGTACATCGACCAGGAAAAGCCATGGGAAATCGCCAAAGCCGGCGATGACGACCATCTGCGCGAAGTGCTGTCTCAGCAGGTAAGCGATCTACTCCAGATCGCCGATTTGCTTGAGCCCTTCTTGCCTGCTGCTAGCGCCAAAATACAGAGCGTCTTTGAGAGCGGCATCGTGAAGCCGCTTGAGACTACCCTCTTTCCGAAGTTTGATGCGGCGGCGCAGTAGTTAAGCGCAGTAGGCCATGCCCGCTCTCTCCCTTTTTGATACGCACTGCCATATCCACGAGATGGTACGGCCCGTCACGCCCGTGTACGACAAGTGGCACGGTGGCAAAGAGGAATACACCCCGGAGGGTGTCATTACGGCCGCCCACGAAGCTGGCGTCGAGCGGATGCTCTGTATCGGCACGACCCTTGCAGATAGTGAACTAGCCGCCGAGTTCGTGCAGGATCGGGCGGGCCTTTGGGCTAGTATTGGTATCCATCCGCACGAGGCGGCCGAGCATCTGGATAA
>Ga0335072_10014869_pt1 | contig 11058 bp, 8 predicted proteins | sample Lox_Sample_21_FD_206725 | JGI IMG/M metagenome (GOLD analysis project Ga0335072, IMG submission 206725) | Soil microbial communities from Loxahatchee National Wildlife Refuge, Florida, United States - Lox_Sample_2.1 | ecosystem: Environmental > Terrestrial > Soil > Wetlands | place: USA: Florida... | reverse complement strand
CAGGCGGCACACTTAAGCCATCGTGACGAGAATTCGAGTAGTCGTATACAAGCACTTCCCCCTTGTTCTCGCGAAGAAGATGTAGTCGGCCCACGTATTGCTGGAGTGTCCCCCTCCACGAAATCGGCATCACAGAAATGATGTGCCAAGGCGGGCATCATCGACGCCTTCACCGAGATAGCTCCCCGTCGCTAGAATCATGCGTGGCTCGTGAGTGGAAACAAGTGCGAGGGACTCCGCGACCTGCTTTCTTTGTTTCGCGCCCATACCGCCGCTCTGCTGAGACAACTAGACAAGCATGAGACGCTTGCCAAAGGCGCGGACGATCTCGCGTAACGACTGCCCAGACTTCCAACGGCTCTCGGTTTTCTGGGTGAAAGAAAGTCTCGATTGTTTCCAATACCCCATAAATACCATCCTTGAACCAAAGATTTACTGGATGGTGTTGGATCCACCTATCGAATTCACCTCGTTAATCGTCCAAGTGGGCTATTTCGGGGTGTGCGCTGATTGGGTTCTGGCATCTTGTCTCGGAAGAGGACCAGGAAATCTCGTTGGTGCCTCTCTCGACCTCAGTTCAGGCCCTCTGAAAACCACAGACGAAGCAAGTCCTTCCACTTCTCCTGCGTTTGCGCCCACTCGATTACTTTGTCCGATTCACCTCGCGGCGTGGTTGCGGCAAGACGCGGGCTGAGCACCGGCCCTCCGGTCGGGTTCCCGCGAAACGAAAAGCTCATCATGGATTGAATACCGGGTCCGAGATGGCAACCCGTGCATCTCACGAACGGCGAGACAGCAGGCGCCTGCATGCGTCCTCCCTCGAAGGCATCGTCACCCTGCGACATAGCGGGAAAAATTAGAAACGGGTCGTCGCTCGCGGTCACACCGCGGAGCCCGCTGTGGTGTTTTGAAAAAAGCAGCGTGCGGCTCAGATCGATCTCCGACGGCCCCTGAAAACGCCGGGCGAGAGCGACATCGCGCGACGCCAACGGGGCGACGCTCGGGATGTCAGTGTAGTAGCGGATCTGAACACTCTCAGTCACCGGAGTAAGGCGCAAATGTCCATCCCGGTCCGGCAGGAACATCTTGCGGACCAGCGCGAATTCGGTTCCCACCGGGAATTGCGGCACTTGCGGGTTCCATACCTCCATCGGCTCCAGCCAACCCGGCTCTCGCACGCTCACGAGGAGCGGAATTTTCATTTCCGCGAGTTGTTTGAAGTACCCGAGCGTTGTGTCGCGTCCTCCGGGTAGGCGCGCGAAGACAAGGAACACGGAACGCGCCGTAAAAGATGAATCGTGCAGCGGCGCCGCCAAATCGTGGTCCGGCGCGCCGAGGCAAACCCAGGGCCCTCTCGGATCGAACAGGTCAGGCGGAAGGAATGACTGATTCGGGGTAGCCGGGTCGTATGCCGTTGGGAATTCGTGATTTTGCAGCGCGCGGGCGTACGTGTCGGGCAATGCCGCGAGATCCTCTGGCGAAAGCGCGAGACGTCGGACTATGGGAGCGAGCCTAGCCATGAGTTCGCGGCGTCCGGCTTGATGCGGTTGATCCTGCTGATCCGCCCAGTCGAAGACGGCCCAGAGATCTCGCTGTAGAATTGCGCGCTTTGCCGCGTCGGTGATCTGGCGCTCAGCGTGAGAACGAAGGAATTCATCGGCCAAAGCGAGTGCTCGTGCATGCGAGTTCCCGCTCAGTAGGTAATTCGTTTTGCTCCAAAGGAGCGGATCCAGAGTGTCGAACCCGTACTCTTTTCCGTCGAAATCCGTGCGCACGTGCACTTGAAGGTAAATTTGGTTTGAAACGTGCCGCGGATCGGGATGAAAAAACGCTCGTGGTTCAGTGGCTTGAACAGAGATATGCGAGCACAACCATATGCCTGCGATCGCCGCACTCGCGTAAGCTATCGAACGACAGAGCCGCATGACTGAGATCCTACCATCGAACGCGAACGCCCACGGTGCGAAGCCACGCCACGCTCAAGGCCCTTATGGCATTGAATAGAAGAGCTGCCTACGCGAGCAGAACGATCTAGTGACGGCTCATTATGCCACCCGGGTTCCACAAGCAATCCCACTTACCGACAGATTGAAGGCCTGTTCTCCTGGGGGGCAGCTAGGATAGAGAGAATTGATCGCCGGGACGGTTAGGGCCGCCGCTGGTGATGGTGAAGTTCATCGAATTGGAGGTGCCACCGCCGGACGCGGGGTTGGTCACGGTCACGGCCATCGTACCGGTTGAGGCGATGCTGGCAGCAGCGATGGTCGCAGTTAATTGCGTGGCGTTGACGAACGTGGTGGCGGGCGCTGCCCCACCGAAGTTGACCATCGAAGCTGCAACGAAATTGGTCCCATTGATCGATCGTGAGCGTGAAAGCCGCGCTGTCGGCCACTGCACTGTTCGACGAGATTGTGGTGATCGTTGGAGTGGATGACGGGGGCTAAGCTCAGGAAATTGCGGGATGGTAGGCCAGGTACCAGTAGGCTTACAACTCGGGCGGTGCGCTCTCGCGAGGGATGGGGATCATGAGTCTAAAATCGATCGATTTCCGCGATTGTGATGCTGCGCAATTCAGAGGAGCGGGAACGCTCCGAAGCCCGAAGGTCAATCCGGCTCGAGCGCCTCCCTACTGAAGTTCTGACAGCGAGTTCAAATTCGTTTCCGAGTGTGGAGAGCGACGGCAAGCTGAGCCGAGGGTAATGGGATTGTCCAAGTCGTCCCCGCCAAGGGCGCTTCCAAAGCGGTGTGATGAACCTCGAGTTGCGTATCGCTCGTTGGTCAGCAGTTTGCCTGGGCCCGCGAACATCCGTCCTCACAAGCCACGTGGCGAAGCGATACTTGGAGCGGTAGGCCAACCTCTGCGCCGATATTCCGCTTGCCAAGGCAGGGACGCTGTGAAGTCGCCGCGTCGGATAGAAGATCATGTTCCCCGACTTTGATTATGCCTCATGACTGTTCGAACTCGAACGAATGCCGAGTGACGCTGACAATTCGTTGTGGCACGGCACTGGCGTCATCCGCTCGCGAGATGAGCATAAAGCGCGGCGATTTGCTCACCTTTGCGTTCCCAACTAAAATTGCGGTCCACTCGCGATCGGCCACCCGCACCGAGCCGCTGGCAGTAAGCCGGATCGGCAGCTAACCGTTCCAAGGCGGTAGAGAGATCCGCAACAACCTGTTCAGGAGTCACTGCCGAGACCTTGATCCCCGTGTCAGAAGTAACCTGAAGACCAGGCCCGCCCAGGTCGAGGCAGATCACGGGACGACCTGCAGCCATGGCCTCGAGACATACCCAACCTCCCGACTCGTGGAAACTCGGGAAGAGCAAAGCATCGCAGTCGAGGTACTTGGCCAGTGCCTCTTTGCGAGGCAACTGCCCCAGAAGGGTAACTGCTCTCTCCAAACCCATCCTACGCGCAATTTGTTCCAATTTTCCTCGTTCCGGCCCTTCGCCGACAAGCCAATATTCGGCTTCAGGAAATTTTGCATGAAAGCGGCCGAAAGCGCGCAATGCAAATTGGAAGCCCTTCCAATGTAATAAGCGGCCGACACTCAATACGCGGAATGGCTTCGCATCGCGAAATGGAAAAGCCTTTAGTTCGTTTAAGTCCTGGTCCGGGATACCAATTCCACAAAGCACCGAGACGTTGGTACAACCGAGTCGTCGGAGCCGGCATGCGGTCTGTTCCGTCGTAGCGACTGCGACACTGGCGTGTCGAGCCGCACGGCGCACGGAAGGGTGCAATTCAGCAAGTTTTCGGGCGCATGATCGCAGAATCTCGTACATACTTCCTCGTAACCCAAAAGAGGACAGAAAGTTGGCGGGCGCCGACTCTCCGCCACCGACCGGCCCCCAAACGAAGCGTGCGGGAAGAAAATGCAAAAAGGTTGGCTGCCAATAATTTCCGAATGTTACATGATGTACGATATCAAACTTTGTATGTCGATGATGCTTCCGAGCCAAGCGAAGAGCATTTGTCTGCCATAAATAATAGTAGAGGCGCGCTCCGCGCATGCCTTTTTTCCAAAACCGAAGCCAACGGGGAAGGTCGCAGTAAATCCAATGAACGTTCGCCATCGGGTCAGCAGCCAAAGAATCTGCGATCGCAGGGCCATTGTTGGAGCGCGTGATAACCCACACTTCATGGAATCTGGCAGTTTGCCGAACCTGATTCCAGCCGATTCCCGGCTCGGAGCCTTTGTTGGGTTCGCAGGCGTATGCTGATACCAGGACGTTTAGTCGACGCCCAACCGTCAACACTTTGCCTGTCTGCTGGCTGGAGTCTTTCGCGCTCACGTTCAGTCCGATGCCCGCCGGTGCCACCGGCTTAGAGGCACGATTCACGTCAACCGCCTGCGGAGTTCGCGCTCCCCTCGTGCGCTAGCGGAACATTCCGATCTGCCGTGTTTTTTTCGGGGGTAAACAAATTCTGATAGAGGTTCGTTATGAAGAGCCCTTTCTTATCCCAGTCGAAATGCTCCTGCATCCGTTTCCTTGCCCCAAAGCCTAATTGGACACAGAGTTCGGGTTCGGAAGCGAGTCTGTGAAACGCTTTCGCCAAATCCTGCACGACTTGCTCGGGAAACATGGCTGGAACCTTTATGCCAGTGTCATTGGTCACCTGAAGCGCCGGCTCACCTAAATCCAAGCAGACTACCGGCTTGCCCGTCGCCATTGCCTCAACAATGACAAACGCACCTGGCTCGTGAAGACCCGGATAAAGCAAGACGTCAGTGCAACGCATGTGAGCGAGATAATCCTGGCGCGACAACGTGGAGATGAAATGTACGCATTCCGAAAGCCGGAGAGAGGTGACGAGCTCGATCAGCTTCGTTTTTTCCGGACCGTCTCCGACGATCAACTGCTGGCTGTTCGGAAAGGTTTCGTGAAAGGTGGCGAAGGCCCTGATAGCCAGGGAAAATCCCTTCCAATGAACGAGCCTCCCAACACTAAGCAATGTGAAAGGGCGGGAGCCGCGAGAATTCGAACCATTTGGCCCCTCGAAGTCACCAGAGTCGAAACCCACCTGAGAAAACAGCGTGATCTTGTGCTGGTTTCGGGGCTTGACGTCCTTCGCGGTTGCGGGCGAAACCGCGAGGATCGCGCAGGCTTTGTCTTCTGTCAGGGCACGGACCGGATCGAGACGCGTCAAAAGCCAAGTAGCTACGCGCAACAATTCGTTCACTCTTCCGCGAAGCGAGAACTCCTTCCAAAAGGTCCTGGCGACAGGCCGGCCGGCGCCAACTGGGCCCCAAACGAACGGCACCGGGAGCAGTGAGAGAAAACACGGGAACCAAAGACCTCCTAGAGTCACATGATGGGCCAACTGAAATTTAATCCGCGAGTGCATCCGTCTTGCGACAAAATAGACGCCAATCTGCCAGAGGTAATAGTAGATGTGCACTCCCGTCTGGCCGCGCTTCCAAAAGCGTGCCCACCGCGGCAAATCAAAGTACACCCAATGGACGTTGGGCAAAGGTTCCTTCGCCAGAGACTTTTCGATCGGCGCCCGATTATTAGTTCGGGTTATGACCCAGACTTCATGGAACCGCCCCGCCTGTCGTGCCCAGTTCCAGCCAACACTGGGCTCGGAGCCTTCTTCAGGCTTGCACGAATAGGCCGAAATCAGGACTCGCAAAGGCATTAGCTTCCTCTCTTGGACCCGCGGCGGGAGAAGGCAGAGCCGTTATCAAGCATCCGCAGAAACTCGCGTGCATTTCTTCGGCCCGTAACGAAGAAAATGTCATGTGTTACCGCGTTCACAGACGCTTGGATCGCGCGGTACACGATGTGCCGGTCGTAGAGAGCTCGACTGTGCCGCATTTCTGTTCAAAGGCTGCGAAAACTGGTACGGTTTGAGACCTCCGAGCTGAAAAATGATTCGGATCAGAAAGCCCGTATTGTTTATGAGATATCTCTTCCACAAACGACTTGGTTCTTGGCCCAGGCGGTGAAGCCACTGAAGCCCTGATCTCTTGACCCAGTCAGGTGCGTCTTTGACACGACCGGTGTGGATGTCGAACGCGGCTCCCACTCCGAGCATGATTTTGCAATTCAGGAAACCGAGATTTTCGGCCATAAAGCGCTCTTGCTTGGGCGTGCTCAGGCCCACCCAAAGGAAATCAGGAGTCGCTTTCAGCAGTTGGCCTTCAAGGCCGGCTCTTTCGGTGGCAGAGAGCGGCCGAAAAGGCGGAGTATAGGTTCCAACGATACGAATACCGGGAAACCTTCGCTCAAAGTTTTGCTTCAGTTTTTCGGCTACGCCGGGGTTTCCTCCATAAAGGAAATGAGTGTGGCCCGAGGAGAGAGATCGCCGGCAGATTTCCTTCATCAAGTCAGGACCGAACACCCGCCCGATCTCGTGTCCTTGAAATCGCCCTATCCAAACCATTGGCACGCCGTCCGGAACGACCAGCAACGCTTCATCCAGAACCGTTCGAAATGCTGAGCTCCGCTGGGCCTCCATAACGCCGTGGACACCGGTCACGCACACATATCCCTTGCGGTTGGCATCCACGGCCGTTTCAATTATATCGGCTGCACGATCCAGGTTAACGGCATGGACGCCGATGCCCAGAACGTTCGCGCGCCCAACTTTAGGCCATGGTTTTGCGTAAGTGTGAGGAGATTCGGCCTTTTTTCCGAAGCTCATCTTCGATCCACTTGTAGGTGATAGACAGCCCTTGTTCGAGGGAAACGGAGGGTACCCAGCCAAGAATTTTGTTCAAACGTGTATTGTCGCTATTTCTGCCGCGCACTCCTTGCGGCTTGTTCAAATCATGACGCTTCACCAACCTCTTGTGCGCCACTTCGGAAACCATGTCGACCAATCCGTTGATCGTAATCAGCTCATCGGTTCCCAGATTCAGCGGTTCGTGGTAATCCGAGGCCATCAGTCGCAACAAACCCTCCACGCAGTCGTCCACATACATGAACGATCGGGTTTGCTCCCCATCGCCCCATATCTCGATTTCACCGCCATTTCGGGCGATCGCCACCTTCCGCGAAATCGCCGCCGGGGCCTTCTCTCGGCCACCTTCATAGGTACCGAGAGGACCATACACGTTGTGAAACCTCACCAAGCGGGTCCCTAGCCGATGATCGTGCCGGTAGTAGCGGCAAAGCTCTTCCGCGAACAACTTTTCCCAACCGTACCCGGGCTCGGGGTCGGCGGGATACGCGTCTTCTTCGACCAGTGGTGTGACTTCAGGGCTTTTCTGCTTACTCTGGGCGTAGACGCAGGCCGATGACGAGAACAAGAATCGCGCGACTGAGTTTTGCCTGCTGGCTTCTAGCATGTTGGCATTGATCAGTATGTTGTTGCGAGAAATGTCGGCCAAATATGCCGTGATATACCCGATGCCACCCATGTCCGCCGCAAGGTTGTAAACCTCATGAATCCCTCCGCGCGTTGCGAGCAGGCAGCTCTCGTAATTTCGAAGATCCAACGTCTCGAACTCGTCCGCCGCAGAAGCTTCATATTCCGGCTGCTTGATGTCCGCTCCGCGCACCCAGTTTCCTTCCGCCTTCAGCCGCTTTACGAGGTGGTGTCCGATGAAGCCTCCCGCGCCTGTAACAAGGATTCGATTTGTCATGTGAGTTGTTCTCCTAGGAAACGGAATTGCGAAAACTTACTGTGCAGCATTTGTTCGGGAATAGACTGCGGATCGTAAGGGGCGCTGTCGAACCAAGGACCGTTCGTTCAGCACCTCATGGTAGATCTCTTCCAATAAGCTTAAGTTTTTCTCCCTTGTGTACTTTCTCTCAAATTCCAGACGCGCTATTCGTCCCATTCTTTCGAGTTCCTCCGGGTGCGACCATGCCCACTCGACTTTCCCGGCCAGATCCGCCGGATCGGCCGGGCAGAAGTGCACGCCGGTAAACCCGTCGGTAACGATTTCCGCCATGGCGCCCAGTCGTGACGCGATGACCGGCACTCCGCAAGCAAAGGCTTCGATCGCGACCAGGCCGAAAGTTTCGTAGAATCCTTCCGAAGGCCACACTAGGAAACGCGCCCCTCTAATCAATTGAAGGAGATCCTCGCCCGACAAACGCGGGACCACGTTAACTGGACTTCCCTCGGCGTTCGCGGCCTGTTGTACACATTCGGCCAGCGGCCCTTCGCCGCGAATCCGAAGCGGCACGTGTTTGAGGTCGTCCCAGGCTTTCAGGAGCGTGGAGATGCCTTTTTCGCCAGAGAGTCGCCCGATAAAGAGAGCGTAATTGCCGGGCCGATCCCGGACCCCCGGATCCGTCTCGACGAAATGCGGCTTCAGCGCAATCCGCTCGGGTCGAATGCCGGCATCGGCGAACTTGCGCCGGTAGAACTTGGTTGAAGCGATGTATCGGTCGACCTTCGCGTTCCACGTCCCGGCTAAACGGTGAGCCACCAGCATTGATCCGACGAGCGCCGATTTTGCGCGCGAGTCCTGATAGCAAGCGTGGCGCACAGCTGGCCAGAGGAACGCAGATTGCGCGCAGTCTTCACAGGGCTTTCCATTGCGAGACAGTGTCGCAGCCGGGCATATCAACCGCGGATTGTGCAGCGTTTGTACGACTGGCACTCCGGCCGACGCACACGCGTAATATGCGGACGGCGAAACCAGGGGGAATGTGTTGTGAAAATGCGCGATGTCGGGCTTCTCCCGGTGCAGTAAGCTTGCGAGATCGCGATGACTGTCCCAGGCCCACGTGGTTCGCGCCGCAAGAGAGATTTTTTGCACCGTGGTCTGGTCATTGATTTCGTTGTTGTCGCGCACGTATACGCCGACTTCGTGTCCCGCATCCACGAGCAAATGCTTCTCTCGCCGGAATACCTCATCTTCGCCACCACTGAGCTTGTAATAGTTGTGAACAAGCAGAATTTTCATTGGGGCTTCGATGAGAACGTGCGCGGAAAACTAGTCGCCAGTCAGTTCCGGAATGGATTCGCGCTTCCGTAATGGCGACGTAGACGGTAAGCCTTGAGTTGGTCGCATCGTGCTGGTCGCGAGCCCCGCGAGCGCCTGTGCGGCGCGAGCCGGAGTGAACGGAGCCACGGATTCCGACGCGTGTATGCCAAATCGCGCGATGAGCCCGGGATCGGCGATCAGTTGCGCCATGTAGTTCGCCAGTTCCTCGGGATTGTGAGAATCGAAAATGAATCCATTCTCGCCGTGGCTTACCATCTCTTTGGATCCGGCATTGGTCGAACACAGCACGGGTTTCCCGAATGCCATCGCTTCGAGCAGCACCAAGCCCCAAACATCTTCATGCGTCGGAAAAACGAATACATCAGCCGCACGGTAGTAAGAGCCTAGATTCTGATAAGCGACTTGCCCCACTTGATAGACGTGCCGCTCAAGCCCGTAAGACCGCACGAGCGCGTTCAGGTCCTCGACTTGGTCGCCCGCGCCAACGAAGATCAGCGAAAACGACTGCAACCCGCGCTTGACGAGGTGATTGGCCGCCTCGACCAGCGATGACCACCCCTTGGGGGATATCAGCCTACCGACGAATAAAAATGCGGGCCTTCGAATTAGGCCTAGGCCAACGTCATTCTGACGAGAACCAAGGACGGACAAATCGGGAACCTGATAGGGATGACGCAAGAGCTTTGAAAGATCCATGCCGATTACGGTGCTCAGATATTCGACTCCCGCCTGCATGTTGCTCACGCCTCCGTCCGCGAAGCGTCCCATGAGTTTGCGCACGGCAAGCCGAAGGCGAGAATCGCGATTACCCGTTGCGGGAGAATTCCCATCCCAAAGAATAACTACACGCGCGCCAGCGAATAGTTTGAACGCCAGGGCGTAGAGGGTCCATAAACTAAAAGCCGTGGTGAAAATGACCTGGGGACGAAAGTTGTACAATTCCGGGACAACCCTCACCGGCGCCCAGATGAATCCCCGGTTGTAGCCGTGCAAGCCCTTTTTCAAAGCGATGAATCGGAAACCGGGCAAGCATCGCAACTGAAAGGCATCCTCGTACCCGCGCAAATACCCGTTCCACACTCCCGTAAACACCCTAGTGTGAGGAAACTCCTCTACAAATTCCTTGAGCAAGGGCTGCCAATAATTTCCACGGTCCATCGAGGGCAATAGCCATGCAACCCGCGCCTTTGAACCATCCGGTTCGCTCACGGATCCTTCTCTGGATTTCTGCTGCCGACGTTCGGACCAGTAGCAATAGGCGGTGGCGACGAGAAAGCAAAACGACGAAGCGGCCATTCCGGCCACGTTGCCACGCAGGCCCCAACGGCGTGTCAGCTCGATCCCCACGAGGATCGAAAATACCGCAGCCACGCTGTAGCTTGCGAAGATTCGCGACGGACGCTGCATGGCCCGCAGTCCGATCACCGGCCCCTGAGAAATCGCCATCAATCCCTGAGAAAGCGCCAGTATCGGAATCAGGGCGGCGGAACTCGAGTACTTTCCGTGATAAAGCAGTGTCGTCAACTGCCTCCCAAATGCCACGGCGAAAATGAAGTACATGACGCCTACCGCGGTGAAAAGCAGAGTGATCCGCCGAATCGCCCGCGGGAAAAGCGCCGCGTCCTTCCCGGCTAGTTGCATCGAAGCCCAGGGCAAAAGTAGGAGGCTCAGCGCCGTGAGGAACTGCGAGAGCGGCGCGACCAGATTTTGAAGCGCCGAAATCGTCCCGACGTCATCCATTTTCAAGTACACCGCTGCGATGAAGTAATATGCCGCCTGTCCCGAAAACCAGAAGACGAACGAGGTAAGCAACACCCAACGGCCGTATACCCAGTGCTGTTTCCAAATCGTCGCGAACGCTGCTTCGGTCGGAGAAGACCGCAATTTCGGCCGAACCCACAAAATCATGAAGACGCCGCCTACCCCGCCGCCAACCGCGAGCGCCAGAAATGCGCCAAACGGAGAGAGCCGACCGAACGCGTGAAGCCCGAAGATCATCAATAGAATTGAAACGGCGTAGGCGATGGCGCCTCTCACCGCAATGCCTGGTCGCATTTGCACATAGGCCGCTTGGCGCGCAAACCATAGAAAGAGAACCCACGGAATTGCCAGGCATGCTCCCCAAATCGCGGAGGATAGGCCGGC
>Ga0335072_10014868_pt1 | contig 11059 bp, 11 predicted proteins | sample Lox_Sample_21_FD_206725 | JGI IMG/M metagenome (GOLD analysis project Ga0335072, IMG submission 206725) | Soil microbial communities from Loxahatchee National Wildlife Refuge, Florida, United States - Lox_Sample_2.1 | ecosystem: Environmental > Terrestrial > Soil > Wetlands | place: USA... | reverse complement strand
CCTGAATCCGGTGAATGTCTGCGTGGGCATCGCCACGCAGGGCCAACGTTCCCATGCGGTGGAGCGCTTCTATCGCACTGCTGGCGTGGATGGTCGCCAGCGTTCCACGATGGCCGGTGTTCATGGCGTCGAGCAGAGTACACGCTTCCGGCCCACGGACTTCTCCAACGATAATGCGGTCAGGACGGTGCCGCAGTACGGCCTTAAGCAGGTCATCAAAGGAAATCCGGCTGCGATGGGTATCGGTCTGAGACTCAGCGGAGACGACATGCGGCTTGCGGATGTGCAGCTCCGCCGTATCCTCAATGAGCAGGATTCGCTCATGCTCCGGGATGGCGTCGGCCAGAACACCGGCCAACGTGGTCTTGCCGCTCGATGTAGCTCCGGCGATGAGAATGTTCTGCCCTTCCCGTACCGCAGCCGTCAGAGTTGCGGCCTGATCTTCCCCGAGCATCCCGCCCCGGATCAGGTCGGTCATCGTGAAATTTTGGGCCGTGAACCGGCGGATCGTAACCAATGGCCGGGGATTGACAACGGGCGGAATCATGGCGGCCAGGCGGCTGCCGTCCGGCAGGCGCAGATTCAGGATGGGGGAATCCGCGTCCAGCTTCTTGCCGAAGCGGTTGGCGATCACCTCTAAGCCGGTCTGCAATGCACCTTCGTCGAAGCATACATTCGGCAGTTGCCGGATGTCGTTGCCTTCCTCGATCCAGACAGCGCCATCCGGGTTCACCATGATCTCGGAGATGGTTGCCGATTCGAGCAGCGGCTGAATCGGTTGCAGGAACGGGATGATGATTTCAAAACTCACTCGCGCATCCTTTCCGGCTCGAAATCGATCTTTTCCTGATCGAACCAGCTCATGGTGACGGGCAGGAAATCCGGTTTGAGGTAGCAGTAGCTCGGCGGCAAGGGGCGGATGCCGTTGAAGGCGACGACGATGGCCTGGGCATTGCTGAGTTGATAAAAGGCGTTTTCGTCGAATAGCGGTTCCCGGCGCTTCTGGTACTGCTTCGATGCGGAGACCGTGCCGCGACTGGATGAGGTGCGGCCACTGAGCCAGCCCACGTTGGCGTTGGTCGAGGATTCGGAGACGGTATAGCTGATATGCGTCCGCTCCGTCGTGCCACACAGTTCCGAAGCATAGCGGGCTGTGTCCGGGTCCGAAGTGGTGAGAAAAATCTTCGAGCGAAATGCCTGCAGCAGCGTCTTCACGCCTTCGTTGGGCAGGGCTTCTTTTAGACTTGAGATGCTCTGCGTAGCAACCAGCGGGATACATTTGGGCTGCCGGGAGAGGGACCAGAACCTTTCATCCCCGGTCGGGTTATCCCCGCCCACCGTAGCGAAGCTCTGGTACTCATCGCAGAGAAACACCGTGGGCCGGAAGTGCCGCTCCGGGTGCGCGTCCATGACGGGGATACGCAGCATGACGGCCCGCTGGTAATCGACCTTCATCAGCGTGCCGATGACTTTGGCGAGCGCCGGGTTGAGGGCTTCAGGAAAGTTCAGGCCCACGACCTTGCCAGATTCGATCAGGTCCTGAAACGGCGGCAGCACCTTCGCTCCCGGATCGGAGACGAAGGCCTTGCCATCATAGAGTTCCTTCGGCGGGCAGAAGATGCGGCGCACAGTGCGGTTGGTGTCGAAGAGCGAGAGAAAGATGGTGACGCCCTGGATGATGGCGGTCTTGGTTTCGTCACGGAAAAATTTCCAGTGTTCCCAGTACCAATAAAAGACGCTCTCCCAACTGGCGGCAGCATCTTCGTCGCCCTGCTTGCGTATATATAAGGATGCGACCGCGGATGTTTTCTGACGGACAATCGATTCCAGTTCCTCACTGGAACGTGCAATGTATTGGTCTGTTCTTTCGTTCCACTCGAACCCGAACGGAGCCAGCGTGGATTCATATTTGAGGTAATCTCCTTTGCTGATGCCGATAAACGAAATCGGCGTGAAGCGCCGCCCGGTCTGCGTCAGCATGGTTTCGAGCGTCCCGGCGCTGATGACAGTGCGGAAGATGTTGACCATCGTGACATACTCGTCGCGGACACGGTGGAGCATGATGACGTACCGCACCAGGTCTGTATAGCTCTGCTGCCAGAACGGTTCCTTGCCCTTGCCCCAGATGGCGATGATGACCGAAGCGATACTGAAAGCCTGCGCGTAGGGATCGGCGTCGTTGTTGAGCGGGTTGTAACGGAGATTGCCGGTGAGCGAGACTTCGACATAATCCTCGCCCCGACCGCATTCCTTTAATAGTTTCTGTACATGCCCGCAGAGATCGCCCTTGACTTCGAGCACCACCCCGGAAAGCCGCCGTTCGGGATCGTTGGCTTTATATGCGAAGAGCTGCCGCATGGCAGGCAACAGGATGGCTCGGGTTTTTCCAGATCCCGTTGCCCCGACGATGCAGATGCCGGTGTAGAGGCCGCGCGCCGGGATCGAAAGCCACTGCGGAGCCGAGGATGGTTTCGGCTTCGTCTGGTGGTGAAGCTCGCCGAGGACCAGGAAGAGGCTCTCGCGCGCCATCGGGTCGGGATACGGCGGCAGCGGCCCGGAAACTGCTTTCTGCTTTGGCGCATAGAAGTGGACATAGGCCAGCGAGAACAGGATAGAGAAAACCAGAAACGGCGTGCTGTACGAAAACAGGTTGTAGCTCCATATGATGCCGTGAAAGATCGCGGGCCGCTGCAGTTCAATCAGTCGCAGTATGGGGTCGGCAGTGTGGATGGGATAGAGACTCTGAAGCACGATGCCGCAAGCTATGCTGAGGCCCAATGAAAGCACCAGACGGTACTCAATCAACGGCTGGACGGCGTGTTGCAAAGAAGAGGCGAGTTTCATGGTGATGCCCCTCCCCTATGCGTGCGCCGCTGCGGACGAATCGGATTTGCCGGTTGTGTCCTGTGTTGTTCTGGTCGGCGACGATGTTGGCCTGATGCTCCCTGTGGGCTTCGCCGGAGATGCGGCAAGGCTGGCCTTGTACTTCAGGAAGTCCTCTTCCTGAGCCAGCGCAAAGCGCAGAAGTTGATTGATGACATACTGCGGCTCGTTGTTCGACCATTCGGCCAGCGCCTGAATATCATCCGCGACGGACTGGTCGATGGATGCCTGAAGTTTCGCCCGGCGTATCCGGCTGACTCCGTGTTCGATTTTCAGCTTGCTCATGGTGTCTCCCTTCGGTGATGCGAAATAAATCTTTCATGGATCATTCGCAGATGCCCAGCGCATCCGCCAGTGATCCGCAACTGATCTCTTTCGTATCCCACGCAGATTCGTGAAATATCCACGCCGGATACATTCAGGGCACATGGGCGGGAGCGATCAGCGCGGCGAGAGCCGGCGCGGGAGGCCGCAGGCCGGGATCGCTCCCGCCCATGTGCTACCCAATTTCTTGTAACTGTCACTGCTATGTATTGGCCGGACAAGCAGTTACGCGGCCTTTTATCTCGCGGCATGTGAACCCTCCATAGAACCCCTCGGTTCACTTCGCTGGATGCGGGGATAGCTGTACTCCAGCAGCAGGGTGGTGAACTGAGGCCGGAGCGGGATGCGCGGTTGCGCAGCAAACGAGCGTGCATCGTCATCGAAAAGGCGCGGACTCCGGGGCGAAGCGCCGGGGAAGCGGCCCCAGAATGCTTCTCTGGCGTCGGCGAAATTGAGATCGGAGATGGCGATATACACCAGCTCGAAGCTGCCGACCGCGCGCAGCAGCGGGTCAGTTAGCGCGAGAAACCGGAGGAACTTTTCTACGGTAGCCATCCCTTCATCGATAAAGGCAAAGCGCACCGGCGAGCGCGCGGGCTGCGTGCGGTCCGTGAGCGAGATGGGGAAGGCCGCCAGCAGTGGGCGTAGGCTGCCGTCATCGCCGATGAAAAGTTCCGGTGGGATGCCGCGAACATCTGCAAAGAAGCCGAGCCGTTCTGCCTCGGATTCTAGAAAACGATTGTCCTCGTTTTCGAGGACATAATCGAGCGCCATGAGCCGGGCGCGCACCTGGGCATCACCCTTTCTGCGCCGGAGCTGCGAGTCCGCGCTGCCGAGCAGACGGTACACGGAACGGGAAAAGAGATGATAGACCTGCCATCCCTGCCGATAGTCGAGCGACTCGATATGCCCGGTCCTGCGCGCCTTTTCGAGAAAGCGCACCACCAGGGCGCCCTTGTTGCGGTCGGTGAAGTAATCGAACTGGCGGCGCAGAAAATAGCCGGAGTGGACCGCAACCAGGTACAGGAACGCGGCTTCGCGCTCGGTATAACCGAATGACCGCAATGCCGTGATGGGATCGCCTGCCACGGTCACAGCTCCAGAATGCGTTCCATGAGGTGATGGTCGTCCTCGATCTTCGCGGTGAGCGTGGCGCGGTCGGAGGACGAGGCGTAGACGTGGAATCCGGCCTGCGCCTTGTTGCGGAGATGACCGGGCCGGTAGGCCGCGGTCAGGACTTCGATGTCTTCGTGGCTGGTGCGCGGCCCCTGATCGATTTCCTGATTGTCCCTGCGCGGCAGGTCGTACTCAATGCGCGCATCGGGGATCTGGATGCCGCCATCCACGAACGGCAGATCGAACTGCCGGGCGACCTGCTGCTTGATCTCATCCATGCCGCGTTCGGGATTGGCCTTGCGTTCGGCATAGATGGCCTTCTGAATCTGTGACTTCAACTCGAAATCGAGCTGGACGCGCAGGTTCGTTCCGCCCTTCCGCTCGATGCGCTCAGACTCTTTGAGCCAGGCGCGATAAATCTGCGCATCGTGCTCGACCTCGCGCGGCTTGACCATGCCGGCGTAGAGCTTCTGGTTTTGGGGCAGCCCGCTGGTCTGCTGCGCGACCGCCCTGCCGTCTTTGGTCAGGGTGACGACCTCAATGCGCTCGACCCTGCCGCCGCACCCATCACGGCGGGCATTTACGGAATCGACCTGGATCAGCCCCTTTTCGCGCAGGAAGGACAGGTCCCGTTCCATGCGTGATTGCCGATTGTCATAGATGGTTTCAGCAAGGTCGCGGGTGGTGACAACGCGGAAGCGGCCCACCTCGGCGAGCACCTTGCGTTCCTCTTCACGCAGGGAGAGGCCGATAGCTTGCGGAGCGATCGTCTGCCTGCGCGGGCGCTGGTCCATCGGGCGGTCCAGCGGGACCGTGCGCTCTGAACCCGATTCACGCTTAGGATGGCGGGGACGGTTCTGCGGCGCCTGGGGCATGGGTCTGCGGTCGGCAGCGCGCGCAGCCAGCGCCTCCCGTCGCAATTCGACGGGTGACGGTTCCAGCGGCGTGTCTGAGCGTGGAGGCTCCGGCTCACGCCGCAGTGGAAGGTCGCGGGGAAGATCGAGGCGCATCAGTCAGCCTCCCCCGGCTCGTCGGGTGTGTTGTCCTGAAAATTCAGCGGGGGCTGCGATGGGACGGCGGCGTTCTCTTTCAGTTGCCCCTGAAGAACGGTGACATCGTATTCGGAGGGGTCGCCGAAGGATTCCATCTCGCGCTGCGCGGCTGCTTTGGTGGCGCGGATGCGGGCCACATGGTCGCTGGAGAAATCCATGTACTCTTTCTTTTCGGTATCCGTCAATGGCCGTGGAGCTGCCCCCGGCGCGCCGCTCGAATCCTGCTTACTCTTCGCCGAACTGCGCGGCGATTTCCTCTGAGAGTTCCGAGTGTCCACTGTGTATCTCCTGATCGAAGTGTTTGAGCTTGCGGCCTGTATCGCGCAGGAAGAATTTGCGCTCGATCCAGATGGCGAGGCCGAGCAGGTTGGCAAAGAGCAGAGCGCAGTAAAGCGCGATGCTCTTGAGATAGCTATGCAGAATGAGGCTGCGCCACGGCGTCAGGAACTGCATCTCGCGCGTTAGCCAGAGACCGAGCGCAAGGAAGATCAACGTGGCGACGAAGACGGCGTTGGCAATCATCGATGTCCTTTCCTGCCGCAAGGAACGAGCGGTATCAGCAGCAAAAGAGCGGAGAGGCATCCGCCTCTCCGCGAAAGGCGGCGGACGGTGTTACCCGTCCTCGCCGAAATCGACCAGTGCGTCAGGCCGGTCAAGCCTGGTAATGCGGATTGCATGAACGGCATAGATTGCGTGTTTGGCCACGCGGGGTTTACCTGCCACGACGACGGTGCGGGATTCCTCCCACTCACGGATTTCGCCTTCAATTTCGAGATAGGTTCCGCCTATCATCCCGCGTACCATCCCGCAGAAGTACGGGCCGGGGCAGATAACGCGATGCAAGTCGGTGCGGGGATTCCATCGATTGGCTCCGAGATCCCACACCCCGGAGACAGTCGCCAGCAACAGGACCGCGAACGAATCATTCTGGATATGGCCGGATGAAGGAGCCTCGACATTTTCGGCCAGGAATCCGCGAAGTTTTACGAGATTCTCAAAGAGCTGCATAAGTCACCTCCTGGGGAGGAGAACGCCGCTTACGCGGCATCCTCCTCCGTGACCGGCTCGGCGTCGGGATTCTCGCCGGCTCTGGGAGGCGCCACCAGCTTCTTGACGATGCTGGCGCGCACTTCCCATCCACGGCGTTTCACCGTGGTCTTCTTCTTGCCCTCACCGACCTCGGCGTCGTACTCGGTGCTGCGCAGTTCGCCCACCACCTCGACGTAATCGCCCTTCCTCAGCCCCTTGGCGTACTCGGCGGGCTTGGCGAACGCGACGATGCGGTGCCAGTCGGTGTGGTTCACCCACTCGTTCTTCTGCTTGTCCTTGTAGCCGGACTTGGTGGCGAGCGACAGAACCGTGAAGGTCCGCTGCTGCTTGGTGGTGATGTTCTCGGCGTCCTTGCCCAGGAAGCCCTTCAGCTTGATTTCGTTTTCGTAGAGTGCCATGTCATTTCTCCTTGTTGTATTTGCCCGGATTACCCTCGGGACACTCTTGCGCGAAGCGACGCGAGTGTGCCCCGCTCCCAAGGCCAAGCGGCGCTTTTTCGGAAGGTTCGGAAAATCTTTTCGTCCGCGCTCTGTGCGGAGTTTTGCCGAAAAGATTTTCTGAAAGCCGAAACCCGCAGGGCGGCGTAGCCGAAGCAGAGCCGCGCAGTTGCCGCAGGGCGCGGGATAAGCACCGAGCGAGTGGCCGAGGGTGAGCAGGGAAAATACAGGAGAATTGGCGCTCAACAGGAACGATTGCTGAAGGATTGCTGTCGATGAGGACGTCGTTATCATCAAGTGGCAGTGGGCCTTGTTCCGACACTCGCCTGGGACTGCATGGATAAGCGGATGAGTGGGCCGGCCACACCTTCTGCATGGCCGCGTTGCCATCGCTTGCCTGCCGAGTACGCCGAGGAGCTGATCCCAGGCGGTAGCGTAAGAGTGGGCGAGCTGTGCAGTGCTGCGCACGCGGAAGATATGGGCAAGGAGAAGGCCGTTCTTCCAGCCGCGCATGGGAAGTGCGTGTCAGCATTGTCCGGCTGCGTATCTGGCGCCTCATTGCGACCTCCCGGCGCCGGTCCGGTCACGGAGGATTGCATCGACTGCGGCGATGCGTTGCCCGATCCAGCGCATGACCGGGACAGCCATTGAGTTGCCGAGGGCCTTGTAGCGGGGGCCGTCGGCTGCGAGCCTGCCGCGATATTCGACCAGCGTGTAATCGTCGGGGAACCCTTGCAGGCGTTCGCACTCGCGCGGTGTCAGGCGGCGCACTGCCATTAGCGAGTGCAGCAGATTCGGAGGCCCCGTGCTCGTATCAGAGCTATCGACCTGCTTGGCGTAGGACGCAGTCAGAGGCGCGGCGATGGCGAGCTGCCCGCCGCCATTGGCATGGCTGGTATCGTGGCCCATGCCGCGCAGCGTGGGTGCGACCTCAGCAACATCGGCCCCATAGTCTTTCGCGGAAAACGCAACGTAGCTGTTGCTGCTGCCTCCCGAGGCGGCTCGCAGACTTGCTGCGTCAGACACTTCCGGTAATGCACCGCCCTCTCTGCCGCGCAGATTGAAAGCAACGGCCTGAGTCGCTCCGCTGCCAGCCAATGTGTGCGCGAGATCGTCAGAGAATCCCGCTCCGTTAGAATTCGTGTGGGCTGTGTTGATGGCGACCGGGATCATCGGTACGCCGCGCCCGGTGCCGTCCTCGCTGGCGTCAAATCCGTCTGCGGAGAGCGAATGCGAGATCAGTGTCTCTGTCTCAAAGTCCTGTCTGCCCATGCCACCGGCGTTCAGGCAATGCGAAGTATCGCCTGTACTCGGAATCAGGCCACCGTCGATGTCGAAGTGCGATCCTGGTCCGCCACCGCCATGAGCGCGTGCGCTAAGGGTCGGGGCAACGTCTTGCCGCGCTTCTCGGCGCGGCGGAGGATGCCCCGACAGGCTCGACCGCTCAAGTAGTACCGCCGCGGCAGCTCGCCAATTTCCAGCACATCCGACAACGAAGACGCGACGGCGTCGCTGGGGTACTCCGAAAAATTGAGCATCCAGGATTCGCCACGCGACGCCATACCCGAGTTGGACCAACATCCCGACGAAGGCTCCAAACGTCCGTCCGTCGTCAATCGACAGGACGCCGGGGACGTTCTCCCACACCACCCATAGGGGCCGTATTCGGTCAATAAGCCGAGCAAACTCGATGGTGAGGTTGCCACGAGGATCATCCAATCCTGCTCTGCGACCGGCGATGGAGAAAGACTGGCAAGGTGTTCCTCCGGCCAGAAGGTCGATTGTTCCCACATCCTCGGCTCCGATCTTTGTGAAGTCACCCGCATTGATCACGTCGCCATCGGCGGGCAGAGCAACGACGTTGCGAATGGCTGCCGCGCGGCGTTTCGCCTCTTTCCGGTCCGGCGCATTGTGTGGGCCGGGCATGAAGATGGGGCGCGAGGCGCGATAGCGCGAGCGCAGCAGCCAGCAGCAGAAAGGGTCGATCTCGGCAAACATCGTGGGCTGCCAGCCGAGCGGTTGCCATGCAACCGAGACGGCTTCGATGCCCGAGCAGACAGAGAGGTATCTCATGGCTGCTCCTTCTGCCGGAAGAGCGGAGCATCCTCCTGGATGCGACGCTCGGACATGGCGACATACTCCGGGTTCAGCTCAATGCCGATGTAATCGCGGCCAAGTCGCAGCGCGACGAGGCCCGTGGTTCCGGCGCCGTTGAAGGGATCGAGGACCGTGCAAGGCGCCGCAGGCGCCGAGCACGAGCAGGAGGGTTCCCATCCGAGGGTGACGGTCGTAACGACCGGGCCGAGGCGGACGTCGTAGTCGCCGCTCTCTGCCTGCACGCTGCCGGCGAACTTGCCCGCTGGCGCATGGCCCGCTCTGCCGCTGCCGGACTGGAAGGTGTGCGCGCGTTCCGTGATCCGTTTCCACGGAGCGCCGCACTGCACACAGCAGCCGTGCTCGCTTGTGCCGGCAAGGATGCAGGGTTCTACCAGCTTTATCGGGAAGGTGGCGAAGTGGGCTTCTGAAAAAGGCTCTACATTGATGGTCCAGACGGATCGCTTATTGCGCCGCGATACGGCGGTCACCTTAGCAAGTCCGGCCTTCGTTCGCATGTGAACATCGCCGTTCTCGTAGGCGGTCTTGTCCTTGTGGGTGAGATTGCCGGGCGTGTCGCCCACGGCAATCTCGCTGATCGCTTCCGCGTCGTAGTAGTACGCGCTGCTTCTGGTAAGCAGGAACAGGTACTCGTGACTCTTGGTGGGCCGGTCGGTCACGCTTTCGGGGAGCGGGTTCGGCTTATGCCAGATGATGTCGGAGCGTAGCCACCAGCCATCCGCGCGCAGTGCGCAGGCCAGCATCCACGGAATCCCGATAAGGTCTTTCGGCTTGAGCCGCAACGTATCAAATGCCTGATGGAAATCGGGCCGTGCATTCATGTGAAAGCCATTCGTCCAGCCATTGGTGTCGGCGCTGGATCGGCGATTCTCTTTCCGAGCCTTGGCGTCTCCCCAATATCCCGCGTAAGTATCGCCGAGATTGAGCCAGCAGGTTCCGTCGCGGCGCAGCACGCGACGCACTTCGCGGAAGACGGCAACTAGCTTCAGTACATATTCTTCTGGTGTCGGTTCCTGCCCGATTTGGCCTTTCACTCCGTAATCCCGCAACCCCCAATAGGGCGGCGAGGTGACGACACACTGCACACATTCATCGGGCAGGTCGCGGAGGCACGCCAGCGCATCGCCGCGCAGCAAGCGATGGTGCGGAGTGGCGCTTTGCACGTCTACTCGCACAGGCCGTACCTCGATTCGCAGGCGGGCGGCGGAAGGATGCGAAAGAGATTGTTCTGTCTGCCGCCGTGGTCGGTCTTTGCCCAGGCAACGACATCATCGATCCAGTTGATAGCCATGCCTGGCACGCAGGGCGCAAAGAAGGTGCGCCCGACGTGCCGCTCCCACGCCCGGACTTTGTCGATCATTTCGGGAAAGCGCGTCGCCCAATTCAGGATGTCGTTTTTGCTGGAATTGATACAAGGGGCGCAGCCCACGCGCGTGAAGCCTAGCGAGTAGAGCGGGTTGATCTGCTCTTTGTGCAGACGGACGTAGTCGAAGCACATCTGCTTCGACCAGTCATAGACAGGGTTCAAAAGTTCGCAATCGTAGTAGTCGTCCCACTCCCGCCATTCGCGTCGGGAGCGTGTCAGCGATTCATCACGGCGCACGCCGGTGAAGCGCGCATAATTGCCATCGGGATATGTCGCGCGTAGCCAGCGGCGGATGGGAGCGAGTTTCAGCGCCTCGGTGCAGAACTGCGCGCGGCGCGACGGGAAACGCCCTTTGAGTACAGCGAGTTCGGGAAAAGTGAGATCAGCGTCGGGATCGACACCTTTGCGCTCACACCATTCGTCGGTGCGGAAGTCACCAACCCTTGCGGTGACACGGACGACTGGATGCACATGCCCGGAATACCAGTCGATATGCTCGACGGTGAATGGGTGCTCATTTCCACCGGCATCGGCGTTGACCAGCACGACGCAGGCAGCGCCGTAGCGGTTCAGCATGAACCGCGCGGCCGCCTGCGAGTCGATGCCGCCTGAGAATCCGCCGATGTAGATCAAGTCGCTCATAACTGCGGTATGTAGGTCCCTACTGAATTGGCAAAAAATGGAGAAGCTGCGAACGCACAGCCTCTCCGAGTAAG
>Ga0335072_10014867_pt1 | contig 11059 bp, 11 predicted proteins | sample Lox_Sample_21_FD_206725 | JGI IMG/M metagenome (GOLD analysis project Ga0335072, IMG submission 206725) | Soil microbial communities from Loxahatchee National Wildlife Refuge, Florida, United States - Lox_Sample_2.1 | ecosystem: Environmental > Terrestrial > Soil > Wetlands | place: USA... | reverse complement strand
ACAATTCGGCGGCGACGATGTCGCGGATGCCGGTCTCCTGCATGGCGGTGTGGAAGCCGCGCACCGGGGCGCGGTGCTTGATCGGATACCACGCGGCGAGCACGCCGCCGCGGAACCGGGCATGCGCGGTGGCGAGCCCGGCGGCGAGGTCGGAAAACTCGCCGGCATTCTCGAAGGGGGGATCGATCAGCACCAGGCCGCGCCGTTCCTTCGGCGGCAGCAGGCCGGCCAGCGCCTCCCAGGCGTCGCGCTGGTGCACCGACACCTGCGGATCGCGGGTGAAGTGGCGGCGCAGCTCGAACAGGTCGTCGAGTTGCAGCTCGCAGCAGGCGAGGCGGTCTTCGGGGCGCAGCATGGCGCGGATCAGCGCGGGGGAGCCGGGATACAGGCCCAGCGTGCGGATGAAGCCGAGATAGCGGCCGAGCGCGGCGGGCGGCATCTCGATCAGGCGGTCGATGCCCTGGCGCCACTCGCCGGTGCGCTGCGCCGGGCCGGCAGTCAGGTCGTAGCGGCCGGCGCCGGCGTGGGTGTCCAGCACGAAGATCGGCGCCGGCTTGCGCTGCAGGGCGTCGATCAGCCAGACCAGCAGCGCGTGCTTCATGCAGTCGGCGAAGTTGCCGGCGTGGAAGGCGTGGCGGTAGTTCATCCCGGGGCAGGTTCCCGCCCGCGATCGTCGCGAGCCTGGCGGGATGGCTACCCGGCTTGCGGCGTCGGGCCAAGAGGGTGCGGGCGGCAATGCCACGGTTCTGATGTCCCGCCCCTTTCGGTTCCGATGTCCGGACTTTCTGTCACACGCTCGTCCTTGGGATGCCTCCGGCCGCGATGTGCCAACCACCCAAGCGGCGTTCAGATTTCAATTCCCTTGCGCGCGCGGCCAACCCATATTGCGGCCATGTCCGAGGTTGTCTGCCTCCCCTTGCCTGACGCAACCGCCGCTGATCCGCTGGGCACGGCACTGGCGTGCATCGAGCATGGTGAAGGCCGCGTGGTCCTGACAAGAGATGGCAGGCCGGTGGCGGCCGTGGTGCCGATCGCCGACCTGCGGGCACTTGAGGAAACCGGCGGGGAAGACGCGTACTGGTCGGGCGCTGCCGAGGCAGCCGTGCGGCAATGGGACGCCGAGGGACGGCCGGCCGGTATCCCCATGGAGGAGATCGCCCGCGAGCTGGGTATCGATCTGGCCGCGGACATGTGACCTGGCACGTCGAATTTCGCCCCTCGGCCCGAGCCGAACTGCTTGCACTCGACCCGCCGACGCAGGCGCGAATTCTCCGCCGCCTGGCAAAGCTTGCCGACGATCCACGCAATGCGGCCAATGTGAAGGGGATGCGGGGCGCTGACCAATTCCGGCTTCGCGTCGGAGACTGGCGCGTGGTCTGTACTGCGCGACCAGGCGATGATCGTATTGATCGTACGGGTGGCGCATCGCCGCGAGGCATATCGCTGAGCGTGGCGCGGCGGCGTTCTGTCGCCGGGTACCGCCGGCGCCGGCCAACCAGCCGGCGCGGCGGCACTGCCTCGGCAGTACAGGGTGCGCCCGACGTTGTCCCGGACCGACCCAGCCCCCCTCACCTGCCCCGGAACACCGGCTTCCGCCGCTCCTTGTGCGCCGCGATGCCCTCTTGCAGATCCTCGCTCGCCCGCACGCGTGCCAGCGTCCGGCTCACCGCCACCATGCGTTCCACCGGACCCACCGGCATCGCCTCCGCCGCCAGCCGCTTCAGCGCCCCCATCACCAGCGGCGCGGAATCCAGCATCTGCTCTGCCATCGCCACCGCTTCGGTCTCGTGCGCGCCGTTCGCCACCACCTTGTTGACGAACCCCACGTCATACGCCCGCTGCGCGGAAACCTTGCTGCACAACAGCATCATCTCCATCGCCAGCTTGTGCGGCATGCGGGTCACCAGCGAGCTGATCATGCCGCCGGTCACCCCCAGTTTCGCCTCGGGATAATAGAAGATCGTGCTCTCGGCCGAGACCATCAGGTCGCACATCATCACCATGACGATGCCGCCGCCGACGCACCAGCCGGACGTCGCGGCGATGATCGGCTTGTCGGTCTGGAAACCCACGCCGGGAATCGCGCGCCACAGCTCCGGCAGGTCGCTGACATCCGCACCCGCGGTGAAGGCGCGATCGCCCGCCGCCGACAGCACCGCGACACGTTGCTCCGGTGCGGCGTCGAACGCCTGGAACGCGCGTTGCAGTTCCACCGCGACAGCGGCACTGATCGCATTCAGCTTCTCCGGCCGGTTGATCCGAATGATGGAAACCGGTCCCCGCTGCTCCACCGCCACGACGCTCATCGCGTTTCCCCCTCGGTTGCGTCGCACAGCAGCTTCGCCATCTGCACGATGCCGCTGACATAGACGTCGTCCCAGTCTTCTTCCTGATAGCCGGACTTGGCATAGAACCCGACGGCATCCAGCGTCGCATACAGCACCGTGCGCGTGCAGCCGCGGTCGCGCGCGAATTCCTCGGCCAGGCGCAGCAAGGCGCGCCCGCAGCCCTGCTTCTGCAGATCGGGATGCACCGCGACCAGGCGCAGCCCGGCGCGGCCTTCGCTGTCGATATCGATGCGGATCGATCCCACCGGCTTCTGGTCCAGCCAGAGCAACATCGGATGATGCCCGGGAGCCAGCTCGTCGGCATGCTCGACGGCGTATTTCCGCGCCTCCAGCAACACGTCCTGGCGGATGCGGTGATAGGCCTCCCAGTCCGCCGGCGAGGACGGCGGGCGCAGATGAAACGGCCCTTGGCGCGAATGCGACATGACCGCGAGTTTGCGCGGCCCCTCCGCCGGTCACAAGCCCGGTGGCTCAGTCCGGTGGCTCAGTCCGGTGGCTCAGTCCGGTGGCTCAGTCCCGCGGGCGTTGCCGCAGGAATGCGGCGCGGTCGGCGGCATGTTCGATGTCCGCCGCCAGCGCGTCCCATAACGCCCCGGGCGACGCCGCGCGTTGCAGCGCGCGCTTCACCAGAACCTTGGCGATCGGCCCGAGATATTGCGCCAGCGCCTTCTCCGCCGCCTGCCCATCGACCGGCGAGACACCGTGCGCCGCCGGACGCGCCACCACGGTTGCGTCGGCAGCCGGCGGGGCGGGCGCCGCGGCCACGGCAGGAACCACGGCCAGCGACGACCGCAACGCCTCGGCCATGGCCTGCGCGGATGGGAAACGATCGCTCGCACGCTTGGCCAGCGCGCGCCGCACCACGGCCGCCAGCGCGGGGGCAATGCCCGGCACCACGGCGGTCAGGTCGGGCGCTTCCTCGTGCACCAGCCGGTAGCTGATTTCCGTCGACGTGCGGCCGGGAAACGGGCGCGCACCCGCCAGCATTTCGTACAGCACCGCGGCGGTGGAAAACAGGTCGCTGCGCGCGTCCACCGCCTCACCCATGCATTGCTCGGGCGACATGTAGCTGGGCGTGCCCACCATTGCGCCCTGCTGCGTCAGGTCCGAGGTGTCGAAGCGGGCGATGCCGAAATCGGTGATCTTCACGCGATTTCCGGCCATCAGCAGGATGTTGGCGGGTTTGACATCACGATGCACGACGCCGATGCGATGCGCGCTGTCCAGCGCATCCAGCACCTGGCCCATGATCGCCACCGCGTCATCAGGCGCGAACCGCCCGTTCTGGCGCAGCGCCGCCGCCATGCTGGCGCCTTCCACCAGTTCCATCGCCAGGAACGGATTGCCGTCATGCATGGCGAAATCGTAGATCGCGACGATGTTCGGATGCGCGCAGCGCGCGGCGGCCTGCGCCTCGCGGCGGAACCGTTCGACGAACTCGTCCTTCTCCTCGCCATCGAGCAAGCTGGCATGCACCAGCTTGATCGCCACGCGGCGGTCGATCACCGGATCATGCGCCTGGAAGATCACCCCCATCGCGCCGCGCCCCAGCATACGCTCCACACGGTAGCGCCCGATCTGCTGCGGCAGGGACGGCGGGTTGGAAATCGTCAGCTCTCCAGCAGTTTGATCGCACTCGCCAGGCTGCGCCGCATGCGGTTGAACGATGCCGCCAGCGAGGCGATCTCATCGTGGCCCTTCACGGTGAATTCCGGCGCATCGGTATGGCCGGTGCTGATGTCGGCGGCCAGCGCCGACATGGTGCGGATCGGCCGGATCACGACGAAATGCAGCAGCAGGTTCAGCACCAGCAGCGTCAGCGCCAGGATCACCCCCAGCCCGCCCACGTCGATTTCGAACGTCTCGCGCGCACGTTCCAACGCCACGCTCATCGGCACGGAAACGATCTGCGCGCCCTGCACCGAGCCCAATGTCCAGCCGAAGCCGTTGGCGCTGCCGTACAGGTCCACCATCGATTGCGGCGCCGCCTGCGGCGTGGAGTGGCATTCCAGGCAGCTCTTGTCGTTGACGCGGACCGGGCGGGCGATCGACAGGATCGGCCCTTCCGGCGTATCGCGCGTGGTGGTCAGCGATGTCAGCGTCGGTGACTGGCGGAACTGGTCGATGATCGCCGCTTCCCAGTCGGCCGCCTTGTCGGCCGGGTTGGTCGGGTTCAGCGCGGCTTCCTTATAGGTATAGTCGGGGAACTTCTTCGCCAGCGCGTGCATGTTGGTCTCGGCGGCGAAGAACGGAATGGTCTGCGGCAGGAACCGCGCCTGGCTCTGCTGCGCCAGCACCGGGGCGATTTCGCTGTCGGTATAGTTGCGGATGGCGGTCGCCGCCTCCATCATGATAGAGGCCTGCTGCAACACTTCCTCGCGAGCCGCCTGATGCGCGATCCGCCAGGAATAGGCGGCCGTGAGCGCCAGCCCGATCACGAAGGCGGCCAGAATCACCAGGTTGAATTTTGCTTTCAGGCCCATGGCGCTCTCACGGTGACACGAGGCGGCTGGCCTCGGCCGCGGTGAGTTGGCCGGTCATCGTGGCGTGCAATTCGAACTGGTAGCGACGGATCGCGGCCCTGGTGTCGGGACCGAACACGCCGTCGATCCGGCCATCGTAATAGCCGAGGCGCGCCAGGCCGATCTGCACCTGGCGGCGGTCGGCCTCCGTCATCTGGTCTTCGTCCGGCATGTGCACGAGATGCGAGCCGGCCGCGGCGGCGGAGGAACCCGGCGGCGCGGCTGCCGGGGCAACAGCCGCCGGTGCGGCGCCGGCCGGTGCGGCGGCGGCCGGTGCGGCGGCGGCCGGTGCGGCAGCGGCCGGTTTCGCCGCCGCCGGGACCGCAGCCGGCCTGGCTGCCACGGGGACCGGCGCGCGTGCGACCGGTGGCGCGCCGGCAAGCGCTCCCGCCACCCCCGGGACCTGCGCGGCGGCAATCTGCGTGCCCGGCGCGTGCTGCACCGCCTGCGCCACGCCATCCACCGTGACCGGCAGCGGTCCGCCCAGCGCCGCCGCCAAGGCCGTCGCCACCGGCGTCGGCAGCAGACGATTCGCCTGGTCCGTGGCCGCAACAATCCCAAGTTGCGGCGGCAGGCCCTGGGTCAGACTCGCAAGCCCCAGCTCGGCCGGCGCGCCTGGCATCGGCACCACGTCGATCACGCTGAGCGACGGCCCCGCATTCGCCTGCGCACCCGCGTTCGCCACCGAGCGCGCCAGCACCGCCTGCGTCAGCAGATCGGCCGGCCGGGTCACGTTCGCCGACACCGGCACCAGGAACGGACGCCCATTGAACGCGCTGGCATAGGCGCAGACGTAGATCACCGTCGGCGGATGGTCCGCCTGCCGCACCTGCTGGGCAAACTGCGCCAGCGCGCCATCGAGATACCCCTCCGACGCATCCTCCTGCTCCACCACGCTGAAGTTCAGGCGGCGCAGCGCGGCGGCGACGGAGTGGGCGGACGTGAGGCAGGACTGCAACGCCGGCAGGCCCGGATAGGTCGCGTTGCCGACGACCAGCGCGACCCCGGCGGGCGCGGTATCGGGCGGCGCGGCGGCGGCGGCCGTTGCGGCGCACGCCAGCAACGCCAGACAAGGCCGAATCCCGCGGAGCAGGGTGCGCAGAGCCTGAGGAGAGGGCATGACGGCAAACTGGTAGCGCTCCGGGCGCGGCCACGCCATAGCCATCCGGCCGGCACCCGGCGCATTCCGCACGCCGCGACGGGCGTGCGATAAGGCTCGCACCGCACATCAGCAGTGGAGGAAACATCATGACATCGCATCCCGGCGTCACCTACGAGGTGCTGGCGCTGCGCTACGGCATTTTCGACGGGCGGCTGCAATATCAGAACCTCCTCATCCCCGACGACCATGCCGCACCGGATCCGCTGGATTTCTTCGTGTTTGCGATTCGCGGCGAGGGCCGGACGATCGTCATGGACACCGGCTTCAACCCGATCAGCGCCAGGCGGCGCGGACGGGAACTGCTGTGCTCGCCGGCCGAGGCGCTGCGCAACGCCGGTATCGAGCCCGGCGACGTGAAGGACGTGGTGCTGACCCACATGCACTGGGACCACGCGGGTGGCATGGAATATTTCCCGCGGGCGACGTTCCACATCCAGGCCGAGGAGATGGCGTACTGCACCGGCCCGTGCATGTGCCAGCCGTTCCTGCGCCGCCCGTTCGACGTGGACGACGTGCAGAGCGCGGTGCGCGCGCTGTACGCCGACCGGATGCGGATTCACAACGGCACGGTGGAAATCGCACCGGGCATCACGCTGCATCTGATCGGCGGCCATTCCGGCGGGATTCAATCGATCCGCGTGCCAACCGAACTCGGCTGGGTGGTGCTGGCCGGCGACGCCGCACATCTGTGGCGCAACATCCGCGGTCGCAACCCCTTCCCCGTGGTGGTCGATGTCGCGCGCATGCTGCGCGGGTTCGATATTCTGAACGGCCTGGCGGACGGGCCGGATCACGTGATCCCGGGCCACGATCCGCTGATCCTGAAGCGCTTCCCGCCACTCGGCGGCAACCAGGAGATCGTGCGGCTGGATCTGCCGCCGGTGGCCGCATGACCGCGCCCGCGCCGCGCCCGGATCGGCGCGGACGATTGTTTCACATGACGCTGCATCCGCGTGGCACCGGCTGGCGCGGCCGTTTGCGACGCGCAACGACAGCTCACCGCCCGAGCGGCACCCATTGGCTGCCGCGCTTGCGATAGCTGCGCTTCACCGCCGCCCAGGCGACGCGGAACGCTCTTGCCTCGTCGCCGGCGTATTCGTCCCACGCGTGGTTGAACGCCTCGCGGAAGATGTCCTGCGCGTGCGGCGGAAGGTGGTTGCCGACCGAGGGCGGCAATTCGTCGTTGCTGGCGTATGGCATGGCGCGGCCAGATTATCCGGCCGCGCCCGATCGTGCCAACAAACCGGCGCCCAACAGACCGGCGCGAGGCTCACGCACCGGCGCAGCCGCCGGCACTTGGCCGCCCGCGATCCACGCAGCTCTCAGTCGATCGCCGCGTGCACCAAATTCGCCACGCGGTCCAGCCGCAGCGAATGCCACGGATCCGGATACACATAGTTCGTCAGATAGGTGAACGACACGCCACTGCTCGGATCGGCCCAGGAATAAGACGACCCGACGCCGCCATGCCCGAACGTGACCGGCGCGCCGATCGTGCCCAGGCCGCGGATGCGGTCGCTCTCGCCGCGCACATGCGGCCCCAGTCCGCGATGCATCGGAATGCCGTCCATCTGCGCGTCGGGACGTTCGCCGGTGTGGCTGCGCGAGACGTAGGCAATCAGGCGCGGCGAGAACAGCCGCACGTTGCCGAGGCGGCCGCCATGACCGAGCATCTGATACAGCGCCGCCATGCCGCGCGCGGTGGCGTATCCGCCGCCACTGGGCAAACCCGCAGCGCGGAACTCAGGGGAATTGTCGCGCGGCTCGGGCCCGTAGGTGTCGGCGCAGCGCGCCTGCTGCTGCGTCGGCACGCCCACGAAGATGTCGTCGGCAAGGCCCAGCGGCTCGATCACCCGCTGGCGGATCACGTCGCGATAGTCCTGGCCGGTGACCGCCTCGATCACCATCGCCTGCACCAGATGCGCCGCCTGGCCGTGGTATTGCAGTTTCGAACCGGGCGTCCAGTCGAGCGAGAAATCGCACACTTCCGCCCGCATCCGCGCATGGTCCGTCCACGTCGCTTTGCTGACGTTATTATTCGGAAACCCGCCCTGGTGCGTCATCACCTGCTCCAGCGTGATGTCGGCTTTGCCGCGCGCGGCGAATTCGGGCAGGTGGTCGGACACCTTGTCCATGAAGGAGAGCTTGCCCTGCTCCACCAGGGTCCACACCGCGGCGCTGGTCAGCACCTTGGTCTGCGAGAACAGCAGAAACAGCGTGTCGTTGGCGGCGGGATTTTTCGTGGGTTCGATTTTGGCGTTGCCGTAGGTGCGGAACAAGGCGAGCTGCCCATGCCGCGCCAGCGCGATCTGCGCGCCGGGATAGCGGCCTTCCTCGATATGCTGCTTGATCAGGCGGTCGAGGTGCTCGAGCGGTCTGGCGGCGAAGCCGAGACTGGCGAGGTCGCTGGTCGGCAACGGGTAGTCGCTGGGCATGACGCTTCTCCTCTGGACGCAATGGGGGGAGGCTGTGGTGGGGCAGGTTAGCCGCATCCGGCGCAAGCCCCAATAACCTGTCCCGCTGCGCCGGCGAGGTTTTATAGTGCCGGCACGTTGGAAGGAAACGCCGCCATGAAAATCACCAAGGTCGAGCCGCTGCTGCTGGACCGCTTCCTCTATGTCCGCGTCCACACCGATGCCGGCATCACCGGCCTGGGCGAGTCCGGCACCTGGGGCCAGCTCGAAGCCTCCGCCGCTGCGATCGCGAAATACGGCGAGTACCTGGTGGGCAAGGACCCGTTCCCGATCGAGCATCACTGGAACGTCATGCTGCGCGCCAATCATTTCACCGGCGGCGCGATCACCGGGGCGGTCTCGGCGCTGGACATCGCGCTGTGGGACATCAAGGGCAAGGCGTTCAACGTGCCGGTCTATGAATTGCTCGGCGGGCGGATGCGGCACAAGGCGCGGCTCTATGGCCACGTGAAGGGGCGCACGATCGATACGCTGCTGGAAGAGGCGGTGCGCCTGAAGGAAGCCGGTTTCACCGCGCTGGGCCATCTCAATCCGCTGCTCGACGAGGACGAGAGCACGCCGTTCTACAAGCCGCATGCCGCGCGCATCGGGGACGCGATCGACAACGTGCGCCGCCTGCGCGAGGCAGTCGGCCCGAAGGTCGATCTGTGCATCGAGATCCACCGCCGCCTGACGCCGCCGGAAGCGATCGCGCTCGGCCGCGGCATCGAGCCATACACCCCGATGTTCTTCGAGGACCCGCTGCGGCCGAACAGTTTCGATGCGATGGCGGAGGTGGCGCGGCATATCGATATTCCGATCGCCACCGGCGAGCGCTTCACCAGCCTGTACCAGTTCCAGACGTTGCTGACGCGCAACGCCGTGCAGTATCTGCGCCCGGATGTGTGCCTGTGCGGCGGCATCACCGGGGCGAAGAAGATCGCCGCCATTGCCGAGGCGCACGACGCCTGGATCGTGCCGCACAATCCGCTGTCGCCGGCGTCCACCGCGGCGTGTCTGCAGATCGCCGCCTGCATTCCGAATTTTGCGATTCAGGAATATCCCTCGCGCACGCCGGAACTCGATGGCGGCACGGATCTGCTCGGCGCCGGACTGGCGACCGGGCTGGCCGAGCAGGAGGGCGGGTTTATTCCGATTCCGGACGGGCCGGGGATCGGGGTGGAACTGGTGGCGGACGTGGAGCGGAAGTTCCCGTATCGTCCGCGGCCGATCCGGATGCGCCCGCATGAGGACGGATCGGTCGTCGATATGTGACCGAGCGTGCCGGGCCGCCGGCCTGCCGCGCTGGCCCCGCGCCGGCGCGTTACCGCGCGGGTGGCAGCACCGGGGTCGGCTTGCATCGATCATGCGCCGGACAGCCGGCACCGGATGCCGCAGCAACATGCGCGCCCCCGCCCACGCCCACGCCATGACTCCGGACGGTCTCGACCGGGCGGTTCCGCAAGATCGAAACGCATTGTTACAAAATTCGTACACGATACCGTTGCATAAAGGCAATCCATCCGGTTAACATGTACGCAATATATCCTGAATTGGCAGATTCAGTGTTCAGGGACACCCCCAGATGACACGGTATCTCCCGGCCGTTTGGCGTCAAATAACGTTGGCCTCGGTCGCCGCCCTCGGTCTTGGGGGCTGTCAAAGCACCGTGCTGAACCGTGACGTTCGGAATATGGCCAACAGCGTGATCCCGATCTATCAGGAGCAGGCGCTGGATAATATCGTGCGGTTTGACCAGGATAATATCAGCCTTCCCTCGCAACTCGACATCGGCTCCGGCTCGGTATCCAACACATACGGCCTTACACCGACCCTGACGCTCCCGATCGGCAACCAGGTTGTCCGCGGGGCAAGCGACACCGTAACCGCGATCACCGAACAATATCGTTCCGTCAGTTTCGGCGGCAGCTGGACACGCATGGCCAATTGGAGCGTGACCGCGGTTACCGATCCTGTCCGGCTCTACAACCTTATGCTTATGTACCAGGCTGTATTGTTTGGCCCCGAGGGCCTGAAGCAGCACTATCACTTTCCGACCAAAACCGATCCACAGGGCAAAGTCGGAGCAGACCCGTACTATGTTACCAGGCCTGAGTGCGTGTATTGCTGTTTGCCCCTTGAGAACCGCAAACCCTTGCCGCAACCTGCTGGATCAAAAGCGCCGGCGCCGGCAGCGGCAACGTTGAATCGATCCGCCAATCCTGCCGCTAACAGCCTGGGAGGCACTGCCCGGCAGCCAGGGCAGGCAGCCGCTGCAGCCGCACCCGACGATCCGGATGCCAAGGCCATAGCGGATGCGATCGACGACGACAACGAAGCGTCGCTCATGGGTAATCTTAGCAGTTGCAAACTCAACTCGATATTTTCCAGTCCGTGGATAAAGGTGGTCCCCATACAGGACCAACATCCACCCGGGTTTCCCAAACGGATCGGTACCGCTGGCTTGCATGCCGTCTACGAGACCCAGGAGGCGTACGATCGCCGCTATTGGGCCCGGTTCATGTTATTGCTGTTGCCGACGGGCAGCGCCAAGAGCCCCTGACAAATTGCAAC